>Ga0222657_1000675_pt1 | contig 15231 bp, 17 predicted proteins | sample AntAcemetagen474_FD_179858 | JGI IMG/M metagenome (GOLD analysis project Ga0222657, IMG submission 179858) | Saline water microbial communities from Ace Lake, Antarctica - #474 | ecosystem: Environmental > Aquatic > Non-marine Saline and Alkaline > Saline | place: Antarctica: Ace Lake... | reverse complement strand
TTAGTAAAGAAGGCGTCCAGGCCGATGAAGAAGTGCATACCCAGCCAGTTGGCGGCCGTGATCACCAGTGCCACATAGATACCTATCAATGGGATGAAGCCCATCAGGGTAGCCAGCATACCCAGCGGCAGGATGATCCCGATCATGGGGATGGCGATGAAATTGGCAAATGGAGCGGCCAGCGACATCCGGTGGAAGATCAGCATAGAGATGGGGACGATACTGCACTGGATCGCCACCTGGGCGGCAATGAAAGTTCTGAGCCATTTCCCCGGGATCTTGCTGAATCGGGGCGTGAACGGAATTATCTGCTGGATAAAGAAGGCCACCGGGATGGCGATCAGCATTCCCCAGAAGAGCTTGGCTTTTAGAATCCCCAGGGGATTACCCAGGTTCATAAAGAGCAGTCCGATCCAGATAGCGATGGCCGCGGTAGCAACCAGGCTCTGGAGATTTTTCAGTTTGAAGTTGAAGAAATCCTCGAGCGGGCCGCTCAACAGTCCCAGGAAGAGGACCGCGGAGAAGGACATTAAAAATGAAGCCGAGGGGAGGATCAGAGGCCCGCCGTATCCGGGAGGGAAGAAGCAGATAATTACGATTGCCGCGAAGCAGATTGACATGAGCAGAGACTTCGCGATATTTTTGCCGAAGTAGGTGAAAAATATCAAGACGAAGCTGTTCATGGTCGCGGCCCGGAGCGTTGAGGGCCGGGCGCCGGTGATGACGGTAAAGATGATCAGGAAGAGCACCGCCAGAGGCGCCCAGATGGCTTTGGGAATCGGGGTCTGGTTGAAGATCAGCAGCAGAAGCCCGGCGATGATGGAGACATGGAGCCCGGAGACAGCGAAGACATGGGCGGTTCCGGCCGCCTGGGATTCCTTGACGATCTTTTCCGGGACACCTTTCTTCAGCCCGATGAAGATCCCGGATAGAAACCCGGACTCCGGGAATGGCGTGGTCTGGCGGATAACCGCCAGGAGTTTATATTTAATACCCATACACCAGTTAATAAAGAAGTTGCCGCCCCCGGACTTGATGATCTCCATGGTATCGAGATTCTTGGTAGTCCAGTTCTCCTTCCCCTTGATCTTCATCATGGCGAAGGTATTGATCTGGCTTAGATATTCCTTGTAGTCAAAGCCCCCGGGGTTGGAGGCTGAAGGGGGAGACCGGAGCGGAGCGATTACCTTTACCGTATCGCCGTAAGCACTGTAGTGGGAGATAGCGGGGTAGAGGTCCTCCTTGTTGAGATCCTTATCGAGGACCGTGATCAGGATCCAGCCTTTCCCGATCCGGCTGATCCAGCCGCCGTTCTGGTCCGGCGAGCCCAGTTCTTCCAGGGCCATTTCGATAACTTCGATATCAGAACCCGACGGGGCGTAATCACCTGTAGAGAACTCTTCTATAATAACTGCCTGCCTGGCGGCGTCAGGATTCGAATATAATATATCCCGCACCTTGAGCAGGGTATCAAGAGATTCTTCATCGGTATCCCACTCCCGGTTTAAGTCTGCCATCTCATTGATCGCCTGATTGATGATATCCAGTCCCTGATCTTTATTCCGCAGATTGGCTACGATAGATGGTTTGACTATCAGACGGGTATCCCCTTTCTCGGGTCTTACTTCCGGCTCCTTAACGATCACCCCATAGACCAGAGTTTGATCATTATTGCTGTCTCCGCTCCAGTGGACCAGATGGGAGTTATAAGTCTTGTCCAGCTGGACGCAGGTGAGTCCATATCCCAGAACCAGAGCGCTCACTATCCAGAAGGGGAGACCGTTGAGTTTGATGAATCTGAAGACGATCGAGATTATGAAAAGACCGGCAAAGATCGCCATCAGGTAATTGTTCAACCCCGGGTCGATCGGGAGAGCCAGCATGGCTATGCAGATCGCCGCGCAGAAGAAGATAAAGGCCAGTACCCGCGCCCGATAGAGGAAAGAGATTAGTGACGCGGCAAGGATAAATCCGGTGATGACGAGGTTGGAAGTGGAGAGTTCGAAAGTCGCGGGATGAAACAACCGGACCGCGATACCGATACAGAGGAAAGAGGCAAATGAAACAATATATGTTTGCATAGATAGTTCCCCGAAGAGTTAGTGGTTTATTGTTGGGCTATGCTGGAATAAAAGTTACGGTTGGAGACTAGATTATAATCGCGGCGATAGTTCTTATTAAAGATAAGAACCACCGCTCCGATTAAAGCGGCGATCACTAACAGAAAGACAAGTGTTTTGGCACTTCCCATAGCGGACTCCTTATTTTTTAAATTTTTCTATGAAAAATTTAAAATACCATTCTTCTCCTCGTTCCCACGCTCTGCGTGGGAACGAGGAGAAGAGCTAAAGTATTACAATTATTTAGAGTTCTTCTTAAGAAAAATCTTTAATCCCATCCTGGTCGACTACTTTATATATAATCGGGTTCGTTTGGCAAGGAGAATCTTGGACTTTAATTGCCGCCAGGGCCCGATTGACGATCGCGTCGAGTCCCTCTTCCTTATTTGTAAAGAGGGTGAGCATGGTCTCTCCTTCTTCGACCTGATCGCCTACCTTCTTAGAGAAGATGATCCCGGCGCTCATATCGAGCACGTCATCGGCCATCTCCCGTCCGGCGCCCAGTGCCACGCAGATCATTCCCATCTCCAGAGTGTCGATCCCGTGGATAAAACCGGCCCGCGGGGCTTTGACCGGAATTATGGTCCCGGCTTTCGGGAAGAGTTCCGGGTTGTCGATGTAGGCGGTATCTCCGCCCTGGGCGGCGACCATCTCTTTGAATTTTGCCAACCCTTTTCCTTCATCCAGGGCCGTCTGGGCCAGCGCTTTGCCACCCTCTACGGAATCGGCCTTCCCTCCCATCATCAGCATCATCCCGGCGATCTCCATAATCACCGTCATCAGATCATCGGGTCCTTCCCCCTTGAGGCACTGGATAGTCTCGTAAATCTCCAGGGCGTTTCCGGCGTAATATCCCAGAGGCTGATCCATGTCGGTGATCAGGGCCTGGGCCTGCCGTCCGGAGAGGATCGCGATATCGACCAGTGTCCTGGCCATCTCTTCCGCCATCTCCATGGTGCGCATAAAGGCCCCGTTGCCGGTCTTGACATCGAAGACAAAGGCGTTCGGCCCGGCCGCCAGTTTTTTGCTCATGATAGAACCGGCGATTAAAGGGATGCTGTCCACCGTGGCGATAACGTCCCGGAGCGCGTACATCTTCGCGTCCGCCGGAGCGAGAGATCTGGTCTGACCGATTATGGCGACGCCGATCTCTTTTACCTGCTGGATGAACTCTTCCTCGGTCAGCCCGACCCGGTAACCGGGGATGGCTTCTAGTTTGTCAAGCGTCCCACCGCTGTGGCCGAGGCCGCGGCCGCTCATCATCGGGACGGGCACATCGAGTGAGGCGACCAGGGGAGCCAGGATCAGGCTCACCTTGTCTCCGACACCGCCGGTCGAGTGTTTGTCCACGGTAATTTTGCCGATCGAGGAAAGATCGATTGAGTCTCCGGAGTCAAGCATTGCCTTGGTCAGGGCGGTTGATTCCTCCGGGGTCATCCCCTGGATAAAGACCGCCATCATCCAGGCGGCCATCTGGTAGTCAGGGATGGTTTCTTTGGTATAACCATCAACCATGAAAATAATCTCTTCAGGCGAGAGGGCTTCCCCGTCCCGCTTTTTCATAATAATCGCGTATGGTGTCATCTTATCTCCTTTTAAGTTATCATCTTCGGCGCTCACTTAGTGGAAATACACTAAAACTATCGCCTCTGGATAAAAAAATATTTTTTATATTATATAATATTGTTTCGCTACTTTTTTGTTGAACAAATCTGGGTCCCGATGAATGGTGAGCCCCGATTATTTCGATTAAACAAACCGGGATCCCGAAGTATTTCGGTCCCGAGATTTAAAACAACCCGGGATCCCGAAGTATTTCGGGAGAAATAATTCTGAAGTACTAAAGCAGATTTTTGGTGAAGGCCGACATTGTAAGTAGGATTATTCTTCCCCGTCAAGTGAAATTAATCCGGGATCGGTAAACCGGGGTCGAAATTAAAATAAAAGTGGAACTTAGCTTCGCAACATTTTTTAACCGCGGATTTAGCGGATTATGCTGATTGAAAGAAACAGCAATCTCCGTCCGACCACCGGTTGATTCAACCGGAGACCGGTGTTTGATCAGCGGTTTATTGTCCCGGTAATATCAATTAAGACAACCGGGATCCCGAAGTATTTCGGTCCCGGTAATATCAATTAAGCAAACCGGGATCCCGAAGGATTTCGGGAGAGAGAGAATTTCGAAGCAGTGAGTTATGCGAAATAATTTAGTTTGGAAAATCCTGTATGCTGTAATAGGATGTATGGTCTTTAATGACCTTTAACGGCCTTCAACATTTTTCAACGTCCATTATCTTTAACTAGCAAGTTGGCGCCGGCGGCGCAAACTTGCAACCCGAGTGATATAATTTTATGGCAGCAGGATTCCATTCTTTTTCTGAGCACCGTACGGATCGTGAATCTTCCCGCCAGCAGGAAAATCCTTTCCGCTCGCGGCGGTTATCTCAAAGAGAGCAATCTGTCCTCTGGGGAGGAGTACGCTCCTGGTATCCCTACCGGGGGTATGGGAGGCGGATCGCTCTTAAAACTCCTTCTCATGCTCAGCCTCTTCTTTCTTTTCCGTCAGAGCACTTTTCGATCTGGCGATTAATAATACCGGGGTTAATATTTTTTTTGATTCCGATCCTGCTCTTTCCAATCTATCCTGAAATCGGGGGCAGTCTCTATCGTGGGTTTCCATTCGCTGTCTCGGTGAACGCTCTGCGGCCGCCGTCTCCGGTCCTCTTCTTCCGGGAGATGTATGTCTTGATTCTATCCGGGGTATCGATCATCATTCTTCAGACCATCTTCGCGCTGATCTTCTTGCGCAAGAAGAAAACCAACGGCGGATTCAGCAGAGTTCCATGGGGAGAGGCAAGCGTTGTGGGAGGACTTTTATCGCTGGGAGTATTCGGGGTGCTGCGGGGATTCCAGGCATTCCCCTCGGACCATCTCTTCTTCCCCGCCCCGGCCCTGGGTGCGGCCATCTTCTGCTGGCTGCTGATAGCGGGAATTATTTTATTTCCAGCTTTCAGCCGGAAATAATAATCTGGGATAAATACCCCTGGGCCGATTCGAACGGCCGACACCCGGTTTAGGAAACCGGTGCTCTATCCTACTGAGCTACAGGGGCGTAAAGCAGCGCCTGCGACGCTGCTTTAGTTTTGAAAAAAGACTATCATTCTTAGACAAAGGCAATACCAAAATATATTTCAGCTATATCATTGAATTATTTTATTGCCCCGAAGAATTGAGTGAATATATTACACCCCCAAAATTATAACAACAAGATTAAGCATGTTTTTCAAAAACCTTCGTGACCTTCGTGTCCTTCGTGGTTTTAATTAGTTTTTTTAGCAGAGGATAGCATGAGTGAAATAGTGATTGAGGCGGTTGGGCTTTACAAAGACTACTCCGGATTCCAGGCGGTGAAGGGGATAGACTTCGAGGTAAGGAAAGCAGAATGCTTCGGTATTCTCGGCCCCAATGGCGCCGGTAAGACTACCACCATGAACATGGTCCAGGGGCGCAGTCCGCTATCCGGAGGTGAGCTCAGGGTATTCGGGATGGATATCGGTAAAAACCCGCGGCGAATAAAAGCCAGGATGGGCGTGGTTCCCCAGGAGAACAATCTGGACCCGGACCTGAGCGTGATTGAGAACCTTCGCGTCTATGCCCGATACTTCGACATTCCCAAAAAGCCGGCGCTCAGGAAAGCGGAAGACCTGCTGGAGTTCATCTCGCTCCTGGAGAAGAAAGACGAGAAGATAACCAACCTCTCCGGCGGGATGAAGCGGCGCCTTCTGCTCTCCCGTGCTCTGGTCAATGACCCGGAGCTGATTATTCTCGACGAACCGACTACGGGGCTTGACCCCCAGGCCCGGCACCTGGTCTGGCAGAAGCTCCGGGGCCTTAAGAAGGCGGGACGGACATTGGCCCTTACGACGCACAACATGGCCGAAGCGGCGCAGCTCTGTGACCGGCTGGTCATTATGGATAACGGAAAAATATTGGATGAGGGGTCGCCTCGGGAGCTTCTCAAAAGACATGTTCGCGGCAGTGTCTTTGAGTTTACCATTGGCACGGAAGGGACCGATGATCTTCTAGCGTGCTTGAATACGATCAACTACGAGACCGAGACCTCCGGTGATACCATCTTTATATATACGGACGATGCCGAATCGGTACTGAGAGAGATCTCGTCTTTTACCAGGGTGGGGTTCGTTCACCGGCAGGCCACACTGGAGGATGTCTTCCTCAAGCTGACCGGAAGGGAGCTGCGGGAATGATTGAGCTGCTGACACCGCCGCGGGTGGGGCGCCGGGCTTTCAAGGTCTGGCAGCGGAATCGGGACACCTGGTTGAAGTTCTACAAGGCGAGTCTGGTGGGGAATCTGGCCGAGCCGATCCTCTTTCTCCTGGCGTTCGGCCTCGGACTCTCCCAATTCATATCTGATATCGAAGGAGTGCCCTATATCGAATATATCGCTCCGGGTCTCATGGTGGCGGCGGTGATGAACGCGGCAACAATGGAGTGCATATTCGGGGCCTTCACCCGGATGAGCGCTCAGAAGACATATGACGCGATCATGGTGACCCCGGTGAATATCGAGGAGATCGCGGCGGGTGAGATACTCTGGGGCGCGAGCAAAGGATTTTTTTCGGCGATTGTCATCCTGGCCGTCTTGATTCCGTGGGGGTTGGTTAGTTCACCCTGGCTTTTGCTCAGTCCGCTGCTATTTCTTGTAGAGGGGTTGATGTTCGCGTCCCTCGCCCTGATCGTCACGGCCTTTTCGCCGTCCTACGACTACTTTGCCTACTACTTCAGCCTGGTGGTATCTCCCATGTTCTTTTTCTCGGGAGTCTTCTTCCCCCTGTCGGCGCTCCCGGCCTGGGTTCGGACGGTCTCGTGGTTCATGCCGCTCACGCACGCGGTGAATCTATCGAGAGGATTTTCCACGGGGGATCTTCCGGCTTCCCTTCTGCTGGACGCCGCCTGGATGGTGGTATTCACGTTGCTCTCATCCTGGCTGGCCATAAAACTGATCAAGAGACGGCTGGTTAAATAATTGAGAGCGGGGAGACCGCTTATAACCAAATGTGATCGATGTTCATTAACAAGGCGGTTTTGAGAGCAACCGCCCCGCCAGCTCCGAAACCACCCATTCCTCTGCAATCTTCTCGCTGTCGAAACGAGTGACAACCATCTCTATCCATTCTATCTTCTGCCCCGATGGTGGAATACCCGTCATGTTCGCCTTATGCGTACCGCGTAACGTACGCTGCCAGACGATAGTATCTCCTGAGTGGGTCAGGATCTCGACCTTCATAACTCGGATGTCAGGGATAGCCGAACGAAGTTCTCCGATAAATCTTCTTACGAATTGGTGGCCTCTATAATTCTTTCCTCCTGCATGGGCAACGTAATTGGCCGCAAAGATTTCATTTACGATCCTTAAGTTGCCTTTCCCGATGACCTCGTCATTCGCGAATTTAATTCGTTCTTCGTTGCTCTGAACCATGATAATCCTCATTGTATGTTTCGCAGACCATGATTGTTCTTGATCAGCATAACGAAAAGCTAAGCGGCCCCGAAAGCTTTCGGGGTCTGCTTAAGCGAGTAGTTAGAATTTTTTCGCAACTACCCTGCAAGGGAGTCCTGTCATATCGGTATAATTAACAGGATAAGTATTGGCTATAAATGTTTCACTCTCTTTGCCGTCCAATATGGCTGCCAGATTGCATAGATTTTCAATGACGAAAACTCCTGTATCTGCCAGTTCCTGATCTTTTGGCGTATGCTCTCTACCTCTGCGAACACCCGCAAAATCAATTCCAATGATTGAAATGCCTTTTTTTACCAATCCAGTCATCAGTTCGTTGCTAAGCTGTGGATGCTCTTTAAAATATATGCTATTGCCATATCCCACATCTTCGATAAATCCGGTATAAAAGGCCACAAACATATCACAAACAACTTTATCCATCGCTATGTCGGATATGGAAATTTCTCTGGCTCGTATCGCTTTCACATCAAATACGATTGCTTCCCGTTCAATATAGCTAAGCGGAAATTCTTTATTCATAACATCAAAATGAGTTCCTATGTGACCAACCAAAGATTTATTTTCATTTCCTTGTGCGTCCACAATCATCTTGGGAGTTACTTTTGTTGTAATATCGATCAACACTTTTTTCATCTCCTTGTCTGCTAATTATAACGTAGAGCTAAGCTGCCCCGAAAGCTTTCGGGGTCTGCTTGAGTACTTGGTTATATGCCTTTTAGCCAATAGGATAGTCTTTTTTTGATGAGAGATAATCGATGAGGAGTGATTTTCCCGATTGTGCCAAGAAGGATATTGCCATCGACCATCGCCAGCCGGGAGATTCTAATAACACTGGAAAATTTTAAGCCGGAGAGCCCAAAATCCGGATCTGTATCAGTTAAGACTTCATCAAATTCCGGGATTTTCTGGGATAACTGGGAAGATATCATGCAGATTAGCCAATCATCATATCGTCCAGGAGACTTACGGAGAACAAGAGAAAGACGTAGTTTTCCTGCGGTTTGGTCGGTTTGGGGAAATCTAAAGAGAACAATTTGTCCTTCTTGGGTCATTTATACTCTTCTTTGATATCTTTTACAGAATAATAAGTTTGCTCATCTTCCATGCCGCGCATTGCATGCGAAAGGGAGAATTTTGACCACTCTGATCTTTCATCAGTCTGGTTTGGAGTTTGATTCTTCTCCTCAATAAATTTCACAAAATCAAGAACTTCAACCTGAAGATATTCAGGTAGAATAGAGATATGTTGAATGATTTTTTCTGCTGTTGTCATTGGAGTATCCCTCATTCAATTTCTAAATGCCATGTACTATTTAACATACTCGATTGAGATTATCCAGTATATAACGATAAGCTCACTCGCTTTTGTCCGCATAGCGGGCAAAAGTCGAGTGTAACGACTTGTTAGTGTTTTTTCTTTTTTTTAATCTTTATTTTGCGGGTAGCGATAGCATCTTTGGCGTAAGGAATATCAGCTCGGGCCTGTAGTTTCCATTTATCGTTGGTTACGGGTTTTTTCTGAATTTCCGAAATGTCAATTTCAAATATAAAGTTTTTCTTTTCATCCGGATCAATTTCAATATCCTTGGCAAGCTCAATATCCAAAACCACTTCTTTTCCTCTATCTTCTTCCAGTTCGTACTGAGATTGGACGCTGGTAACAACGGGACATATGATTCCGGCCACCGGAGTCTGGGCGATATTCATCTCCGTGGTGTAATATTCTGTGCTCCATTCTCTGATTAGTCTAATGTTAAGCGTTTGAATCTCCTGAGAAACTTTACCTCCCGAGAGAATAAGCTCCCCCTTAATCGTGTCATCATTCGAGTATTGATCTTCTGGAAGAATGAATTCAAGTTTTGCCCCACCAAAACCGGCTTTGGCTTTTAATTCCTGAATAACCATGTTTAAGTCTCCATATATACAAACATTAACGTAGAGCTAAGCGGCCGGAAGGGACTGCCCAAAGAACTATGCTACCACGGAAAACCCCGGCTAAACGAAAGTGTTCGATAGTAGCATTCGCCCTTCCGGTCTGCTTAAGCGACTGGTTATCCATTCTTTTTGCTTATCGGTAGGCGTCTTTTCGTAAGTCCACCGTCAGGATTGAAATAATGCGCTCTTCCTTGTCAATGGTATAGAACAACCTGAATCTTCCAATCCGGTACCGCCAGGTAGCAGGGGAATAGCCCTGTAGTTTCTTGCTGTTGTTTCCCCAAAACGGTTGTTTCTTAAGCTGGGGATAGACGTAGTCCTTCAGCTTTTTCTGGAGGAAAGCAGAATCTTGAGAAGAGAGTTTCCTGAATTGCTTTAGAAATTCGTCGGTTTCGAATAGGCGGAAATCAGACAAAACGACCTCGTTTGTCTTTTGCGTCCTTAAGCCCACGTTTAATACTGCGGTTCAAGTCCACATTTTCTCTAATTTCCTCTATTTCAAATTCATCGACGAAACCTGAACTCTCCACGAAACGTAGAGCAGCGGTCTCAATGTAATTTGAAAGAGGTCGATTGTCGGATTTGGCCAGGCTGCGGAATCTGTGGTAGATATTATCGTCAAGTCTAAGTGTTACAGTTTTGGACATTTTACACCTCCGAAGGGAAAAATTCTATTGTCTACTAATAAAATACAATAGAATTCATAAGAATGCAAACGAAATAATTTTTTTGATGGATAACGCAAAGCTAAGCTGCCGGAAGGGGCCGACCAAAAAACCATACTACCCCGGAAAACACCGGCGAAGTTAAAAATGTTCGACAGTTATACCAGCCCTTCCGGTCTGCTTGAGCGACTGGTTCGCTTGTTTCTATCGGCTTTTGAGATATTTAGACAAGTCTCGATAATAATTTTCGTGAGGACCAATCATTATCAGCTCGAGATCATCACCGACGAATCGATAAGAAAGAAGATATTGTGTGGCGTGTATCTTGAATTTGTGGACAAAGATACCTCTGAGAGCACCCTTTTTCTCTTGTCCTATCGCTGGGTATTTAATGATCTTACGAACTTGATTGTCGAGAATCAGTTTTTCCTGCTCTCTAAACCTTAGTACCTTTTTTCTGAATGAACCTGATTGTAAGATATGCATGTCGGATTAACCAAACTCGTATTCTGAATAATTACCCTGCTCCAATTCCTCAACCCCAATTAGGATATCCCGTATCAATTCATACGTTAGTTCAGGATTCTCTTCAGAACACTTCCCGATTTTGGCCCAATGCTCGATTTGGCCGGTGACAGAACGGTTGTCAACGGCACTGACGAGCCTCGCTTCTCTTACCAATTTGTCAGAGATTCTTACTGCTGTAGTCATAATGAAACCTCCATCTTTTAGTCTTGTGGCATAATGCAACGAACCGCTGCATTATGCAACACGTTTTGTCGTTCTAGCGAATGAACGGTTCTTCATCGCAAGCTAACGTAAAGCTAAGCTGCCGGAAGGGGCCGACCCAAAACCATCCTCCCCTGAGAAACGTCGGCGAAGATAAAAACGTTCGATAGCTGCACCAGCCCTTCCAGTCTGCTTGAGTGGTTTGTTATGCCGTCGCACGAACTTCAGACTTAATAATACGGACAAGTCTTGATAGCTCTTTTAATAAATCCCCGGTATCAAACAAAACAAGGGTGCCATATTTCAAGGACAACACCGTGTCATCATTCACGATCTCTATTTTCAGTTCCAATGGAATACGTTTCATAGAAATAGTGAACGCACTACCGGGTTTAAACAGGATTAATGCATCAGCTGTTTTTTCATGTAGATAGTATCCTCGCGCTAGAAATATCTTGATGCACTCATCGAGTGGGACTTTACTGTTAATTTTAACTGACCTTTTATTCATCATCAATCTCCTATGAAATCATCTGCGGCCTAACGTTAGAGGTAAGCGGCCGAGGGTACTGCGATTTATACGTTTGATTAACTTGCCCTGTTTGCTTACAAATAAAACTTTGCAAAACCGCGCGCTACCCGATGGTCAGCTTGAGTGATTTATTAGGTGCTTCCTCAACTTCACAACTTACCGCCCCTAAAAAGACCTCTTTTAACTTAACTTTCTGATATAATTTTTCAAAGCTTTTCTAGAGCCTTTATCTACGAGAGAAAAAAAGTTATGGAGATTATCTTTTAAAGAAGATTTAGAATGTCCTTCTAATTTTATTATTTTAAAGTTTAATAGATCATAAAAATGATAAAATTGTTTATAAAGAGCTGCATGATTAAGTGCTTTATTTTTCCTGATACTTTTATAATTAGATTTCTCCATTTTTTCTCTGCGATTTAATAAGCCAGCTATACATTGAGAATCCGTGTATATCAATAGATTGTCATATAAGTTGGATGACAAATGGCTTTTTATAATTTCTTCCAGAGCCCATAACAAAGTTTCAATTTCAAGTTTAGTCGATGAAGTTGATTTGAAAATTTTATATTTAACTTTATTCTTGAAGAAGTTCGAGTTATTCGTTTGTAAGTCAATGGCGGTTAAAGTTAAGATGGCACCAAATCCTATCTTTGATTGAGAATTAACACTTACGTCTGTAAAAATGCATAATGTTTTCATTTGTTAACCTAACGAAAAGCTAAGCAGCCGTAAGGGGCCGACTGAAAAATCATGCTATTCCGGAAAACCCTGGCGAAGATAAAAATGTTCGAAAGTAGCATCAGCCCTTCCGGTCAGCTTGAGCGCCTTGTTAGAATTTAGGCTGATAAAAATTTATCCTTTCCCACAAGAAACCTAATAATCATATCCCCGCCTTTGCAAAAATATAGACCAACGGAAATACGGATCAGCTCCCAAATGGCTCCAGAGCTTATGCCCAATAGTTGTATTTTTTGGAATAAATTTGAAGTAACGGGTATTTCCATTTCCATGGAAACAAAGAAATCCAACACAAGCGCGGAACTAATTTTATTCAATAATCCCAAAACACCAAATACTAAGAGATAGATACCTAAAAGTCTCAATCCAATTATCAAGAGATATCGATATTTTATGCCTGGTTTTACTTGCAGAGTTTCTTCATGTGGTAATGGAGCGGCACATGACTTGCACGCTGATGATTTATCTGGATTTAATTCACCACAAGCAGGGCATTTTATCATTATGCTGTCTCCTTTAATTCTAACGTAGAGCTAAGCTGCCGGAAGGGGCTGGCTGAAAAACTATGCTACTCCGGAAACCTCCGGCGAAGCTAAAAATGTTCGACAGTAGCATTAGCCCTTCCGGTCTGCTTGAGCGCTTGGACAGGTCATTTTCGAAATAACCTAATGACAAATTCTGTATCCTTTTTAAATTCCCTTTCTGCTCTCCAGCAGTAAATTGCATATAGAAGTCCGAGAAAAATTAGACCTATAAAAGCACTAAGATTGAATCCTGTTAAACTAAGAGTTCCTGTATTGAAAAAAGTAATAATTAAGTATAACAGCCATGACTCGATAAAAATCAAAATTGGCAATAAAAAAAAGAACATTGCTGGGCTTGCGCTGAGTGCAATTCGAGCATTCAAACTATGGTCTAACAGCTTGAAACGTCCAAAGATATAAGGATTCGTAAATATTTCATATGCTGCTACAGCACGATTAAATCTAATCATATGAAAGTGGCGTTTAAAGATATATCCATCGTAGTATTCATTCTTACTTATTCTGATATTTATTCTTGATCGTAGTTTTTCAACATTAAACCTTTCAAGCAACTCATAAAAAGTTAAAGGAGTCTCAATGACCAAAGATTTATAGGGGATGAGTAGCATGCTTATATTTTTTTGACCTATCGTAGAGCTAAGCGGCCGGAAGGGGCCAACCAAAAAACCATGCTACCCCGGAAAACTCCGGCGAAGATAAAACGTTCGACAGTAGCATCAGCCCTTCCGGTCAGCTTAAGCGCCTGGTTCGGCTGGGTTATTAACCTCGACGGAACCTTTTCTAATAAGGAAAATTAGCCTTTCGATGATAAATCCCCAGATGATACCGCTTACAACCAAAGAGATCGCTAGAATGAGAAATGGATACTGCGGCTCTTTCCCGAACAGAAATAATGAGATCCTAAAACCAAAGCCGAGAATTGAAAGTATGAATATAGCTATGGAATCAAAAAACCGCAGTAAAGGTCCCATCTCTACTTCATCAATTGCCGCACGAAAAATTAAGGCGGCAAGCATAATGAGAATAGCCAATACAGTTATCTTGAGAAATAGTTTTTTATTCATCCTCTTTCCTCCGCCGAACGCCAAGCTCAGCAGCAGAGCCCGCATCGCGGGCTCTGGTCTGCTGTAGCGACTCGTTAGAAATCATTTAGTTTCTTCGTGAATAGAAATGCATCTTACATGAGTGTATCTAATCACATGAAAACCCGCCACTAAAGCTATGAAAATAGACATTAAAATAAAAGGTGCAGATAGGAGGGAGACAATGGCACCGAAACCGACTATTAAAACAATAGAAAAAAACATGTGTAAATAATTGGCTTTCCTTAGTCTTGTTATGTCGTAATCAAACAGCTGATCACATTATTTGCAAATTAAAACTTCTTTCGGCTTCCAGGAAATCCTAAACCAAGGTCCTTTAATAGGCTTGAGATTACCTCTCAGTCTCAAGCCACAATTCGGGCAATGGCTTGACCAATCCATAGTTGGTTTAGTTTTAGCAGTATTCATTCAGATTACTAACGTAGAGCTAAGCGGCCGGAAGGGGTCATTTGAAAAACCATGCTACCTCGAAAAATCCTGGCGAATCTAAAAACGTTCGACAGTAGCATTAGCCCTTCCGGTCTGCTTGAGCGACTGGTTAGGCACATGGGGGTTAGACAAACCAAAATATTTTAGTTGTTATTGTCTTTTTCTGGAGGTAACACAATTATTTTTCCACGAGACCATTTTATTCTCGATGGGTCTATTTTGATTTTCTTGATTTTTTGCTGAATGAATATAGATTTAGTTTGAGGATAATGACCATAGTTTGGAGTATGCAACATTGAATAAATAGATTGTAATTTTCGTAATGCTTCAAAAATGGTCATATTATCAACGGAAAATTCTATTCCATTGGAAAGGATAGCTTTTTTACTTTTGGTTATAGTTCCTGTGACTTCTTCGATAATATCATCGACATCATAACATTTATAGCCGATAGAATCACCGGATTGGATATGTGATCGAAGTTCAACCGGTACTGCATATTCCGGTGAAAATGGACACCTAATCCGGAGTAACGTGGACACTCATTCCGGATTAAAGTGGACACTGATCGGAGCGTAGCGACGCTGGTAGTTTAAGTAATAAATAAGTGTCCACTTTGAGTCAAGCTTTTCCTCCTAAATTAGCGTTATCGGAGCCCTGATCCGAAGGATCAGGGCGACGTTTCTTTTCTTTTTTTTCTTTTCTATCGTCCTCCGCCGCGGTGGTTCTTTCGTCCCTCCTTTTTTTCTTCTTCCGCATTGATTCACCCTTGAGTTCGATTTTGTGAGCGTTATGTACGAGACGGTCAAGGATAGCATCAGCTACGGTGGGATCACCGATAATATCATGCCAGGCACTTGTCGGGAACTGACTGGTGATCAGCGTTGATC
>Ga0222657_1000672_pt1 | contig 15268 bp, 3 predicted proteins | sample AntAcemetagen474_FD_179858 | JGI IMG/M metagenome (GOLD analysis project Ga0222657, IMG submission 179858) | Saline water microbial communities from Ace Lake, Antarctica - #474 | ecosystem: Environmental > Aquatic > Non-marine Saline and Alkaline > Saline | place: Antarctica: Ace Lake | collected... | reverse complement strand
CGATCCCAGCATATGCATTGGCGCCCGTAATAACTGGTGGGGGGACAGCTCCGGGCCCTTTGATGATTCAGATGACACGGGAGAAGATTGCGGCTACTATAACCCTAATGGTTTGGGGGACCGGGTAAGTGATCATATCATGTATGCCCATTGGAACGCCACCCCTGGCAGCCGGATCAGTGCACCGCTCCGGTCAGGAGATATCCTTCAGAGCGATACCCTCCGTTTCTCGGGGTATGGCGCAGCCGTATCCGGTGGTAGCTCCTATCTCTGGGACCTGAGTGACGACCACGAGTCCACCCTGAAAGATCCGGGGCTTGTGCGTTTCCCGAATACTGGCGTCAAGACGATCACCTTTGCCTTAGTGGATTCAGAAGGTGTCCCGGACCCCTCACCCGACACCCGCAGCATCACGGTCGTGGCCGATAGCGGGACCTTCCCGGACCTGGTGGTGGATCAATTCACTGTCCCTTCCGGTCTGGTCCTGGGCCAACTGGCCCACATCACCTATCGGGTGAAGAATACAGGCGATGCCGACATCACCGGCGCCTCGTGGCAGGATGCGCTCTATATTTCCAGCGATCCCTATCTTGACCTCACAGACACACTCCTGGACACCCGGGATCTGGTGTCTCAGGACCTATCAGTGGACAGCACCTATGAGGGCACCTTTGACACGGTCATCCAGACCACCGGAGAAGGAGGTTTTTATCTGATCCTTTCCGTAGACGACCAGTGGCAGATCCTTGAGCGTCACCAGCTCAATAATGAAGCGGCACAGGCAACGGATATCGGTGTTCCCCTGTTAGATGCCGGAGTAAGTCTGTCCGGAAGTGCGATGCAGGGCGTGAATGCCTACTATTACCGGATCGATGTGCCTGAGGGAAAAAATCTGAGGATTTTCTTAGATGATCTAAACGATATGGGCATCAACCAGGTCTATCTCCGACATGGTGGCATTCCCACGCTCTTCGAGTATGATTATCGCTACACACACTTGGGCGCAGACCAGGAAGTTTTTGTGCCAGGCGCCTACCCGGGAACCTGGTATATCATGATCTATACGTCGGACCCCGGCAGTCTGGGGAATTTCACCATCGAGGCCGAGGTCTCCGACATCACGCTCAACAGTGTCACGCCCACCCGGCACGGCGATACCACGGACATGGTCCTGACCCTGAAGGGCGCAGGCTTTGGCGCCGGGGCCACAGTGGAGCTCGTGACAGGCAACACTGCGTATGCCGCGGATGAGACCGAGGTGGATTCCTTCACCCAGATCACCGCCACTTTTTCGGCCGGGGCTGTTCCACCGGGGCTATACACGGTGCGTGTCTCCCAACTGGATAAGGACCCTGCGGAACTCACCGATGCCTTTGAGGTTATCTCAGGCGGCAAGCCCAAGCTTGAGGCCAATGTAGTGATACCCGAGCAGGTGGGCTATCATCAATTAGCCACGATCTATGTGGAGTACGCGAACACAGGCGAGGTGGCCATGCCCGCCCCCCTCCTGATCCTGACCGCCACCCAGAACGGAGAGCAAAGGGCCCTGATGACATTAGATAAATCCAGGGTGAGCAGGGGCTTCTGGACCTCTGCCATACCCGAGGGATTCAGCCACAGCATCCAGTTCCTTGCCAGCGGTGAAACACCGGGTGTGCTTCAGCCTGGGGAGTCGGGGAGAGTGCCGGTCTATTACGCGGGCTGGCTGCGACCATGGAATTTCTCCTATCCACCCATCGAGTTTAAATTGGGAGTTCTCACCCTCGAGAGCAAACAGGTCATGGACTGGGCGTCACTCAAAGAACCTTCTCGTCCTGACGATATTGATGTCGAGGCGTGGGATGTGCTTTGGACCAACCTTGTCCGGCAGGTAGGAGAGACTTATGGCGATTATGTGGCAATGCTTGATGAAAATGCCTCCTATCTCGGCTCCCTGGGTAAACGGGTACTGGATGTGGGCCAGTTATTGGCCTTTGAGCTATTGCAGGCCGATGGATTGAATCCTTTTTCTTATCTCAACATCGAGATCGACGCCGGTATGAACACCTACGGTCTGCCTTTGCTCTTGGGAAGAGTTTTTCCCCAGGGGCTTTCGCAGCCTTATGACATGGGTCCTTTTGGCCGGGGCTGGATTTCCGGGTGGGAAATGACCATCACGAAAGGGGAAGATGGAACGGTCACCTTTTCGGACATGGGTGGTGCAAAAAGAGTATTTCAGCCCGACACCCGTGGCGGATACTTAGCCGGCTCCGGCGATGACGGGGTATTAATTCTAAACGGAGATATCTTCACGCTTACAGAAACAAATGGGCTCGATTTCGTTTTCACCAGTGATGGCATGTTGGATTATGCCGAGGAGCCAAACGGTAGCCGGATAACGGCAACCTACAATGATAAGCTCCTTGCCGGTCTAACCCACTCATCCGGGCGATCGCTAAGTATCTCATACAATCCATCCAACCTTGTAGACCAGATAACCGATTCTGCCGGAAGGGAGACCACGTTTACCTACGATGCCCTCAATGAACACCTTGTCATGGTTCGCTACGATGATGGAAAGACAACTCATTACTCCTACAACGGGAGCGGAGAGAATGGAAATGAGCATGCCCTGACGGAGATCCAGTTTCCCAATGGCACTCACCAATATTTCATCTATGATGAGCAGGGTTGGCTCAGCAGGATTCACGGGGACGATAATGCTGATAGCGTCACCTTTTCTCACAATTCGACCGGGGTGATATTTTCCTCAAACGGACTAGGCAAGACCAGCAAGTTTTTCTTTGATGACCGTGGCCTTCTGGTCAAGGCCGAAGACCCGCTCGGAAACACGACTCACATGTCGTTCGACGGTCAGTATAACCTGGCTGCCATTACCGGGCCGACTGGACTCAGATCGTCGTTCTCTTACGACAAATGGGGGAACCAGGAAAGCTCGACAGATCCCCTCGGGCAATTATTAAGATTTAAGTATGGCAAATTCAACATTTTGAAATCGGTTGTGGATACTCGGGGCAATTCAATCCAGTATGATCAAGATACGCGCGGTAATATTACGAGAATCCTCTACTGTGACGGCAGCGACGAAGCATTCGAACGTGACTCTCACGGTAACGCTGTTGCGTGGAGAAACCGGCGCGGGAATGCAATCCGGTATACATATGACACACAAGGCAAACTCATGCGAAAGGATTATCCAGATGACTCTGCCGTGACGTACGACTATGACCTTCGTGGCAATCTTGTATCTTTTACAGACGCCACCGGCACGACATCGTTCGTATATAATGACAGCGATCGCCTCACTCGGATGAATTGTACCGGCGGGAGGTTCCTTGCGTATGCCTATGATGATGAGGGCCGGCGCAGTTCCCTAACAGACCACCTTGGTTATGCGATCCATTACCAGTACGACACGGCGGGACGGCTTGTCGGTGTGGAAGACAGTAGCAGCCAGGAAATGGTTCACTACGCCTATGATGATATCGGGAAGGTATTGCGAAAAGACTTGGGAAATGGGACCTACAGTACCTACCAGTATGATGACGCAGGTCACCTGGTGACCCTCTGCAATTATGGTCCAGACGATGCGCTTCTCTCCCGTTTCGCCTACACTTATGATGAAAACGGGGAACGCATACGCATGAACACCCTGGATGGCGTATGGAGTTTTGTCTACGATTCAAACGGCCAGCTCACTCGTGCTCTGCTTGACTCTGATAACCCATCGGTTCCCGATCAAAATTTGGTTTACCAATACGACGCTATGGGTAACAGGGTTCAAACGGACGCAAATGGTTCAACCCATGTATACGCCTCAAATTGTCTCCACCAAACCCTTCAAGCGGGAAGTGCATTCTTTACCTACGACGCGGATGGGAACATGAGGACTAAAACCGATGGGGAGGAAGACTGGATTTACACCTATGATTTCGAGAACCGGCTGATTCGGGTGGATCACGGCAGCGACAACTGGGTCTATGCTTATAATGCAATTGGCATGCGAGTAGCGGTAACGCATAACGGAGTCAGAACAGATTACCTCATTGATCCAACAGGCCTCGGAAACCTGATCGGGGAATTTGATGCAGGAGGCAATCTGACCGCACGTTATAATTACGGCTTGGGCCTGGTCTCCATGGTCCTCACTGATGGAGGTCATTGCTATTTCTCCTTTGATGGGACGGCTAACGTCAGTGAGCTGACGGATCTCAATGGAGATATTCAGAACCAGTATGTTTACCTCCCGTTTGGTGAGACGATAACTCGTCTTGAAGGCACAACAAACCCATTCCAATACGTAGGGGAACTGGGTGTCATGTCGGAAGACAATGGCTTGCACTATATGCGTCGCCGATATCATGACCCTCACCTGGGTCGGTTCTTGACCGAGGATCCGGCGGGCCTTCCTTCAGAGAATCCATATGCTTATGCATTAAACAACCCGATTCTTAACGTTGATCCCTTAGGGGCAGAGCCTGTCGCTTATGAACCGCCGGAGGCCTATCGCCAAGCCCTTAGAGAACTCCTTGAATATGAAAGGAAGCACGGTACTAAGGCAGCTCTCAGGGAATTCAATCCTACGTGGTTTGGAAAATACAATCACAAGCTACTGAATGCTTCTGCTGAGAGCAACTGCGGTCTGGTGGATATGGATTGGTTTCTTACCCTCGCAGATTTCTCCGATCGAATCAAAACACCGGCCATGGTTGTGGGTGGGATTTTTGGTAATTTGCCTGGCGCCGCTGGCGGCTGGGCGATAACATCTCCAAAGCTCCTTTATATTCCCGCCAAACTGGGGTGGGCGATCGGGGACAAAAAGGATCGGTGGAAGCATATCAAGTCCTTTGGAAATGACCCTGAAAAGGTAGCTATCCTAATGGCTGAGTTGATACATGCGGGTATGTCCATCGAAAAGGCGTTCGAGCTCTACGGCATCGTGGTGGGCTCCACCGACCCCAACCAGAAGCTCGGCCCGGGTGGCTATGGCGAAACAGGCTACATCAAACCGGACAGCGTCTTCCCCTACCGCATTGACTTCGAGAACGACGCCGAGGCATCGGCACCGGCCCAGGTGGTGACCATTACGGATCAGCTTAATAGCAATCTGGACTGGACGACCTTTCAACTGACTGAGGTGGGTTTTGGGGATCACATCATTCCGGTCCCGGCCAATACTCAGGATTTTGAGTATGTGGAACCCATGACCTATAACGAGAAGGATATTGCGGTCCATATCAAGATCGGTATTGACCTGAACAGCGGCAAGATCAGCGCCATGTTCAGCTCCATCGATCCTGAGACCGAACTCCCGCCCACGGTGGATATCGGATTTCTCCCGCCTGAAGACGACACGGGCCGGGGCCAGGGGTACTTCAGCTATCTGATTAAACCCAAAGTCGGTCTGGAAACCGGGACAGAGATCCGCAATATAGCAATGATTACCTTTGATTTCAGCACGACCATTGGCACCAACTGGGAAGACGCCCATACCCCGATCATCGTTCCAGCCAAGGAATGCCCCAATACCATTGACGCGGACCTTCCCACCAGCACAGTAGCGGTGCTTCCCTATTCGAGCCCGCTGATCTTTGATGTGCAATGGTCCGGAGAAGATGTGGGCGCCGGTGTAGGAACCTACACCATTTATGTGCAGGATAATGGCAGCGATTTTGAACCCTGGTTCACCGGCACCGAGGAGACATCGGCCATGTTCACGGGTGAGGCCGGGCACACCTATGGCTTTTTCAGCGTTGCCACAGACAATGCAGGGAATACGGAAACAGCAAAAACCGCTGCAGAAAGCTCAACCTTAGCCCAGGACAGGGTTACCATTGAGCTGGATTCCGGTTGGAACCTCATTTCCCTTTACAGGGATCCATCAGAGCCCAGTATCAGCACCGTATTGGCAAGTATTTCCGGCAAGGTCATCAGCGTATGGGCCTTCAAAGGGAATGAGTGGAAAATCTATAACCCGGCCGATTCGGAAGGTAGCGAGCTGACCACCATGGAAGCGGGCTGGGCCTACTGGATCAATATGAACGATGTCGGGACCCTCGAATTTACCGGTTCCGCCCCGATCAATGCCATTACGCTTTCAAGCGGCTGGAACCTCGTGGGGTATAATGCCTCCAGCAGCCAATCGGTTGCTGATGCGGTGGATTCCATAGACGGAAAATATGATCTGATATGGGCTTACAAAGATGACAGTTGGAGACTTTATAATGCCGTCACCCCGGGTTTCAGCGATCTGAGTGTGATGGAACCGGGGTATGGGTACTGGATCAACGCCACCGAAGGTTGCACGTGGATGTTGCCGTAGGTCAGAAGGCGGAAGGCAGAGGACGGAGGACAGAGAGCGGGATTTTACTCACGCAAAGCCGCAAAGATAAAAAATTATGATTGAAAACGAAATTGCGAAGATCGTTGTTGATGCGGCGTATCACATTCACAGAAGATTGGGACCAGGTTTGTTGCCAATAAACTGTAGATTTTCTTTGCGTCTTTGCGTCTTTGCGTGAGAATTTTTAACTGAGGGAGGTTCTTTTATGAAAAACCGGCGGTGTTTTTTCATTATCTGTCTGTGCTTGATTGCACTGGTTTTTGGTGCCCAGGCGTGGGCTGAAACCCATGTGAGTGAAAACATTAGTGTGGATACCACCTGGACCCTATTGGAAAGTCCTTACATCATGGACAATGCCATTACCGTCCAGAACCCCTCCGAGCAGATGACCCTCACCATCGAGGCCGGGGTGGAAGTGAGATTTACCGACAGCGCTCAGAACCTCACCCTGGGAACGGGCGCGGTCCTGGATGTCCAGGGCACTGAGGAAGACCCTGTCCTCCTTACCACAGAGGAGAGCGATAAGACGCTTACTGGCCAGTGGGGGGGTGTGCTCTTCCAGGCGGGCTCCAATGCCTCTGATTCCACCATTACCTGTGCCATATTCGAGTGCGGGGGGAGCGCCTCCTCGCCCAGCGGGGCCATGCTCTATATCGATACCGGCTCGCCGGTCATCACCTCCTCCACCTTCAGGTACAGTCTCAACCACGGGATCTATATCACGGCCAATGCCGATCCTCAAATCGCGAGCTGCGCCTTTGCCGACAACACCCAGACCGGAATCACCATCAACCGGGGAACGGCCACGGTTTCCTCATGCCGGTTTGACCACAACGGCAGGGCCATGGACCTGATGGATACCCTTCCCTCCTTTGACGGGAACACCGCCGATGACACCCAGGTCATCCAGTTTGTCTATGACATAAACATAGGAAACATAATCAGTAAGACGGGCACCCTCGAATACCCGGGTGCCTTAGACTCGGGCAAAGCCATTCCGTATACAAACAATTTCATTCATGGGTGGTCGATTTCAAATGACACTCAAGACATCACCCTGACCATCGAGGCCGGGGTGGAGATAGGATTGATAAACCTATCCTCATTCTGGGCACAGAACTTCACAATTGCTAACAACGCCGCCCTTGTGGTTCAGGGCACCGAGGCCAACCCGGTCCTCTTCACCACAAGGAATCTGGATGTGCCGCAAGCGGGCCAGTGGGGAGAGGTAATTCTCCGGTGGGATTGCCGGGCCACGGCTTCGCGTATCGAAGGGGCCGTATTCGAGTATGGCGGTAACATGCTTCACATCTACACCGGGTCGCCCATCATAAAGAGCTCCACGTTCCGGCACGGCAGTGGAGCCGGTATCTTGATCGAAGGCGGTGGCAGCCCCCACATCACAGACTGCACCATGACAAACAGCTATGCCGGGATTCTGTTCAACGGCACCAGCTCGCATTCAAGAATCGAGAAAAACTATTTCTCTAACAATGGCTGGAGCATATTGAAATATTCTTCGGTCGTGTGCCTGATCGCGCGCAACAACGATTGGGGCGAACCCACAGGCCCGTATGATCACATCGACGACACCAGCGAAGCCTGCGGTTTTTACAATCCCGGCGGCAAAGGAACCCAGATCGCCCAGGAAGTCAATTACACCAGCTGGATCGGCGGCGCTCAGATATTTATCGACGCCCCCATGCGGTCGGGCCAGATATTGGAGGGCGACAGCCTGCGTTTCCTGGGGCGCCTGGTCAATGCCGGCAATCCAACGCTTCGCTGGGACCTGGGCGACGGCCGCACGGCCGGGGTGCAGGACCCCGGGGTGGTCACCTTCTCCACGACCGGCGCGAAGGAGATCTCCTTCGCCATGCTGGACGGCGAGGGCGGGATTCTGGACAGTCCGGACACCCGCGCCTTTACGGTGGTGGAAGATACGGGACCCATTCCCGACCTGGCCGTGACTGGGTTCCAGCTTCCCGAGGACTTGGCCCTGGGCAAGGCGATCCAGATCACCTACCGGGTCACCAACGAGGGTGACGGGGCAGTTCCCGGTGCTTCCTGGTTCGATGCGCTTTACGTGTCGAGCGACCCCTACCTGGACGGCCGTGACACCCTTTTGGAAAGGGTCCTTGTGTCCGAGGATTTGGCCAGCCAGGAATTCTACGAGGGCGCCCTCGATGCCACCATCGACGCCGACGCAGTGGGGGCTTTTTATCTCATCCTGTCGGTGGACGACCACTGGGAGGTCCTGGAACGTCACCAGCTAAACAACGAGGCGTCGGAGGAGATGGATATCACCGTTCCCGAGCTGTCCGACGGCGAGGCGGTGTCCGGCAGCTTCTCGCCGGAATCCCGGGTCTACTATTACCAGGCCGAAGTGCCGGCGGGCAAAAATCTGAAGGTCACCCTGGACGACGGAGACGACCAGGGGGAAAACCGCCTCTACCTGCGTCACGGCTTCGCCCCGACCCTGTCGGCCTACGACCACCGCAGCACCGAGGAGGGCGCGGATCAGCAGGTGCTCGTCCCGGCGGCCACGGGCGGCACCTGGTACATCATGGTCTATGTGGCCGATCCGGGCCCGGGCAGCTCGGGTGACTTCTCGATCCGGATCGACCTTTCGGACAGCGAGCTGTTCAGCGTAACCCCCACAGAGCATGGCAACAGCACGGACATGGTCCTGACGCTGAAGGGGGCCGGGTTTTTCGCCGGTGCCGAGGTGCGCCTGGAGTCCGGTGGATCATCCTACGCAGCCGGCCAGGCCGAGGTGGATTCTTTAACCCAGATCACGGCGACGTTTGCGGCCAGGGCCGTGCCCCCAGGCACTTACACGGTGCAGGTGACGCTGCCGGGTGTAGATCCCATGGAACTGGCCGATGCCTTCACTGTTATCGCCGGAGGCGAGGCCAAACTCGAGGTCAAGGGGGTGGTCCCCAATCAGGTGGGCTACCACGCGTTGGCGACCATCTATGTCGAATATGCCAACACGGGCGAAGTGGCCATGCCGGCACCGCTTTTGTCGATTACCGCCATTCAAAAGGGAAAGCAGCACGCACTTTTGACCCTGGATCAATCGAGGCTCAAGGCGGGTTTTTGGACATCCGCTGTCCCCGAAGGCTTTAGCAGCGCAGTCCAAATTCTTGGCAGCGGGGAGACAGCGGGCATTCTCCAGCCGGGAGAGTCGATGCGAATCCCGGTCTATTATGCCGGCTGGCAGCAGCCCTGGGATCCTGATTATGCGCCCATCGAATTTACTTTTTCGGCGCTTACGAGCGAAAGCACGGAGCCCTTCGACCCGAGCGAGATGAAAGGCGCGATAAAGCCGGCCCATATCGATGCCGAGGCGTGGGAAGCCATATTTGCCAACTTCGCGAGTGAGGTCGGGACAACATGGGGTGGGTTCCTTGCCATGCTGAATGAAAATGCCGGATATCTCGGACGCTTTGGGCAAAACATCCGGGATGTGAACGCGTTGATATCATTTCAATTGAAGCTGGCAGATGGGCTCGGCCTGGTTGCGGCCCAGACCGGCGCTGTCGATACGATCGATACGGGCACCATCATGGCTCCGAGTTTTGCTAGATTTTATAAAAATACAATTTCAGACCGCTACAGAATCGGCCCCTTTGGCAGAGGCTGGACCCATAGCTGGGAGACCTCGCTCGCCGTGGCCTCAGACGGTACGGTGACGATAGATGTTGCCGGTATCCAGCAAATTTTTCAACCTGACAGGCGCGGGGGGTACTTTTCGCAGACTGAAGACAACACATCCCTGACCAAAAGCGGCAATGTATTTACGCTAACAGAATCCGACGGCTTCGCATATGTCTTCAGAGACGGACGGCTGGATTATGCCGAGGATACAAACGGCAATCGAATTAACACGGCCTACAGCAATAACCTTCTAACGGGGTTAAGCAATACGTCAGGCAGTTCCCTGACAATTGCCTATAACGCCGCCGGACGGATCGAGCGGTTAACGGATTCCCTAGGAAACGAGACATCCTACACGTATGACGGGACCAATGAACACCTGCTGACGGTTAACCATCATGACGGCAAACAAACGACTTATGCCTACAGCATCGATCAGGGTGCTGCCATGCGACATGCGATTACCCAAATCGAGTATCCGGACGGCAGGCATGACTACTTTTCTTTTGATTCAAAAGGCAGGCTTTCGGGCAACCACGGCGATAATAACCACCAACCGGTAGCATTTACCTACGGCCCAGGCGGCAAAATCTCGATTTCAAACGCTATTGGCGCTACGAGCCAGTTTTTCCTCGACCAGCAAAGCTTGATTGCCAAAGAGGTGGACGCACTGGGTAACATAAGCTGGACCTCCTTTAGCAAAGACTTGAATGTCCAAAAAGATACCGCTTCCACAGGTCAGTCAAAGATTTACCTGTACGATAACCGTGCGAACCTAATCAGTATCACGGATCCCTTGGGAGACACGCTGTCTTTCAAATATAATCCCCAAAATAGTTTATCTTCATTGATGGACATGAATCAAAACACGACCGAATTCAGATACGATACCAGGCAAAATCTGACCTTGACGACGCATGCCGATTCTTCGGAGGAGGGCTTTACTTACGATGCCAGGGGAAGAACGACCCGGTACACCAACCGTCGAAAAAATGCCGTAGACTATACATACAACAACTCCGATCAGGTTGAAGAGGCGGCATACGCGGATGGCTCAAAAGTCAGCTACACATACGATAGCCGAGGTCGAACGGTTTCCGCTCAAAACGATGCAGGCACAACGACCTTAGAATACGTGAACGATGTTGATTTGAAAAAAATAACCTATCCCGGCGGGAGATCCCTCGAATGCACCTATGACAGCGCCGGACGGCGTGCGTCTATAGAAGACCATTCAGGCAACCGAACCAATTATCATTACGATGGGTTCGGAAACCTGCAGCGTCTGACTGATAAAGCGGGAAATACGATCGTCGAGTATCAGTACGATGCATTGGACCGCCTGACAAGGAGAGAACTCGGCAATGGCGTTTACACAACTTATGAATACGACATCCTCGACCGAATCATTCACCTAATCAACCGGGACTTCGGCGATACGGTCATTTCACGCTTTGACTATACCTATGACGCTTTGGGACAGCGTGTTTCAATGGTCACCCTGGATGGCGAATGGTCCTACGGGTATGACGCGGTTGGGCAGTTGACAAGCGCGGTTTTCGAATCCGACAATCCCGGGATCCCAGATCAGGATCTCAGCTATGCATATGATGCCATGGGAAATCGAACGCGAACCGTCATCAACAATACGACGACTGATTACACTGCCAACAACATGAACCAGTACACAATGGCAGGCAGTGACACCTACGAGCATGACGATGACGGAAACAGGGTTGTAAAAAAGGATACGATTACCTGGGACTACTCCTACGACAGTGCCAATCGGTTGGTGGGAATGACCAACGGGGCTGACGTATGGTCGTACGTATATGATGCTTTTGGGAACAGGGTGGCCAGCATTAAAAACGGCACCAAGACGGAATTTGTCATCGATCCGGTCGGCTTGAGCAAGTTCGTGGCCGAGTATGACCAAACCGGCACTCTGATCGCCCGATACGAGTATGGGCTTGGGCTCCTATCTCGTAACAGCGCATCCGGTTCCACCGCCTTCTATACTTATGATGCCCTCGGCAACACCAGTGAATTGACCGATTCGTCAGGCACTGTCCTAAACCGTTATCGTTATCTCCCTTTTGGTGAACGTTTGTCCGTCACCGAGGCGATTGGAAATCGATTCCAGTTTGGTGGTGAAGACGGCGTGATGCACGAGGGGGGGGACCTCTATGTCATGCGGGCCAGATTCTACGATCCGGCCCTGGGGCGATTCTTCCAGCCTGACCCGATAGGTATCCTCGGTGGCTTTAACTTGTACGCCTACACTGGCAATAGTCCAATCAACTACTCGGATCCTACTGGACTCACAATGCATATCCCGTCTGGGCCGATGTGGGAGGCCTTTATGATGGGAATAATGGAAGTCGGTGCTCGCGCCCGCGGTGGCATTTTTAACCCAGGGGGAAAGAACCTTAGGCCGGCCTGGTGGGAAAAATGGGCCAAGCATCTCTCCAAAAAGGAAATAGCGGAGTATTCGAAACAACTGCCTAAAGGGAAGCGACTCACCCAAAAAATTAAAATAGGCCGGCTTGCTCGTCTCGCCAGATACCTAAATGGGATTCCAAAGGGGTCCCCTGCGTATGTCGGATACATAGCCGCAGCCTTTGCTGTCGGCTACGCAGGCGGTTATGTGTGGCAAAAGTCGTTTTCAAATGAAACGAACGAGGCTATTCAGGAGACAATAGCACAGATAATTTATCCGGTGGTTCGGTTATGGACGTGGGTAACGCGGCCGAAGGATCCCAACCAGAAGCTCGGCCCTGGCTACGGCGAGGCCGGATACGTCCAGGCGGGCAGTACCTTGCCCTACCGGATCGACTTCGAGAACGACCCCACGGCCACAGCCCCGGCCCAAGTTGTGACCGTTACGGACCAGCTCAGCAGCGACCTGGACTGGAGCACCTTCGAATTGACCGAAGTCGGCTTCGGGGACTATCTCATCCCGGTCCCGGCCAAGACCCAGGCATTCGATCACGTCGAGCCCATGACCTACAACGGCAAAGACATCGAGGTCCACATCCGCATCCGCCTCGACCAGCAGACCGGTAAACTGGATGTTCTGTTTGCCTCCATCGACCCCGAGAGCGGACTGCCGCCGACTGTCGACATCGGCTTTCTACCCCCCGAAGATGACACTGGTAGAGGGCAGGGCTATTTCAGCTACCTGATAAAGCCCAAGGCCGGCTTATCCACCGGGACCGAGATCCGCAACGTGGCCGTGATCAGATTTGACTTTGGAGAGGTGATTGCCACCAACCAGGTGGACCCCCATGATCCTTCTGCAGGGACCGACCCCAACAAGGAGGCTCTCGTCACAATTGATGCGGATCTGCCTGACAGTTCCGTTACGGCCTTTCCCGACACCAGCCCCCTTACGTTTGAGGTTGAATGGTCCGGGGAAGATGTGGGATCGGGTGTGGGGACCTACACCATCTATGTGCAGGATAACGGCAGCGGCTTTAAGCCCTGGCTGACCAATACTGAAGAAACATCGACCATGTTTACGGGAGAGGCCGGGCATACCTACGGGTTTTACAGTATCGTAACGGATAATGCGGGGAATACGGAAACAGCCAAAACCGTCGCAGAGGCCACTACCCTGGCCCAGGACATGGTTAGCATTGGTCTGGACAGTGGCTGGAACCTCATTTCGTTTTACCGGCACCCGGGGAATACCAGTATCAGCACCGTATTGGCATCCATTTCCGACGAGGTTGTCAGTGTCTGGGCCTTCAAGGGGAATGACTGGAAGATCTATGACCCGGACAATCCGGGCGTAGGTGGGCTGACCACCATGGAGGCGGGCTGGGCCTACTGGATCAACATGAGCGATGCAGGTACCCTTGAATTCACCAGTTCTGCGCCTAACAATACCATTTCCCTGTCAAGCGGCTGGAACCTGGTGGGATATAATGCCTCAAGCAGCCAGGCGGTTACCGATGCGGTTGACTCGATAGACGGGAAATACAGCTTGATATGGGCATACAAAGATGATAATTGGAGGCTTTATGATGCCGTTATCCCGGGTTTCAGCGATCTGAGCGTGATGGAACCGGGGTATGGGTATTGGATCAAGGCCACCCAAGGCTGCACGTGGACACTGCCATGAGCGCAGAGGGCAAAGCGGGAAGGGCAGAGAGCATAGGGCAGAGAGCAGAGTGCAGAGGGCAAAGCGGGAAGCGCGGGATGGTTGGATGATTAGGATGGTGGGGTGAATCCCTGCGGGAGGGATGGATTCCGTTGGAATCGGGGATGATTGAACTAGGAATATTAGTGGCGCTTTCTGGGTTAGTAGCCCTATTCGTAGCAATATACCTTATTAAAAAGGGAAAAACACATAAGGCTGCACCAAAATGAATCCGCACCCAAGTGAAATACGCTACGCTGCCCTTAGGGATTTCATGGGGTAAAGATGAATGGTGTTTCAACTTTTTACTCACGCAAAGCCGCAAAGCCGCAAAGATAAAAGACTATGACTGAAAACGAAATTGCGAAGATCGTTGTTGATGCGGCGTATTACATTCACAGAAGGTTGGGACCTGGTTTGTTGGAATCGGTCTATGAGGTTATTTTAGCATATGCGTTAAACAGTAGGGGGGTTGAATGCTGAAAGGCAGGCACCGGTACCAATTGTTTTTGATGGCATGAAATTTGATGAAGGCTTCAGGGCAGACCTTATTGTCGAAGCCAAGGTGATTGTTGAGCTCAAATCAGTGGAGAAAATAGCTCCCGTTCACAAAAAGCAATTGCTGACGTATCTGAGATTGGCTGACAAGAGGCTGGGGCTTCTCATCAATTTTGGGGCTTCGCTGATAAAGGATGGCATTTTCCGGGTTGCCAATAAGCTGTAGGTTTTCTTTGCGTGAGACCTTTATGGTTCCGACTTGTCCGGGTTAGGGTAACGATAATGCTGGGATGCTGGAATGCTGGATACTCGAAATGGGTGCTCGTTATAGGGTCTTTGTTGGACGTTATCAATTTTGGGCACTTTATTAGGTACTCCAAACTTTAGGCACTTATCTTGTTGAGATGGCTGGCCTGATGAAATGCACTACGCTGTGATTGACATCAATTTCATTGGATAAAGATGTTTAATAATCTGCGGTAATCTGCGTAATCTGCGGATGGATGCTGGGATGAAGGACAATTCTGATAAAAAACTTGGCGTCTTGGCGCCTTTGCGCGAGAATTTTCTCCGGCTTGGGTGGCTTCTCCTTTTCTGGCCCATATGTTTGAGTGTCAGCCTTT
>Ga0222657_1000667_pt1 | contig 15290 bp, 10 predicted proteins | sample AntAcemetagen474_FD_179858 | JGI IMG/M metagenome (GOLD analysis project Ga0222657, IMG submission 179858) | Saline water microbial communities from Ace Lake, Antarctica - #474 | ecosystem: Environmental > Aquatic > Non-marine Saline and Alkaline > Saline | place: Antarctica: Ace Lake... | reverse complement strand
AAGTTTTAAAGCATGAGCCGTCTCTGGTGTTCGATGCCACGGTCGGTCTCTCCATTAACAATCAGAACAGTGTTGCTTTGACGGTGAAAAATATTCTGGATGAAAACTACACTGAAAAAGACGGCTACAATATGCCAGGTCGATCTATGGGTGTCAAATATACCGTCACCTTTTAATTGGATCTGAGAGCATGAGATTCATTGTAAACCGGTTGATGCTGGCAGTGCTGGTTACAGTACAGCCCCTCATGCTCTTCAGTGGTTGCGGGCAGGTTGATAAAATCGATCTGCCAGGCAAGCCTTCAGCGAAACAAGCGAGTGAAGAAGATATCCCGTTGCATTACGCCCAATATTTCTCTATGCAAAAGATTGGCGCGGTCACACTTATTCAGATCAGGAGGCCTACAGGCGCACATCGTGGGGTGTTTTACCGATATCTGCTGGTACCGAAAGGAGTCGCGGTGCCATCGGGGTATCCTGATGCCCTGGTTGTATTTACACCGGTAAAAAAAGTTACCTGCGGTATTGGCTTGCAGGTGTCTATGCTAGACCGGCTCGGTGAGATCGAAACCATCAAAGGGATCGGCCGGGGAAAGTGGGTCGGGAATCCAGAAATACGAAGGCGGATGGCCACAGGAGAGGTTCTTGAAACAGGAATGTCGAACGACATGAACATGGAGACCATGGTGAGCATAGATGCTGATATCGCGTTTGTTTATGCTTCAGGAAGTGATACCGACAGCCACTCGAAATTGCTCGCAATGGGGATTAAGCCAGGGTTGGTAAGTATGCAACTTGAAGAGCATCCGCTTGGTGTTCTTGAGTGGATAAAGTTTTTTGGGGCGTTTTATGGCAAGGAAAAGGAGGCCGGCGAATATTTTACTTGCGCTGCAGATCGATATGAAAAGCTGGCGGAATCGGTAAGAGGTTCTTTCAGCGAGCGTCCTACGGTAATTGTTGGGCACAGCGCCAAAGACATTTGGACAACGCATGGTTCAAGCGCTTGGTTTATAAGGTTCCTGCATGATGCCGGTGCACGGTATGTTCTTGAGGACAGCACTGCTTATGATGAAAATCTGATTAGTCTTGAACACGCCCTTAAGGTTGGTATTGATGCCGATTTTTGGGTTAACCCTCGATATACTGCGGAGTCCATGGCCGATCTGATCGGGAACGACTCACGATATAGGTGTTTTGCTTCAGTGAAATCCGGTAATGTGTATAACAACAATGCATTGACCTTTGACGATGGGCGTACTCTTTTCTGGGAGATCGGCATGACGGAACCCGATGTTGTTCTTTCCGATCTCGTTTCAATTTTTCATACTGACCTGCTCCCACGGTATCGCATAAAATATTATCGTCGGCTTGAGTGAGCTGGGGGCTCTTGATGGCGGGCCATTTATTTTCTCTTTGCGGCTGTAAAATCAACCGTTATTTTTACATTCTATTAACTGTTCTTTTTTTACTGATGAAGCTGGATACCCCGTAAAGGGGTTTAATAGGGAATCACGCGAAAATCGTGAGCTGACGCGCAACTGTAAAGCCGACAAAATGTTGTGCAGCGTTCTACCACTGTTCCATATGTATTTGGAATGGGAAGGTGCTGCAGAATCGGCAAGCCAGGAGACCTGTCCCGCTTTTTTTTATCAACCACATGCTTTCGCGGAAAAAAGCATTGATGATGAGTCCGGCATCAGGAAAACTTTCCTGTTCGCCATGCCACTCCCATTGACCTTTTCCCTCGCAAGCATACAGACAGGCTGGAACACCACCAGATTATCGTATGCTGACTCACACTCCCGGTTACCCACGGATCGGCGCTTTCAGAGAAATGAAAAAAGCTTGTGAAGGCTACTGGAAGGGCGCACTTGACGAGCTAGGCCTCAGGGCCGCATCCCTTGCTGAAAAGCAGAGCCGCTGGCGCGCACAGATGGAAGCAGGAATGGATCTCATTTCCTGTAACGACTTTTCCCTCTACGACCATGTTCAGGATATGAGCTTCATGCTCGGGGCCATTCCTGAGCGATATGAGTCATTACGGACACATCTGTCAGATATTGATCTCTATTTTGCTATGTGCCGGGGGTATCAGGATTCCGGCCTGGATGTTACGGCCATGGAGATGACTAAGTGGTTTGATACCAACTACCATTATCTCGTTCCGGAATTTACTTCCGATCAGGATTTCCATTACACATCACGAAAGTGCGTCGACGAGTTTCTTGAAGCTAAGGCGTTCGGGGTTCCTGCGCCAAAAGCTGTACTTCTTGGTCCTGTCAGCTACCTTCTGCTTGGCAAAGAAAAGGGGGGCGACTTTAACCGTCTTGATCTCATGGAGCGGCTTCTTCCCGTTTACTCTGCAGTTCTTGAGGATCTGCACCATGCGGACTGTTATTGGCTTCAGCTTGATGAACCTTGCCTTGTTGGCGATCTTGATGACAAAACCAGACAGGTTTATGTTGATGTGTATCAATACCTGAGGTTGCATTTTCCTGATTTCCATATCATTCTGGCTACTTATTTCGACGGTCTTGGTGAGAATCTTCAAACAGCTCTTTCTCTTCCGGTTGATACGCTGCATGTTGATGCCGTGAGAGGGTTTGGCGACATTCCCTCACTTCTGGAAGCTGTCCCCAGGGCCATGGGGCTTTCGCTCGGAATCATTGACGGTCGCAATATCTGGATAAATCATTTCGAGGATTCTTTGGGTATTCTTGGTCTGGCGGTGAAGTCTCTGGGCAGCGATCGGGTTATGGTTTCTTCTTCATGCTCACTCCTGCATGTTCCTTATGACAGGGATAATGAGTCTTCTGGTGGGTCGCTTCCCGATTTTCTGAAGCCTTGGCTTGCTTTTGCACGGCAGAAACTTGATGAAATCCGCCTTCTTGCCGATTTGATGGAAGATGAGGTTGCAACTGACGTTTTCAGCGGGCTTGCTCAACATCTGAAGGCGCTGGATTCACGGCAGAATTCACAGCAACTCCTGAATGAAGATGTGCGTGCCAGAGTAGATTCTTACGCTGTACGCCAACTCTCCCGTCCGGAATCATTTGCAGAACGCAATTTCCTGCAGCAGGAGTGGCTGCAACTGCCGTTGCTTCCAACTACCATGATCGGGTCGCTGCCACAGACCGCTGAACTCCGTTCACTTCGCAAGCGCTACAGGGATGGGGCTCTTGCTGAGGAAGAGTACCTTTCCGGGATTAAAATTTTGACTGCCGATGCAATAAGGTGGCAGGAGTCAGCCGACATTGATGTGCTTGTGCATGGGGAGTTTGAACGGACTGATATGGTTGAGTTTTTCGGAGAGCATCTTGAGGGCGTTGCTTTTACCGGTAACGGCTGGGTTCAGAGTTATGGAGCTCGCGCGGTGAAGCCCCCGGTCATATACGGCGATGTGAGCAGAAAAGAGGCGATGACGGTGGATATGGCCGTGTTTGCGCAGAATCTGACTGACAGGCCGGTGAAGGGTATGCTGACCGGGCCGGGCACTATTCTGAAGTGGTCTTTTGTCCGGGACGATCAGCCTTTGAGTGAAACTGCAATGCAGGTTGCTCTGGCTTTGCGGGACGAGGTGCTTGACCTTGAGCTTGCGGGAATCGGGATCATTCAGATCGATGAGCCGGGCATCCGTGAAGGGCTCCCTCTTAAAAAGGCGGAACGAAAAAGCTATCTGGATTGGTCGGTAAGGGCATTTCTTCTCTGTTCGGGCGGCGTCGGGCCAGCGACACAGATCCATACGCATATGTGTTATGCAGATTATGCTGATATTCTCGATGCGCTTGTCCAGATGGATGCTGATGTTCTTACTATTGAGACTGCCCGTTCCGATATGGAGGTTCTTGCTGATTTTGCAGCAGGCAGTTATCAGAATCAGCTGGGCCCAGGGATTTATGACATCCACTCACCGCGGATTCCTTCGGTCAGGGAGTTGGAGGCGCAGCTGAAAAAAGTGCTGCATCATTTTCCGTCCGATCAGATATGGGTCAATCCTGACTGCGGCCTGAAAACCAGAGGCTGGCAGGAGGTTTTACCTGCAATAGAACATATGGTTAAAGCTACGAAAAAAACACGGCTTCATCAGGGGAAAAAGAAACATAAGGATGCCGACAAAAACAGCTTGGTTGGGAGCAGGAAAATGGTTATTTGAAGTATAAGAATAGTTCTTTTTTTGCAGACTGGTGTCGGTATCAAAACCGGAGAATAGGGAAGTACGCGCAATTCGTACACTGTACCCGCAACTGTAGAGCGGCCATCCATCATACGCGCTGTGTGACGCGCTGAAGTGGACTCTGCCCGATCACTGTGATGATTCCTCCCGGGAATCATTGCGGGAAGGTTGGGTCGTTATGAACCGCCAAAGTCAGGAGACCTGCCAGAATGCATTCGCATCAACAATCGGACTACGGGTGTATGGTCCTGCGTGACACCTTCATTCCGGGTTTTCAGGCCCGATCTTGCCGCTCTGCGCAGCAAGACAGATGTCTCCGCTCCTCCTGCACCCTTGTCCCCGTTTTGCCAATCAAACCATCGGGACACTATGGGACAGATCGACATTGTTTTTCATGAAATCATCAAGCGCGACGGGTGCAGGGCGCCCTTTGACGCTGAAAAAATCACTTACGCCATCTTCAGGGCGCTCAGGGCAGTCGGACGGGCTGACCGCACCAAAGCCGCACAGCTGACAGGCGATGTACTCTCGCGTCTGCATGAGTTTTCGGGAGGAGATGCGCCGACTGTTGAGGGTGTGCAGGATCTTGTGGAAAAGGTTTTCTTTGCTGCCGGAGAGTTCGAGGCAGCCAAAGCCTATATCCTCTATCGCCATCAGCATCGCAACCTTCGCGAGACAAAGGAGATCTTCAGCAATGTTGATCTTGTTGACAGCTACCTCAGCCTTGAGGACTGGCGTGTCAAGGAGAGCGCAAACTCTTCGTGGTCACTGCAGGGGCTGAACCAGCATATATCGACTATAGTCAGCTCCCAGTACTGGCTCAACCGTATCTATCCGCCTGAGATCAGCGAAGCCCACACCTCCGGTATGATGCACATACACGATCTTGGATTCCTGAGCGTGTATTGTGTGGGATGGGATCTTGAGGATCTTCTGCTCAGCGGATTCACAGGCGTTGCAGGTCATTCCGCGAGCAATCCTGCACGCCATCTGCGCTCGGCACTCGGTCAGATTGTCAACTTCTTTTACACAATGCAGGGCGAAGCTGCCGGCGCGCAGGCCTTCTCCAACTTCGATACTCTTCTTGCCCCGTTCATCCGTTACGACGGTCTTGAATACAAAGAGGTACGCCAATGCCTTCAGGAGTTCTTTTTCAACATGAATGTGCCCACCAGAGTGGGATTCCAGACCCCGTTCACCAATGTAACGCTTGACCTTACAGTGCCTTCCACGCACCGCACCATGCCCGTTATTTTCGGTGGCAAGACGATGGAGGAGACCTATGGCGATTTCCAGGATGAAATGGATGTTTTCAACAGTGCATTTGCTGATGTCATGAATGGCGGTGACGCTAACGGCGCTGTATTCTCCTTCCCGATTCCCACCTATAACATAACGCCTGATTTCGACTGGGAGAATCCGGTTTACGACGGCATCTGGGAGATGGCAGCACGATACGGCATTCCCTATTTTTCCAACTTCGTCAACTCTTCGATGAGCCCCGACGATGTCCGCAGCATGTGCTGCCGCCTAAGGCTTGACAAGCGCGAACTGCAGAAGAAGGGGGGTGGGCTGTTCGGTTCAAATCCCCTAACTGGTTCGGTGGGCGTTGTGACCATGAACCTGCCCAGAATTGGTTACGAGGCCAAAGGCGAGGAGGAGTTCTTCCAGCGACTTGCTCACGCCATGGAACTGGCAAGGACAAGCCTTGAAATCAAGCGCAAGGTTATTGAGCGCCTGACTGTTGAAGGTCTCTATCCATACTCGAAGTTCTATCTTCGTCATCTGTTTGAGCACAACGGCCGGTATTGGGACAACCATTTTTCAACCATTGGCATTACCGGAATGAACGAGTGCTGCCTCAACTTCCTTGGGTGCACCATTGCCGATGAAGACGGCAGGGTTTTTGCCCTCAAGGTGATGGACTTCATGCGCTCACATCTTGAAACCTTTCAGGAAGAGACTGGTCATATCTATAACCTTGAGGCTACTCCAGCTGAAAGCACGGCCTACCGCCTCGCCAAGATTGACAAGAAGCTCTATTCGGATATTATAACGGCCAACGAGGAAGCTGTCCAGAACGGTTCGGAACCTTACTACACCAACTCAACGCAGTTGCCTGTCGGCCACACTGACGATCTTTTTGAAGCGCTTCGCCTTCAGGACGAACTCCAGTCGCGTTATACCGGCGGAACGGTTTTCCATACCTTTGTTGGTGAACGGGCGATTCCCGCTGAATCAGTAAAGCAGCTGGTGAAGACGGTGACTGCCAACTTTACGCTGCCCTATATTACCCTGTCGCCAACTTTCAGCATCTGCCCTTCTCACGGTTACCGGTTCGGAGAGCACGAGTTTTGCCCCGACTGTGCCGCACAGGGCATTGAGCAACGCTGCATTATCTATACCCGCATCGTGGGGTATCTCCGTCCTGTGCAGCAGTGGAATGGAGGCAAGCAGAGTGAATATGCCGACAGAAAGCTCTTCGTAGCTGTGCCGGCAGAAAGCGAGGAGGAGGCATGACGGGCAAAGCTATCCCGCTTCCTGTTGGTGGGTTTCTACCCCAGAGCCTTGTTGATTTTCCGGGTCGCATTGCCGCAGTGGTCTACACCTCTGGATGCAATTTTCGCTGCCCCTTCTGCCATAACCCAGAGCTTGTTCTTCCTGACGAGTTCGGGGCTCCGCCGCTTCTTGAGTTTGACGATGTGCTTGAGCGCATTACCCGCAACCGCAGCCTGCTTGGCGGGGTTGTGGTAACAGGTGGTGAACCGACTATCCACAAGTCTCTCCCCGATGCACTGCGGATGTTCAAGGGTCTCGGTCTTGAAGTCAAGCTCGATACAAACGGCAGCCGCCCGGAGATGCTGGAGGAACTGCTTGAGGGTGAGCTGGTTGATGAGGTGGCCATGGACATCAAGGCTCCGTTCGAGTTGGATCGCTACAGCGCTCTCTCGGGGATATCCTGCACTCCGGTTCTTCTTGGCCGCATCAGGGATTCAATTCTGCTGCTCCTTCGCTCAGGAGTGAAAACCCATTTCAGAACCACTCTTGTCGGTGAACTGCACAGCAAAGATGATGTTCGGATAATGAAAGAGCTTTGTGGAGGTAAAATTAATTTTCAGCCATACAGAGCAGGTAAAACCCTGGCAATGCCAACTTCAGAGCAACATGATTCTTTTGGGCAACTGGCGTTTTCTCTTGCCGAGCGCTCAGGCAGGGCGTGACAATGAAAAACATACTGGTTCTTTCAGCTTCCGTTGCGGTTCTTCTCCTTCTGGTTGCTTTTTCCCTCTCTGTCGGGCGTTACCCGGTTTCGCTTCCCTCGTTCATCTCGGCAATCATGACCGGCTCCGGCCATGACCCGGCTGTTGCAACCGTGCTTTTTTCCATTCGTTTACCACGAATCCTTGGCGCTGTTATTGTAGGCGGAGCTCTTTCGCTTGCCGGCGCGGCCTATCAGGGAATGTTCCGTAACCCCATGGTCAGCCCCGACATTCTTGGGGTGAGCGCCGGTGCTGGTTTTGGCGCTGCCCTTGCCATTCTTCTTTCGTGGCCCATCCTTTTCGTGCAGGCCTCTGCTTTTGCGGGTGGTCTGGTTGCCGTGTTTCTTGCCATTACGGTCAGCAGAGCCGCCTCCAAACGGCACGAGGGCATTCTGGTATTGGTGCTGTCGGGTATCGTCATATCCGCAGTCTTTACCGCACTTATCTCCCTCATGAAATATGCGGCTGACCCCGAAAGCAAGTTGCCGACAATTACCTACTGGCTCATGGGTAGTCTTGCCGACATCCGTATGAGTGATCTTCCCGCCGTTGCCGCTGTTCTCGCTGCAGGTGCGCTTCCGCTCATGCTGCTTTCCTGGAGGCTCAATGTCCTCTCGTTCGGAGATGACGAGGCCCGTTCACTCGGAATTGATATTTCTGTAGTCCGTTTTACGGTTATCGTCTCCGCCTCCCTCATTACGGCAAGCGTCATCTCTGTGAGCGGTCTTATCGGCTGGATTGGACTGCTTGTTCCCCATGCGGCACGGCTTCTTGTAGGGCCTGACCATCGCGTGCAGCTTCCGCTTTCTTTTCTGCTTGGAGGAATATTCCTTCTGTTCTTCGACAACCTCTCCCGCGCACTGTTTCCAGTTGAAATACCCATTGGAATCGTTACGGCACTTGTTGGCGCTCCATTCTTTATAGCGCTCCTTAAATTCTCGCCCCGTCAATCATGATGAACAGCAGGCCGATTGTTATTGAATGCCGGGATCTGTCTGTCGGATACCTTCGCCGAAGTGTTCTTGAGCATATTGATCTTACACTCCGTTCAGGAGAGGTGTGCTGCTTTCTCGGCCAGAATGGCAAAGGCAAGACAACCCTGTTCAGAACACTTCTTGGTTTTCTCAAGCCGTTAGCTGGAGAGATTTTTCTCAACGGCAAGCCGCTCGAAGCCAGGACGCCGGTTGAACGGGCCCGGATGATCGCTTATGTGCCACAGGCGCACCAGAGCATGTTTCCCTTTCGGGTTGAAGATGTTGTACTGTTCGGCAGGACGGCGCATCTTGGCATGTTTTCGTCTCCCGGCAGAGAAGATCGTGCTGTTGCAGCCAAGGCTATCGACATGCTCGGTATCGGGCATTTAGCCGATAGGGTTTTTCCGGAAATAAGCGGGGGTGAAAGGCAAATGGTGATGCTTGCCCGGGCGCTTGCCCAGCAGTCAGGCATGCTGATTCTTGATGAACCCTCTTCAAATCTTGATTATGGCAATCAGGTACTTCTACTCCGAAAGATTGAGGAACTCCGAAAGCAGGGGATTGGGATTGCCATGGCAACGCACGCGCCTGAACATGCTCTCCATCTCGGTGCCAGAGTCGTAAGTATCGAGGCAGATCGCCTTGTCGTCCGCAATCATGCGCACGATGCACTTGTGCCGGAAGTTATGAAGCGGGTCTACGGTGTTGATATCGACATGATTTCCGCAACAGACGCCAACGGGAACCCGTTGAAGTTTTTCACCCCTCTTAACAAGCCTTTTTCACAACAATAAAAACCTGTTCAGACCATGGTTTTCATTCATCCATTCCGGCGCATCCTCCCTTCGCTCCTTGTGCTCTTTGCTACGCTTCTTCTGCCAGGCGCCAATTCCTCGGCCTTCGGTAAACAAAAGGGGATTACCCAAACGGTAACCGATATGGCGGGCCGGACGATGCAGTTGCCGGCGGAAATCAAAAGAGTTTATGTCAACCGCCCCGGCAGCATTCTGATGTATGCGATTGAGCCCGAAATGATTGTCAACCGCTCGTTTCAGTACACCCCTGAAGCGCAGCATTTTTTCAGGAAGGATTACCTTGCTCTCCCGTTTGTGGAAAATTCCCCTGAAGAGATCATGAAGCTCGCCCCGGACCTCATCCTGAACTTTTACGATATTAACGCTCAGACGATTGACCAGTCGGAACGGCTTTCCGCCAAAACAGGCATACCAGTTTATATAGCCTCACTTCATCTCAAAGATTATCCTGAAGTGTTCCGCCGACTTGGCAAAGTCTTCGGCAGGGAGGAGCAGACTCAGAAAATGCTTGCCTTCATTCAGAGACATGTTGATCCTGTTGCCGCAAAAAGCGCCTCCATCCCTGCAGAGAAACGCCTGTCCGTTTACTATGCTGAGGGTGAACGGGGTCTGCATACAGACCCTTCAGGTTCAATCCATACAAAATTGATTGAAATGGTTGGAGCCACAAACGCCGCAGCAATAGGAAAATCCTCACGCAAAGGGCTGAGCGCTGTATCGATGGAGCAGCTCTACCTCTGGAATCCGGACCGCATCATTGTGTGGGCGGGACTTGGCAAAAAGACCGGAACCATGGCGCATATCAAGAGCGATCCAGTCTGGGGAAAACTTCCGGCAGTCAGAAACGGGAATATTCACCAGATACCCTATCTGCCATTCGGGTGGTTTGACCGTCCAGCAAGCATCAACCGCCTTCTCGGCGTTCCCTGGCTCGCGAACCTGCTTTATCCTGATCATTACAGGATTGATATCAAAGCGGTCGTCAGCGAGTATTATGAAACCTTTTACCATTACCAGCTCAGTGACGCCGAACTGGAACAGCTCCTTGGGTTAGGGGACGCTGTACACTTCGTGCACTAATTCTGATTAATCAGCTACTTCAGGATATGAAATTCTATATTACTGAATAAAGGCAGCTTTAAGCGTATAGGAACAAAGAATTGACCAAAAACGCCAAGTTAGAACGGAAAACTTCTCACCTTCGACAGCTTCATTGCCACTGCCAGCAGCACAGCATATTCTGGACCCCGACCCTAATGGTATTAACTCCTCATCAGAACCCATGACTACCTCAAAGCCAACCAACGGCAAACCCGCCGCCGTTTCAGGATCGGTTATCCGCGAAGACCACATCGAATATGGTTTCATCGGGGTACTCCAAGGCCTCAAATACGAATACCGCGAAGACATTCGTGACCGTGCCGCACTGGAGACGAATTTCCGAGACAAATTTGAGACACTGAACCATGTGCACCTGACCGATGGTGAGTTCACCCGCCTCCTCGACGAAATCATCACCCCGGATGTCTTTACCGCTGCCCGCACTCTGCGCGAACGCAACAGCTTCACACGCGACGACGGCACTCCGCTCAACTACACTCTGGTCAACATTAACGACTGGTGCAAAAACTCCTTTGAAGTCATCAACCAGCTTCGCATCAATACCGACAACAGCCACCACCGATATGATGTTCTCCTGCTCATCAATGGCGTACCCGTAGTGCAGATCGAGTTAAAGACCCTCGGCATCAACCCGCGCCGGGCAATGGAGCAAATCGTCGATTACAAGAACGCCCCCGGCAACGGATACACAAAAACTCTCCTCTGCTTTCTCCAGCTCTTCATCGTCAGCAACCGTACCAACACCTTCTATTTCGCGAACAACAACGCCCGCCACTTCGCCTTCAATGCCGACGAGCGATTCCTGCCCATCTATCAGTTCGCAGACGAAGAAAATAAAAAGATCACCCACCTTAACAGCTTTGCTGAGACCTTCCTCGTCAAATGCGCCCTGGGCCGAATGATCAGCCGCTACATGGTACTAATCGCCAGCGAGCAGAAGCTCATGATGATGCGCCCGTATCAAGTCTACGCCGTGAAGCAGATCGTAGACTGCATCCACCAGGATTGCGGCAACGGGTACATCTGGCACACCACCGGTAGTGGGAAAACGCTCACATCCTTCAAGGCCTCCACGCTCCTCAAAGACAATCCCGACATCGAGAAATGCCTTTTCGTTGTCGATCGCAAAGACCTTGACCGCCAGACTCGTGAGGAATTCAACAGGTTTCAGGAAGGCTGTGTCGAAGAAAACACCAACACTGGCGCACTCGTGAGCCGCCTGCTCTCCGAAGACTATGCCGACAAAGTCATCGTCACCACTATCCAGAAGCTCGGCGTTGCGCTTGATGAAAGCAGCAGGCATAACAAACAACGGAAAAAGAATGACCAGCCGACTTACAAGGAACAATTACAGCCGCTGAGCGATAAACGCATCGTCTTTATTTTCGACGAATGTCACCGCTCGCAGTTCGGTGAGAACCACCGAGCCATTAAAGAGTTCTTCCCCAAGGCCCAGCTCTTCGGATTTACCGGCACCCCAATCTTTGAAGAAAATGCCAGCTACCAGAAAATCTCGGACCAGCAGGCATCCATGAAAACCACGCAAGACCTCTTCCAGAAGCAGCTTCACGCCTACACCATAACCCACGCCATCGAAGACGGAAATGTACTCCGCTTTCATGTAGACTACTTCAAGCCCAAAGAAGAAAAAGGCGCGAAACTACCCAAGCCCGGAGAAGCTATCGCCAAAAAAGCCATAGTCGAAGCCATTCTGGCCAAACACGACGCGGCCACCGCCGGACGACGGTTCAATGCTTTTCTTGCCACATCCTCCATCAATGATGCCATCGAATACCACAGTCTTTTCAAAACGAATCAGGCAGAAAAACAGGCCGCCGATCCCGATATTCAGCCATTGAACATCGCCTGTGTTTTCTCTCCGCCCGCCGAGGGCAATGCCGATGTAAAGCAGATTCAGGAAGACCTGCCGCAGGAAAAACAGGACAACGAAGTTGAACCCGAAAAGAAAAAAGAAGCCCTCAAAGCAATTCTTGCAGATTACAACATCCGCTACAGCACCAATCACACCCTCAGCGAATTCGATCTCTACTATCAGGATGTCCAAAAGCGCATCAAAGACCAGGAGTGGCCCAACTCAGACTTTCCCCACGCGCAGAAAATCGACATCACCATTGTCGTGGACATGCTGCTCACCGGCTTCGACTCCAAATACCTCAACACGCTCTATGTAGACAAAAACCTCAAGCACCACGGCTTGATTCAGGCCTTCTCTCGAACCAACCGCGTGCTCAACGGCACCAAGCCCTACGGGAACATCCTCGACTTCCGTCAGCAGCAAGACGCCGTCGATGCCGCCATCGCACTCTTTTCAGGTGAAAAGAGTGGAGAAGAGGCCCGTGAAATCTGGCTGGTAGACAAAGCCCCCGTCGTCATCAAGAAGCTGGAAGACGCCGTGCAGAAGCTCAACGACTTCATGAAAACCCAAGGCCTCGACTGCGCCCCAGAAGCCGTACCCAATCTCAAAGGCAACGAAGCCCGCGCCGCCTTCATTAACCACTTTAAAGAAGTGCAGCGGCTCAAGACTCGGCTCGACCAATACACCGACCTCACCGAAGAAAACGCAACCACCATAGAGCACATCCTCCCCAAGGAAAATCTGCTCAGCTTTCGCGGGGCCTATCTGGAAACCGCCCGGCGCATAAAAGAACAAATGGACCAGCAAAGTAGCGTCTGCGAAAAGGATCCCACTTACGATGAGGACCAGCTCGATTTTGAGTTCGTCCTCTTTGCCTCCACCCTCATAGATTACGACTACATCATGGGGCTCATCTCCCGCTACTCCCAGCAGGCACCCGGCAAACAGAAAATGAGCCGCGAGCAGCTCATCAGCCTCATCCAGTCCGATGCCAAGTTCATGAACGAGCGCGAAGACATTGCCGCCTACATCTCTACCCTCAAAGCCGGTGAAGGCCTCAGCGAAACCGCCATTCGCAAGGGATACATCAGCTTCAAAACAGAAAAGGACGCGCAGGAACTCGCCGCCATCGCCGCTAAGCACGGCCTGGGCGCCGCCACACTGCAAGATTTCGTAGAAGACATCCTTGAACGCATGATCTTCGACGGCGAACAGCTCAGCGACCTCATGGCCCCGCTTGGCCTCCGCTGGAAAGCCCGCACCAAGGCTGAACTCGCCCTCATGGGCGACCTCCACCCCCTCCTTACTAAACGCGCCCAAGGCCGCGACATCTCAGGACTCAGCGCATATGAGCAGTAAAACGAACAAAGTAGCTGGAGCTTCCAGCTCCAGTGAGCAACAGAAAAGGGAGCACGATGCTCCCTCCACTTGCAAAACTTCCCTGACGCCCAAGCTGCGGTTTCCGGAGTTTCGGGATGCGGGGGAGTGGACTACAGTAACGCTAGGATCGGTGGCATCAATCAGCACCGAGAAGGTGGGCGATAAGACCTGTATCCCCATGAGCATCACCTCTGGCGTTGGTTTGGTGAGCCAGATGGAGAAATTTGGGCGAATCATCGCTGGAAGCTCCTACAAAAACTACCTTCTGCTAAAAATGAACGACTTCGCTTACAACAAGAGCGCCACCAAGGAATATCCTGAAGGATTTATTGCATTGTATTGCGGCGATGAGGTTGCTGCTGTGCCGAACAGCATTTTCACCTGTTTCCGAATCAAAAGCCATTTGCCATCGCCCCAATATCTGAACTATCTTTTCCTCGGAAATCTGCATGGACAGTGGTTGAGGAAATTTATTGAGGTCGGCGCCCGTGCTCACGGTTCACTAAGCATCGACGAGGATGATTTGCTCGCGATGCCAGTGCCACTTCCGAAGGGAGAGTCATCGCTTCTCGAACAACAAAAAATCGCCGACTGCCTCACCTCCCTCGACGACCTGATTACCATCCAAGCCCAAAAACTGGACGCGCTCAAGACCCATAAGAAAGGTCTCATGCAGCAGCTTTTCCCATCCCCGGAGGAGGTTGAAGTATGAGCGCGACATTTCGAGAGCCCCAAAGGGGCGTCCGCATACCAGCCCAGGGCAACGCCCTGGGATTTGGGGCCACCCCATCCCCGCGTTCTGAAGGAACGCCGCATACCGTCGTCGGGGCAACCATTGCCCGATTACCGTCTATGCGCCGTTCCTTCAGAACGGACGGGGTGTTTCTTTCCGGTTCCCAGGGTTGCACCCCGGGCTGGTATGCGTTGCCCCGTTGGGGCACAGAGGTAGGCTGGTATACGCGGCCCCATTGGGGCAAATACCTCGGCAATGTGGTCGCCGCGCTGCCCCAAAGGGGCATCCGCATACCAGCCCAGGGCAACGCCCTGGGATTTGGGGCCACCCCATCCCCGCGTTCTGAAGGAACGCCGCATACCGTCGTCGGGGCAACCATTGCCCGATCACCGTCTATGCGCCGTTCCTTCAGAACGGACGGGGTATTTGTTTCCGGTTCCCTGGTATGCGTTGCCCCGTTGGGGCACAGAGGAGGGCTGGTATGCGCGACCCCGTTGGGGCCAGTTCCCCCAACTTCATCTCCATCTACTCCCCGTTGGGGCAAAAACATCTGAGGATTAATTCACCATGCCACAATCTCTTTCAAACATTCTCGTGCACCTGATCTTCAGTACCAAAGATCGCCAGCCTTGGTTGGGGAAAGACGTGCGTGAAAAAGCCCACGCGTTTCTTGCGGGAGCGGTGCGACAATGCGAGTGCGAAGCCTATCGGGTGGGCGGTGTGGCGGATCATGTCCACTTGGCTGTGCGCCTTTCCCGCACCTTATCTATCGCTAATTTGGTAAAGGAAACAAAAACCGCATCCAGCAAATGGCTGAAAACACAGGATGCCAAACTAACAGGCTTTTCGTGGCAACAAGGATACGGGGTTTTCTCTGTCGGGATGAGTCAAAAAGACACCCTATTACAATACATCGACAACCAAGAGGAGCACCACCGGACCCACTCTTTCCAAGAC
>Ga0222657_1000665_pt1 | contig 15318 bp, 7 predicted proteins | sample AntAcemetagen474_FD_179858 | JGI IMG/M metagenome (GOLD analysis project Ga0222657, IMG submission 179858) | Saline water microbial communities from Ace Lake, Antarctica - #474 | ecosystem: Environmental > Aquatic > Non-marine Saline and Alkaline > Saline | place: Antarctica: Ace Lake | collected... | reverse complement strand
ACAAGTATCTCCTCTGCTTTTTCCTCTGTCGGGTCTACTTCGCTATCTTTAGTGTAATAATATGTGTATTTTTTTACGTGTTTACTAATCTGCTTTCCACCCGCATACTCGTTTGTCGTAACCTGCCTCTTAGAATCCTTAAATTCAACAGCAGTGCCATCTGCTACTTTCCAGGAAGTGATAATCTCTTCCTGGGTAATATTCTGAGTGCCGCCTTCATACTGGTATGTAATTACTTTATTCCCTATATGCTCGTCCTCTGCATTGAAAATCTCAACATCTATCTGTATAATACGGTCAAGGTCATCATATCCATATGCTTTTACTTCTTTGCCTTTGTAATTTTCCGTACCATCTACTGCATAGGTGAATTTCTCTACGACCTCTGATTTCAGTTCACCAAATGAATCATAGGCATATGCAATAACGTTTTTCCCTTTCAAGGCCTCCATATCAGTAATATCACCTAAATCGTCTTCACGATTATAAATACTATAAGTATAGACCGTCTCTTCAACCAGTAATTCACCATCGTAGACTCTCACGAAGACCTGCTTTTCAACAAGTTCGGCTTTCCCTCTTGGACCTATCTGATATACCAGCTTCTCATAGCCATCTGCTGTCTCATTTTCTATTGTGTATACCCCTATTGCCCTCATCTGTCTCTCAAGATAATCTGCAGCTTGCTGTGCCTGTGCAGCCTGTTCTCGTAGCTGGTCAAGCTCCTGCTTTGACTGATCCAGCTCATCAGCATAAACAAGCTCAATAGCAAAGAACTGGCTATTAACCTCTTCCAACTTATTCAACACTTCATCATGCAATTCTGTTGTATCTTCTCCGGCTTCAAATACAAGTGACATATTCTCTATTGCTGTACGCGCTGCATCCAATGCTGTCAAAATTTCACCCAGGCTACCTGCTTTATCCTCTAATCTTTTCGCCTCTGAACGCAGATATTCTTCCTCTGCCGCGGTTTGCGCCGCATCAGCCTTAATTAATAACTTGCTCCTTTTATCAAGAAGGGCTTGTATCATATGGCTAATCTGTATATGCAAACTATCAACCTGACCATAAGAGCGCCAAATGGAATCAGCTGACATCCCCTCTGTCAGTGTCTCTTCTTTATATCCTGTCATCTGGTTATTGATATTATAAGTAATATCTGATTTGCGGGATACTGACTTGGTATTGACACCTAACGGAAGAGTCTCCTCTATCCAGGCCTCTTGCTCTTTTAGCTTTAAAAGGTTATTTTTTACAAAACCTAGCTCTACAATAAGCGATTTTACAATGTCGCGCTTATGCTTTAGCATATCCATCTCCGCGTTAAGATTATCAACGATATCACGAAGAAGGTTTTTCTGTTCAATGTCTGTCGCTGCTTCGTGTGCGCTGGAGGCTCTGCTAAGCTCTTCCTGCTTGCTGGTTATATCAGCACTTAAGTTACCAAGGATATCTTCATAACCTCGTATGTCATCAACAGCATCAAGATACGCCTTAAGTATCTCTACCCTTAAACCGGAAAGGCTCTCTTTGTATTCCTGCCTAGCGTTTTCAATGATATCGTTTTCAGCACCCGATTTTATGGCCTCAAATAAGGCTGCTGCCTTAGCCTGAGATATCTCTGTTAGATTTTTTATCCTGCTTAGTGTAAGGCTGTGATCATCTCCTAATTCAGAAAAATTATACTCCTCTCCATAGCCATGAGACGTTACAAAATCCTGATGCATACGCGTTAAGGTATCGGCTAATACATCGGCAAAACCGATAATACCTGCAAGTAAGGCAGAACACTTATAAACAGCACTATACGCTTGGTTCTTTCCATTTCCATATTGAGTAGTAATTATGTCATACGAGAGAATCTGATTAAGGTCATTATAGGAGATATTATACTCTTTGGAGGATGTCTGCATATTAATACCAAATGGTATACCCTGTGAGAGCGAATCGTTTGTCTCCTGAGCCTGATAAAGCTTGCCAAGTATATCTTCCAAATCTCCACGAAATCCTTCATAAGTATCCTTAAGGTTATTCTGATGATCTATCTGCTCTTGAAGCTGTTGCAACCATTCCGCATTAGGCACTGACGCCTCTTCCGCGGCCGATAGTTGAGACCGAAGATTAGCAAGCGTGTTATCTATATCCGCTATGCTTATATTGAGCGCTGGCAATTGGGCCTCTATTTTACATACAAAATTGGATATGCTATCAGCAACAACTTCTATCGCTGATAGCAAAGCATCTCTAGCATTATTAATAGTAGTTTCATCGCTATTCTCCATTATCACGTCAAACAATAAAGATGCCGCAGTAACCGCCTCTTGAGCATTTAAACTTATAACAGCTAGTTCTGATATCATGCCTACAATTAATGCTATTTCATCCGCTATTATTGATGCCTCTTCATCCCTGCCATTCGCCACTAAGTAATCTTTACGCGCTGTCAGGGAAGCTATCTTGTTATTAAGCCTATCGACATAAAAACCTATCCAACGGGCAAGATCCCCTGCAAGATCCTGCAGATAAAATGCCTGCTCTATCCCGCTGCCATAAACAAGAACGATATTCTCATTAGAGATTGTACGGCCAAATTCATCGTAAATCATATTCCATGTAGTAAGTGTTCTTATATCCTGACGCAGAGGTATATTCATATAGATATCCTGCTGATATGATATAGCATCACCTATAAGGCCATAATCAGTAGCAATATCAGAATCTCCATATAAGGATTCTCTATAAAATTTAACAACATCTTTGCCAAAGCCTGATTTTAGCTTATCTAGGAAATTGTATTCATGGATAAGGCCCAATGCGCCTTGGGCGCCTAATTCCTTTTCTTCAGTTAATATAACAATTCCATCACTGTTGTATTTTTTAATAGTCATTGTAATGGTCCCTGAAAGATGAAGATTAGCTTCTTCTGTCTTTGTAAGGACCCCATCATCATAATAACTCTTTTTTACGGTCACCCCTTCCAATGTATTAAACCGTTCACTATCAAGAGTATCTGATTCATAGACAAAATTTGTTCTCTCTGTTATTGACTCAAAAATATACGAACCATCGGAAAGCTCATATTCCTCAGTGACCCATCTTTTAAGCCTCCCGTTTAAATCTTTCTCCTTTACTTCAACGGTTTTACCGGATAAGGTGCCATCTGAATCAAACTTATATGTTATGGTTGTCTCAATTAAACCATCAACCATTACCTCATTCGTAAGCACGCGCTCGCCAATTGAGTCAATAGCATAATATTTTGTTATTGTTATGTCATCAAAACTATCTATCTCTTCTTCAGCTATAAGCCTCTCTACCGCAGGATCCTCAAGATCAACCAGATATGTGCTCCTCACCTCTATACCAGTGACTGGATCTGTCTCTGATTCTGTGCGTTGTATAGCAACTAAAACGTACTCAGTGGTAGTCTCTCCGACATCTTCGTCTGTAATATCCTGCATAATGTAGTATTCAACATACGCGGCAAATGTACCTGTCTCATCATAGGTAATGATTGTTTTATCTTTTTCATCACCTGATTCATATGTAACCCTTGTCTTTGTGACTAGATTTCCCTCATCATTTTTTTCCTCTGTTACAACCTTTGTCTTTTCCATGGTATTGCTTACTTCATCCAGCTCGTATACAGTAGTCGTAGTAAATAAACCGTCTACAGTCCTCTCTTCTCTCTTTATCTCGATGCCCTGTTCAGGATTAGCGTGATCTTTTCTGTAAGTACGTGTTATTAAAACCCCATCGACATCCTCTGTAACTTCGTATGTACCCATAAGATATATATAATCCAAAACTACTTCAGCGCGCTCTTTAACATCATCTACAAGTACCTGAAGCATCTTAGACGTCTCTTGCGCGTCAGCATAGATGTTCTCGATACATAATATGTAATCCTGGAAAGCATTAATAACAGCTTGAGCTGCTGTTTTGGCGTTAAATGCTAAAGATTCTATCTCCCCATCAGACAAGTTATCTTCAAGCCCTTGTTTCAGCGCTTCCATGACAGTCTCAGATAACAATATAGCCTGCTCAAGAGCCTGCAAATAAACTATCTCAGCCTCGCAATAGGCTTTTTGCGCTTCAAGAAGAGTTCTCTCTGCGGCTGTTATAGTAGGATTATCAAGAGAGGACTCAATCTCAGTAAGCTTTAACTGCGCTGAGGATAGTAACGATTCAATTTGACTCGAAAGCTGACTAAGGGATAATATCGCCTGAGCTAATCCAAATTCCGCTATGCCATCCTGTATAGTGCGATTTAGGCCTGTTATAAGCTGTCCTTTCTCATCATATATGCTTGAATAGACCGCCTGGTCTATGGTTATGACATATTCTATAACCTCAACAGTAGAGACCGTAGTAGAGTAGATTGTCTTTGTGTATATCTGACCTAACCCGTTATACGTAATCCCGCTTACATAGGTAGTCTTTAATTTTTCAGCTAAAGAGCCTATCTCTTCCTCTGTATAGCTAATGACATTACCTTCAGCATCATATCTCATGTCAAGCTGTGAATATGTAAAAGTAAGATCCACTGCAGCGCCTGTTGAACCTGTACCATATAGATGATCTACCCTTGTCTGTGTAAGCATCCTCCCCGCAGCATCATAAGTAATGCCGCTAACAGTCTGATCTGTGGTAAGTTGATGGAGTGTAGAAGTAGCGGAATCATGATAGCTTACCATCTTACCCGCTACGTCATATTGAATCATGCTGCGTACAGTAGTAGCTAATACAGCAGATGCTGCGTCAAGAACGGATATAACCTTATATCCTATAATCTGGCCCGCTGAATTTGTATGGTTTGTGTAGCTATTCTGCTTTGTTGTGTCAATACGAATACTTATGGATAAGGAATTCTGGTCTAAGCTTATTGTAGTGCCATCTGAGAGCGTGATAGCCCCACCTGATATAAAGGCCATCTGCATCACTTCGTTTTCAACTTCATCATCGCTTAGATTGGCAAAATCAACTTCAATCCCGTCAATACTGAAGTCTACTAATTTTAAATATGCTATTTTTTGCTCTGCAGGCAATTCATTCCAATTCTCAGGCAGGCTCACTCTTGAATTACCAAGGGTATGGGTAGTCTCATCTGAAGAAGACCTAATAGCATATACCTTGCCTTCGTTATCTGTCGCAGTGTTATAGGTAAATTGTCTTGTTGTATTAAGGTTAACTGAATAACCATATAAATTCGTACCTAGCTTTGTTACAGTCTCAACATATGAGACAAGCGCTCCTCTGTCATCATATCTAATATCCTCCCTTGATATTGTCTCTCTTATATCAACAACATCTCCATCTGCGTTTGTGCCAAAGGTATGGATAGCAACATCAAAATCGGTCATCTGACTTGTAGTATCATAGGTTATGTTTGTATGGTCTGTTGTGGTTGTAACTTCAGGATTATCAGAGTTTACCTCTTCCTGATGATATGACGTAAGTCGTCCAAGAACATCATAAGTACCTGACCATTTCGTATTATGGGTAACTCCTGAACCATCTATTGCTGTCTCTTCATATCCGATAAGCTGTCTTATGGAATTATATGTAGCGGTATTCTCTGTATTAGTAACATTGCCCTGCGCATCCGTAAGTTTCTTAAGAGAATGGACCAGATTTTCTCTGGAATCATAAGTCCCTGAAAACTCTAATGTAGTAGTCTCTCCATTCGCATCTATATAAGTATCCTTGTATCCTGTTATAAGATTTCCTTCGTACTCTATATCCTCCCTTTTAGTGACTGCTGTCCCGCCGGTTGCCGTAGTCTCTGTCTGGGTGAAACTTGTCATATGGGCACCTTGATAAGTAGCCTGCCAATCAATGGTAGATACCTCGTTAGCAGCTTCTGACCAGCTCTCCATACGGTAATTATCGAGCAGATATCTTCCTTCTACATCTGGGTTTGCATGATAAGAGCCGGACCAATTAACCCAGTACTGCCCCTTCTCCTGGCTAAAGCCTTCTTCGTGGTACGATGTCAGATTATGATTTGCATCATATCCCATGCCGCTGCGAACAAAACTGTATTCGCCTCTTGCCTCATCCCATCCCTCTTCAGTGCAGCTTGACATATTCTTACCATCATATACACCATTGTACACATGTACAAATGAATGCTTTTCATAAATAGCCCCGTCATCCCCTTCTTCACGGACAACTGTCTGTTGAGAATAAGCTGTAAGATTCTTATTAGCATTAGTACCATGACCACCATAAAATACAGAATCAGAAGTATATTCCGCGGCATACCAATTGATATAAGTTGTTTTTCCAAAACGATCTACATCTTTAGCCTCATAACTTGTCAAAAGGCCTCTATCGTTATACTGCATATTGTATGTATCACGAAATGATATATTGCCATAACCGTCATCAATATATTCGTTTAAAATGGCTATGGTCATACCAGCCTTTGACCAGATTTTTCGTATGGACCCATCAGGATTCTTAAGCGGAAGGTAAGTGGTGCCTGCATGCTTAACTAGATTGCGGGCCTTCCAGAGCTGCTCCTGCATCTGCATAGTAGCAAACATCTGCTCCATATTTTGCATATATTGATTTAGATGAACATCCTGAAATATGCTGCCTACAGCTACATTACGCTGGTGCTCAACCATGGCCTTGCGTTGCATATCATCCTGTTGCTTCTTCTGAGCCTTGATAGCTTCGATAACTGAGTATGTACGCCCGACCTTCTTCTCCTTTGCTTCCCATCGCTTTGATGTAAGATCAGCTCCGTAAGTAATCTGCTGCCATGAGAACGTAATAATCACCACCCATGATATAGTACGTAGAAGTATACTATAGCAAGATGGCCGTATAGGTCTCTTTTCATGTAAAATATCATTCATCGGTTTATCCTTTTTTTATGTTTTGTGAATTCTTTCTATACACACTATATATAACACCCTAGAAAGGGTTTTATTCCCATTAAATAATTCTTTTTTAAAGTGTTTAATAAGACCACAAAAAAATACTCTTGTTCTTCCATTTGGTTTTGTTCCTCTCTAGTATAAATATACTTGATAACTTATGCATAATCAAGGCCTAACCTTACTTATTTGCAATATTTTTGCTATGCCCTTAAGTGTCAAATATTTATCTATCTTGTTTATTTCTTTGCAGTAAGGGCAAAATGAGGTTGCTAATCCACCTGTAGCAATGACGATCGGGCTATTCTTATACTTTTTCTTGATCTTGCAGATTAGACCGTCACACATACTAGCTATTCCGTAAAATACTCCACTTTTTATGCTTCCTACCGTATCCTTACCTATGAGCCTTTCCGGCTTACCAAGATTAATCCTTGGAAGAAGCGCAGTCTTCTCTGATAGCGAGTCTATCGTAGTATTTACCCCCGGCGTAATAATGCCCCCTTCATATTCACCACGCCTATTTATGTAATCAAAAGTTGTCGCTGTTCCAAAATCCAAAACAATGGCAGGGCATCCATAAAACTCTTTGCAAGCGTAAGCATTTACAAGCCTGTCTTGGCCTACCTGTATAGGTCTTTTATATAAATTGGTAATAGGGACTATCATGTCTGCCCCTAATACCACAGATTGTATATTCAAAAGTCTTTTTATAGCATTCTGCACAATAATAGTCATCTCCGGAACAACGCTTGATATCACTACAGACTTTATTTTTTTGGCATCGGTGCTAATGTTTTTTTTAAAAACCTTAGAGATACCTAACTGGCTAGCGTCAGCCTGCATAAGCATGGTCCTGATAATGCGACTTTTCTGAAAAATCCCTGCATGGATACTCGTATTTCCTACATCGATTGCTAAAAGCACTTCTTCCTACCCCCTTATGAACAATGTCAAAACAGAAATTACCGCAATAGTGCTAGATCTCCTGCCATAACTTTTTCGTAGAAACCATTATCTAATCGTACCTTCAAACCTCCATCCGGCTCAATATCAACAGCCTCTCCTTCAATTTGCTTGTGCATACACGTAGCCTTTACTCTGCGGCCAAGCGTTACAGAGAGGTTCCGCCACTGGGTTCTAATGGGTGCAAAACCTTCTTTCTGAATTAACAGATAATTCTGCTCCAGCCTCTCCAATAATGCCTTTACAAGTTGTTGTCTCACGACAAAGACTCCGGACTCTTGAGCGATAGAAGTTGCTCCTTTTGGCAAGTCTAAAATCTTTGTATTCGCGTTTATACCAATACCTAATATCAAAAACTTCACAAAATCAGCCTCCGCATCCATTTCTGTAAGTATGCCCGATACTTTCTTCTCGTTTATAAGAATGTCATTGGGCCATTTAATGAAAGCCTGCACATCAGCGCTTTCTCTTATCGCTTGCGCGAGGCTAACCGCGGCCATGAGCGTCATTACAGGGGCTTTAAAAGGTGTCATTTTGGGTCGTAATATAATTGAGAGATATATACCTTTTTCTTTTGGTGAGCTCCATATACGTGAAAGCCTACCCCTGCCTTTAGTCTGTCTCTCCGCTACAACTACAACTCCTTCTTTAGCACCACTTTTTGCCAGGTTATAAGCGATCGTGTTTGTGGAACCTACCGTATCGTGATATATGATATCCTTGCCAATAATCCGAGTCTTGAGAATCGGTGATATTTCAAAAGGATAAAGTTTATCAGGCGCTTTTCTAAGCCGATAGCCCAAATGTGGCACAGCGTCAAACTCGTAGCCATACAAGCGCAGTTTTTCGATATGCTTCCAAAAAGCAGAGCGTGTAATATTCAACGATTTACTTATCTGCTCACCCGAAAGATAGTGTTCTGGCTTTTTTTTAAATAGCTTTAAAATTTTTTCTTCCATACCCTCTCTTTACCTTTGCCTCTACCTTTACCTGATCTTTCAAGCTTCTCAATCTCATCCCTAAGATACGCGGCCTTCTCAAACTGCAGATTCCGCGCGGACATCTCCATCTCATGCTGTAACTCAGCTACTACCTGACGCGTTTCATGTTCTCTAATTGTTTCCCCGGCAGCCTCTGCTACAATAGCCTCTGATTCATGCAGAGTATCTATGCCATCTTTGATGCTTTTCCGGATAGTTCTAGGCGTTATATGGTTTATTCTGTTGAATTTTTCCTGGTTCTTTCTCCTGCGCGCTGTTTCATCTATTGCTTTTTTCATTGAACCTGTTATGGTATCGGCATACATTACCACCTGACTGTTTACATTGCGCGCAGCACGCCCCGCAACCTGTATAAGCGATGTGGCGCTCCTTAAAAAACCTTCCTTATCGGCATCCAGTATGCACACTAGCGATACCTCCGGCAAATCCAGGCCTTCCCTCAAAAGATTAATTCCTACAAGACAATCAAACTTATGTTTTCTCAAGTCCTGTAATATCTTAACGCGCTCTATAGCACCAAGGTCTGAGTGCATATATTCTACGCTTAGACCTAACTCATTCAGATAAGAAGATAGGTCTTCAGCCATACGCTTAGTAAGTGTCGTAACAAGTACGCGTTCTTTGAGCATTGCGCGCTCTTTAATAAGCTTGATAATATCGTCTATCTGATGCTTTGAAGACTTAACAATTATTTCCGGATCTAAGAGACCTGTTGGCCTGACTAGCTGCTCAACAAAATATTTTGTTTTACTCCTCTCGTAGTCTGCCGGGGTAGCAGAGACAAAAACTGACTGCTTTATAAGCGGTTCAAATTCATTAAATCTTAACGGCCTATTATCAAGGCATGAAGGAAGCCTGAAGCCATGATTTACAAGGGTCTTCTTCCTTGAGTGGTCACCTTCATACATACCGCGTATCTGTGGAACCGTAACATGAGACTCATCGATAATGACTAAAAAATTATTCTGAAAGTAATCAATCAGTGTATATGGCCGCGAGCCTTCAGGCCTGCCTGATAAGTGACGCGAATAGTTTTCAACTCCATTACAAAAGCCGACCTCTTTAAGCATCTCCATATCGTAGTTTGTTCTGGATTTAAGTCTCTCTGCCTCAAGAAGCTTATTCTGCCCCCTAAGAACTTTTATTCTCTCGCTAAGCTCTTTTTGTATTGTGACAAGCCCCTTGTCTATCTTCTCTTTAGTGGTTACAAAATGCTTCCCGGGATATATGGCTACCCTAGGCAAGTCCTGCTTTGTATTTCCCGTAAGCGGATCGATAACGCTTATCTTCTCGATATTGTCATTAAAAAGCTCTACCCTTATAGCATCTTGTTTGTACGAAGGAAATATCTCTATAGTGTCGCCTCTAACTCGAAATTTTCCACGCGAAAAATCAATGTCATTTCTCTCATAATGAATATTAACCAGAGATTCAAGCATATCCTCACGCGAAACCTCTGTACCGGTTTCCAGAAATAGTAAAAGCTCGTTATAATCCTGCGGAGAACCCAGGTTATATATGCATGAAACGCTGGAAACGATAATAACATCACTGCGAGAGGAGAGGGATGTTGTCGCGGAAAGACGCAAGCGGTCAAGCTCATCATTTATTGACGCGTCTTTTTCTATATATGTATCCGTATGTGGGATGTAAGCTTCGGGCTGATAATAGTCATAGTAGCTTACAAAATATTCCACGGCATTTTCCGGGAAAAATTCCTTAAACTCGCTATAAAGCTGAGCAGCAAGCGTCTTATTGTGAGAAATAATCAATGTTGGCTGATTCATGTTAGCTATAACATTAGCCATTGTAAAGGTCTTACCGCTTCCAGTTACCCCTAAAAGAGTCTGATATTTTTTACCATCAAGCAGGCCTTTTGTTATCTTCTCTATCGCCTGAGGCTGATCGCCACATGGCTTAAAGTCACTCTTAATCTTGAATTTCATAGCATATCACATGGGGACGGCCCTAAAGAGAGCACCCCCTTATCTTACCTCGAGAGAAATATCAGCGGATGGAGCTGAATGAGTAAGCGCGCCTATGGATATTCGATCGACACCAGTAGCGGCAATGCTTCTTACATTATCGATACCCACTCCTCCGGAAACCTCAAGCAACGCCTTAATATCTCCTGTGCCTGCCTTCATCCTGTAGGTGTCTCTAATCTTTACCGCCTTTTTTATACTAGCTATGCTCATATTATCAAGCATGATAATATCGGGATTATATTCAAGAACCACTTTAAACATCGCTAAATCACTGATCTCTATCTCTATTTTTTTACGGTTGCCTGATATTTTTTGAAATCTTTTCAGCACACTCTTGAACGCGCCCTTTGTGCTCCTGGTGGCTGTTGGCTTTATCGTCATAGCTATATGGTTATCTTTAATCAGAAACTGGTCATAAAGCCCCATTCTGTGATTAATGCCACCGCCCATTTTTACTGCGTACTTTTGCAAGCGCCTAAAAATAGGTATAGTCTTTCTGGTATCCATGATTTTCGCTTGTGTACCTTCTACGGCCTTGACAAAGCGGCTCGTCAATGATGATACGCCTGAAAGCCAGCCTAAAAAATTTAGGGCTGTCCTTTCTGCTGCCAATACAGACCGGAACCTGCCATCCACATGCGCTATCTCTTTACCTGAAGCAACATATGTACCATCTTCAGTAAGAGATGTAAACCTGACTTCAGGATCAACCGCCTTAAAAACAGCTTCAGCTATATCTAAACCGGATATAACAGCTCTTTTGCGAGCAAGGATAACGAATCTACCTTTTTCTGATTTGCTAAACATAGCGTCTGTTGTGATATCACCTGAACCGATATCCTCTTTTAGTGCCGCGCGTATTAGCTTTTCAATTTGAGAGTCTATAATCATTTTAAGCCAACTTTTGCACTCAGTAACAATACCTCATCACGGGTCAACTCTCTGTAAGAGCCTTCCTTGGTATCCAGCGTAAGGCCGGCATAAACTGTTCTCTTTAAACTTAAAATCTTATATCCCAAAGCGTCAAACGTTCTTCTTATCTGCCTTTTTCTGCCCTCATGCAATTCAATGGTAATATTTGTTGAACTTGTTAATGATTTTAGATCGCGAACTTTACAAATAGACGGTTTTTCATCGCCTATATCCACACCACTTTCAAGCTTTGGGATATCCCCTCTTTTAAGGGCGCCTGCGACTGTTACCTCATAGAGCTTTTCCATTTCATAACGCGGGTGCATCATGCGATGAGCAAGCTCCCCATCATTCGTTAACATTAAAAGGCCTGTAGTATCCTTGTCTAGCCTACCGACAGGAAAAAGTCCTTTATCCTGAGGCACAAGGTCCATAACCGTCCTTCTGTTATGAGTATCTCTTAGAGTCGTTATGTAGCCACATGGCTTATTAAGCAAGAGATAAAGGCGGGCCTTATCTCTTTTTAATGATATGGCCACACCATCTATTTCGATTTTATCTTTTTCAGTATCAACAGATACCCCGGGAGTCGAAAGGCAGGAACCATTCATAGCAACCTTGCCCTGCTTGATAAGATCATCTGCTTTACGTCGTGAAGCGATGCCTAATTGAGATAATAATTTATTTATGCGAATAATTGGTGACATAATTTATGGTATGATAATTTTAAATTCCGATATAGCAAAAACATCTGCTTGACCAGGGTCGCCTATTCAGGCTAGGTTTTCAATAGTCTCTCTTATACGAACGATCTTTTCTTTTAGAACGGATTCTTTCTGCCGTTCTTTCTCTATAATATCTTTAGGCGCTTTATCGATAAAAGAGGCATTGCCAAGCTTCTTAGCCAGGCTACTTAAGAATTTTTCTGATTCAGCAAGATTTTTACTAAGCCTTGCCTTCTCTACAACGATATCCACTTTCCCTTGTAGAGGAACGTATATCTGACAAAAATCGAGTATGCTTGATGCCGATGCCTTTGGCTGCTTAATATCTTCATCTATTGAAATATTATCAACGCCTGAGACTCTACCGGCATAAACCTTGATCTCTTCTATAAAACTCTTAAGAATGCTGTCTCTGCTGCTAACCAATACATCTATCTTTAATTTATTAGGTATATTCATCTCAGCACGGATATTCCTTATGGCCGCAATGATAGCGATAATCTTCTCCATACAATCACTCGCCTGCGTATCAATAAAGCGCTTATCTGTTTTTGGCCATGATGAAACCATGATAGAATCTTTACAGCCAAGGCCCTGCCAAAGCTCCTCTGTTATAAAAGGCATTACAGGATGCAATAATTGCAAAGAAGCCTTTAGCACGGCATAAAGAATGACCTGCGTCTGCTTAGTCTTTATTGAAACCTTGGAAATCTCTACGTACCAGTCGCAATATTTATGCCATATAAAATCATAAACCGTATTAGCTGCATCATTAAATCTGTAGGACTCAAGAGACTTCGTTACACCCTCAATCGCTCTGTTAAATGACGTTAGCAGCCATCGATCCACTAACGTAAGACTTTCGGTCTTAATATCATCTAAAGTACCTGTTATGCCGGGCTCTAAATTCATCATTAGGAATCTTGAGACATTCCAGAGCTTATTAGAAAAATTTCTGCCTGATTCGAATCTGTCCTTTGATAGAAATACATCCTGTCCAGCAGCTGTAATAGAGACTATGCTAAAGCGAAGTGCGTCTGTGCCATACTCCTTTATTATTTCTAACGGGTCTATTGTATTGCCGAGAGATTTTGACATCTTAGTGCCTGTCTTATCACGGACCGTTCCATGTATATATACATCCTTAAACGGAACCTCTTTACAAAATTCAAGGCCCGCCATTATCATTCGCGCAACCCAGAAAAATATGATCTCCTGTGCGGTAACAAGGCATGCTGTTGGATAAAAGTATTTAAACTCCTTTTCTTGCATACTAAGATATTCATCTTCATCTTTACCTCTACCTTCACCTATGCTATCTGCTGTTAATTGAAACGGCCAACCAAAGGTTGAAAATGGCCAAAGCCAGGATGAAAACCACGTATCAAGTACATCCGGATCCTGGACTATATCAGTAGCACCACAATCCGGACACATAGCAGGTTTTGTTTTTGATACAATTATTCCCTTGCATTCGTCATTATCATTACAGGAGTGGCAATAGTAGACAGGCAAACGGTGCCCCCACCATATCTGCCTGCTTATACACCAATCACGTATATTATACATCCAATCAAGATAAACCTTTCTCCATCTTTTCGGATAAAAATTTATCTTATTCTCCTCAACCGCTTTAATCGCGGGCTCTGCCATAGGTTTCATCTTAACAAACCATTGCTTTGAAAGATATGGCTCTACAATAGTATGACAGCGATAACAATGTCCTACGGCATGCTTATGCGGTTTAATCTTTTTAATCAGATTCTTCTCACCTAAAACCCCAAGAAGCGCTTCACGCGCCTCGAATCTATCCATCCCCTCAAACTCACCTGCATTTTCATTTAGCGTACCATCGGGATGCATTATGTTAATCTCTTCAAGCGCGTGTTTTTTGCCCATCTGAAAATCATTTGGGTCGTGCGCAGGGGTAACTTTTACAGCGCCAGTTCCAAACTCAGGATCAACCAGGATATCCGCTATTACTTCTAATTCACGATTTAGTATAGGCAAAACTACTATACCGCCTATTAAATGTTTATATCTTTTATCTTTAGGGTTTACGGCAATGGCTGTATCCCCAAGCATGGTTTCAGGCCTTGTAGTCGCAACAACAATATGGTCATTGGAATCTTTAATAGGATATTTTATATAATACAGATGGCCATCGACATCTCTATGCTCAGCTTCTTCATCGGAAAGCGCTGTTTGGCACCTCGGACACCAATTAATTATATAATTACCCCTGTAAATAAGTCCTTTTTTATAAAGACGGATAAAAACCTCGATCACCGCATCTGATAAGCCTTCATCCATGGTAAATCGTTCTCTGCTCCAATCACATGACGCACCGATAAACTTGAGCTGCTTTATAATCGTTCCGCCATATTCTTTCTGCCATTTCCAAACCTCTTTTATAAAACCTTCTCGCCCCAGATCATGGCGCCTTTTACCTTCTTTTAAGAGTTTTCTCTCTACTACGTTCTGGGTAGCGATACCCGCGTGATCAGTGCCCGGCATCCACAATGCTTCACACCCTTGCATTCGCTTATACCTGATAAGAATATCCTGTATCGTATTATTAAGCGCATGCCCCATATGCAGTATGCCTGTTATGTTAGGCGGAGGAATTACTATAGAATAAGGCTCTTTCTCAAGGGCTACCTTAGCACTGAACAAACCCTTCTCCTGCCAGAGTTTGTAGATATTATCCTCTACCTTCCTTGCGTCATATATTTTTTCTAGATCCTTCATCAGCCCTTCAATAGTTTATATTCTACGCTATCCTCTAAAGCCTGCCAGCCGGCCTCAATAATATTCTCCGATACACCTATTG
>Ga0222657_1000661_pt1 | contig 15361 bp, 19 predicted proteins | sample AntAcemetagen474_FD_179858 | JGI IMG/M metagenome (GOLD analysis project Ga0222657, IMG submission 179858) | Saline water microbial communities from Ace Lake, Antarctica - #474 | ecosystem: Environmental > Aquatic > Non-marine Saline and Alkaline > Saline | place: Antarctica: Ace Lake... | reverse complement strand
ACCATTACAAACCGTAAATTATCCATTTTTCTCTCCACTAATTATTTTAATAGTTTAACCCCCTACCTCCCCCCCTTTTTTGTCCACTAATTACACTAATTTACACTAATTGTTTCGCCTTGGCAGCTTTAAATGAACTACGAATTTCGCGAATTACACGAATTTTAAACTGTAAAAAATATTACCTTAGCCGGGTTCCTTCACTGTCAACTAACAACCGTCAACTGTCAACTTTCTTTTCCCCTCTACCTCCCCCCCTTTTTGTCCACTAATTACACTAATTTACACTAATTGTTTCACCATAGCCTGGGGACTTTATTTCCACTAATTATTTTATTATTTTCACAATCTCAGTCTCTTCTTTTATTACAGCACAAATCTCTTCCAGACTAACGATTCTTCTCCGAAGTTTATCAAGACTCCTAATCTTAATTTTGTCGCTTTAAGATAATTGATAATCTGGGCTTTGTTCTTCGATATTATTGAATCTAAAGCTTTTATTTCCACTATTATTTTCTCGAAAACAACAAAATCAGCCTCATAACATTTCTTCAATACGCTTTCTTTATAAGGGATCTTTAAATTCTTATAACTTTCAAAAGGTATTCCTCTTAGAATAAATTCTATTTCAAGTGCTTCTTGATACACTGCTTCAAGAAATCCCGGCCCCAAGACTTTATGAACTTCCATCGCGGCACCAATAATTTGATACACTTCATCTTTATAAAGAAGACCTTCGACCTTTTCCATCTCTCCTCCCTCACAAAAATAATTAGTGGAAATTAGTGTAATTAGTGGACATATTTTCTTTACATGTAGCCTAATGCCCTCAGTTTTTGCATGGTGGTTACCGACTCTTTGTCCTGGGCGCGGCCGGCGCGTTCGGAGGTGGTGGTGGTTTTTAGTTCCTCGATTATTTTGTCTATGGTGTCGGCTTCAGAGTCAACCGGGGCGCAACAGGGGACGCAGCCGATGCTGCGGAATCGCTTGCCGTCTTTCGCGAAATAGAGATCGGTGATCGGGAGGTTTTCCCGCTTGACATACTCCCAGATATTCAATTCCGTCCAGTGAAGGAGCGGATGGACCCGGATATGTTCCTCATCTTCGGCCTTGGATTTATACTGGTCCCATAGCTCCGGGGGCTGGTTCTCGTAGTCCCATTGGAACTGCTCGTTCCGGGGTGAGAAATAGCGCTCCTTGGCCCGGATGCCGTGTTCATCACGGCGGATCCCGAGGAGAAGAGCCTTGAAGCCATATTTGGCGATACCCATCTTGAGCGCGTTGGTCTTAAGCTGGGTACAGCATTCAAGTTTTTCGCCTACATTCGGACCCATGCCACTGGCGATTGCTTCTTCGTTTCTGATTACAATGAGCTCAACTCCCCATTTCTTCGCGTATTCATCCCGGAAGGCATACATCTCCGGGAACTTATAACTGGTATCGATATGCATTAAGGGAAAGGGGAGTTCTCCGTAGAACGCTTTCATACAGAGATGCACCAGGGTGGTGGAATCCTTCCCAATCGACCAGAGAGCCGCTATATCTTTGAATTGATAATACGCTTCACGTATAATGTAGATACTTTTTGCTTCTAATTCACTTAAATTGTCCATGTTACCTCCAGATTAAACAGATGATCTTTTTTATTGCTTCCACCGCCTCGGCCCCTTTTATTAACAGACGATTGAATGTGATTGGATGTGAATGAAAAGATACTGGCCATTGTCTTGTAATTTTGCTGATATCTTAATATTTACAGCATTTGTTCTTGTTTCTATTCACTTCGATTTTAAGTCTTCCGTTTAAAATCTCATATTAGAAATACGATCAAACAGCTCAGAATATATTCTTTTCCCTTATCCTATTCAATCACATTCAATTGTCTGTTAAACTAACCAGAGGCCCCGTTTTTTTATTTCATAATAATTATCTATTCGTTTGAAATCCAGTTTTGCCAGCCCGAAATTTGTTAGGAAACCGATCAGTAATTTCGTTGTCCGTAATTGCGCGATTAGTTGGGCTTTGTTATTATCATCTAATCCTTTGCTCGCTTTTAGCTCTACGACTACCCTATCTTCAACAACGATATCCGGGAAGTATTTGCCTACTTCTTCGTCATCATACGGGACGGGGAAACACTTTCCAGAGTCCGCTTTCAATCCCAATTTCTTTAACTCGATCAGCAAGGCATTATGATAAGCCCTCTCAAGGAAGCCTGGGCCCAGGGTATTGTGCACATTATAAAATGCTTTGATTATTTTTTCCGTTAAAGGTCTATATTCAGAATCATCTCACTTCATATTCTGCACCTTTTATAACAAACGATTTATTTTATTGTTTCGCCTGGGCTTGGCTTAGCGGCTTTTTAAACAGACGATTGGATGTGATTTGATGTGAGAGAGTTTATACCATTACTTTTCGGGTTAGTTAATATCTTATTTCTTACAACGTATTATTTTGCTTTTCTTCGCCTCACCTAGCTTAGCTTTTCGTCGTACAGCAGTAACAATCAAATGTATTTAGACAAAAAATATCCCCACTCTCAAGTCATGCCAGTTAAATTCTTTTAAAATTCACATCCAATCACATTCAATCGTCTGTTAAAAAAGGGGGGTGAGGTAGGGGGATATACTTTTTAATCGTTTGTTAAGTTAGTTATTATATATTGGCGTTTATCCCTTCAGAAGTTCGGAATGGGATCCCGGCCGCTCAAAGATCACGGTATCTTTTTCTGTCTTATAGATCAGCAACCAATCACCGGCAAGATGACACTCCCTTCTGCCTTTATAGTTTCCTATCAACTTATGATCACGCATCTCGGGTGATAGAGGCTGTTCATTGGCAATCCAATTAATTGTGCGCTTTAGTCTCCCCATGTCTCTCCCCGATTTGAGTGCTTTTTTGTAGTCCTTTTCAAATCGGGTCGTAGTCTTAAGCTTCAACATTTGTCAAGAGCCTCAAACATCTCGTCAATACTTTTGTACGAATGCAGTTCTTCGCCGCGATCAGTCGATTCAAAGGTCTTTTTAGTGGATGCATTCGGGACTTCCACGGAAAAGGGAATGCCCTGACGAAGCCTTATCTGATTATAAAATAAGTTAATAGCCTCAGTTGTGCTCATGCCCAGACGATGAAGCAACTTATCTACATCATCTTTGAGACGCGGCTCAATTCTTGCCCTGACTGTTGCTGTACGGTTCATGCTAATTTCCCTCCATCTTTATCTTTTGGGATCAATATAGCCCATTCGGGCTACCTGGGTCAAGGGAACAATTTTAGCAGACGATTGAATGTGATTGGAGGTGAATGAAAAGATACTGGCCATTGTCTTGTAATTTTGCTGATACCTTAATATTCACATCATTTGTTCTTGTTTCTATTCACTTCGATTTTAAGTATTCCGTTTAAAATCTCATATTAGAAATACGATCAAACAACTCAGAATATTTTCTTTTCCCCTATCCTATTCAATCACATTCAATCGTCTGTTTATATATGCTTGGTTTTTTTATCCGGGTGAAGTTCAGGGTGGTATTTATGAATGTTTTTTTGAATTTCGACAATCAATTCTTTGGCCTGCCGCAGCGTATTACAGAGTTCCTGAGAGGACATGGTAAAAACCGCCTGATATTCAAACTTATTCCTCTTTCTTCTCAATCGGTCATAAAACAAAAGCAATGATTCCGGCTTTTTCCCCAGTGTTCTTGCCATAGCTTCTAACACTCCGACGTGCTGTCTTCGCCCACCAGGGCGATATCCCTGGAGGCGCAGAAGGGCATTAGCCGCATGAAATATCCCCTTATAGATTAAATCCATCGCCGCGGCTTCGTCATGGGAAAGCAGAAATTCCGCCGTCATCATATCCCGAGAAGCTCGTTTCAGAAGCCGAGAAGCCTGGTCGACTCCTTTTCCGGGGACACGCTTAAGCTGACCACTTCGAATCAGATCTTCGTAGTTCTTTCTCATCACCTTTGAGAATAATAATTGGGCCGGAAAGTATGTTGCTTACAAAACTATCTTCCTCCTGTATTTTGCGCTTCCATTCCTTCAATGGGAAATAGCTCCAATTGATTTCCCGGTGGAGCATCCGCTCCAGCAGCGCAATCCGTTTTTGGATACGATCATCTTTAAATTCCGAATCTCTAACGATCAGAAGGATATCAATATCTGAATCCACCGAAGTCTCATCGGAAGCAAACGATCCATAGATAAAAGCTATTAAAATATTTCTTTCTGCTTTGACTATTCGGCTTAACTGTATGGGCAGTCCCACCGTCTTTAAAACAATCGACTTGATTTCATCATAAAGTCCGTAATTCTTATTTAATGAAAAATACTTCTGCCTACCAACATCCTCTGTCAGAAAGAGTCCCTCTTCGGAGAGGCGATTGAGTTCACGGGAAAGATTCCCCGGGTCTTCACTCAATCGCCCCGCCAGGTCGCGGAGATGGAGTTTGGCCTGGGGATTAGTAAAAAAGTAGAGGAACAAGTTGGTCCGAAGTTTTGATCTGGTTATATCTAACATTCTCATTATTGTAATATATTACAATATTTGTTGTAACATTCAACAACAATATTTACAACAAACAGATAATTTATTTTTTTTGCCGCGGCTTGACGTGGCGGCTTTTTAACAGACGATTGAATGTGATTGGATGTGAATAAAAGATTTTAACCAATATCTTTGGATATGGTTTTATCGTTCTAGTGTTTACTATACCTTATTCTGTTTCCTTTTCGCCTCAGGTGCATTAGCTTTTAACTACAACGATCAATTGTAATCCAACACTTCATCTCTAACTCGTGACGTGCGGGTTGATAATGTTTTTTTAATTTCACCTCCAATCACATTCAATCGTCTGTTAACAAAAGGGGGTGAGGTAGGGGGAAGCCAGAATATTTACTCGTCTGTTATGACCTTCTCTATCGTCTGTTTGTTTGCAAGGACCCAATCGTATAATTTCCTTATTCCATCACTATAGTTCGTCTGTGGTTTCCAACCCAGCTCTTCCCCGGCTCTGGTGATGTCACTGACGTAGATGGGTTGGTCGCCGAGGCGGGTGGTAGAGTAGGCGTGGGAGATTTGTTTGCCAATTAATTCTCCTAGCAGATCTAAAAATTGGAGGAGAGAGATCTGGTTTTCCGGACCGCCACCGATATTGTATATCCGGCCGCTGGCAATATCTATATTGTTTATTGCCTGGTCATAACTGTCCAGGAGGTCATCGACATAGAGGATATCGCGAACCTGTTTCCCGTTGCCGTAGATGGTAAGCTGTTTCCCGAGCAGGATGGCAATGATAAACCAGGCGACCCAGCCTTGATCTTCAATTCCGAATTGGCGGGGACCGTAGATACAGGATTGACGTAAGACCACCGTTCTCAGCCCATACATCCGGGAATAATCCCTCACATACTGGTCGGCCGCTCCTTTTGAACAACCATAGGGGGAGTGAAAATCAAGGAGCTGATCTTCGGTTACTCCATCGATATCTCCCTGGAAGGAATAAGCTTTTCCCCCCTCTGAAATATTGAGGTCATCAAGATTACCATATACTTTATTGGTGGAGGAGAATATACAGATCGGATCCTGGCCGGAATTCCTGATCGCCTCCAGTACGTTAAAAGTACCAAGAGCATTTATCTCAAAATCATTCCGGGGATCCGTGACAGAAGTTGTCACCGCTACCTGGGCGGCCAGATGAAGGACCACGTTAAAAACTTTTCCTTCGGAAAATATTTTAGTTAAAGACGCCTGGTCCCTGATATCTGTTTTAATTAACTGAAATTCTCCGACTGATTCCAGCCATTTGAGATTTAATTCAGTTCCCTGCCGGGAGAGGTTGTCCACGACGGTGACTTCATCGCCTCTCCGGATATATCTTGCCGCGGCGTTACAGCCGATAAATCCGGCGCCGCCAATCACTATAGTTTTCATAATATTCCTTGTTATGGATTAGAACTATTCCCCCCCAACCTCCGCCTCTTAAATTTAACAGACGAATTGGAGGTGATTTAATGTGAGTTCCCCCTACCTCGGCCTCTTTTTATCGTTGGATATTCGATGTTGGAAGTTCGATGTTCATCCTTTATCCTCCCCCTACCCCCCCCCTTTTTTATTGTCCACGGATCACGCAGATTTTTACCCCTCGATGATTGGAGATCATTTTGCGGGGTTCGCGAATTCTTGTCCCGAAGAAGGCGGGGACAAGAATTTAACAGATGGTGGGAATAATTTTAATTCTGCGGTTTTTTCTATGGTCAATTATTTTTCGGGAGCTGTCGACTTTTATTCCGCGGTCAACGACCGCGGTTACAACCCGGGCGGTTTCTCCGTCAACTGACAACTGTCATATGAACTGGGACATTGACATGGCTGTTTCCGGAAAATTTTTCAGGATTTTTTTATCTTCAGTTACCAACGGAATAGCAAAATCTCTTGCTAAATTTACGAACTCGCAATCATATGCCGAGCAACCACTTGAATGTGACAGACTTAATACTTGCACATAATTTATTTCATATTCATTTTCTTTTAATAATTTTTCCGCAAACTCGAATATTTCAATCGCCTCGGGTAACGTAATTATATTTTTCCTTATATAAAAGATCAGGACATTTCTAAATTCGCTTCTCCATAATAACGGCGCAGACCAGTGAGGATCTTTATTAAATGTTTGCTCCGCAAGCGTTGAATATTCAGAGTTTAGATAGAAATAACTTAAAATATTAGTATCTACAACGATCATGGGCGCCCTTCTTCTTTAGCTTTTTGTAATATAGCCTCGGTAAGAAGGAATTTTTTTGTGGTTTCTCTAGACCGCCTAGCCAGGACAAGGTGGTGCTCAGGAGGAAACTGTTTACTTATTGTTGCTCTCTCTATTAGACAGATAATCTCGCTATTAATACTCCTGTGGTGTGTGGTTGCCACCTGCTTGAGAATTGTATACGCGTGATCCGGAATGTTTTTTACAGTTATGCTTGGCATATTAACCTCCCTGGTTTTAGTTTCATAATGGTGTCATTATGGTTCGTACCGGGGAAGTTGTAAATAAAGATTTTGAAAAATAAAGGGAATAATAAAGACATTGAAGATAAGGGACGTTGAAACATAAAAACGTTGAAATTAAAAAACGTTGAAAATCGTTAAGACCGGAGCGAGGTTGTCAGTCATTCTACCCGTCAGTCCTGCCGGATCTAGGACCTGATCTATGGGAAACCTTCTCCAGCAGTCGCTACCGTTATCAATTATGGTTATTTTATAAATGGGATTCCGAGATCTTTGCAAATTTTCCGGCCAAGTTGATTCTTAATTTCATTATGCCTCGGAACAGAAGAGCGCCTTCCTAGAACTGGATTAAACCACCACGAATGTCTACTCCCTTCTCTGATGAAGACGCATCCGTTTTGACGCAGATGCTTGAGTAGTTTAACGCGCTTCATACAGTTAGTAGTTCCTCAGTATAATCCGGAGCAGCATATTTGATAGCCTCTTCGCGATTAAATTCCAGTGCTTCCTTGAGTGTTTCTCTTAGACTTGTTAAGAGTTCTTTTTTAGTCAGTTCCTGACAATTAACACCCGGAACTTCCTCAACCCACCCTATCCACCAATCTCCATCATTTTTGGTTATTGCGGTAAAGGTATTTGACATGGTCTATTCTCCTACTAATAAAAACGTTTTAATGACAGAACGTTGAAGATAAAAGACATTGATATATAAAACCGTTAAACATCGTTCAAGGCCGTGTTAAAAACTAAACATCCAGCGCTGAACGTTGAACTTCGTTTCGTTTCGGTAGATTGCTTCGCTAACGCCCACGATGACACCTGGTATAAACCAGATCCGATGTCAGCGACATCGGCTACAGAGTATTCGCGACGATTGATCTTGCTTCCAAGTAAGGTTTCCAATACCTAACCAGCAAAGTTGAAAATGGTTCGATTTCTATGCTCCTCGCCTGGCAAGAAGTTCTCGAATGGTCGGTACAAGTTCATTTGGGATCTCCATGAAAGTTTGCTGGGAATCTTCGTAGACAGCTTCATCCTCGGCAACCGCTTCCTCCTCGCTCTGACTTTCATAGTGAGATAGAACACTCTGAACTCGGTACTCATCCCAACCCGGTGGAAATATATTTTTTTTCATCACATTATGATTGTAGATGTGAGATAAACTTGTGTCCGGATATGTATAAAACCGAAGCTTCAAATAACTTTTTCCCTATGTGATGAACCCTCCAAGAGCTTTAGCTGTTGAACTTACACTCCGGTGAGATAAACTCACCGGGGGTGTGCCTCCATTCATCTTCTAAAATTAATTTGATAGCATCAGAGAGACTTTTAAGACACTTTTCTTTTGTCCGCCCCTGACCATTGGCACCGGGAATTTCAGGGCAATAAGAAATAAACCAATCGTTGTCTTTCTCTATGATAGCATTAAATTCGTTGTGCATGATTAACCTCCGTAAGTTTACAATTATTAGACTATAACAAACCGTAGAATCATAAAACAAAAAAAATCAGCTCTTAAGAGAGCTGATTTTTAACCGAAATAGAAACAATTCCTAAAACATCCCTACATCATCGCAATACCTTAAATTTCGCGATCATTATTCAAACCTACCTAAATTTCCCCATAGGGAAATTTAGGTACTGTAGTACTGGTGTGAATAGATATACCGGTATCGATAGAGATAATATGGGATGTAGGTAATTACCCCGGTTAAGATGCTGGCCATGGGATTGGCATTGGCTTCCAGAAGCAGCGAATAGGAGCGTTCAACATCTACCGCCTGAGTTCGGCCGGCCTTCACTACAACAATACTACCATCCACCAAACTCCCAAGAACACCGGCATCGGTAACGGCTAAAATAGGCGCCATGTCGAATATAATCCATTGGAATTCTTCTTTCAGTCGCGCGATCAGTTCCTTCATCCGGGTCGAACCAACTAATTCGGATGGATTGGCAGGGGATTTACCGGCCGGGATTATATATAGATTATCTACCGCGGGTTTCTCCAGAAATCGATCTACTTCCATCGTTCCGGAGAGGATGTCGGAGAGCCCGGGATCTTTTCTGACGTTATAGAGACGGTGGATATTCGGCTTCCGGAGGTCTGCGTCGATCAGAATGGTCTTCTTCTCTACTTCCTGAGAGAAGGCCATCGCCAGGTTGGCGGAGGTAACGGTCTTTCCCTCTCCACGGAGAGAACTGGTGATTATAAAAGCTTGGACCGGATTCTCCGGGGAAAGTGACGTAATATTGGTCCGGATTGAGCGATATTGCTCGGAGATGTGTGATTTCGGATCGTTCAATGTGACCACCCGGGGATCGACTCCTTCCCCTTCAATGTAGGGTTTGGTCACATAAGAGATGACACTCATCTCATCAAGAATAGTGTTCCTCTTGTCCCGGAGATACTGCAGGATCTTGCCCGGGTTCATCTTTTGAAGCGGATCATTCATAGTATTAATAAATGGCCTAGCTTGGCGGCCTTTTTTGTCCACTAATTACACTAATTTCACTAATTGTTTCGCCTTGGCTTGGCGGCGTTTGTCCACGGATTACACAGATTACTCTGATTGTTTCGCTTCGACTCGGCCCCTTTTTTGTCCACTAATTACACTAATTTCACTAATTGTTTCGCCTTGGCTTGGCGGCTTTTTTGTCCACGGATTTTTAACCCGCGATGACCGAAGGTCATTTTGCGTTGCTCGCGAATGAGCTTCAACGATCTTTAACGTTTGTTATTTTCAACGTTCTTATTTTTCAACGTTCTTTATCTTCAACGTCTTTTAACTTTAACGTCTTTTACACTTGCCCAAAGATCATGAATATTATTACTGTCAGTACGATGAAGGTGACCACTACCAGCAATGCCAGTATGGCCAGGCGTTTTTTGGCGTTGGTGAATGACTTCTCTTCGGGGGTAAGTATCAGACTGGTAGCACCGAGCATAGGGATGGGGAGGAACTCGCGTAACTGATTTGCTTCCTCAAAAGAGTGGTCAGTTGTCTCCGCCAGTACAATTAATCCACCACCTAATACTAGTCCCATGAAGAAACCGGCCAGGACAATCAGATTCCGTTTCGGGGTATAAGGCCTAATCGGGACTTCCGCATTATCAAGAATACGGAATTTTGTTCCCCGCTCCTCTATCTCCAACCTCCGGGTTACCCGGGCCAGTTCACGCTGCTGGAGCAATGCGGAGTAAGTTCCCGCATAATTGACGGTATCCCGAGTTAACTTGGCCAACTCTTTCTGTTTCTCGGGCAACTGCTTCATTTTCTGAAAAGCCGAGTCGGCTATCGTCCTGGAGATCTCAATGCTCTCCTTCAGCGCTTCAATCTCCCGTTCAACTTCGGCAAGTTCGGTCCGGGCGGCTTGATAGATCGGGTTGAGTGAGGATGTCTGTTCTTTAATTGTCAAACTGGCGCCGGTTTGAATTGTTTTCTGAAGATTCTCTATCTCTTCCGAGAGCCTTTTCACAATCGGATGTTCTTCAGTGGAATCAACCTTTAATTTAGCCAGTTTCACCTGTTTCTGGACAAGTTCCTCCCGAAGACTCCGAATTACCGGATTGGTCTCCGTCACTCTCTTACTGATAACAAACTCATCTTCATTCGCCAGTTGCTTCAAGAGCATATCTTTCTTTCTCTGCAGCTCTTTGAACTTGACTCCCTGATCTAATAGTTGACCGCTGTAGTTTTGATAACGGAGGTGATATATTGATGGTCCCCTCATGCCCAGTGTTCTTAGATAATCCGGAGGGAAGGGCGGGTTAACCGGCTGAGAACCGGAATTTGATGGTTGATAGGTGATGGAGGAATATAATTGGTTGACTAATTCTTCCGGCATTAACTCAGCATATTTTTCCTGAAAAGCCAGCAGTTTATCCTCTGATTGAACCATCTTCTTTTTATAAAACTCCATTTCTTTCTCAATCCATTCTATCCCAGCCTCAGTCTCCTGGTCCTGAAGATCAAGATTCTCTTTAATAATGCTTCGGGTCAAACGATTGACTATTTTCTGGCAGTCAACCCTATACGGATACGAACAGCTTATTTCAAGTAAGCTGCTGCCGGATATTTTGATCGAAATATTTCCCCTCAAAGTCTCTACCAACTGACGGTATTCCAGATTATTCTTAATATTCTCATGAAGGTTCAATTCCTTGACAATATCCTCAATCATGGAACGGCTTTTGATTCGCTGCAGAATATCTCCCAACCGTGACGCTATGGGTGTGCTTTTTGAGAAATCCTTTATATATGGGTTTTCTTTAGCCCGCTCTTCCACTTCAATAACAGCGGTACTCTTATACATCGGGGTGATGGTATAACTATAGCCCCAGGCCAGAAGGGTGATGAAGATCACGGGGGCAATTAGTAGCCACTTACGGTGGAAGATGATCTCCAGGTAACTTCGAGCGGTGTTGCGGAGGGTTATTGTGATTGGTTCCATATTCTTTTTTCTTCGAAAAAATAATATTTATGAATACTCTTGGGGCAAACTCTAATTAGAATATGCAATACTATATGGGAATACTAAAGATATCTTTCTATTGCCTACTACTTGTAGTAGCAAGCCACATCTGGTGCAGGCCATTCCCTAATCCCCAACTAATACTACAAAAGGCCCCCAGTGACAAGCGGGGCCTTTGGGGCAACATAACCTGTTACTCCGGAATTGAGAAACAGAGTTAGAAATTAACAGATTGTGTTGATTGTAATGCCCTTATACTAAGTTAGCGCCGCAGGCGATAACTTATTACCTTAGATATTCCTTCCGGAATGAATCCCATGATTCATAGTCACTGCCAAAATTAGAAAGTGTTTGAACCGGCTTGGTAATATGCTTCAGGAGTTGATCGAATTTATCGATAGCGAGCATGGGGTAGTAAATTATTGTTCCCGGCTCAATCCTGATATTGTCCTCCATCTTACCTTCATAGAGCATGGCATAGACATTAATCCAACGATGGGTTGGATGGGTTTTGTGCGGAGTAATAATCTGGATCCTCCTGAGGGCGGCAGCATCCTGTTCAGGAATTCCGGCCCGGAACATACAATCCCAGAGAGTCATGGAGGCCTTATCCATAATAAATTCAGACCCACCACTCTCAGGCTGGAGGACATAGTATTTTTTGCTGTTATAACCGGTGATAAAAACACTTACAAATGGATTGTCGATATACGCTGTCAGATACTGCCGTATAGTTTCAGCTAAATCATCGCGGGTCAAGCCATCCGCCTGGATTATTTCATTGGTCAGCGGGATGATTAACTCCCCCCCCTCTTCTACCATCGCTCCAAAATCAAACTCAGGATGATTTCTCACGACGACTCGAACCGCGTCATCCGGCCCCAGCGTATATTTCCTGATCGCGTCCGCTTCAAAGTCAACCCGTTCAGTCTCTTTCTTCTCCCAGAGTTCACGATCTATTCTCCGCATATAGAAACCGGTCCGGCGATGACGGCCGCGTTTCGCCTCAATTTCGGAGAACTTTCTCCTTGAAGACTCAAACTCTTCTTTCTTGTATAGCTGTTCGCCTTCATGATAAGCTTCCCGTACCGCCATATCTTCTTCTTCTTTTGAAAGTGAGCGTAACTCTGATTCTTCTCCCGCCAACTGTTCAGCGGCGGCGACTTCATCTTCAAATGAGGTCTTTTCCAGTTTCAATCGGGCCGCGGCCTGCAAGTCTTCAGCGCCTTGGTGATCCGGATCCCGGTCGAGAACTTTCTGGAACTCCTTGATAGCCGCTTCGTACTTGCCGTATCTCATGTATTCTTTGCCCCGGGAATAGGCATCATAGCTATCCTTTTCAATAATCTCTTCCACCGCGGATTCCTCGGCAGCTTCTCTGGTAGATTGAGAAGCCGCCATACAATTCCAGGATTCCCGGCGATAATAATCAGCCCGGCGATAGTTGGATTGAATATTCTGAACTTTTTCAAATGCCTTGATTGCTTCGGAATAATCCTTCGCCTCAAACGCTTCCAGTCCCTGACGGTAGAAATAATGAATCCGGCGACGGGGAGAACGTGGGACGGAAGGAAGGTTGACAGTTGACAGTTGACTGTTGACGGGAGAAGAAAGTTGACGGTTGGACACCTGCTCCTCATCATTTTCGCCGGAGACTTGATCTTCGAAGGGTTTGGGGACTACCATGTCTTCATGACCCACGAATGGCTCGGGCTCGGATTCTAATTCCTGAGGGGAGCCATCATCCGGTTCAGTGGGATTTGGGACCATACTTACTCCTTCTTCTTCTAATTGCCGCGGGGAAAGGAGAGTTGACTGTTGACTATTGACGGGAGAAGAAAGTTGACGGTTGACAGTTGACGGTTGCCGGTTATCACTGCCGTCGATCTGCTGGAGATATGAGCGGGCTTCGTGGTTCTGGGGATCATTTTCGAGAACTCGACGGAATATCTGTCGGGCATCGTCACGCTGGCCCAGATCTAGGAGAGTCTGGCCCTCCGCGATCAGTTTATTAGTTTCGGTATCCGTTATACTGAACGCGGCTAGTGGGATCATAAAAACCGCTATAAAAATAAATACGGAAATCCTACTGGATGATTTCATCATAGAATTTATCCTGGAAATTTAAAGTTGCCGTTGGAAGTCAGAATATGAAGGGTGACTATATACTATAAAAGGCTATATTGACGCAAGGAAAAATTTCAGACGTCGCCGGGGCTTGGCAACAATTTTAACAGACGATTGAATGTGATTGGATGTGAGAAAAAGATAATAATAAATGTTGGTGGAGATGGTATACATGTAATTGTTTACAATACGTTACCTTGCCTTCTTTTTCGCCTCAGGCGCATTAGATCTTAATTACAACGAGAAAATGTAATTCAACAATTCATCATCCACTTACGAATCACGGGTATTTGAAGTTGAACACAAACAAACGTTGAAGGGACAAAACCTTAGAATAAGACGTCGCACTACTGAGCACTGGCTTTTTCCAGGTTGAGCACTTGGGCCTGAACTGAATCCAGCACCGTGTCTCTTACAAATCTACTAGCGTTGAGGATCTCTATGCCAATCAATTCACCTGCGGCATTCAATTCCGCTGTAATTGACGGGCTGAGTTCAACACTACCAGCTTCCGGTTCATCCAAGATAGAAAAAATGCAACACATCCTCATTTTCGAAATACACCATTTGTCTTTTATTCATTTGTGAACCTTACCATATCCCATATCATTCTTTCTATACTAAATCAAACTATTAAAATCTTTGAGAACGTCCCATTTTGTTGAGGTATTAAGTGAAGAGGTAACTATCACAGACCAAGTAAGCTTTCAGTGAACCCCGTCGCCCAGTGCTCGTAGCGGCGACCTTCAGGTCGCCATCGGGTGGCAGCCTAAAGGCAGCCGCTACGAGAGGACGGGGTTCACTGAAAGCTTACTTTAAGCAAGTTGATAAACAGGAACGGCAACGGTTCGCGATGAATGGTGGGATTCAATTGCTTTTTGAATTTTGTCCACTACATCGGGTGAAAAATATTCTTCTCCACAGTTGGGACAGACCTCGGCCGGGACATTTTCTACAGCAACCAGGCCATCTTTATACCACTGGGTATAAGTAATATTTTTATGAAGAGTCTCGCTATGACAAACAGAGCAGTTATTCATAATCTGCTACCTCCGGATTATATCTTTAATCCATAAATGCATTTTTAATTTCTTCAATATTCACAAAAGAAATATACCATAGATGTAAAGAGAAAGACTAAAGGTAAAAGTGAAAGAGTGAATAAAATGTCGTGAGTAAGCTTTCAGTAAACTACGGGGCCTCCTGCTCGTAGCGGCGACCTTCAGGTCGCCATCGTGTGGCAGCCTACCCCGGTCCCGGTGGGACTTTCCTACGGCGGAGTCCCTATCGGGAAAGGCAGCCGCTACGAGAGACGGGGTTCACTGAAAGCTTACCGTTCCTCGCAATAACAATTGGCAACCTCAACAATTTGGGACGCTCTTAAATCTTTGAGAGCCATTCGCGTAGATTCGCGAGCAACGCAAAATGACCTTCGGTCATCGCGGGGTAAAAATCTGTGGACAAAAAAGGGTCCGAGGTTGGGAGAAAGAAAGTTGACGGTTGACTGTTGTCAGTTGACGGTGGAAAAACCCCGCTAAGTAATGATTGATTGGTTTTCTAATTTTTAAAATTCTCGATATAGCGGTTTTTTAGGGGGGCCGGGGTAGAGGGAACAATCCCCATAATCCGTGTAATTGTATATTGGTTTTGTTTTTTAATTAACAATTGTTCTTTGACAGAGTCTCAGGCGAAGCCTGAGAGATACCTAAGTCTGAGTTGTAAGAGTTGAGTTAGACTGTGGGTTCTATT
>Ga0222657_1000653_pt1 | contig 15501 bp, 18 predicted proteins | sample AntAcemetagen474_FD_179858 | JGI IMG/M metagenome (GOLD analysis project Ga0222657, IMG submission 179858) | Saline water microbial communities from Ace Lake, Antarctica - #474 | ecosystem: Environmental > Aquatic > Non-marine Saline and Alkaline > Saline | place: Antarctica: Ace Lake... | reverse complement strand
GACCTGGAGTTGAAGTACAAAGAGATGAAGCGGGAACTGGAACGTTGCGAGGATAAGGCCGAGAAGGTGCGGACGCGGATCAACAACGTCGAGGATGTGGCGGACGCGCTCTTTATTGAGTGGGAGAATGAGCTTGAGCAATATTCCAGCCGGAAGCTTCGCCGGTCCAGCGAGACGAAGCTCTACGAGACGCGCCGCCAGTACGAGAAGCTGGACGCCGCCATGCGCCGGGCGGAGGAGAAGATGGATCCGGTACTGGTGGTCTTCCAGGACCAGGTTCTCTACCTGAAGCATAACCTCAACGCCAAGGCGATCGCGTCCCTCCAGGATGAACTGGCCGCGGTGGAGGAGGATGTGGCGATGCTGGTCAAGGATATGGAAGCCTCCATTGCCGAGGCCGACAGCTTCATCAAGACGATGACGGAGGAGAGATAGAGATGGAGACAGTCTGGTTTCTTATCATTGGATTGGCGGCCGGCTGGCTGGCCGGCCGGATCATGAGGGGGCGAGGATTCGGTCTGATCGGTGCCCTGGCGACCGGGGTGATCGGGGCGGTAGTAGGCGGCTTTATCTTCAAGCTGCTGGGGATTCAGACCGAGAGCCTGATCGGATCGCTGGTCACCGCGCTGGCAGGAGCTATTCTTCTGCTTTCTATCCTGAGGATTTTTAAGCGGTAAATGAAGTCCCGCCGCGGGGTTAAAAGTAATTCTTTTTTAAAGGATAGGATCCGTTCCGGATCTATAATACGGATTAATGCTGGATCTTTTTTGCGGGTATACGCTTCCTGGCTTCAGTGGTGTCGATGCCGGGGGGAAGAGATATTAATCTCTCCAGATGATCGTTGATGATCGTCTCGATAAACTTTTTTCTGTCAGCCCGGGTAATATATTTTTCCGCTAGGAATAGAAAAATCCGGTTGGCCTCGGAATTCTCATATTCATTGGCCAGATCAACCGCCTCATCCAGATTCCCAATCTCATCCCATCGAACCGAGTCTATAAATTTGAGGACGTATTCGGTTTTCTCAATCATGGATTTATCCGCTGGAGCGGCGAGCTGGGCATGTGAGAGCGACTCCTTTATCCGGTCCAGCTGTATTATATGATTGATCTCATCGTCCCTGAGTTTGGCCCAGAGCTCTTTCGCCTCGGGCATGTGAGAAAATATCAGCCGCATCCGGCAGTAGAACGTGACCATCTCCTTCTCAATGGCCGATGAGAGATCCAGTAGATTTTCAACTGATTGATTTTCAGTCATGATGTCATTCCTTATGTAGTCAATATTTTACAGCAGCGAATATTTTCCGATATCCAACGGAATCCCGACCTGTTGAATTATAAATATCGGGTCAATAGTACTCGTAGCGGCGACCTTCAGGTCGCCATTAGTGGTCGTCTGAATGCTGCCGCGACGAGATTGCGCCGCAGGTGCAAATCTTCTCCGGTCAAAAAATTTCTTTTCTGGTGTGACAGTATGGACTTCCCCCCCGGTTCCGATAATAGTCCTGGTGATACTCCTCAGCTTCCCAGAATGTACCGGCCGGGGTCAGTTCGGTCGCTATCTCATATCCTTTCTCTCCCAGGATCCCGATCAGTTTCTCCGCGGTCTGTTTCTGCTCTTTATCCAGATAAAATATTGCCGAGCGATACTGTTCTCCGATATCCGGCCCCTGACGGTTGACCTGGGTGGGATCATGTATCTCGAAGAATAATCGAGCTAACTTTTCGTAGGTTGTCTCCGCGGGATCGTAGACGACTTCGATCGCCTCGGTGTGACCGGTGGATCCGCCGCAGACCTCACGATAAGTGGGATCTTGCTTTCGACCACCCATGTAGCCGACCCGGGAGGAGATAACACCTTCAGCATTTTGGAATAAATATTCCGTCCCCCAGAAACATCCGCCCGCGAAATATGCCTTTTTGGTCTGCACTTTTTCCTGGGCCGGAATAAAATTTAATGAGATGGAGTTGACACAGTGCCGGATATCCTTTCCGGTCATCTTTTCGCCGGTGAATACATGCCCCAGATGAGCCCCGCAATTATTGCAGATTATCTCTGTACGTCGGCCATCCGCGTCGGGGACACGTTTTATCGCCCCCGGAATTTCATCATCGAAACTCGGCCATCCGCAGTGAGCATCGAACTTGTCTTCTGAACGGTAGAGCGTGGCGCCGCATCTCTTACAGATGTAAGTACCGTTTTCTTTATTCTGATAATACTTGCCGGAGAACGGCCGTTCGGTTCCTCTGTGAACTATAACCCGCTCTTCAGCGGAGTTTAATTCATTATATTTCATCTCTTCCCCCTCTGCCCCGGCAGCGGCATCGCTTATAACCAAATTGATAGTCAGCAGTCCAGCTGCAATAATGATCAAGCTGTGTTTTAAGTTCATGATTTAAAATACTATCTGCATAATCAATAAATGTAAAATCATTATATCTCCCTGATTTGCATTTCTCGCTTTCTCGAGAAACCGAGAAATGATAGGATAGTCCCTGAATGTGAAAGATGGAGGAAATGAAAAAATGGATGTCCTGGTCCGACTTTTTAAAAGTGTGGCTAATGAAAAAAGAGTACTCTTGCTTGAGACCCTCCTGGAAAAGGGCGAGATGCGGCTTGATGACCTGGTATTCTATGTAAAACTTCCCTATAAAACAGTATCTAGAAACTTGAAAATTTTGGAAAAGTCAATGCTGGTCAAACACCGCACCAGGAAAGGGAAGGTCTATTACTCTATTGAGGGGTCATCGCCCCTATTTTATGAGAAGACCCTGCTTAAACTTATCCGCCATCAGCAAGTAAAGAGGCAAAAACGCGCTTAACTAATTTCTCGCTTTCTCGAGAAAGCGAGAAATACTTCAGGATGAGGAAGCTACTGTGTTCCCGGTTTGAATCATGAATAACCCTGAAATTAGTATTATTATTCCAGTCCTGGATGAAGAGAAATCCATTGGTCGGACTCTCTCGCGGGTTGATAAGATCTTTGCCGGGGGAGAGACGGAAATAATCGTGGTGGATGGGGGAAGTCGGGATCAGACCATTAAGATCGCTGCCGGATTTCCCCGGGTCAAAGTCATATCTTCTCCTCCCGGTCGTGGGCCTCAGATGAACCGGGGAGCCGAGGGGGCCACGGCCCCGGTTCTCCTCTTCCTTCATGCCGATGTTGAATTGCCGGAAGGCGCCGGAGCGATGATCGGATTGGCTCTCAAAGAATCGAGGGCGGTGGGAGGATGCTTCAAAATTAAAACGGCAATCACTTCCCGACGCTCCCGGCTCTTCCATCTCCTGGTGAAGACGGCCGATTGGCGCTCCCGGGTTACCCGCTATCCTTATGGAGACCAGGCGGTATTTGTTAAAAAGGAGATCTTTGAAGAGTTGGGCGGTTTTAAAGATTATCCCATTATGGAGGATCTGGAATTCTCCCGTCGCCTCCACCGGGCCGGGATAATTGTCCGGTTGGATGCCGAGGTCTCGGTCTCGGGGCGGCGCTGGGAGCGGAATATAATCAGAAACTTTATCAAGCTGAAGACTCTCCCGATCCTCTTTCGACTGGGAGTTCATCCCACGAAATTGGTCCGATTTTATCGGGATATACGTTGATATTCTACATCCGGAGAGAAGGATCATCTTCTTTTCCTATCAACCCGGATTAGGATCTAGCGAAGTCTAAAAGTGGCTGATAATCAAAATCGTCCGCGGCATGAAGAGCTATAATATATCTCTGCCGAGTGTCACTTGTCTCCGAGATGTTTTTCCCTCCCCAGGTAAATCTCGGGCGATCTAAAAGGTTCTCAAGAAAAATGTCTGTCATCAAGCGCGCATGACGCCCATTACCGTTGGGAAACGGATGAATTGACACAAGCCGATGGTGAAAACGAGCAGCCATTTCATCAGGTGGAACTTTATCTGACTCTACCCACAATCTGGTATCATCGAGTAGGTTTCTTAAACTCGTTGCGATCTGGGACCAGGGCACTCCAATGTTCTTATCAGTTTGTCGAAATTTTCCCGCCCACTTCCAAACATTGCCAAACATTCGTTTGTGCAGTTCCCGGATGAAACCTTCATTTAGAAGATCCCGAAGTTTTTGTTTCTCCAGCCAGATCAAGGCTTCATAGATGTTGTCTTGTTCCCATCTATCCAGTTCTCCACGTGTTGTGATATGGGTAAGCTTAAGCCCTGCTACCTCATCCGGGTCAATGGGGGTAGCCCCATTAGAATATTCAAGATGAATCATGATTCATTCCAGAGAGTAGAAGGAAGCGTATCGACTAGTTCTTCTATCATATCGGACAATGCTTTCTCTTCCTCCCTCTTACCAAGGGCTTGATCTTCAAGCCTCATTGTCTGGGAAACTCTACTAAGCCGTTTCATTGCCACTTGTCGGGCGCGATCCCGCACAGTCTCTTCAATACTTATCCTCGGTACAAAGCCATATACGAATACACAATCCAGGCACTCAGCTATTCTACGCATTGTCTTCAGCGTGGCTGAGCCAGTCAGTTCATCCCTCTCTATTAAGGATGTACGCTGTCTGGTAACTTTCAGACGGTCAGCGAGTTGTCTCCCGTTCATGCCCAAGGCATCGCGGATAGCTCGAATCCAACCTCTGGGGGGCTTAGAAATTTCTAAAAGTGGACGGAACTTATGCAAGGTATTATCGAGTTGTTCTCTAACAAGTCTTTTATTTTTATTCATAATCCTTCCTCCATGTTGAGATAACTATAACAATTAATATGGAATTCTACCTGATGTCAATGTATAAGTTTACATGCGTTCAAATATGTCAATATATATATTGACATGTAAGCGCTGAATGTCAATTGATATATTGACAGATGGAGTTAAACCCGGATTGCAACAGCTTCTTCTCTGTGGGGGTGTATCGAATAGCCGGCAGGGGAGAAAGTTCACCAGCTACCACTTCCATCAGTCGATATCCGTCCCGTTTGGAACTACCCAGCTAGACCTTGCTCGAAAAGCCTTTTTAACCACGAAGAACACGAAGTTCACGAAGGGATTTGAAAATCAGGAAAAATTACATAGTTTTCTTTATTTTTCTTCGTGTTCTTCGTGCCCTTCGTGGTGAATATTTAGTTTTCTGAACACAAATAGTTGAAAATACCTTTTCGAGTATGGTCCAGCTAACAAACTGGCCGATCTATAGTCGATATCGCAGGCGGAACGGATCCGGTTTGCCCATTGACTGACGGATCGTGGAATATCTCACGCAAGACCGTCGATAGGCCCACGCGAAAACATTCTACGGAAACTCGACTCTATTTGTCGCGAATATTGATGATACCTCATCTTCATTCCTAATTTTAATATAACATATTCGTCAAAATATTAGATAATATATACTTCCCTTGCTATGATTAAGTAACGAACTCTGGTAAACAAAAGGTAAACTACGTAAGATAGTTTATGAAAGAAAAATCAATCTATATCCTCTTCGCGAAAAAGCCGGAGGCGGGGAAGGTGAAGACCCGGCTGGCGGAAGGAATCGGCGCGGCTTCGGCGGTCCAACTCTACCAGGCCTTCCTAAAAGATATTATCTCTACCCTGAATGGGCTCGATCGGCCTTTCGCTGTGGCTTATACTCCGGCTGGCGCCGGGGAGTATTTTGAGGGCGCTGCCGGTGGAGCAATGGAGCTTTTCTCGCAGCAGGGCCGGGATCTTGGGGAACGGATGAAGAACGCTTTTTCAAGGCAGTTCGCGCTGGGATATGATAGAGTCATTCTGATCGGATCGGATATTCCCCTGCTCTCGCCGGATATCCTGGAAGAAGCCCGGGTGGCGCTAGCGGATCACCCGGTAGTCCTGGGCCCATGCCGGGATGGGGGGTACTATCTGATTGGTCTGAGAAGACCGGTGGAGGGAATCTTCTCCGGTATCTCGTGGGGAGGTGATAGGGTATTAAGGGATACGGTATCTATACTCCGTCGGCAACGATGCAACTATCGACTCCTGCCGGAACTCTCTGATATCGATCGGCTCGCCGATCTGAAGCGATTGAATGAAGAAATACTGTCCCGGACCGGAACCGGTCGGTTCATCCCGGCCCATACCCAGTGGGAACTCGCCAGGGCAACTTATTTCACCGCAGAGACGCAGAGAAAAGACAGAGAATATTATTAAACTATTTCATTAGCTCTTTGAAATTATTTTCTATCCACCACTGACACAGGGTCGGTGGTGAATTTTTTCAAAGCACTAAAGTGTTACATTATTTCTTAGTGTCTTAGTGACCAGGTGGCAAATGCGGTGAGGAAAGGAGAATTTAGTGGCGGAAGAAAAAAATATGGATCCGGATGCCTGGGTTGATCGGTACGGAGACTATCTCTACCGGTATGCCTTCCTTCGCCTGGGCGACCACGCGGCGGCGGAAGACGTGGTCCAGGAGACCTTTCTGGCGGGGTTGAGTTCGCGGTCGAAATATTCAGGACGATCCTCCGAAAAAACCTGGCTGACGGGAATTCTCAAGCATAAAATCGGGGATCAGATCCGGAAACGGATCCGGGAACCCATCCCGACTGATCTCCCAGCTCTCGAAGAGCAGCTCTTCAATGAGAAAGGCCGCTGGAAGATAAAACTCCCCCGATGGCCGGCCAACCCCCGGACGCTACTCAAGAGAAAAGAGTTCCGGGATATCCTGGCCTTCTGCCTCTCTCTTCTCCCCCCACGCTCTGCCGCTGTCTTTTCGCTCCGGGAGATGGATGGGCTGGAGACGGAAGAGATCTGTAATAATCTCAGCATTTCTCCGACTAACTGTATGGTCATCCTGCACAGGGTCCGACTGCGCCTGAGGAACTGTCTCGAGCTCAGGTGGTTCGCGCCGAACGCAAAGGGGAAGAGCTGATGCTGACATGTCGGGAAGTAACCAAACTGGTCTCCGAGTCAATGGAAAGCAGACTGAGCTGGCGGAAGCGGGTCGGGATGAGAATCCACTTTATGATGTGCGTATCCTGCGCCCGTTATCGTCGTCAGTTGTTTACGATCCGTAAGCTCATCCATAACTACCTCTCAGAGGAGGAGAGCCAGACGGATGCCGGAGATCACCTCTCCCCCGAATCCCGGCAGCGGATGAAACGGGCGCTCAAGGATGCCGAGAGTAACGAGAGTACGGCAGAAAAGTAACTAAGATTACTTTGTAATATATTGACTCCTTGGACGACTAATAACCTGCTGCTTAAAATAATTTCATCAAGGAGATGTTTACATGAGAAAAACTAAAGTCCTTACCACGGTAATCTTTATCGTGTCTTTCTTCATCACCATCACCTCTATCGCTGCCACAAAATCTGATGTCGAGTTGCTTCCCGACATCACCCTGACAGTCCCGGAAAATAAAGATTATATCCGGTATCTGGGTCTTAAGGGCAAGCCGGGTACAGAATTTAAGCTAGGTGATATCGATGCCGACATCCTGGTGATTGAACTGTTCAGCATGTACTGTCCTCACTGCCAGAAAGCCGCTCCGACCGTCAATGAACTCTACAAAAAGATGGAACAGATGACGCGGCCGGACCTGAAACTTGTAATCATTGGCATCGGCGCGAGCAATACCAGCCTTGAGGTGGATACTTTTCGCCAGGGTTTTGATATCGCTTTTCCGCTTTTCCCCGACCCGGACTTACATATCTATCACGCCCTGAAAGGAACCGGAACTCCGACTTTTATCGGGATTAAAAAAGATGGAGACAGGAGCGTTATTTTCTCCAGGCAAACCGGTAGATTCAGAGACCATTCTGAGTTTCTCGATAATTTACTGAACCGTTCCGGATTAAAAGCAAAAGAGGTGAAACATGATCGTTAAACTTCTGGCAGTTTTGGGGCTGGCGGCTCTGATGCTTCTTCCCTTCGCTAACCTTCTCCGGGCCGAGGAGCCGGAGAGCTTCAGCGAACTTATCTTCAATCCGGGTCACCTAAAGCCGTTTGACAGCGAACTGAAGGTTAAGGTCGGTGACGCGGCCCCGGACTTTACCCTGCCCTCCATTGAGGGAAATAAAATAACCCTGAGCCAGTACCAAGGCAGAAAAAATGTTGTGATCTCATTTGTCCCCGCGGCCTGGACACCGGTCTGCTCGGATCAATGGCCCGGTTATGTTTTTACCCAGAAACTGTTCGATGATCAGGCTGCCGTTATCCTGGGGATTACTGTGGACAACATTCCCACGCTCCATGCCTGGACCAGGCAGATGGGGGAGATCTGGTTTCCGGTTCTCTCGGATTTTTGGCCCCACGGAGCAGTGGCCGATACCTATGGTGTTCTGAGAAGCGATGGAACCACGGAGAGAGCACTTATCATAATCGATAAAAATGGCATTATTCGCGATATCCTGGTCGAAGATATTAACATTCGGCCACCGCTCGATTTCATTGTCCAATCTCTCACCCGGATCAATAACAAAAAATAGACTGAGAACTTAGCTTCGCAACTAAATAAACCGCGAATCTCACGAATCTTCGCTAATTAAAAAGAAATAGAACTACGAATTACGCGAATGACACGAATTATGTGGATTTAAGAAAAAGCTATCCGTTAAATCCGCAGTTTATTGTCCCGATATTTTTTATTTGAAAAGATATATAATCGGGATCCCGATGGATATCGGGACAATTCTGAAGCAGTTTAGATAGACCTTACTCGAAAAGCCTTTTTAACCACGAAGAACACGAAGTTCACGAAGGAATTTGAAAAAACAGGAATAATTACATAGTTTTCTTTGTTTTTCTTCGTGTTCTTCGTGGTGAATATTTAGTTTTTTGAACACAACTAATTGAAAAAACCTTTTCGAGTATGGTCTAGATAGTTATCTAAATTCCAGCACAAGTTAGATCAAGCTATTTGAATCGGGCTAAAAACCGACCCAAACCGAGGATAGCGGCGGGGTTTTTGGTCATTGGAATCTGGGATTTGTAATTTATTTGTTTTTTCAGCCTTCGCTCTTTGAGCTTCGTCGGACAGGTGGGATTTGTTATTTGGAATTTATAGCTTACGGCATCTTCTAGTTTGCTTATACAAAAATTAATACTATCAAAAATGAATTATGCAAGGAGGAAAAAATCCTATGGATATCGCGATGATTGGACTGGGTAAGATGGGAGCCAACATGGCCGAACGACTTCTAAAAGGCGGTCACCGGGTCGTTGTCTTCGATCTGAGTAAGGCGGCGATCAAATCCGCCGAGGAGAAAGGCGCGGAAGGCGCCCGGACCCTGGAAGAGGTAGTAAAGAAACTTCAGCCCCCCCGGTCCGTCTGGGTGATGGTCCCGGCGGGAGTCCCGACCGAAAAAACCATAGAAGAACTGAGCGAAATTCTCTCCCCTGGAGATATTGTCATCGATGGAGGGAATTCCAACTACAGAGACTCTATCCGCCGCGGACGGGAACTTTCGGAGAAGGGAGTTCATTTCGTGGATGTCGGGACCAGCGGCGGGGTCTGGGGATTGGCCGAGGGATACAGTATGATGGTTGGTGGTAATGAGGAGGCCGTGGAACGGCTGGGCCCGGTCCTTTCGACGCTGGCCCCGGATCCCGATAAGGGATGGGGACGGGTGGGGCCGATCGGTTCCGGCCACTTCGTCAAGATGGTCCACAACGGCATTGAGTATGGACTGATGGAGGCCTATGCCGAGGGGTTTGAGCTGATGCGGGAGAAGAAGGAGTTCGGTCTTGACCTCCATCGAATCGCGGAGATCTGGCGCTACGGTTCCGTTGTCCGCTCCTGGCTGCTGGACCTGACCGCCCGGGCGCTTTCGGAGAACCAGGATTTGGAAGGAATAGCCGCTTTCGTCCCTGATTCCGGCGAAGGGCGCTGGACGGTCCATGAGGCGATTGAGCTGGGGGTCTCTATTCCAGTCATCACCCTGGCGCTTCAGGCGCGCTTCCGTTCCCGGGAAGAAGCACCCTTCGCGGACAAGCTCTTGGCCGCGATGCGTAACCAGTTCGGCGGCCACGCGATAAAGGGAGAAAATCAATAATAATTTTTGGTTCTCAGCCATATTATGTTGGTACTAAAATGACAGAGAACCTAATCTTTTTATCCAGCAAGCCCCCCTATTAAAAAAACCTACAAAATCCCCCTTTCGGGGGGATTTACAACTTTTCATATTCTGAGATAATAGTTTTAGTTCTCAGTCTTCCTATGGAAAGTACGCGGTTAATTATAACCGCTCAATATGAGCGAGACCCCTGGATTTCAAGAAAAGGGGATGGGGGTTAAACCTGGATGAGTATTCCCGGCTCCACAATCGGGTCAATCCCCGGCAAAACCTTAGAAACTTGCGACATCCGGATCGATGACTTCACCATAGATCCATTCATACTGGTTATCTTTGGCGGTGCCGGGGACTTGAGCCAACGAAAACTTCTGCCTATGCTTTTCCATATTTTCGGGGAGGGCGACCTACCCCATGATTTTTCGATCGTCGGTTTCGGGCTTCCCGAAATGGATGCTGAAAGATATCAGGACCTGGTCCGGGAGGCCATCCGGAAAAATGGAGAAGAACCATTCGAAGAGAAGCGGTGGGAATCATTCCGTCCTCATCTCCATTATCTCTCCGGAGATTTCGATACTGACGCGAACTATGAGAAACTTGCCGGGGAGCTCGCTCTTCTCTCCGCGAAGCAGCCGGGAAATAAGCGTCGGGTTATCTATTACCTGGCGGTACCCCCGATCTTCTTCTCGCCCATCATTGATCACCTCTCACACCATCGGCTCTGTAAAGATCGATTCGACACCAGGATTATCATCGAGAAACCATTCGGGCGTGATCGGGAATCCGCGGATCAGCTCAACCATGCCATTCAGCAGGCTTTCGATGAACGGCAGATCTACCGAATCGACCACTACCTGGGGAAGGAGACAGTTCAGAATATTATATTCTTTCGTTTCGCCAACTCCATCTTCGAACCTCTCTGGAACAGACGTTACATCGATAATGTGCAAATAACGGTGGCGGAGGATATCGGAATTGAACATCGGGGGGATTTCTACGAACAGGCGGGGATAGTCAGAGACATCATCCAGAATCACATGCTCCAACTGGTAGCTCTGGTAGCCATGGAACCCCCGGTAGGTTTTGAAGCCGATTATATCCGGGATGAAAAGGTCAAGATCTTCCGTTCCATCAGTCCGATGGATAGAGAGTACATAGACACTTTCTCAGTACCGGGCCAGTACGGTCCGGGGAGAATCAATGGTAACGCGATTCCCGGCTACCGGGATGAGGACAATGTCGCGCAAGATTCAAATATGCCGACTTTTATCGCCGCTAAACTTCATATCGATAACTGGCGCTGGGCCGGAGTGCCCTTCTATATCCGGGCGGGAAAGCGCCTCCCCAAGCGGATAACCCAGATCTGTGTACAGTTCAAGCAGCCCCCGCTTCGACTCTTCAGCCATACCTGTGATATCCTGAAACCGAACTTCCTGCTTCTGACTGTTCAACCCCGGGAAGAGATCACACTCCATTTCGGTGTCAAATATCCCCTTTCTCGAAACACGATCTTCCCGGTTAATATGGAGTTTGACTATCAGAAGGTATTCAAAACCAAACGGCACTCTCCCTACGAACGGCTCTTGATCGACTGCATGCGGGGAGATTTGACTTTATTCGTCCGCCAGGATGGGATTGCCGCCCAATGGAATGTGGTTGATCCGCTGATCGCCCGCTGGGAGGAGAACCCGGCAGGTGATTTTCCGAATTATGCCGCCGGGGCCTGGGGGCCGGGGGATTCGGATAGATTGCTTCTGAAGGATGGTCGGAACTGGATTACTAAATAAGTTCTATTTTTTACAACGAATTGATTCACCACGAAGATCACGAAGGACACCAAGAACTGTTGAGAAATAAAAAGAATTTAGTTCAATTTTTTCAGATCTTCGTGGTTAAAAAGGCTTTTCGAGCAAGTTCAAGCTAGGGGCACTAAACCATGACAGAAAAATCAAAAGGCAGTCGAATAGTCAAAATCATTCTTCTCATCATCATCCTGGTCGGGTTAATTGTTATATTCAAGACCTTCCCGGTTAAGGAGTGGCTGGTGGGAGATAACGGCCTCATCACCTGGATCGAGCAGCAGGGAACACTCGGCTACCTGATCTTTATCGGTGTCTATATCCTTCTGACCGTCCTGGCCGGGCCGGCCTGGCTCCTCACTATTGGTGCCGGTTTGGTCTATGGTTTGCTCGGAGGAACCGTTCTGGTCTCAATTGGTTCCATTCTGGGGGCCACAGCGGCATTTTTAATAGGTCGGTACCTGGCCCGTGACGCGATCGCACGGAAGGTGGAGCAGAACGCGAAATTCAAGAGTATAGACGAGGCGGTTGGTGAGCGTGGTTTTTTCATCGTCTTCCTGACCCGGCTCTCGCCGATCTTTCCCTTTACTCTGCTCAACTACGCCTATGGTCTGACAAAGGTTAACCTCTCTAAATATTTCTTCGCTACCTGGATTGGTATGCTCCCGGGGACGGTGATGTATGTCTATATCGGTTCGCTGGGAAATGCCGTCACGGAAGGGGCGACCACCGGCAAACTGATATTGAAGATCGCCGGGTTTGTGGCCACTGTCGCCGTCACCATCTATATTACGAAAGTAGCCCACAAGGCTCTCTCCAATACCTGTGTCGCCGGGGAGTGTTTACAGAAAGAAGAGGAGAAAGAAACTGCGGAGAGCGCATAGGAACTTAGCTCCGCAATTAATTAAACCGCGAATCTCGCCCCCGATTAAAACTTCGGGGCGGAGAAATCTTCGCTAATTGAAAATAAAACAACTACGAATTTTTACCCCGAGATGACGAAGTCATTTTTCGGGGACGCAAATTTATTGTCCCGGTAATATCAATTAAGACAACCGGGATCCCGAAGGATTTCGGGACCCGAGACTTAATATGAAACAACTCGGGATCCCGATGGATATCGGGAAAATTCCGAAGACAGTTTATTGAAAGAAACCTGGAGGTCAAAAAATAATCAAAACAATATCGCTTCTTATATTCTTACTTGTAGGACTGGTCATGGATTTTTCATTAGCTCGGCCCGAGCCGGCAAAACTTGCGGGGATGGTCCTGGCCGATCAGGCTTCCTTCTGGCGTCCGTACCAGATACTGCTGGATAACCATCTCTCTCCCGCTACCATAGAGGGGATCAAGCTGGCGGCACTGGATTATCGTGGTGTCAAGGATGATCCCGCCTTCAAAGAGATGGTGAAAAGACTGGAGAAGTTTTCACTTCTCACACTGAAGAGCGGCAACGATTCGCTTGCCTTTTGGATTAACGCCTATAACTTCCTGGCGATCAAGATCGTAGTCGATAACTATCCGGTTGAGAGCATTAAAGACATTGGTTCCCTATTTACCTCGGTCTGGAAGAAGGATGCCGGTTTCATCGGGGAGAAAGAGTACGCCCTGAGTGAGATTGAGCATGAGATCCTGAGGAAACAATTCAAAGAACCGCGGATCCACTTCGCCATTGTCTGCGCCTCACTCTCCTGCCCTGACTTAAGAAAGGGAGTTTATCTGCCTGAGGAGATTGATTCGCAGCTTGATGAGAATACCAGTAATTTCTTAAATAACGTGACCAAGGGAATCCGGATCAAAGATAACCAGGCGGAAATTTCTAAAATTTTTAATTGGTTTGAAGATGATTTTCGCCCTTCAGGCGGGGTATGGAAATTCATCCAAAAATCTCGGTCCGATTTAGGGGCGGAGAAGAAATATTCAATTGATTATCTGACTTATGATTGGAGATTAAACGAAATATAAATATAGGAGATTAAAATGGAAAAATACCATCTCATCGTTTTAGGCGGCGGGTCTGGTGGACTGGTCGTAGCTCTGGGCGCCGCCCGGATGGGGCTTAGAGTCGCCCTGGTTGAGAAGAATAAACTCGGCGGCGACTGCCTCTGGACCGGCTGTGTTCCCAGTAAGGCCCTCCTCCACTCCGCCAAAGTGGCCCAGACCATCCGAGAGGCTCATCGCTTCGGGCTGGGAGAGATGGAGCCGATATTCTCTTCGACCGGGATACTGGAACATGTCCGGGCTATCCAGGCTGAAATAGGTGAACACGACGATCCGGAACGGTTCCGGGAGAAAGGGGTGGAGGTCGTCTTCGGCTCCCCCCGCTTTCTCGATTCTCACCGGATTCAGGTCGGGGATAGGATTATGGAGAGCAAGAAGTTCGTGCTCGCGACCGGCGGGCGTCCCCATGTCTTTCCCATCCCGGGACTTAAAGAGACCGGATATATCTCTAATGAGAATGTCTTTCTCCTCAAGGAACTTCCCGCCTCCCTGATTCATATCGGGGGCGGACCGATCTCGATTGAACTTTGCCAGGCGTTTATCCGACTCGGGGTCAAGGTCACTGTTCTTGACAAGGCCCCTCAGATCATGCCCCGCGAGGATGGGGACATGGTAGCGGTGATCCGGAAACGGCTGGAGAGTGAGGGAGTTACTTTCGCCACCGGCGTTGATATCACCGGGGTAAAGAAGGAAGGCGATAAGAAAGTTGTTACCTATGAGAAGGATGGGAAAGTAGAAGAGGTCCGCGGTGATGAGATTCTGGTCGCGTTGGGGAGGGCCGCCAATGTCGATGGTCTGGACCTAGAGAAGGCAGGGGTTGAATATACGCCGAAGGGGGTTGAAGTTGATGACCATCTCCGGACTACCGCTAATAACATCTGGGCGGTCGGTGACGTGAAGAATAAGTTCCTCTTTACCCATGTGGCCGAGTTCGAGGCCCGGATTGTGGTCCAGAACGCCCTCTTCCCTTTCAAGAAGAAGGCGAACTACCGGGTGGTCCCCTGGACTACCTTCACCGACCCAGAACTGGCCCGGGTTGGTCTCTCCGAGGACGAGGCAAAAAAAGCCGGAGTTGAGTTCAAGGTCTTACGGTTTCCTTACGGTGAGGTTGACCGGGCCGTGACCGCCGGGGAGACGGAGGGGATGGCCAAGATCATTTGCGGAAAGAAGGGAGTGGTCCTGGGTGCTGCTATCGTGGGAGCCAATGCCGGCGAACTGATCCACGAATGGGTTCTTGCCATGCAGGCCAATATCCCGGTTACCACCATCTCGGGGATGATCCACGTCTATCCGACCCTCTCCCGCCTGAGTCGGAAGGTAGCCGATAAATATTACGAAGACATTCTGGCCGGATGGAAAGGAAAGATGCTGGATAAGCTGGCCCGTCTTTTCAATTAACATTTAAACAATGAAGATAGATAATTTCACCGCAGAGACGCAGAGAACGCGGAGAAAGAACAGAGGATCTTATTAAAACTATTATATTTTAGTAGTGAGTGAATGTAATAACTTTATTAATCATATAGAATAGTATTTTTTATCTCTCTCTGCGGTGAAATAAGTTGCGAAGCTAAGTCCTCAGGAGGCAACCATGACCAAATTACACGAACTTTCTGACCTGGGCCAGGCGGTCTGGATTGACTACATCAGCCGTTCTCTCATCACCACCGGTCGGCTTACTGAGCTGGTAGATGAAG
>Ga0222657_1000639_pt1 | contig 15647 bp, 10 predicted proteins | sample AntAcemetagen474_FD_179858 | JGI IMG/M metagenome (GOLD analysis project Ga0222657, IMG submission 179858) | Saline water microbial communities from Ace Lake, Antarctica - #474 | ecosystem: Environmental > Aquatic > Non-marine Saline and Alkaline > Saline | place: Antarctica: Ace Lake... | reverse complement strand
AATCCGTTTCTCATCGTACTTCGACCTCTGATATGGCCGCGCACATTCCCTCAGCAAGAACCTGAACCATGTCATTACATCCACATGCTTTGGTACCGCCGAGTTCAGTTTGGTGAACCGTCGGCAAATCTCGCGTGTGTTATTGTTCGTGTATGTGACAATCGCTATCCGACGCTGCCGGTCGTTCAGGGCCTCTGTAACCAACCGCCTCGTCTTACCTGAACCTGCACAGGCGATGATGACTCTGTTCTCACTCGATGGCATTTGCAATGTATTCCGGAGTGACCCACACCTCATTAGACTCGAACATCTTGAGAGCACAATCAGTCTTGTTCCGATCCATGTACTTCAATAATGCCGCATCTGCCGGATGAGTCGTCCCAAGAATCGAGTTCAGCGCTTGGAGAGAGTTCGCCTTCAAGAGTTGCGGTTCGAGTGTCCGGCACCCGCTATTGCCGTCGTAACATATCTTAATGGTCGGGTGCGTTCCATTCAAGTATTCTTTGTACTTGGACTCCAGCGCCGGCACATCCTCATCGTTGTCCGTTACGACACATGTATCCAGGTTCAGAAGTGCAGCTATCTCAAGGAATCGTTTGAACGCGAGCGATCCAACCGAAATGACATCGACACCGTTCTCGAGCGGTAACTTCCCATGCTTATCCTTGTACGCACGCTTAACGATTAGCTCATCCGACGGGCCTTCGACAAGAATGCTCCGCTTTGAGAGGATTAGCCGCAGTGTGTCGTACCCCGGCAACTTCATGAAGTAGTCCTTGGTATCGGGTGTCAAACCCGAGAGTGTGGCTGTTTTGCCGCTGTGTGATACGAGTCTGAGATTGTCAATTCCCAACTTGTTCAGTACGAATGCGCTGTGAGTGGTGAGGATTACCTGTCGACCGGCACAATCCTTCCTAATGTCGTCCAGGAACATGTTCAGGTTCGAGTGCGACAGATGGTTCTCGGGCTCCTCGATGAGGAGCACTCGAGACTTATCGACCCCGGCAATTGCAAGGCGCGTCTGCACGCGGCATTGCTCCCCTCTCCCCGCACAGTCAAACGGCAGATCGTCCAAGTGAGCGCTAATTGCGTTGTCCCAGGATGCCCGAGAGGACATGTCCATCTGGATCGTCAACTTTTTTGCCGTCGCCGGATTGCCCTGCTGCTCCAGATGATTGTTGATAGCCGTGACTGCCGGTTCCTGCGCAAACCCATGGCGCAACTTCTTGTACGCAAGCGAAAGATGGCGGCGTTGTTCTTCGGAGAGGACATCATTCACCACCTGGGACAAGTATTTGTTCGGACCACGATACAGGCGAGTAAGACTGGTATCGATCATCGCAGTCCTGAAAGGTAAGTTCCTAAGGTTCACCCCATTGCCGTCAAACGATCTCCATGTGGATTTATAAAACTCAACAGGCAACACGGTTGGATTCGAGTTGTCAGAAGCATAGTCCTTCAGCGCCTCGGCGTGGTTTTTATCAACTTCGATCGTCAAAACCAGTCCAGGACAGTTCTCGTTCATTGTATTTGACGTACCCTTGAGTCTTGCCAGGGCAGGATCACCAGAATCGTCGCAAAAATACGCTTCGATCTCTACTTTTGGCGGTTCAGCATGCTCGCCGTTTTGGCGCTTATGAAAGTAATCTGCGACGGTCGCCGCATTGAAGAGGTAAGGATCGATTGCGTACTGAATGAGACGCCTATCGTACTGGCCAGTGAGAACAAGGCCAATTGCTTCTAGTAAGGAACTCTTCCCTGTCTCATTGTCCCCGGCGATTACATTGAAGGTTGGATTCAATTCAAGTTTGAATTGAGAGAAGCGCTTAAATCCGTCCACATAGATGCGAGTGATATGAATGTCCATTTCATGATCCTATAAGTTGGCCGTTCAATTTATTACTGTACCGATGTTGAATGCCGATTTTTCAACTCCGAGACCGATGATCAGCAGACTCCTAGCGTGGATCAAGGATCCAATCAGCCTAACACCGACTCTTACGATTGATTCGCACGTCGGAGGCGCGACAGTCAAATAAGCGGGGTGGGGCCTTGCTCCGCTCAACTCGGTGGTGCCGCCGAGGGAGGGGGCGACAACTATGATTAAGCAAAGATTAGTCTATTGATATCAGGTATTAACCTGATATATCCAGAGGACCTGGAGATCCGGGAAACAAGCCTCACAAACAAACGAAGACTAATATGTAGAACCCCACGCTGAATCATAACAACTCCCACGGTTTTCCGAAAGAAGAATATAAATCCACTTGGGGAAATCAGGGTGGAGAGGGTGGAGGTCCTTTCGATAATCTTTCGTTAATTTTTACATACCCTTCTCCCGGTTTCCCCGAGAAAGGTATCCGGAATTTCAAAAACTTTTATACAAATCCCCTCCACCCTCTCCACCCTAATCCCGGATTTAGTTGGTTTTCCATTGATGGAATCAACGCCCGGTAGTAAGATTATCCCGTCAAAGCGTCTTCACTTGAATTCTACCACCACCGGGGCAAAGATGAAAAATTTAGAGTCATATTTTCATAAATCCTTCGGTATCCCCATACCGAAGATTATACTGCCGGATACCAAATTAGTCCCTCTCGACAATGAAAACCCCGATGAAGCTTACCTATTCGGTTCACCCATTGCCCTGGAAAAGACTTACCTGATCCAGGCAGATCTAGAACCATTCATCAACTGGTGCCCGGAGGGATATTTTCTTATCGGGTTCTGGGGCCACGGTGCTAATAGTTATGCTTTTTACTATTCACGCGTTGATTCCTGGAGCAATATATTGTTCAGGCTCCCCTACGGCGGCGTCTACATGGACAACGAGGAAAATGCCGAGTATATCCGGGAATTCTTAACCAGATACTTCGACTTCGAGAAAAAGTTAAAAAGAGAAGTGAATCATCTGATAGCTATAGAATCTATGGGTAGGGAACTTTATGAGATAGTCAAACCAGATGGGACGAGATGGGAGACCAAGGAATCGTTTTTCGGAAACCCGAATTTCGATGAGAGGTTCTTTCAATCGCTGACAATGAAAAAAGAACCCCGTATAGACTATCGAGCCTCCAAAGCCATTACCGAAGCATTGCACGATGATGACCTTATAAGAAACTGGAAGAGGCTCTGTATCACTATTAACGGTTTCAGGGCAAAGTTTGGAAAATGGCCAAAAAGAGTAACGTCGCATGATTATTTAATTGATGATATCAAGAAGCATATACTTTCGGATGACTCTTTTAGAAAGTTACAACAGAAAATAGAAATAATCACCAGGGATGAAACTTCTGAGAATCATGCGATTCTTGCTGAAGATGAAGATGGATCAATCTTTAAATACGGTGAAGATGGTGGCAATGCTTTGCTACATAGCGGATCCAGGGCTGAAGAGTGGCTGGGGATCAGGCCTGATAGGGTTGGTAATAATGATTGACTCGAATCATTCCCGAACAGATTAACATTAAAATCACATCTAATCTTGGAGAACGACGATGAAGATTACTTCTCCAGACCAAACGATATTAAAAAAACAACTAAGAGGGTGAACATGGCTAAGCTATCACATGGTATGACTGATCGAAATCTATCCGAAATATTCGAATGGATAGAACACAACGAACTTGCGCTCCCCGAGCTTCAAAGACCAAGTGTATGGGGAAGCAATAAGATCCCCAGGCTGCTTTCCTCTGTCTACTCTGATTATCCATTTGGAATTTTTCTAATATGGACGCCCAAGAAAAATGAACGTATCCATTGCAAGCCGTTCATGTTTCAAAAATCCACGAACTATAATACTCAGGAGATTTTCACTCATTACCTCATTGATGGGCAACAGCGACTGACTTCATTCTTCAGGGCGTTGCATGATAATGGAGACCTATCAGTTGCATTTAACATTAAAACCGAGGATTTTGCGTTACCAGACGCAAAAATTCGAGCGATGTTGAAAAATCCAGCGGAATACCACTGGTACAAACTCAGGGAGCTTTTAAAATTAGACACTATTGAGATTGCAGAACTATTCAAAGTTCACTCGGGCTTGGGCAAAAATCACTTGGAAGGGATATTCGGGAATCAAGGCAAACTACAGAAACTTCTACCAACGAATATTTCTATCTCATTCTATAATATTAATGAAAAATCATATGGGGATGTTTCCGAGATTTTTGAGCGCATCAATCTTGGGACTCCTGTAAAAAGAAGCCAGATTGTCTTAGGAAAACTATCCACTGTTTATCCTGGGGTAGTGAGTGAAGTCGAAATTTTCCTCGAACAGATGCGACTTAAGAACGGTTGCCGTTTCGATTTGGATCTTTTTATCTCAACATTTTCGACAACGGCCACGATGTTTGCAGATGTAAATAATTTGGAAAAAAGATACTTACAATATGCCAAACCAAATATAGAGAAGGTCAAATCAGACATCAGGAAGACAAAAAAGGTACTTAAGGAGGCGCTGGATTTCATCGAAGAGCATTTGTTTATAGATACTATGAAATACTGTCCATCGGAAAGAACTCTAACCGCCCTATCATTTCTCTTTGCAAAAAAGCCCACATATATAAAAGATAGTATTAATACCCATAAAATTGTTCTTTGGGTGGCTTGGGCACTATTAACTGGCCATCACAATGATCATCGAAGATTAGTAAAAGATATCGCCATTATCCGGGATAATTCTGAAGATATTCCCGAACTTCTAACAGATCAAATGAAGAAAGCGGGGTTACGTGCAAATCTAACTCAAAGAAAGAAATCATTACTGGATATGGAATCACCGATCAGCAGAAATAATGCTATATTTGGTTTCGTATATGCGCTCACTAGATGGAAAGAAGCAGTTTCTTTCATCTCGCGGGATCCTATTAAAACGGAAGCCGTTGATGAAACGGAGGACGAGGAAGAGTACATTGACGAAAATACCGTCAAAAAAGAGGCAATTCATGAACACCACATCTATCCATCTTCACGATTAAAAGAGGAAAGTGTTCAAGGGGAAGATTGGATTACGAAAGAATGGATAAACGATATTGCCAATCTAACTTTTCTAACGGGTAAGGATAATATTGCTTTAAAAGATCCTGAAATTGACTATTTATGGGTGCTCCCTCAATACTTAAAAAAAGGCCATATGATTGCGAATCATCATTACAGAAAAGGCCAATATAAAAAATTCTTAAAAGACAGGCGTAAATTAATTAAAGAATATCTTGAACTCTTTTTAAAGGAATTACAATCAAACGCGGGTTATCCATGGGGATAACTGAAGGAATGAGGAATCAATGAAGAAAATTATTATGATGGTTCCGGTTGTCCTTCTCATGGCCGGCTGTACATGCACCCCAAAGAATCAATGTAACCCCACCGAGGACCCCGCCATGATAACCACCAAAGTCGGAGAAGAGTTCACCATCACCTTAGACTCCAACCCCACCACCGGCTACCAATGGAAACTTTCCGATAATTTCACGGAAGGTATTGTGAAACTGGTTAAATCGGAATACATGGATCCGGAGACTGAGATGGTTGGAGTTGGTGGTAACGAGATATGGACGTTTAAGGCGATTGAACCGGGGGAGACTACGGTTGACCTGGAGTATGTTCGGCCATGGGAGACGGGGGTTGAACCGGTGGTGGTGAAGAGCTTTGGGGTTACTGTGGAATAGCGAGAATAGAGAATGATGATTTAATAATTATAAAATATAATTATCCTTGTATAATGACAGAGTAGTCGGTATGTTTTTAATCTCAGTGTGAACTCTACTCTTTCAAGTATATGAAAACTTGGAGTTATAAAAAAATTTTGTCTACTGCTCGGCATTGGATTTTGTATCCGGCCGGGATTTTTCATTTATTAATGATGTATGAGAATCTATCCTTAAAGGGGCTATAGTTGTGAAATATTTTAAATCTATCTCTTTCGTTTTATTCACACTTGGATGGATATGTACTCTCACAGTCAAAGGCGGGAACTGGGAGAAGATAGAACCTTCACCAACTAATCAGGATCTAAATTGCGTTTGGGGAACATCTACGGATTATGCATTTATAGTTGGTGACACTGGCACAATACTTAGTTATGACGGAACTGATTGGTCGCCTATGTCAAGCGGAACAACCTTAAATTTACTCGGATTAGATAATAACATTGCTGTTGGCCAATATCCAGCAGGTGGTGGAGAGCCTAAAATCCTTAAGTATGATGGAATCAATTGGGCTTCTATGAATTATCATGGTGCTCCTGATATATGGCTAACTGATGTTTGGGGAGAGTATGCTGTAGGTAAAGAAGGTTCAGTCCTTCAATATTATCTTGACGCCTGGCATAAACTCTCGATTGAAGAGATTCCCGGGTGGATAAATTTATTTTGTATTTGGGGGACTGGTAATAACAATATTTATGTTGGAAGCTGGGATGGGTACATGTTTCACAAGAATCCAGGTTGGTCGGAGGAGACTTGCCATGCCAATAGTGTTTTTAGAGATATTTGGGGGAGTTCATCAGCTGATGTTTTTGCTGTAGGAGAGTACGGATTGATTAAACATTATGATGGGAACCAATGGTCAGTTATGGATAGTGGGACTACCGAAGATCTCAAGGGAGTTTGGGGAAGTTCAGAGGATAATGTATTTGCCGTTGGTTCGGCAGGAGTTATTTTATTTTTTGATGGCTCTAACTGGTCAATGATGTCGAGCGGAATTACTGATGATTTAGAAAGCATTTGGGGATATTGGCAATTGCCAAAGAGAGATGTATGGGCGGTTGGGAATAGCGGTGCCATACTTCATTATGATGGGATTACCCCTACACCTCTTCCAACGGCGATACCTACGCCGAGTCCAACTCCAGAATTGGATCCCCCCGAAGGTTGGCATGATTTTGCGAGTCAGAATTTAGAGGGTACATGGCTTGAAGAATCTGAAATAAATGATAATCAAATTCCGAATTGTACGATACAAGTCAGAGATACCAACTCAGGATTACGGGTGGGAGAATTGGGTATTACAACTGAGACTCTCGGATTATGGCATTTCAATGAAAGTTCCGGAGGAAGTGCCGACAATGCTCAGGGGAATTCGCTATTTGATGGATCTTTGAACAACATGACGGATGGCAATTGGGTTTCCGGCAAATATAATAATTGTTTAACCTTTAACGGAGAAAATCAATATATAGAAATATCAGCTAAAGTTCCGTCAAATATACAAGGAACTTTTGAAGCCTGGATTAATCCAACCAATATAACCACTCCCGGACATATAATCTATATCGGCTATGCCGGTGATGGCTATGGGCCTGAGCAGGAATTGCATCTAACGCTTCGACAAACTAAGGAATTGGCATTTTATTTTGGCAGCGCAAATGCTAATGGAGTTGGTATTTCACTTGGTTCTACCCAGACTATCCCTGAAGATAGCTGGACTCATGTAGCGGCAACTTATCAAAATCCTGGATGGTGCAGGCTATTCATTAATGGGATTTTAGTTGATGAGGAAGAACTTTTAAATTCAGTAATAACAACAGCTTGGCAGGACTATACTTTGTTTGGGCGCCCAATAAGTGATTTAAGATATTTTAAAGGTAAAATTGATGAAGTATTAATAGCCAATAGAGCCAAAACATCAGATGAAATCTGCGCAGACTATTCTTCGGCTAGATATAAGTTTTCACAAGATGGGGGTTCAAGTTGGAGCGAATGGACAAGAGCATCTTGCGGGGGATATAATGGGATAAGAAGTTATCAACCAATCATAGCTTGCGCCGTTCCATTCCACCAAAATTCACTCAATCAAAATAAAATTCAATTTGCTTTAATGGATATGGTTGGGAACGAGGGGATCAGCGGTATACATAATGTAAATATTTCTACTCCCTCCCCGACCCCTCTTGGATATCATACACCAACTCCTACACCGTCGCCCAGTCCAACAATATCAGTAACACCAACCCCACCTCCATCGCCCAGTCCAACAATATCAGCAACACTAACTCCTGCTGTTGTATGGGTACCTGATCAATATAGCAAAATTCAAACTGCTATCGATTATGTTCCTAATGGTTTTATCATAATGGTTAGGCCGGGAATATATGAAGAAAATATTAATTTTAATGGAAGTTCAATCAGAATAGAAAGTGAGTCTGGGCCAGATTCTACAACCATTGATGGTGGGCAGAATGGCTGCGTAGTAATGTTTGAAAGTGGAGAGACTTCCGCAGCTTTAAGTGGATTCACAATAACTAATGGTAAGGGAAGGGCTATGCCATATTTCGAGGGAGGTGGAATAACATGTTCTAACTCATCTTCACCTTCGATTTCTAAATGTATAATTGTTGATAATTCATCATTATATGCGGGTGGAGGAATAAGGATTGCAGATAATTCTAATGCCCGGATTCATGATGTAATTATTTATAACAATTTAGCTAATGGGTCGTCTTCGTCCGGCGGTGGTATTGAGATTGACAACTCCAGTCCTCATTTAAGAAATGTTATTATTGTGGGCAATTCTGCAACAGGTGATGGGGGGGGTATTTATTGTGGTGGGGGTGAAATCCAACCGAAAATATATGACTCGATTATTTATAATAACACACTTGAATCATCATATCCTCTTGGAAGGCAAATTTGCGTATACTTATATGGTTCAGCAAGCATAACTTTGAATAATTGTTGTTACCAGGACACTTACAGTAATGACATATGGGCTTTTGATGGAGGACGGTTGGATATAAATGATTGCCTAACAAGTGAACCTGGTTTTGCTGATTATCAAAACGCTGATTTTCATCTCAGCAATCACAGTAATTGTATCGGTACCGGCTCATCTGAAATTTGGTATCATACAGACATTGAAAATAATCCGCGACCCAATCCCCCGGGTTCACAGCGAGATATAGGTCCTTATGAAAATCCGCTGGGTAGTCCACTCCCGATTACGCCTACTCCTGTTGCTTCATCAACTCCTACACCATACTTTACACCGTCACCAACAGTTTTACCTATCCCGAGCCCTAAAATCACACCGATTAATCCTACACCTACTCCCACGACCGCTCCCACTGTAGTTCCTATACCAAGCGTTGCACCAACTCCGTGTATCTCACCCGTACCTTCTCCAATTTCTCACTCACCACTCTGGATATATGACTATGACGGAGATAGAACTTCTGACATCGCTATCTTCAGGGAAGGTTCCGGATTATGGGCAGTCAGAGGTATTACCCGGGTCTACTTCGGCTCTTCAACAGACGAGACAGTCCCCGGAGACTACAACGGTGACGGTACGACTGAGATTGGTATTTTCCGGGGTACATCCGGTCTATGGGCAATTCGTGGTACCACCAGAGCTTATTTCGGGGGTGGTAGTGATCTCCCAGAACCAGGTGATTACGATGGAGATGGTACCGCTGATATAGGTATCTTCCGAGATACTTCCGGTCTTTGGGCCATTCGTGAAGTCACAAGAGCCTACTTCGGAGGATCCGCAGACTCCCCAGCTTCCGGTTACTACGATGGTGACTCCACAAAGGATATCGGTATATTCCGCGGATCATCCGGGTTATGGGCGATTAGAAATATTACTCGTGTATATTTCGGTTCGTCTTCAGACACGATTGTTCCCGGCGACTATGATGGTGATGGGACATGGGAAACCGGTATCTTTCGGGAGAGTTCTGGACTCTGGGCTATCAGAGGGGTGACCAGGAGTTATTTCGGCAGTAGTGTGGATCAGCCGATTCCAGGTAACTATAAGGGCGACGGGATAGATGACATTGGGATATACCGGGGAACTTCGGGGTTGTGGGCTATTTCTGGAATGAGCCGGGTTTACTTCGGTGGGTCTGGGGATATTCCGGTGGCGAGGTAGGGGGAACTATCCAAAGTGAAATGCCTTAAGTTGTCCAGAATCCTTTGACGACGTACCTCAGACTCTAATAAACATAAAATAATTATTTTAGAGAGAAAATCAAAAAAGGTGTGTTCACAAAAATGAAGATGCTAATCGGTTTGTTAATTATTATTGCTGTTATAATTCCCCAAGTAATTAATGCCCAAGAATGGGATATTGTAAGTACCGGCTTTAGCGGATATAGCTATTCAGATGTGTGGTGTAGTAGTGAAAATGATGTTTTTGTAATGTGTGATGGCGGAAGCGTCCTTCATTATGATGGTCACAACTGGGAACGCACTCTTAACGGAAGTGGTATTTGCAATGATCATAAAATTTGGGGCAACTCTTCTAATGATGTTTATGCCACAAGTTGTTGGAGAGATGGAATATTAGAGGGAGGAAGTATTATTCATTTTAATGGAAGCAACTGGTCATGGCTTTTTGATGGGCCTGAATTCTCATGTATATGGGGGACTTCATCGAATAACATGTATTTTGGGGCATTAGGCAATAACGGTCAGACCATAATCTATCATTATAATGGTATTAGTAAAACACGAGTATGTTATATAGACAATGGGATAGGTTATGCTAATTATGCCGTAGTTGATATTTGGGGGAGTTCTGGGAATAATATATATGCTGCCCGTGATTTTGATGATGGAATTGGGGCCCGGAAGGTGGATTTGGGATATGCATTATATTACAATGGATACGAATGGGATGACGCCGATCCTCCATTTCGTGCAGATGGAATTTGGGGATTTTCTCCTAATGATATTTTTGCTATCAGCTTTGGGATTGACCATTACAATGGAAGTACCTGGACTGAACAAATTCATGGTGAAATTCTTTATGACATTTGGGGAAGTTCAGGGAGTGATGTTTTTGCTGTCGGCTATAGGGGGAAAATTTTACATTACGATGGAAATACTTGGAGAACTATGATTAGTGGAACTACTGAATCACTTCACGCTGTATTTGGCAGTTCGGGAGATGATGTATACGCTGTTGGTGATAACATAATACTGCATTATAGTGGGGGTGGTTCAGCACCAACCCCAACACCTGTATCTCCTCAAAGCGAAAAACCAATTATTGATTCCGGAGATTACAACGGAGACGGAACCTCCGACATCGCCATCTTCCGTGGCAGTTCAGGTCTCTGGTCGGTAAGAGGGATTACCAGGGTATATTTCGGCTCATCCAGCGATATCCCAGCTCCCGGAGATTATAACGGAAATAATACCACCGATATCGGCGTGTATCGGAGCAGTTCAGGTTTATGGGCAATTAAAGGAGTGACCAGAGTATACTTCGGTTCTTCATCAGATACGGCAGTTTCTGGTGACTATAATGGGGACGGTAAATGTGATATTGGGATATTCCGGAATAATAGTGGTCTCTGGGCGATTAAAGGTATCACACGTATATACTTTGGCGGCTCATTAGATTCCCCAGCCCCTGGTTACTACAATGGTGATTCCACCAAAGATATCGGGATTTTCCGTAGTAGCTCCGGGCTCTGGGCCATTAAAGGGATCAGCCGGATTTACTTTGGTTCTACGGGAGACGAGATCGTGCCCGGTGACTATGATGGTGACGGTGCATGGGATTACGGCGTCTTTCGTAGTAGTTCAGGATTGTGGGCGATACGTGGAGTAACCAGAAGTTACTTTGGATCATCTTCCGATTCTACTGTTCCGGCGGATTTTAATGGAGATGGTCGAGATGACATTGGGATATTCAGAGGTTCTTCTGGGCTCTGGGCTATACAAGGGATATCCAGAGTTTACTTCGGTGGGTCGGGGGATGTCCCGGTGACTCGGTAAAACAATCCAATCAGAAACGAAAGGGGACGGTTCTCTATTGATTGAGCCGTCCCCTTTTATTGCAGTCACCATATAGTCACTAAACTTTAAAAGAAAGAAAGTTTTTCAACCGCCCCTTGAAGATGATCGGGAGACAGATGAGCGTATTGCATAGTAGTCGTAATATTGGAATGCCCCAGAAGCACCTGAACCGTCCTCAAATCTACTCCAGCCATAACAAGCAGCGAAGCGTACGTATGTCTGAGTGCGTGAATCGTAATGTGTCTTTGTATTCCAGCCTTTTTTACGGTTCTTTGTAGTTCCCTGAAGATATTATTTTCCCGGAGTGTTTCATTTTTGGTTGTGAATACATACGTCTTCTTCCCTTTGGGGATTGATTTGAGAACCTCGACGAGCGAATCATCCATCGGAACGAACCTCTCTTTATATCGCTTGGTTAGTCAACGACAATTATACTTTCCCCCTAACGACAACTACATTTCCCTCTTTTTAATGGTTAATTATTGCCATGGGAAAGGATCGTTCCTTCTCCCCTCTGCCCCCCATGGGGGGCGCGCCAATATTATGTTAGGTTGTAAGCATCTCCTTTCATCCACTCATTTATTATTATCTTTCTTTTCTCCTTCCTGCCTCTTCCTCGCCTCTTGGGCTCGATAGCTTTCGTTGTTCAATTCCAGAATGATCGAATGATGTACCAGTCGGTCGATCGCCGCCGCGGTAGTCATCGGGTCCTTGAAGATCTTATCCCATTCGCTGAAGACCAGGTTGGAAGTGATCATCAAGCTTTTGCGCTCGTAGCGTTCGGATAAAAAGGTAAACAATACCTCCATTTCATCGCGATCCTGCTGTACATACCCAATATCATCAAGCAAGATTACATCAAATCGATCCAATTTGCGTAGCAGCTCTTCCAGCATTAGATCCCGCTTTGCTACCAGCAATTGCTGAACCAGTTGGAACGTTTTAATAGATAATACTTGGTAGTCTTTGTTGATGACCAGTTCATGGCAGATAGCGCTCAGAAGATGGGTCTTTCCCCGGCCCGGCAAGCCGAAGGCCAGAACATTTTCGGCTCTCTTTACAAAATCTCCATCTAAAAGTCGCGGGATCTGGCGACGTACCTTCAGTGGAAGTTTACGCTGATCCAGCGTATCCATCGTCTTTCCTTCCGGCAGTTTGGATTGCTTCAATCTCCGCTGTACTCGTCGCCGAGCCCGTTCTACAAGCTCTACCTCACAAAGATTGTGCAAGTAATGTATATGATCCCAGTTGTCATTCTCGGCGTGCTTTGCCAGATCCTTATATTGACTGGCAATTGTGGATAGACACAATGATCGTAATAATAATTCGGTTGAAGCTTTTCCGTTCATACCGCCACCTCCTTCCTCTCCAGCAGATAGTCGTAATCGCTCAGATCCACCTTTAACGGCCTCAGTTTGGGTAATTCCAGGCGGGGACTCGGGGATAACTTCTCCACCATATCCCATCGTGGCACAATACCGGATAATTTAAGCTTTCCCAAAATATTCTGTACCTGGCACTCCATGGTCTTAGCTGCCAGCTTGAGAATCCTGAGATATTCTATATCAGCGATCCGCCCTGTGCACGTTTCGCTCAACTCATCATAAGCCCAGCGGAACTCCTCGGTCGGAAATAAGTCCTGCCGATATTTATAGTTCCGGAATGCTCCTGGCTTACGCAGGAGTGATTCGATCACATGACGATAGTTAATTGAATGTTTTGCTTTCCCTAATAAACGTGGCATGGATAACTGATGTACACCGTGATAATAAAGATCAACATGGTTCTCATATATCCGGGCTTTGACTTTCTCCCCCTTTAAACGGCTGGGCACTGAGTAGGTATTGCGAGATACCTGAACCGTACTCCAGGATGTAACCCGCGCTTCTTCCGTTGTATATTCGGGCAGAAGCTTTACATCCAGTACTCTCATCACAGCCAATTCTTCACTGAGCCGCTTCCGGCGCAGATAATTTGCCTTATCCATAACCCACTCAAGAAACGCAAAATAATCTTCTTCGCTGTTGAAATCCCGACTGCCTCGAAGGAGCAAATATTGTTTAACCCGCCGCTTAAATGCTCCGTTGCTGCTCTCGATATCCCCGTTCTCATTGGGCTTGTTCACCTGAATCGTTCGGGGGGTAATACCGAAATGTTCCATGAAATCCAGATATTTTCGGTTAAAACCCCTCTTTTTAGATTCTGTATTCTCTTCATCCTGGCCAATCACATGCGTGGCGGCGGTGGAGTGATCTGTCCAGTTCTGGTCAGGAATATGCCCCAGTCGTATTAGTGTCGCCTGTATTCCCTTCTTCAGTGCCAGCATACTCTCGCTGTGGCACACCGCTCCCCACTCCCAGTTGGAATAGGTCAGCACCGAGTGGCAGAACAGATGGGGGAATGGTTCGCCACAAATTGTAATCATCAGTTTATTCATCCAGGTGAAATCAGTCTCCATCTTCTCTCCTGGATGGTGTTCCTGGGGAAAATAAACTTCTTTCGGGGGACCCGATAAAGCTCGCCATTCTCGTACTCGGCGCTGAAAGGTTCTTAGCTGCCCCTCATGGTAATCATCCGGATGACACTCGCATAACCATTCAAACAGAATCTTAGCTTCCAGCTCCGGCGCATCTGTAAGCATCCTTGCTGCCTCAGGCCAATATGTGGAGAAAGGATCCGGTCTTGTCCTCCAGGTATGCTCTACTTTCATCTGAGAGGGCAATTTCCCCGCTTTCAGATACTTTCTTGCTGTCTTTTGATCCAAGTCCGCCCGCAAGGCGGCCTTGCATAACTTCCCTGTCTTCTGATATTCTTCCATTAGCTTCCTCACTTTTCGGTCTGGTGTAATCATGGAGACCCTCCTTTAATCTCAAATCTGAGAGTCTCCAATACCACCAGTTAATAGGGAAGTCTAATTGTCGCTAATAGGGAAGTGTAGTTGTCGTTGGCCACTTGGTATGATGACCGGTTTTATTTACCACCCTGATCTGCTTCCGTGAAAAATCGATATCACTCCATTCGAGATGGATCAGTTCGCCTTTACGAAGTCCTGTCTTTAAATATACAAAGAAGATCGGATGAAATGTTGGAGTGGAAGCTTCCAAGAGATCCACAATTTCTTCCTTGGTTAGAAACTCGATAGTCTTTTTCTCCGGCCCTCGAATCTTTTTTACTTTCTTGATCGGATTTTCTGAAACCATTCCCTGGTCAATGCCCCAATTGAGCAGAGCTTTAACCATTATTATCTCTAAGTTGATAGTTGTCTTTCCTGGTGGTTTCCTGCCTCCTATTCCCGTCTTACGTCTCGTTTCCTTATACTGCTCTACAGCTGCTGGAGTAAGATCAGAGAGGTTCTTTATTCCGGAGATTGTGAAAAAGGCATTTAAGGCCTGACCATCCCTGATATAGGTTCTGGGCGCTTTGTTGTTTTTGGAATATTTCAGGTAATTATCTTTTAACTTCAAGAGATCTGTATCTTTCTTAATAAGCCCCGACTTTTCTTTAAACATTCTTAGCTTTTCTGCATCCTCCCAAAGTTGGGCAGCTTCTTTGTTCGTTATCCCATCTTCAACTTTTTTACTAATTCTCTTGCGTTTACCGTTGACGGTGATATAGAAGTCGGTATAGTAGTATTTTCCGTAACGTTTCCATACTGTCATTGGGGTTACCTCTTAATGGTTATGGCTGATTTACATAGTGATAATATACTACAACCAGCCCAGAATGTCAATACCATGTGGGTAACCACAAAAATCTAGTTGTTGTAACTTGTTGCGGCGGAGTAGCTCAGTCGGTTAGAGCAGCGGAATCATAATCCGCGTGTCGGGGGTTCGAGTCCCTCCTCCGCTATTATATTTTTGCGGGGCAAAAATATAAGGTTGTTGAGCGTTGAAT
>Ga0222657_1000628_pt1 | contig 15824 bp, 10 predicted proteins | sample AntAcemetagen474_FD_179858 | JGI IMG/M metagenome (GOLD analysis project Ga0222657, IMG submission 179858) | Saline water microbial communities from Ace Lake, Antarctica - #474 | ecosystem: Environmental > Aquatic > Non-marine Saline and Alkaline > Saline | place: Antarctica: Ace Lake... | reverse complement strand
CTCGGTGCGTGGACGACAGGGACAATTACCAATGATTACGATAATCAAATTATGCCTGTGCCTGATGCTTATATTCGATTGCTCCTTCTTCTTGTTAAGAGAAATTCTTTTTCAAGAATAGGTAAGGCTATGATTACTTATGAGTATTCAGAACTTGAAGGTCGTCTGTATCCTCAATGGAGAGCAGACTCAGATATTATTAATACAACTACCAAGTTAAGATTTCGTGGTGCTGGTTTCGGTAGACGGAGATCAAAGTAATGCCAACCGATAAGGGTATGCTAGAATCTATCAAGAGGTTGTTTAGAAGTCCTCGTATTCTTTTCAATAAAGGTTTACTTAAGAAACCCAATACGGATATAAACGGATTTGTAAAAGATCTTAACAATATGAAAATAGATCGTGATGGAGTTGTTGAGAGGCGGCTTGGCTCAAGATGTATGGTTACGCCTGTAACCGATATTAATATGGATTGGCTTCTTTATTTTTCAGAAGAAATTTCAGGAACAGAACTGGCATTTCTTGTAAATGGTGCAGGAGAGATTTATTGTTTTTGCGATTCTTTCCCGGAAGCTTTACTCAGGGTTAATAAGACGGGCTTTACGCAGATTTATTATAATGATGCGGAATCTTTCAGTTATGAGCTTAAATTTGAAAGAGGCTCTATATTTGATAAAATAATACGAGATGATTCAGTTAGTATTTATAATGAGTATGGCGATGTTTTCACTTTCAATAAATTCGGTGCGATAAGTTTTTCTTATACATCTGATAATCAGGAGATGTATTTCGTTAAAGCTCGACTTGATGGATTGAGAAACGTACAGTTCAATCTTCTGAACACTCTGTCTCCGTGTATTTATCTCGATGTCAATTTCACGAGAATGAATCCATTAGAAACATTCAGTTTGGTTCCTGCAACTAAAAGGATGTATGATGTAAACGGCACTAAAGACGATGATGGGAATACTTTATATGGAAGTCAGACACCCAGAATACATTCGCTGAAAGGTGAGTTGAGGGTCGCACAGGTTGATTCGTCTGGCAGGATAGGTAAAATGTCGCAGTCTGTTCTTCTTAAAGATTATGCTGAGAATTATGTTTCACTCATAAACACATATTCAGTTCCTGGAGTTATATCTAATTATCTAGAGACTGTTTCATTGTTGGACATTGAGGGTGTTGCTGATAAGTATCATGATGAGGAATCCCAACTTCTATTCGCAACAAGAGATCAGCCTAGCTACACATCAGGTGTCGGAAGTTTTACTAACACCCTTAAGATAGAGTGTCCCGAGCAGGACTGGAGCTTTGGGGAAACAATGCCTTCGCACTCTTTTGGAATTATTGCGAGAAAAACATTCAGGCTCGGGTTTCTTCCCGATATAGTTAAGACACCATACGGGGAATTCGCAAGAGCTACTATGTGGTGTGATTATGCTTTTTCAAATGAAGATGCTTACAGGCAAACTGTTCCTCAAAATATAGGTGAATTGATAAAAGGATATTCGTTACAGTTTTTGAAACTCCCTGCTGTTAAATTAACAGGAATAAAAACGGAAGATATTATTGCTGACGATACATGGACTGTAGGTACAGAAGGTGAATTCATAGCAGACAATGATGCTGATGTTATTTCTGAAATATATACGTCAGCTTTCCCGTCTGTTCCAACTGGCAATGTTAATATTTATATAAGACATGCGGCTTATGCAGACGAGTATCCAACAAAATATTCTCCTACAGATGCTACCGGAGCACCTCCTACGAATCCCGTTAATCTTGCATCAGGGTTTCTTGATTATACTCTTAAGGAGGGTGATGCCGAAAACCTCGAACATGGAATGATCTATGATGTTTTGATTGGCATTTCTTCAGGCGATGTTCCCAAAAGCAATAGAATCTATTCACTAAAAACAAATGCTGGCCCTGATTTGACTATAGCGAGCGGGACTATAGGAGATGACAAAATTGCAACAACAGGTTTTGTTAATGTCGGTTTAGTCAATATTGATATGGAGGTAACCTCTGAAGCTGTTCCCTATGCGTTTGTTCCTGCCTGTCATATTTATTCTGTTCCGGATAGGTCAAGACTCTTTGTACTGCTCAAAAATTTAGGGTATAATAACTGGATTGTGAAAAGGGAATGCACTATAGTTAGTTTTATACTTTCGCAGGAAGAAGATTATTACGTTTCTGTTAATGGTGACCTTAACGCTAAGACAGATTTAACAGATACTGAAGTTTCTGGATTGATATCAAATTATGATGTAGCTTGTCTCCAGAGTGAATACGATGAATATCTTAAATCTGGATCGAGGTTTGTTGTGTGGAACGACGGGCTTGTGGTCGCTATATCTCAGAAGTGTTTTACATCATCTGTTATGGGCGGGGATAACTACTTGAAACCTGTTTATGAAAAAGAAGATGACGGTACTACTAAATTATATGACAGTGAGACAGTTGGACGTGTTATGAATTATCAGACAGAGCTTGATGCTGTTGGATATCTTCCAGTAAGCTCTGTTGAATTTATAAATGTAGGTGCTTTTAAATATCCTTTGAACACTATGCAGAAGACTGTTGAGTTTCTAAAGAAAATGGTAGTTAATAACGGGACAGTTTTCGTTATTGAGAATGGGGGTCTGTGGATAGGTTCCGAAAAGGGATACATGACCCTTGACGCAAAGGTAGCACTTGATAGGTCTGTTGTCGATATAGTTAAGTTTGATAAGGGTGTTATGGTTTTTTGTCGTGATATGGTTTATGTCGTCAGCAAAGAAGGGAAAATTTCGGATGTTAAAAATCTCAGTGATTTTGGTTCAGTTAATGTTCTTGTATCAAAAGATGTCAGTAACGGTGATGTATATGGGGTAACTTCCTCTGGAGAGATATTCAGAGGAACTGTTAATTACACTGAACAGAATATTAAATATTTTTCCCTAGAGAATCTTTCTGTTCCTATAACGGATGTTAAGTGGGGTTCAGATACTGATATAGCTTTTGCTAAGAATACTGTGTGGTTTAGTTCAGGCAATAGAATCTTTGGACTTTGCTATGGTGGCTGGAAAGAGATCATAGATTTAGGTAACAACAATATCGCAGGAATATTTTCATATCGTGATGAGTTATGTGTTATTATAAACAACAGGACTTTTGTAATGGGTAAGTTTAAATTTACCGGTTTACCTGAATTGGTTGGGGGATAGGATGCCTTTTATACCGGCAGTCACTAAAGCTATTTTTCCTGATACAGTAAAGGATAGCTCCTCTACCCTCAAGACACTTGTTTACAAAGACAATATAGGAAGACGAACGGATTTTTCTATAGCTGTGCCATTTAGCTTCAAAACAGAAATGATGGGAGCTTACAGTATTGAGTCATTGAATGACAGATCATACAATAACGGATTTGAGAAAGCGTTCGAGTTTGATGAATCCACCGTACTCGATATGTGTGAAGATCTTAATTATATTTATTATCTTTACATTTATGAATATGATGTTGCTGGCACGCCTACCTATAAAGTGATCGCAAGTAAGGTAACTAAGTCAACTTTATTTGATAGTGTTCCTGAAGAGGATATAGTTGAGAATGCAGGGATAACAACATCAATAACGTATAATGCTTTGCATAACGCACACATGTCACAGACAGCGGAATATATTTATACTGTTATAAATGATCCGAATCTTTCCAGCATGGTAATCGCTAGAATTAAAAAATCCGATATGTCTTTAAACACGGCGACAACTGAAGCTTGGGTGTCACCATCGACAGCTATAGCGGCTGATACATGGGAAATAATGGATGTCTGCTCTGATGATAATTACCTATATGTTTGCGGTAGAGATACATATACTTCAGGTGGAACGCAGAGTGAGTCTTGGATTGCAGCTTATGATTTGGAAACATTAGTCGCAGTGGCTGTCATTACGGGTTATGCCTCAACAGTGTACGCTTACAATTTAGCTTCTATATCGGTTAGGGATAACGGTTTGATAGTTGCTTCAGGTATGGATGCTTCAGCAACAGGATTGACAGTTATCTCTTTTGATGGAACGTCATTCACAGTTGAGAGTAGATGCAGTATTAACGATGCGGCTGATGACACGAAACATCTTTGCAATAGAATAGACAGAAACACAAGACCCGAAATATCTATAGTCGGATACAATGAGTCAACACTTGTTCAATATCGTAACTCCGGTGGAGTTATTGGTGACGGTGGTGGAACCTATACGATTGATATCCCTGATCAGGTTAATGGTGCTAATTTTATTGTAAGAACAATATTCAATTTTGGTTCAGCTTCAGCAGCTTCGCAGCCGCTATTTAGGATAAGTGATTCTCGTGGTGGTGCAGATTATCCGCTTAATGTCTACATTACAAATGCCGGAACACTCACAATAGCCATGTATGACGGAACAGCTGTCAGAACAGTTGCTACTGCTCCTGTAGGGATTCCGTCATCGTATGAAACAATTTCTTTAAATATTGTTAGGCGTTCAGGTGTTTTCACGATAGATATGCGTGGAATTTCTGTTGTTGTTACTCCAACTATTTATGTGAATACACCTCTAAACTACAGTGACAACATAACTGTTACTGGCGGGTGGGTATCTCAAGTTGACTTCTGCTATGAGTGGTTGTATTTCAATGTTGATGGGTTAATAATTCTTAATTATGATTTTAGCAATGGCTTGTCCACATCTAATGAGGTTGTTGGGCTTACTTATGTTAAAGCTGCCTATTATTCGTTTGTCAATATAAATATTACTTATTTGAAAAGATTCAATATGAAGGATGGCGACCTTTCGCTTTCTCGATACTCTGCAACAGGCAGGATATATATCAGCTCTATCGACTATGATTTAACATCTGGGAATACAAGCTCAGATCTTTCAGGAGAGTTCCACACAGCAGGTGACACAGCTTTACACGCATTAAAGAATACGGTTACTGGGAGTTATTTTATATTAACTAATATGAATTATGATAGTAAGTATGTGTTCCAGATATCTAAAATACATCTTCTTAATGATGCCGGTTATTATTATTTTTCTTTTGCTCCTAATGCCCGTTATGTTGAAGTTAAGTTCGCACCAACAGCTTCCGGATATTTCACCGATCATCTTGACATGCAGGATGTGGATGATGATGAGAGACAGTATTTCTTATGTGTTGGAACTTGTTACGAACTTGATGAAGAGCCGACCTTGGATATCACCGACTGCATTATTAAGATGAACGAAGGTCATAAAGATTATCTAAGATATACTCCGGATGATCTTGATACCGTGTTTGTGGATACATACGTCCGTGCGCCTGAATATTATAAAGATACTGTCTATTCTTATAATGCCGAGTTTGCTACTTTTGTAGCAGATGAAAATGGTCTCTATGCCAAAACGCGTCTCTTTATTTCAAGACAGGATAAAGCAAATATATATGATGCCTGGTTTGATACAGTTAATATTTATTATGATTTATCAGACGGTAAAGCTGTCGAAGACGTTGCCCTGGCTGTGTATATAGTTGCAGCTCCGACAGCTACAAGAGCCACATTACAAATTGCGCTTGATAGTAACTATAGTTTTAATACTGAGCCTGAACCGATTAAATTTTCAGAGGATGAAAATACTGGGCTTATTGTCAACGCTGTTGTGTCTGCTAAGAAAGAGACAGAGGTCTATGCTGTAAGAAGTCTTAACAACAGAGATCATTATGCTATTAGATTCAGAATTAAATGTAAGACTGACGGAGATTTCGATGATTTTAAAGTTCGTGAAATGAGATATTCACCATCAGGAGCTTTTTATATTGGGGGAAATGATGGCGAAAATTAATCTTAATCTCATAGCAGTAACAGAAGCTGACATTATTTCTCAGATGAATAAAATAGAGGCTATGCTTGAGGGCAGAATGGATGATGACAATATTCATCAGGTGGCAGGCAAAATAACATCACTCGGCAAAGCATCAATAAACGATATTGCCGATCATGGCAATCCTGTATATGCAGACAAATTCCTTGCACAGTCACCCGTTCTTGACAGTCTTTACAGTGCACAGGCAGTTAATTTTAAGACAGATGTTTTTGATAGAATAAAAGAATACGCATGGTATGCAGATAAATTTACAGTGATCTCTAAGAAAGGAACGATAACTCTTAATTACAAGAACCAGGAGAATCTTGAGAAACCGTCAGTTGTTATAGCCGGAGACACGGAAGGAATGTCGTTGGCAACTCAGAGGCAGATAGCTAGCACGGCAAGCGAACAGAGAGCAAAAGCTTATTATGACTATCTCAATGCCGATGAAGAAATAATGCCGTTTGGACAGCAGCTGGCTCAGATACTTATCGGCGGTGTTGTTGGCTTTGCAGCGGGGTTCGCGGCAGGCGGTCCTCCTGGCGCAGCTTTTGGTGTTATCGGCGGTCTTGCTGCAGGCGCTGCTTCGATTGCATCTGTTCAGGCTTATAATAACGCTACACGACCTGACTATGATGATTCGTATGACCCATATAGGGAAAATATACAGATAATGATTTATAAGCATCCTTCTAATTTTAGGCTTGTTTCGATGCTGGAGTTGACAGATCTCTTGTCTCAATATTCGGATGCTAATGTTAGATATAATTCCAGCTTTATAGGTAGTGCTCCTTATTCCAGGAGTGATCTTTTTTCTAAAAATTTATATGCTATATCCGCAAAGGCTTCTTCAGAAGATAATATAGTGGAAATAACCGAAGGGTATCTTATGAAGTCATTTGTAACTCGGATAGGACAGCCGATGCTTGTTGATGCTGAAACAACAGCTGTTGCGTTTTCTGTATTACCTTATGAGGCTGCATGGGAAACCGATCAGGAACTAATAGAATCGGAAGATGATTACATAACTGCTTTATGTGAAGTCGATGTACTTTTCAGGATAATAACATGAAAGATTATATTATTGATTGTTTTGATGAAAATATTCAGAAAGAGATTAGGAGTCTTAACGAAAAGTTGAAGAGACTTTCTCCTGAAAATTTCAAGTATTTAAGTTCAGCTGCACTTAACCTCAATGGCAAGATTGATAAAACAAATTATATGTTCACAGGACTATCAATGATAAACAGTGTTGATGCCTACAAACTGAACCACATGCTTACAAGTGCTAGAGCCAATGTTATGGAATTCGCAGCGAGGTCAGTTGTTTCGGTAGACTTGAACGATGGGGGGGTAGCGACTCTCAAGGATTATATGATTGATCGTGGTAAGAGTGGTGAGCTTACGCAGATCGTTATGAAAGTCCCCGACGGATTCAGTGGGTTCAATAGTTTTGTGATATTTGACCCGCCAGCTGAAGCGGAACAAGAATCAGGTGGCGATAAAAAAAAGATATGGTATTATAGAAATGATACTGAGATAAAATTTCTTATTCAGAATCGTTGGGTTTATGAAATTCATGCACTGTTTTGGAGATAGCTGATGTTCGTTAAAGGCGAGACAATAACTGTCACTTCACTTAAAAAAATATTCAGGAATCTTTTTCATAAAGTTAATGAGGTCACATCTCTGAATGTTAAAGCATTGACAACTGCACAAATTCTTGATGTTGCACAAATTCGTGATGTTGCACAACAAAGCCAGTATAATCTTGTTGTAAGACCAATGTCTGTATCCACTGAACAATATTTCGATACGACATACGTTCTTCCCTATTCCGTAGGATTCGATAACGATATGCCGTCTGGGGACTGGTCATTTATGAAGTTTTATCTAAATGAAATTGACAAACTGGAGGAAATCCATGGCAGGTAAAGATATATTATCTATGATACTTCAAGGCGGTGCTACTGCAGCCGGAGCTGTAGTTGGTGGCCCTGCCGGCGCGGCTGTTGGTGCTGGAGCAGGACAGGCAGTTAGTGCGGGTATCGATATGCTTACTGATAAACCTCAGTGGCCTGGACCTTCTGCTGATGAAAAGATGGCACTGTTCTTCGCAGGTGAGAATGCAGCCGAAGCATCCATGACAGATTCAGCATCTCCGCAGAGTGTAGCCCGTCTTCAGGAAGCATCAGGCAAAGCAGGGATGCAGCAGGCGAACGAACTCAACACGGTGGCGTTAGGTATGTCGCCTCTTGACAGATCAAGGCTTACAACATCATTACTCTCAAGATCATCTGAAAGTAGAGCAAAGGGCCAGTCAGCACTCGAAGGATATATAGAGGGAAGCAGAGGAAGAGCACTTGTAAATAAGGTTCAGGCAAATAGCGCATACGCAACTCAGGCTAAGAGTGTAAACTTAGCACGGCAACTGAGAGTATTGAGAATGCAGCAGGCAGAAAATGGATTGAACGATCAGTTTGCTGGGATAATGAAGAACCTTGTAACGTCAATGGCGAACCCTGCACTAAATATGTTCCAGCTAGGCGGGGAAGGGTCTACTGCTAGTGGTAAGGGTAGCGTTGGTGGCTATACTTCGGGGGCTGGAGTTAAGGCTGGAGGGAGTTTGCTTGAAGGAACTGATGCACTTTCAAACAGCGAATTTGTTCCAAATAAAGATGTTGTCCCGGCTGTAACGCCTGAAGGTTTAGACTATAGCTTAGATTTTGGTGCTGATGTTAAACCTCAATTAAACCCAAAAGATGTTGGTTCTGGCTGGGATTTTGATAATATGTCTGAGAATGAAATGCTTGGGTATATGGAAAGAATGTTTGGTGGAGGTGCATTATGACTAAACCAGAAGAAGAGAAAAAGAAAAAAGTAAATACTGAGGATACTGGAAGTACTGGTGATAGTGCGAATACTGGTGACTCTGGAGTTGTTGAAGATCCCAAAAAGCCTGTTGAAAAGCCTGAAGCAACACAGGTGTTTAGAGAGTGGGGTGGCCAAGGACGTCGTGCTGCTTCAGGAGAAGGAATCGAAACAACAAAATGGACAGCTCCTAAATCTGCCAAAGATTCTGCAACTGGCTGGACTCACGAAGCTGGGTTTGAATCTGGTGGAAGTCCCAAAGGCATCCCAGCCAAGAAAGGTGACGTAGAAACAAGTCCTGAAGATGCAGAAAAGAAGAAAGCACTTAATATTATTCTTGATAAAATATCCAAAGGTGGTAAAGCAACCAGAGACGAACTTGGTTTATTATCTTCCGCTTTAAATGGTGGTGCAAGTACTCCCGGTATGCCCAGTGTGAATTTTGGCAAGATGGATGATCTTACAGGTGCTATTGATAAATCGAATACTCTTTTTAAGAAGTTTCTTGATTTTGCAGCTTACATGTCAGGTGCATTAAATCCTGAAGATATCCAAAAAGTAAAGGCAAGCGTTCCGGGAGGATTACTTATGAAAGTTAGTGATCTTCCTATACCTGAAATTGAGAAAATAAAGTATGATAACGCTGAACAAATGGCAAGGGTTGCCGTCATGTCTACATTGGGCGGTATGTTTCAGACAGCTCGTGGAAGTGAAGGTGTTATTTCGGGTGCAGGTGCTGAGAGTTTGAGTTCAGGTGTCGATGCCATTCAGTTGAGAGCAGATCAAGTAGATGGATTTAACAGAGCTATAGATGTGAAGAACGCAGAGTTCTTACAGAAAAGATATAATACGGATGTTGAATTTGCAAAAGCGTATAACGATGATTTTAACGAATTACAGAAGACAAGAAACAAAGCTGTTCTCGATTACATGACACAGAAGAATGTTCAGTTTAAAACTATTCTTGATAATTACCAGAAGTATGGAACGTCAGCACTTAAAACAGGGCAGGCAGTTGAGGCTTCTCAGAGACTATACAGCACAGCTGAACAGAAAGAGATAGGTGTCAGAGCAAAAGCAAGAGGTGATTTTATTATCCGTTCTGAGAGAAATAGAATAGACAGAATAAAAGCAAAACTTCTTGTAGTGAAAGCTGGTAATGACCTAAAGAGACAGGGCGTTATGGATGCTAAGGATTACATGGATTCAATGGTAGCTTTTCAGGCTATGGGATTACCTCTTTCTTATGCAGCCACGCTTGCTGATGCTAAAGTTGTTGAGAATCCTGACCATGAAGGTGCTGTTAATGACCAGACAGCTATGTTGTCAAAACATTTTACTGAAACTCTTGATGGGTTTCTTTGGGATACTGATGAACAGGATGGTGCTAAATTTCTCAATGCTGTTACGCCTCTGGTGTTAGCTGGGTATAGGTTTACCAACAAGGGGTTGAAAGCTATAACTGATAAGATAAAATCGGGGCAGGAATTTAAAACTAAAACTGATATTTGGACAGGTGATCTTGTTACTGATGCAAACGCATATCCTGAAATAGTGGACCTTATCAAGAAAGGACAAATACTCCAAGCTGAAAAGGTTACAGATACAAACGCATGGCAGCATCAAGCAGCTCAAGTTTCAATAGCTTATCAGGCACTCAACAAAGCTCTCGAAAAAGGGGACAATAAGTTAGCTAATAAAATTAAGAGTCAGATGGTACAGGCGACAGGTATGCTTGATATTGTAGAGGGCCGATACAAAGATAAGAATAACCGGAACATATCGAGAGAAGAGGGAAAACAGATAGGAGTTAAGACCTTCATACGATTCGCAATGATAAATAAAAATAAATTTAAAGACATCCCCGGATATGAGGTTAAAAAGATAGATGAATAAACAGCTTGAAGTTGTTCAAGAACATTCAATAAACAAACAGCTTGAAACCGTAGCACCTGAACGTGTTACTTGGGATGACACACCCGTCTCTTACAAAGATGTTAAGGATGCTTGGAAGCGTTCCACTATTAAGAATATACCTTCAATGGTTGGTGTGTCGGCAGCGGCAACTGTGGCTCTTGGAACAGTATTTGCGATTGGCGGTGCAGCAGCTGGAAGTACAGGCGGCCCAATTGGAACGGCAGCCGGTGCAATCGCAGGAGCTACCGCAGCAAAACAAGTATCTCTATTCATAGCGAGTAAGGTTATACCGGGCATAATGGCTGGTGCAGATTTCCTGAATTATATGTTTAAAAAAGATAATCCCAGAGAGTTTCACTTAACTGAACCGGAAGAAGATCCTACAGTCAATATGTCAGATTTTGATAAAGGTATCGTGAAGTCAATGACAGCAGGGTTTATTAATCCTAAAGGTGATGAGAATATTTCAAGGAATGTAGGCGAAATGGCTGGCTCTGTTGCAAGAGATATTCTGGCAATATCAGGTCTTCCTGTTCCTGCTATTTCAAAAGTCGGTAATGAGATTGCGACAACAGTCTTATTCAATACTTCCATGGGTGTTGCTGAAGGATTTGAGAAATACAATGAAGTTCGTGTGATGCCTGATAAAAAAGAAGATGCAATTAAACTTGGTCTTGCAGAGGGTATTGGGACATTCGTTGGTGGTAATTTAGGTTTTGTTCTCATGCCGAGGATACTCACAAAGATCTCTTCCAAGATGGTTAATGGCGGTATTTCAGGATTGAACCCAATACACGGTGGAGTTACCTTCGGTGGATTCGATGCTGCAAGTAAAATAACTTCCGATTCAATCGTTAGTGCTTTCGAGGTTTCAGAAGGAAGAGAGATATCCAATGAGTATAAACTGACAGCAGGTGGTGTTGCTTCAAGTATAGGTGGCGGAATGTTATTCACAGGAGCAATGTGGGGTCCCGGTAAATTAATCAGCGCATTCGGAAGATCAGCAGGCAAGAGAATGAAGAACAGTTTGTCAAGACAATTGAAGAACGAAGCTCTGTTAATGGCTGATGAAATAAAAGCTAAGAATACAAGAGTAAGATACGATGGCAAGATAATGCAGGAGATGGAGCAGGATATGCCTCAGATGATTGTTAATTCAACTGTGGATAAAGTTGAGAAAGCTATCTCAAGCGGTAAGACTTCTAAGGAGGCTATCAGAGAAGAGTTCGAAAAACTACCCGGAGAATATCTTACACATAAAAACATAATATCAATTCTGGAGTATTTCGCTAATGTCAAATGATCTTGAGAATGGATTGAAAGAATTGCTCGGTGGTGATGAAGGTGTTAAAGATATCTTTGCCGAAGCTGTGAAAGATAAACTGGATGATGATGGTATGCTTGTTTATGTTCCCCCTATTACTCCGCTCAGAGGTCTGGAAGATCGTGATGTTGATGCTATAGCTGAAATGGATGCGGTAAATATGTTCCGATATATTTATTCTGATCTCAGAGATGGTGTCCGCGAAATGATAGATGAAGTATTTACAGCTATGAAGAGTTCAGAGAATGAGCCTGAAGTAAGACTTAACCCCGAATTCAATCCGGAAGTTGGAGATAATGAGATTGACTTTATTGTCAAATCTATGCTTGACGGAGGTGATAATGAGTAAAGCATCCGGATTCATAGCTTTAATGAAAGTTATCGGTGAGAAGATAGGTAAGACAGTCTTCGATGATGTTGCTAAAATAAGTGATGATGTTGCTAAACTCGCAGAGAAAGCTAGTAGCAAGGAACTCAACATAGACGTGATAAGGAAAGTTACTAAGTCAGTTAAGAAAGCAAAAAAGTATCATGACTATATCGGTAAAGCTATTGATGATATTGCGTATAAAGCATACGGAGTCCGGGCAGAACAACTTAAATCCGTTGCAGGCTTAGGTGAGTCAGCTATTTTACAGGATGCTGTAGCAAAAGCAAGAAAATTCAAGGTGGAGATAAACCCTGAAGACTATAAGGATGTAAATAAACTTTACGGAAAACTCCAAGATGCCGGTAAGAAAAATATTTACAATGCTAAAACCAATGAATGGGTTTCTGAGTTAATGAATTATGGTGGCACAGATGAAATGGCTCGGATAATTTCGTCCACTACAGGAACACCTGCTGCTCGTATAGAGACTATGATAAAGACAGGGGAAATTGAGAAGTATCTTGATGGCTTCGATCTTAATAAAGTCCAAGCACTCAATAAGAATGTGTATGCTACTTTAGCTGCAACAAGAAGGGTTGCTTCAGATACAATGAGGAAGGTAAACAACTTCAGTAATATTCAGAGATTCAGCGGGACACTCGGTGATAAGATAAGCACATTGCATGACGAGTTCTTGAAGTATGACAATAAAGCCGGTGCTGATGCCTGTAAGATGGCTCACTCGTTTCTTAACAACGCAGCTGCTATTGAGACAATGACTAAAGCTGCTAAGTTTAATTCCGGAAACTTAATGGAAGAGATGGGTATCGAAAAGCGGAAACTTATGCGTGAATATGTGAGTGGTATGGAAATAAGTCGGTTTAGCTTTGCTAATAAACTTGATGATGCGGGTGTACCTCTTAAAAAGATTGAAGGTGATTGGGCATTAGCTGAACAGCTTGGTCTTTCAGTTGATGATGTATCTTTATTCAATAGAGTTAAGAACATCGAACGAGTTACTCTATACGGTGAAGTTGCCAGGGCAAAATCAAGACATCCAAAAGACTTCGATGATTCAGTTAAAGCAGTGGCATCCCTGTATGACAATGTTCAGGATGATGCGATAATGTTCAAAGAAAATATGTCCTTCGGTGAAATACATGATATAGGTATTAATTATTTTCCAGTAAAACCAAGCCCTGAACACATGGAGACAATTAAACAGGCTAAAATAGCGAAGTACGGTGTTGAGAGTCTCGGAGGTTATTCAGGAGAACAGAGGGCATTCCATAAGATGAGTAGAAATATCGAAGGGTCGAAAGCCAGTATTGACTTTGATCTTAGACTAGACCCGAAAGATGAGATGAGTCAGTATTTCGATTCAGTTGTTAATGAGAATACATATAAGTCAGGGAAACAATTCATAGATCATATTGGAAAAAGTGCCACCATCTTTGATGCACTTAATCATTCCAAGGATTTTGTTGAAAGATCAGGAAAACAGAATTATGCAGATGCCTATGGAGGTATGCTTAATAATATTATGACTACATGGTCAGATATGTTCGCACCTCAGAAGCAACCTACACACTGGCTTACCAAAGGACTTGCAACCATAACGGATGCCAACACTGCGATTGCGCTTGGTCAATCTGTGACATCCATACTTGGATTGCCTCTCGGTGATTTCGGTGGATTTGTTGAAGGACAGAGGATGCCGTTGTTTAATTTCTTACAGGTACTGCCGACAACAGCTATGTTTAAGGGTATCCTACCCACAATGGGAGCTATAAAAGATTCCCCCTCTTTCGTTAAAGCATTTCTGGCAAGTAAAGGTGATAGTTCAGTATTCAAGAAAATCTGTTCCAAATCCAATATAGAGCTTTCAATTAAGAGCATGACTGAAGGAATCCAAGAACCAATACTCAAGAAAGCATTCGCAGATTACTGGAAATACGAAGCTCCTGATGTCACGATGCAGTCCCTATATACAATGAATGGGCGTATGCAGAGTGTATTTAGTGCGCTGACGACTATATTTAAGATGTCGGATATTTCAGCTCGTGGTGTTGGGCTTACAGCTGCCGTTAAGTATGGTGAACGCCAGTATAGCAGACATGCTGATAGTATTGCTAAAGGAAGTGCAAAAGCAATTGACGGGATTGTTAAAGATCTCCACATGTACGAGTTCAATTCACTTGAGCGTGAATACATAATGGAAGCTGTTAAGAATAAACCCGAGTTCCTTTCGAGATTTGCACGGATGTCAGTACGGTCGGAGCTGTTTAATTACAGCCGATACTTCAGACCGGGAACGATAACCAAGTATAAAAAACATTGGGCTAGTGCCAGAGCAATGAGATTTATGACTTGGAATATGTATTACACTAATTTACTGCGTGGCGTTAAAAGAAGTTATGATGCAGGAGATAAAGCTCCGGCAGTCAATGCAGCTAAGTTGGCTTCCGCGTGGTTCGGTATGCTTGCATTATCTAAACTTACAGATGATGAGACAGTTGATTCATTCGCCTCATACGGTATTGGAAGAACCCCCGTGATCGCTCCACTGGTAGGTATGGTCAACATGGGATACCGTGATGTAAGCGGAATACTTGCACCGTCAATATCTACAGCAGCTGTTCTTCCCCTCATGGTTGGAGATAAGATTTTTGATATGATAGGGAACAGTAAGAAAGATTCTATTGATTATGTATATGAAAACGTTTATAATAACTTTAAGAGGCAACCGGCATTGCGTGTGCCGATGGTCAAGGAACTTTTTGAATATACTGAAGAACTTATACAGGGAGATTAGAGATGGTAGTTAAATCAAACAGCGAACTTAGAATTGGTAATGTAGATAGTCAGCAGAAATACACTGAGAGTAGAAATACAAAACGTGTAGCTGAGAATGATGCGGTTATGTCTGAATCACTTACAGGAGTTATAGTTGAAACATCGAGAGATGTCAGCTTCTGCTCTGACTTCGAGGTATGGCTTAGTGCTGCTGTCCAGAACATAGCCGGTGGTGACACACTTACCATTAAGTTCTATAAAAAATTCGGTAATGACAAGATACTTGCCGAAACTGTTACGGTCGAAACACCTGCAGTTACAGCACTTGAATCCCAGAAAGTTGATGTTGTAACTACTGATGCGGAGATTGACAGCTACGATTTTTATACAATTTCAGGAACAGTCACCCTTGTAGCGACGGGGACATGTAACCTGAATGTCTCTAAAAGATCACAGGGTGGAGGTTCAGATGTAAACATAGACGGGATCACACCTGTTGACGGCAACCTTCCTGTACTTGAAGGTGCTTACGAAATATCAAGTGTACCTGCGGCTGCGGCTGTTACGGCTGCTTCATCGGCTGTTACCCTTACTAAAGCTGAGATACTTAATGACGGAGTTCATACAATATTCTACAGAGACAACGGTGGTGATGCTGATGTTGATGATACT
>Ga0222657_1000620_pt1 | contig 16059 bp, 11 predicted proteins | sample AntAcemetagen474_FD_179858 | JGI IMG/M metagenome (GOLD analysis project Ga0222657, IMG submission 179858) | Saline water microbial communities from Ace Lake, Antarctica - #474 | ecosystem: Environmental > Aquatic > Non-marine Saline and Alkaline > Saline | place: Antarctica: Ace Lake... | reverse complement strand
GTGGAAAACAGCTACAGGGCTACTATTCTGGCCTTTCTCAATGAATGGAGCCTCTTTGCTGAGACCAACGGGGTTGACATTATAAAGGTTATCGATGCGATCAAGGTCCGCCCCACGCATAGCAATATCATGTTTCCCGGACCCGGAATAGGGGGTTACTGCCTTCCCAAGGATGGTGGATTAGGTATCTGGGCATACAAGCATCTAATGGGGTTTGAGAATGACATATTCAAAATTACCCCTGAGGCGATCAACATAAATGACACAAGGGCCTTACATGCTGCCCAGCTGGTTCGTGACGCCCTGAGAAATATGGGACGCATTGTGGCTGCCTCGCAGATCACCTTACTCGGGGCCTCTTACCGGGAGGATGTTGGGGATACACGCTACAGCGGATCAGAAATCATTGTCCGAAAACTGACTGAAATGGGGGCCGAAATCAAGGCCCATGATGCCTATGTGCAACACTGGTGGGAACTTGAAAAGCAGGATTCCTACCCGGCAGTGGGCGCAAGCTGGTCCCGGTTTTTCCGCAACCAGGAACACCTCTCCGAGTTTTCTATGACCGCAGATCTGGAAAAGGCATTGGAGGGATCAGATGCTGTCATCTTTGCTGTTCGTCACAAGCCCTACTTAGAACTGGATCCGAAAGAGGTGGTCAGGATGGCTGGTGCGCCTTTGGCGGTTGTGGATTGCTTCGGGATCTTGGATGACCGGCAGATCGAAGAGTATTTCGAGTTGGGTTGTGAGGTCAAGGGGATGGGGCGTGGCCATATAAACAGGATAAAGGATAGGGTGCGGAAAAGAAAACTGGAAGGGGCTCGGGATCTTGGATAGGGTGCGGGTTACGTGTTACGTGTTGCGGGTTACGTGTTTTTATGACCTCTGACTTCTGACATTTGTCTTTTTGCGGGATTTTTCAATAGTCAATATTGACAAACTCGTAAAAAATCAGAAAGCACCCGCTCTCGTCATTCCCGCGAACGCGGGAATCCAGGGAAATCAACCACTTCTGGACTCCCGCGTTCGCGGGAGTGACAACTTTGGAGACTTTTTACGAGTTCATCAATATTCAATAGTCAATATTCAATCCTAAGGGGGGGTGCTATGAAAAAATTAACCTGTTTTTTGTTTGCCTGGATTCTGCTGACCGGGGTCGTATGGGCAGATTCCATCAAGATTCCTATCGCCGCTCCATTTACGGGCCCATTGGCGTCATTTGGTGAAGGGATGAAGAACGGAGCGTTATTAAAGGGAGAAGAAATCAATGCTGCCGGCGGCATCAACGGTAAGACTGTGAAAATTATCTTAGAGGACGAGCTTTGTGATCCTAAGGAGGCGGCCATGGTTGCCACCAAACTTGCCAATGATCCCAAGGTTTCGGTGGTGGTGGGGCACCTTTGCAGTTCTTCTACCCTTGCGGCCCTCCCCATTTACAGGGGAGCAAAACTCCCTGCCATTTCTCCTGCTTCAACCAATGTCACTATCGGAAGAATGAGCCCTTATTATTTTCGAAATGTCTACAGAGATGACTTTCAGGGTCTCTTCTTGGCAAAATACGTCAAGGTCGTCAAAGGCTACAAAAAGGTGGCGATATTTTATGAGGTCAATGACTACTCAATGGGTTTGATGTTGGCCTTTATGAAAGAGGCAAAAAAGTTAGGCATCAAGATTTTAGGCACAGAGGCATATACCGCTGATACGACTGATTTCAAGCCACAACTGACCAAATTTAAGATGATGAAGCCTGATGCCATATTTATCCCCGGGTACGCACCCCAGGGGACGCTCATTATCTCCCAGGCGAGGAGCCTCGGCATAAAGAATGTCGCATTCTTCGGGGCTGACGGGCTCGATGACGAACTTATGGTAAAGAACCCTGATACAGAAGGTCTTTTTGTTACAACGCCTTTTCTCCCCGATAAGGCCGGCCCCCGAGCTGCAGGCTTTGTTAAGGCCTACAGGAAAAAGTTTGGAAAGGATCCTAACTGGTTTGCCGCAAACACCTACGATGCCGTAGGGATTGGCGCTCAGGCAATAAAGGCGGTGGGCCAGAACAGGGAGAAGATCCGCGACTACCTGGCCTCCATTAATTCAAGGGACAAGGCCTATGACGGAGTAGCCGGAAAGACCTATTTTGATAAAAACGGAGACTGTCTTAAAGAAGCCTTTGTCAAGAAGATCAAAAACGGCAAGTGGGTGAGCGCTGAAAAGCAATTGCAGTGATCGGCATGAGACAGGTTTTAAGGGCAGGCTCCGGATCGGCCTGCCCTTTTTTCAGAATTCAATGGTTGATGGTTTCGTAAAGAGTCTCTAAGGCCGTCACTCCCGCGAAGCTTGTCCTCGACCTGATCGGGGAGCGGGAGTCCACAAGTGGTTGAGTTTCCTGGATTCCCGCTTTCGCGGGAATGACGAAAACGGATGGTTCTGACTTTTTACGAGTTTGTCAATGGTTGGGCCGGAAAACACAATTCCCAATCCCGATCGCAATTTCCGCCCTTTTACTCTTTTGCATTACTGCAAATGAGGAATTTGTATATCGAAGTCGTAATCCTTAATGCGATCTGAGAGTCGTTTTTAGAAGGTGTCCTGGTGGTAAACCTCCTCGATCAATCGAGTCTTTTTCTCCAGCAGTTAGTGAATGGTATCACCTTAGGCGGGGTTTATGCCCTTATAGCCGTGGGTTACACCATGGTCTACGGGGTCATCCAGTTGATAAATTTTGCCCATGGCGAGATCTATATGTTAGGGGCATTTCTTGCCTATACCATGGTAACAGTCCTGGGGATCCCTTTTTTCGCTGCGTTTATACTTACTATTTTAGTCTGCGCCTGTTTCGGGATTATTTTAGATTTTGTTGCATATCGCCCCTTGCGAAAAGCCCCCCGATTAGCCGCCCTCATCACTGCCATCGGGATGTCCATATTCCTTCAGAATCTGGCCCTTATGATCTGGGGCTCGCAGATCAAGTCATATCCCCGGGACATGTTTCCCGCCATCTTTCTTAAACCGGCACTGAGCATAGGCGAAGTATCAATGACCTGGATGCAGGTCTTTATGCTTTCTATTACTGTTTTGTTTATGGTTATTCTTCATCTGATCATCCACAAGACAAAGATCGGCACGGCCATGCGTGCCGTATCTCAGGACAAGACGACTTCTGCCCTAATGGGGATCGGGGTCAACCGGGTGATCTCCTTTACCTTTGCCATCGGTTCTGCAATGGGTGGTATGGCCGGTGTTTTGGTTGGGCTTTATTATAATGCCATCTTTCCCACCATGGGATACATCGCAGGCATCAAGGCCTTTGCTGCTGCAGTACTTGGAGGGATAGGGAGTGTTCCGGGCGCCATGTTAGGGGGCGGGGTGTTGGGTATAGCCGAGGTTATGGGGGCCGGATATATTTCGTCAGAGTACAGGGACGGTATTTCTTACGCAGTTATGATAGCAGTAATATTATTCAAGCCTTCAGGCCTTATCGGCAGACAGATCGGGGAGAAGGTCTGATGCGGTGGCAATTATACAAAAAGGATCCCCGCTTTGTTTTTCTGAGCCTGATTTTCTTAGCCGTTCTCTTGCCCTGGCTCCCCTTAGGCGCCTCAACCAACTACGTCCTCAGGATAATGACCACAGCGGTCCTCTATATGATCTTAGCCTTAGGGCTGAATATTGTGCCCGGTTTCACAGGTCTTTTAGATTTAGGATACGTTGGCTTCTACGGGATCGGGGCATACACTTCAGGTCTCTTGTCCATCCATTACGATCTCAGTCTCTGGGTCATCCTCCCGTTGGCCGCACTCAACGGCGCTCTCTGGGGAACCCTGCTGGGCGCCCCTACTCTGCGCCTCACCGGTGATTATTTTGCCATCGTCACATTTGGATTTTCCGAACTTGTGGTATTGGTTCTCAGAAACGAACTCTGGCTTACACGGGGCCCCATGGGCCTTCCCGGTATCTCTCCCCCCTCCATCTTTGGCCATCCGCTTACCAGTGACTGGGAGTTTTTCTATCTGATACTTCTCCTTCTAATGATAGTCCTCTTGGTGGTTACACGCCTGCAGGATTCTCGTTTGGGGCGGGCATGGTTTGCCATACGAGAGGATGAGATTGCGGCCCAGTGCTGCGGTATCAATTTAATCCGGTACAAGGTCACGGCCTTTGCTATCAGCGCTTCCATAGGCGCCATGGGCGGGGCCTTTTATGCAAAATGGTTCAAGTTTATTCACCCGGATATGTTTAAGTTCTGGGAATCGATATTAATCCTTTGCCTCATCGTCTTTGGGGGAATGGGGAGCATTGCAGGCACCATGTTGGGGGCCTTGATCCTTATCCCCTTGTCCGAGGTCCTGCGGGCAGTGTTGCCCCAGGGTATGTTCAATGCCCGTTATCTGATCTATGGGCTGGTCCTTGTTCTTATGATGCGCTGGCGGCCTGAAGGCCTTGTTCCTTTTGAACGGGCCCAGGCCAAGAAGGCCAAGCTTGCCCAGGAACGGCTTGAAATATGAATACTATCCTTAAAATCATAAGACTTTCTAAGTCCTTCGGGGGGCTGACGGCCTTGAGAGAGATAACTCTTGAGGCAAAGCAGGGTCAGATCGTCGGCATCATCGGTCCTAACGGCGCTGGAAAAACCACCCTCTTTAACTGCCTCACCAGCCTTTATTATTCCACTGCCGGTCAGATTGAATTCCAGGAAAGGCCGATTGTCCAGGAAGTTTCAGAGACAAAGAGGAGGCTTATCAAGAGGTGTGCCATTATCTTCTTTGTCTTAGGGCTGATCTGGGTACCACTATTCTGGTCTTCCTTTGTACCGCACACCTTTTTCAAGGTGGAGGTGGTTCTGTTAGGTATCTTTATCCTGAGCATACGTCTTCTCTTAGTGCGAGGTTTTATGAGATTTCAGATATGGGCATGGGGCCTCATGTTTCTGTTTCTCATATCAGACCTCTGGTTTGCAATCTGGTGGTTGACCCATCTCCTCTCTTCCGGTCCGATGATAGGAACCGGGATTCCCCTTTGTTATTTTGCCATTCCATGGGGTATTATCGCGGGACCGTTCAGTATATATCTCGTATTGCAGTTAGTCTTACGCAAGGTACGCCAGCTCTACGGATTCAGATTGGGGCCTGATGCTATCTGTCGCTTGGGCATGGCCAGGACCTTTCAGAACATCCGTCTCTTTTTTAATTTGAGCGTTTTAGACAATGTTAAGATCGGTTTTCATGTCCAAATGCGCTCGGGGGTCTTAGGTATCCTTCTCAAAACCCGATCGCAGCGGGATGAAGAGGGGTTGACCGAGAAAGAGGCCCTTAAATATCTTCGCTTTGTTGGGCTTGACGGCCGGGCCTTCGACCTTGCCGGCGCCCTGGCCTACGGGGAGCAGCGCCGGTTAGAGATCGCCCGGGCCCTGGCGTCCAAGCCTAAACTTCTCCTCCTGGACGAACCGGCAGCGGGAATGAACGCGCTGGAATCATCCGAGTTGATTCGGCTTATCCTCAAGATCCGCGAAAAAGGGATTACCGTGCTGATTATCGAACATGATATGAAGGTAATAATGAATTTGGCTGATAATATCTATGTCCTTGACTACGGCATGCTCATTGCCGATGGAACGCCCGATGAAATCAGAATCAATCCAAAAGTCATAAAGGCCTATCTCGGCGGGGATACTGCGCATGTTGCGACTTGATGCCGTTGACAGTTACTACAGGAAGATACACGCCCTCAAAGGGGTCTCCCTAAGGGTTCGAGAGAGGAGCATATGTTGTCTTATAGGGGCGAACGGTGCCGGCAAATCGACCACGTTGATGGCTATCAGCGGGATTCAGCCGATCTCCTCCGGCACTATCAAGTTTGGAGGGGACCCTATTCAGAAGTTAGCTCCGGAAGAGATAGTACGGCGAGGGATAGTTCAGGTGCCCGAGGGGCGCCGGATCTTCCCTGATCTGACCGTGAAAGAGAATTTGGTGTTGGGGGCTTATTTGAGGAAGGGGAAAAGGAAAGTTGCCGAATCAATGGAGAATTCCTTTGAGCTCTTTCCGATTCTAAAAGAGAGGCGCGGGCAGATGGGTGGGACACTCTCCGGGGGTGAGCAGCAGATGCTTGCAATTGCGAGGGCATTGATGGGAACACCCCGGCTCCTTCTATTGGATGAACCCTCCCTGGGTCTGGCCCCCCTTGTGGTGGAGCAGATTATGGGGATTATCAGGAGAATCAGGGATGACGGGTTGACAATACTCCTTGTGGAACAGAATGCCCAAGCCGCCTTAGAGTTGGGGGATTATGGATATGTTATCGAGACAGGACAGGTTGTGCTTGAGGATAAAGCGCGAGCCCTGCTCGAAAATCCAAGGGTGAAGGAGGCTTATCTGGGGTGACAGGAGATTAGAGATTACGGAAGGTGCCCATCCCCCCGGTGGCATAGTCTCTACAGATGGGTCCCCTTGCCGGTAGGTACAACGCAAGAACACATTGTGGCGGCATGGACGTATGCTGGAGAAGCCGGGAGTCATTTTGTGGCCTTTTGCCGTGTAGAAAGTGCCACCCTGAAGCTTTTTCAAAGGCCAATGGCAACATTTCTTTTGCATTTCATGTTTCACTTGCTATAATACTTGCTATTGTATTTGCAGAAAGCTTTTGGTCAGCCATCAGGCGGTGAGGTATGCGTATATGATATCACGTGAAAGAAATTATCCGGCTTTAGTGAAGGAAGTCCGAAAACAGCTTTCTTTGAGCCAGGAAGACCTGGCTCGGGAACTTGGCGTCAGTTACACTACCATCAACCGGTGGGAAAACAGACAATCGAAACCTTCAAAAATGGCCAAGGCCCTGTTTGAAAGATTCTGCGAAAAGATGACCGAACAAGGCGGTTTAAGATTGCCTGAAAGCCTCAGATAAGGTGGATACATGAAATCCGATCGGATTAAGAACTGGCCAAAAAACGAAAGGCCGAGGGAACGCCTCCTGGCCGAGGGTGCCGGCAAACTCACCGACGCGGAATTGCTTTCCATCATCCTCCGCGTAGGGCAAGGCACGTTCAAAGCAGGTATGCGGGGACAAAACGCTTTGGACTTCGCACGTACCCTATTAAAAGACTTTCATGGCCTCCGCGGACTTGATCGCGCTCATCAAGAAGACCTTCTTAAAGTGCCTGGGCTCGGGCCTGCGAAAGTACCACAAATTAAGGCTGCCCTTGAAATCGGCAAAAGGGTGTGCGCTGGCAAGCTGACTGCCCCTACGTTCGAATCTTCGCAGGCAATCGCCAACCATTTCCGAGCAATTTTTACCGGCAAGCGTCAAGAGATTGTTACTGCTGTGTTTCTGAACGGACAGAACCAACTCCTTGGGGTAAGGGACATCGCGGAGGGGACGCCAACCCAGACCACCGTCTATGTCCGCCGCATTATTGAAGAAGCGCTCCGTTTTTCCGCAGCCGCCGTAGTTCTGGTCCACAATCACCCCTCTGGAAATCCTGAACCATCGGCTGGCGACGACGAGACAACTCGCGATTTGTTGAAAGCGTGCCAACTGGTCCAACTTATCCTGATAGATCACGTGATTGTCGGCGACTCAGAACATTACAGCTACGGCGACTCCGGTCGGCTCCAGCGATTTGAAAACCAATAGAAGGAGGCCATATGGCCAGAAAGAAACCGGAACCTCAGCTTTATGCCAAACCTGACCAGCTCCAGGTCCGGGGCAACCAGATATTCAGCCACGTGAGACGAAAATGGCTGCCGCTGACCCCTGAAGAGCGGGTTCGGCAACAGTATCTGTTCGTTTTGACCGAGGAATATGGTTACACCATCGATCAAATCTCCGAGGAGATGGATGTTGCCGGCCGCGGCAGCGCCCAGGCACGGGCCGATTTTGTGATATGGCGTAGTGCCCAGGATAAAACCGATCAAAAACCGCCGTTTATCATTGTGGAGTGCAAATCCGATAATGTGACCATCAAGCCCCCGGATTATGCTCAGGGAGAACACTATGCGCGGATGACCGATGCGCCTTTTTTCGTCACCCACAACTCGCGGGAGACCAAATATTGGCGGGTCAAAAAAGACCGGATGCCCGGTTATATCGAAGAGATCGAGAACATCCCCCATGCCGATGCAACGGATAAGGAAATCGAGGAGTTGTTTTCTAAGTTGCGTGTTTTCAAAGAAAAAGAGTTCGCCGATCTGCTCCACCAATGCCACAATGTAATCCGCAACCGCGAAAAAAAGGATCCGGCCGCCGCCTTTGATGAAATCGCAAAAATCCTATTCGTAAAAGTCTACGTTGAACGAAAGCTGCTCACCCGCCGCAGCAAGGAAAACCTCTTTACCGTGGATGTGCTCAATAAGCAGATTGCCGAAAACCCCCTGGACACCCTGTTCCAAGAGACAAAAAAATCTTATTCCGTGGATAAGATTTTTGACGACGACGAACGGATCAACCTGAAACCGGCCACAGGCGAGGAAATCGTTCGTAAGCTGGAAAAATACAACCTCTCCGATACAAGCGAGGACATTAAGGGTGTGGCCTTTGAGCGTTTCCTCGGTCGCACCTTTCGCGGAGAAATCGGCCAATTTTTTACGCCCAGATCCATCGTGGAGTTTATGGTTTACATGATCGATCCTCAGGAGGGCGAGGTGGTCTGTGATCCAGCCAGCGGGTCGGGCGGATTCCTGATTCGCGTGTTTGAGATTGTGCGTGAAAAAATCCTGGCCGATGCCGACCAGCAGTACAACGCGTTTCGAGCAAAGGTTGAAAAGGACAAATCCCTTACTGAAACCAAACGGGCCAAACTGCTCCAGGAAAAATACGATGAGATCCAGCAGACCATTGGTCAAAAAAAGGAAGGTTCGCGCCTCTGGAATCTGGCCAACCGCTGCATTCTCGGCACGGATGCCAACGACCGCATGGCCCGCACCAGCAAAATGAACATGATCATGCATGGCGACGGACACGGCGGGGTCCACCACCATGATGGATTCTTAAACGTCAACGGCATCTTTGAGACCCGTTTTGATATCGTCCTCACCAATCCACCCTTTGGTGCCAATGTGGAGCCCTCTGACAAAGTGCTGGAATCCGATATCGAAGTGACTGCTGCGGACGAGCGCCGCTATGTGCGCGAATTCGGTGAGCCCTACAAAGAGGCCCAGGCGCGGGTAAAGGCCGCCATTAATCGGCCCATTGCCAGCCTGTTTGATCTGCCCAAGAGCGAAAAATCCAAGATTAAAACCGAAATTCTGTTTATTGAACGCTGCCTGGATCTGCTCAAACCTGGCGGCCGCATGGGCATTGTACTACCCGAAGGAATTTACAACAATCCATCACTGGCCTATGTGCGCCAGTTCGTGGAAAACCGGGCCTATCTCAAGGCTGTGGTCAGCCTGCCCCAGGAGACCTTCATATCATCCGGCGCAAGTGTTAAAGCTTCGCTCCTGTTCCTACAAAAATATACGGACGAGGAAAAAAAGCGGTTTGGCCAGACCTATGCCGACGCCAAAGAGGAAATTGAAGCCAAATATGCCGATGAGATCGCCAAGGAAACTAAGCGACTTGAAGATGCCATCGCAGAGGCCAAGGAAAAGAAGGATGCTGAGAGCAAAAAGGCGCTGCAAAAGGATCTGAAAGATTACATCAAGCAGATGGATGAGAAGCAAGGCGCCGAATCCCGACAGCTATTGAAAGAGCGTTTTGACTATTCTATTTTTATGTACGAGGCGGAAAAAGTCGGCATTTCCGCTACCGGTGAGGAAGATCAGAACGAACTCTATCCCAACGCGAATCAGCCGGAGGGGATTGAAATGACATGTTTGGAGTGGTATCGGCAGTTTCTGGCTGATCCGAAGGCGTTTGCCGAGACGGGAAGGGATGAATGATGAGCGCCGTATTGGATCATAGAAGACCAAGTTGTCTGTATTGGTCAGAAGTCGAAAAATGGACGCCCACTTCAAGTCATCTTCGTTTTGGTAACCTCCCTGACGGGTGGCGACTCCTTCCTGTTTATGAGTTCGCGACTCAGCTTGACAGCAAAGAGCGAATTGATCCCAATACCGAATACCGGATGGCCGGAGTCAAGTGGTATGGTGAGGGGGTTTTTCATCGGGAAACGGTGTTGGGCAAAGAACAGAGTGCAACCTACCTTCATCCGCTAAAGCCTGGTTGCATCATTTACAACCGACTCTTCGCATGGAAGGAATCGTTTACTGTGGTTCCTGAAGATTTTGCAGGGTTTTATGTTTCCAATGAATTCCCACAATTTGAGATAAACAAAGCTCTTACGCTGACCGAGTATGTTTATTTGCTTTTTATCTCCAAGAAACTCATCAGGGCTGTCAATGCAGCCTCGATAGGTTCGGCCGCTATCAGTAGAAATCGTTTTAAAGAGTCAGATTTTCTGGGTTTTAAAGTTCCCATCCCGCCGTTACCTGTTCAGAAAAAGATTGTCGCGTATTGGAAATCGGCGCAGCAACTTCGAGTATTGGCAGAAGAGGCATTGACCACTTTGGTAGCCGATCTCCATACGCGTCTTGTTGAGCAAACCCACGCCTTCGAGCAAATAATACATTCCAGGGTGTTTCTTGCCAACTATGCCAAAACTCAGCAATGGGATGTAAAGGCCGGACGTGCTGCGGCCTTTCTCTCGGCGAATCCGAGCTTTATTAGGCTGAGAAACTACACAGAAGAATGTTCCGAGACTGTCAAACCTTGGGAGGAACCTAAAAAGGAATGGCCGATCTATGGAGTAAATAACAAGGAAGGGGTTTTTATGAGTGCACATCAAAAAAGTGCAAAGTTTAACGCCCCTTATAAGAAAATTGAAGAGGACTGGTTTTTTCATAATCCGACGCGGGCCAATGTCGGCTCTTTAGGGATTGTTCCGGAGGTTCCTGAAGATGCTATCACAAGCCCTGAATATCAGGTGTGGCGGTTGAAAAGCGGCTATCTGCCGGATTTCATGGCCCTGATGATCCGCACAGGATATTTCCTGGCGCTCGTCGCGTTTAATAGGGTGGGAGGCGTGAAGCAGCGTATGTACTACGCGAATCTCGCTGAAATCAGGCTCCCCATGGTTAGCCCCGAAATTCAACAACAATACGCAATACAACGCAAAAAAATTCTAAGCCGCATCTCGCATGCCAATGTAACACTTATAGAGAGAAAGCGAGAGATCGAAGAAATGATCCTCGGTACCCGTTCCGTGGAGAATATTTAAGATGTCACCAGCCAGTCAAACTATCGAGTTCGAAGGCTACTTTGCCGAAGGCGTGTTGGGTATTTTCAAAATCATCCGCGGTTTTGCCGATTTGCGGGATCTGGCGGCGGATTCAGTGCTGCCGACCAACCCGATGGATTTATTGATGCGATGATACTGATGGAGACGACCTTTCATTTGGCCGACAGCAAGCATTTCACTTAGCCGGACATTTGTCTTTCGAATGGACGCAACGGATAGGTCAAATACCATATTTGCTGGATTTCACATATGGCTTCCTTAACCACAGGGGATTGAAATGAGAGATACAGATGCAATCAAGAATGCCCAAAACTTACCTTCAGGCGCTCATTTCTTTCGTTGCGCACTTCAGGTGAACCCGTTTGAGTATATTGTGCGCCACAAAAAAGAAACGGCATTCAGCAATGAGTCGGATTACAATGCGGCGATAGTGGCGGCGTGTCAGAGAATCGGTATCCAAGTCATCGGAATCACCGATCATTATCGTGTTCGGTCGTCACAGTCACTCATCCAGGCGGCACAAGCAGCAGGAATCATCGTGTTTCCCGGCTTCGAAGCGGTTAGCAAAGATGGCGTGCATTTGCTTTGTTTCTTTGATCCAAGCAAGGATGTACTTTCCCTGGAACGAATCCTTGGTGATTGCGGCATACACGAGGATGAAACGGTGTCGCCGACGGGCAAATATGATGTTGTTGAGTTCTTGAAGGAATCCCAAGGTAGCTGGGGGAGTATTTGTATAGCGGCTCATGTCGCCAGCGAGGGGGGGCTTCTTAATAGACTATCGGGTCAGCCCCGGATAACCGCCTGGACTTGGCCTCATCTTTTGGCTTGTGCATTGCCGGGACCGGTCGGTGACGCTCCTGACAACTTAAGACCAATCATACAGAATAAAAATCCGGACTATCTTCGCGACCTAGCCGTCGCTGTGATCAACGCTCAGGATGTATCAAGCCCCGAGGATTTAGGAAAGCCCGGTTCGTCCTGCTGGATAAAGATGTCAAACGTTACGCTTGAGGGACTAAGGCAAGCCTTTCTTGATCCGGTTTCCAGGATACGTCTGGCCAGTGATCCATCACCGGAGGAGCACACCGAGTTTATTGTCATGACGTGGCAAGGCGGCTTTCTCGATGGTGCGGCAATTCATTTGAATGAGAACCTGAATGTTCTCATCGGCGGACGGGGAACAGGGAAATCAACGATTGTCGAAAGCATCCGCTATGTTCTTGGTTTGGAGCCACTCGGCGAAGAAGCCCTCAAATCCCATAGCGGCATTATCCGCCAAGTGCTTCGAAGCGGCACAAAAATATCCTTGCTGGTCCGCTCTTACCATCCGGATAAGCGCCATTATCTGATCGAACGAACGATTCCAAATCCTCCGGTTGTTAAAGACGAGACCGGCAATGTGCTCAATCTGACGCCTGCTGATGTGGTTCCGCAGACAGAGATATTTGGACAGCACGAGATTTCAGAGCTCACGAAAAGCCGGGAAAAACTCACACGTCTTTTGGACCGTTTCGTTGAGCGTGATACCGATATCGCAAAACGAAAAAGCAATGTCCGCAGGCAGTTGGAGCGTTCGCGCCTGCGGTTGCTTGAGACCACCAAAGAGCTTACACAAATTGAGGAACGCCTGGCCACTTTGCCGGCCCTTGAGGAAACGTTGCGTCGGTTTCAGAGTGCCGGACTCGAGGACAAATTGAAGGAACAGAGCCTTCTTGTTCGGGAAGAAAGGGTGCTTAAGACTTCAGAGGAGCGGCTGAGCCCTTTTAAAGAACTGTTAAATCAGCTTAAAGGCACACTTCCGGTTGACCTTGCCTTCATTTCTGAAAAAGCCCTGGAAAGTCTTCCCGGGAAAAATATTTTGAGTGATGCGAACAGTATTCTGAATCAATTGACCAAAGACATGAATCGAATCGCCGCAGAGATGGAACAGTCTATCGATAATGCCGAGAATGGCTTGAGCGAGATACGAAAGCGATGGGAAGAACGGAAAAAGGCGGTTATGGAATCCTATGAGGCAATCTTGCGTGAACTGCAGAAATCCAAGATCGATGGCGAAGAATTCATCCGCCTGCGACGACAAATTGAGGAACTTCGGCCTCTAAAGGAAAGGCAGGTCCGGCTGCGGCGTGACTTGAAAGAACACGAAGCTGAACGACGCAATCTACTCTCCGAGTGGGAGGACGTAAAGGCCGAGGAATTTCGACATATCGAACGTGCGGCAAAAAAGGTAAGCAGAAAACTTGAGGGACGCGTTTTGGTTGATGTGGCTGCAGGTGGAAACAGGGAGCCGTTGTTTCAACTTCTGCGCGATCAGATAGGCGGGCGATTGTCCGAAGCAATTGAGACTTTGACGAAAAGCACGGACTTCTCTCTGCCGATATTCGCTTTAGCATGTAGAGAAGGACGGGAGGCGCTATCCCGGCAGTTCAGCATCCCGTCCAGCCAGTCCGAACGGATTGCCCAGGCAAAATCCGAGGTCATCATGCAAATAGAGGAATTGGAACTTCCACCGACCACAGCTATAAAATTAAATGTTGCTGCTGACGATCAGCCCCCCATGTGGCAGACCCTTGAAGACCTTTCAACGGGTCAGAAAGCAACCGCTGTTCTCCTTTTATTGTTGCTTGAGTCGAGTGCTCCTTTGGTTGTGGACCAGCCTGAAGACGATCTTGATAATCGCTTTATTTCCGACGGAGTCGTGCCAAAAATGAGGGAAGAAAAACGCCGACGGCAATTTATTTTTGCCACACACAATGCCAACATTCCGGTGTTGGGAGATGCTGAACTCATCGTCGGATTAACGGCCTACGGTGAGGCGGGCCAAGGAAATGCCAAGCTTTCTCAGGAATATATGGGGTCCATTGACATCCGCCCAGTCCGTGAACTCGTTGAAGAAATCCTCGAGGGGGGGAAGGATGCTTTCGAGATGCGCCGCTTAAAGTACGGCTTTTAAGGGGAGATGAAATGACAAAAACAGAGCTGTTAGAGCTAATCAAGAATGGCGAGAGCTCCGGGATCGAGTTCAAACGTGACACCGAAGAACCTCGTAAATTAGCAAAAGAGCTGGTTGCATTTGCAAACTTTAGGGGCGGTCGAGTGATCCTGGGAATCGATGATGACGGAAGTGTAGCGGGGATAAGCAGGGATCGGCTGGAGGAATGGGTGATGAATACGTGTAGAGATAAGATTCGCCCTGAGTTGATCCCATACTATGAAATCATCCGTGATGTGGAGCCCGGGAAGGATGTAGCGGTTGTCCAAGTTGACCGCGGATGGGCGGTCCATCATTTGTGGCATAATAACCACCGGACCTACTATATACGTGTTGGCACAACAAGCCGTGAAGCCAGTGCCGAGGAACTGGAGCGGTTGTTCCAGCAGCGTGGGGCTTTTCGGTTAGAGGTGCGCGGGGTCTCCGGCTCTTCCATGGACGATTTCGACTATCGACGCTTGCGCGATTATTTTGAACGCGTGCGCCAACAAGATGCTCCGCCAGAAAAGCCATCCAGTGACTGGCGGACTCAAGAGGAAGGTATGGCACGAGAACAGGCACGAGAGGAAGGTGACGAAAGCAAATGGGAAGTAATTTTTGAACAAAAAAAATCACAATGGTTGGAAGATGGCGAACGTCAATGGCGCAAACTTCTTGAGAACACCGAGTTTCTGGTTGGAGAAGGTGATAACATTCCAGCGTCTGTTGCAGGCCTACTGCTGTTTTGCGCTAACCCGAATCGTTTCTTGCCTCAAGCGGGAATTGATGCTGTGGCCTATCCCGGCAAGGAAAAAGATTATGCCGCCAAAGAACGCTCGGCTATTCGCGGCCCTATGACGGCTCTATTTGGAAGTGAAGGGCTTGTTGAGAATGGGCTTATCGAACAAGCGGTGGAATTCACAAGGAGGAACACTGAAGTTTCGGCAAAACTTGCAGACGGCGCAAGGCGTGAGCAAAAATGGTCTTATCCGGAAGAAGCGGTTAGAGAGGCCATCGTCAACGCTCTTGTTCATCGGGACTACCTATTGTCCGGTACGACCGTGGAGTTGTCCATTTATCAGGATCGATTAGAGGTTATTTCCCCAGGACGTCTTCCAAACGGCATTACGCCGCAACGTATGATAACGGGCTGCCGTTCAGCCCGAAATCAACTGCTAAAAGACGTCATGAGAGACTACGGTTATCTGGAGCATATGGGCATGGGGGTGCCTCGAAAAATTGTCAAGGTTATGCAGAAACACAATGGGACTTTGCCTGATTTGATCGAAGACGAGGAACTTTTCATGGTTAGACTTTGGAACAAATGATTGAACTGGATGCGTAGGCAACATGTAAAAATTATTACAAGTTCAGACAGAGGTCTCGCACAAAATTCCGTTTCGCAACAAGACCAGGGGACTGACCCCAGGAGACGTGCGGCTCACTTTTGAACCGCTGAGAATCGCCATGGCTGAAGACGCGCCGCTGCTGATCAACTGGATGCGAAATTTCATGATGATCATCGAAGGTACTGATGTCCTCGACAGCCTCACGAACTACTGGTTTAACCAAGAGGCGTGGATGAAGGAACTCCCTTAAATCTAAGGGCCTAAAACGCATCATGGAACATGGAGAAAATATGATGAAAGAAAAGAAAAACACGAAAAATGAGCCGATACCCGGGAGAATGGAGGTGTTGAGGGAACTGCCGACTGATATCATGAGAAGACTTTCAAAAGATGAAGTCAAGGCCTTTTTGTTTGAGGAGATATGGCCCGATTCTCTCCGCGAAAAATTAAAGGAATATTTGGATTGAGAATTGGGCGCCGTTCATTATTAGCCACAGACCCACACA
>Ga0222657_1000615_pt1 | contig 16188 bp, 16 predicted proteins | sample AntAcemetagen474_FD_179858 | JGI IMG/M metagenome (GOLD analysis project Ga0222657, IMG submission 179858) | Saline water microbial communities from Ace Lake, Antarctica - #474 | ecosystem: Environmental > Aquatic > Non-marine Saline and Alkaline > Saline | place: Antarctica: Ace Lake... | reverse complement strand
CGAGGCCATGGCCGCGGGTCTGTGGACGGGCCTTTTATTCTACGATGCCGTCTTTTAGGGCCTGATGCGATGGAACCGGTATGGGCATGCAGCGATCCTTTACCGGATTGTACATCAGCCGGTAACTCATGCCCTGGTTCGTTTGAAGGTACATTTTGTCCCAGCCCCTGACAAAGTAGGGACACGCGTCATTAAAACAGATGTACATGAATTCGTTGTCCCAGGTCTGGCAGAAAGGATTGTCCGGCACTTCCCATTTTCTCAGCTTTTCATCGCAATGGGGACATCGAAGGGTCTCTTTTACCTGAGCCTTTCTTTGTTCCAGAATTTCCTTGTCCATTTTTTCACCATAGTCTTCGGCCATGACAGGTCTTTTCCTTCGATTGGGCGACCCTCCCTTTTTTTCAGCATAGACGGCGTAAATAGGATCGCTGGCCAGGGTCTCGCCTGCATATTTATCATCTTTGGGCCGCGGCTTTCCTTTGGACGCAAAATGGGATGTTTTTTCAAAGACGCCGGAACGATCAAAAAAGTCACTGACGAGAATCACACGTTCATTCTCATCGGACTCCCGCCAGACCTTGACCGCTTTTTGTGGAAACATCCGGTTTGAAAAAATCACGAGAAACAGACCTCCCGGTTTAAGGACTCGGCCCACTTCCTTAAATACTGCGATCGGCCGTGTCATGTAATCTACCGACACCGTGTTAATAACCACGTCAAAGGTGCAATTCGGAAATGGAAGATGAGGGTCCTGATTGAGATCGTGAAGGACGTAGCGGGTCAGTTTCTTGTTCTTTTTCAGTTCATTTTCATTGAGTCCAAGCCCAACAACGGCGGATGCCTTTAACTCATCAGGGATATGACTCTCCCATCCCGCCATCATATCCAGGATCACCGGGTTTTCCTCAATGATGAGTCTCCCAATGAGATGTTGAACCGTCGACAGGGCCAGTGAATCCAGGTGGCTGACAAATCGGTCGGTCCCATAAAAACGGCTATCATTCGAATTGTCCAGTCTGGAAAAGGCATCCTCAAAAGACAACGGGCTGAACTTCTCCATATTTTTCTTGAAAGCGCTTTGGATTTCTTGCATAGTATAACCTCCATAAAAAAAGCCGGGTTCACAGAGAATTCTGTAACCCGGCTCGTGGCCCCTTTTTCAGGGCGGGTTCACGTCTTATTCGTCGCTTTAAAAAAAATATAACCAGCCGTATCTCTTTGTCAACCATGAGAGGGAGCGCTCCTCAGGGAGCCAGGCTTGAAGATGATGCAGTAAAGGCGGATACAAGCAATTTGTTTGCAGGCAGCGCGGGTTCTGGAGAGGGGGAGATGATGGGCGTTTTCATAGCAGGGGGAATCGGCTTTGCCAGATAGAATCCCTTGGCGATGAACGCCTCGACCCATGACATAGGGTATAGAGTAAAAACGGACGCCACCAAATACGCCCTACACAATTCTTGACAATCACACCACCTTTTTTTAAGTTCAAACAAAGCGCTATGGCATTTCACATGTGACACTCAGGGTCCCAAGGAGATACATCCCAATGGCCAGAGAATCAAACACGATTATGGTTACTGTTTCCGGACCGGATCGGCCCGGGATTTTAGCCGTCTTATGCGAAATCCTAACCCGACACAGGGCGGAGATCAAAGACATCGGGCAAATGTCCTTAAGAGATATGCTGGGGCTCTATTTCCTGTTGGACCTTCAGGATGCCCGAGATTCCGGCGACGGGGTGATTAAAGACCTCCTCTTCGCAGCATACCAGCTAAACCTTGATCTTCGCTTTCAACCCTTTTCTCGAGAGTCTCTACCGTCGGCGGGTCGGAGCAACCTTTTTATAATAACCCACTTTGGCGAAACGGGTGCCTTGACCGAGCTGTCCAAGATCCTTGGGGATGAAGAGGTGAATATCGAGAATATCACATGCCATGAACATCACGGTGTAAAATCCATGGATATGATACTCAATGTGGATCGTGTCTCCAGCCTGAGTCGAATGAAACAACACCTGATGTTGAAAAGCCGTGAAATCGGCGTCAATCTCGCCATCCAGAAAATGGAGGTCTACAGAAAAAACAAACGTCTTATCTTCTTTGACATGGACAGCACGCTTTTGGACATGGAGGTTATCGATGAACTCGCAGGACTTGCCCACGTCTCAAGGGAGGTCGCCAGGGTGACGAAAAAGGCCATGCGCGGGGATTTTGACTTTGAGGAGTCCCTTGTGCAACGGGTGGCCCTGCTCAAAGGGCTCACCATCCAGGATCTCTCTGGTATCAAATCCAATCTGAGGCTTTCGGAAGGCGTGGAGGAGCTTATAACCACCCTCAAGTGGTTGGGATACAAGCTGGGTATCATCACCGGTAGTTTTGATTTTTTCTCCGATTATCTGAAGGAGCGACTGGGATTTGACTTTGCCTACGCCAACCGGTTGGATATTAAGGATGGTGAACTGACGGGTAGTGTCACAGGAAAGGTGATTGACGCCGCTGAAAAGGCCCGCATTGTCAATCAAACTGCTTGTGACCTTGGGATTCCCCTTGATCAGACAGTGGTCGTGGGAGACGGCGCCAACGATGCCCTTATGCTGGGACAGGCCGGCCTTGCCATCGCCTACAACGCCAAGAAAAGGCTCGATCGAGTTGCCAATGTGGCACTTGGGAGGTCACAGCTCCATCATATACTCCATCTACTCGGTATTACGGATGAAGATATAGATGAGGCCATGTCATGCCGTCCGCCCATGGATTCCGGTGGAGATGGCATCCAATACTAAAACGGCAGGTCGACCTTTAACCTACCGATACTACCATGAAGAGATGAAGGGGAAATCCCCGCCCAACGCGCCAACGTACACGCCGAAAAAATGAAACCCCCGCTGATCTCCATTCCCCTATCTCAAAGCAGATTTTTGTTTTTCATGGCGTGCATTACGAGGAAGGTATTCCATCCGGGTCCTGCCCTGCCTTAAGGAACTCGACCGTTTCCTGAAACCCGGTTTTCCAGGATATGGAGGACTCTCCAAGCCAGTGCTTTCGAGCGTAAAGTCCTGGGGGCGTTTTGCTTTCCCTGAAAACGGCAAGGGGGTCGTATCGCGGGTCTTTTTTTAATCCCATTTCCGGAGATATTCCTTCATGCGGAGCTTTCGTTTTGTGTTCGCCGAAGTCATGTAACGCACCTTTCCAAAGACCGGTCGTTCAGGGCCCCAGGCCCGGTCGTGCCGGCCCAGGGTCCAGAAAATGCCAGTGTAGGAGTTGGGATCCCTTCCGTCCAGGGCGTAACGGTTATTGAGCCTTTCCATGATTTGGAGGGCGTCCCTGGGTGTGGGGGACCAGTGCAATATCTTTTTGCCCCAGAGCATGCGGAGATAATTATGAATCCGGCCCTCTTCAAGGAGCTGGTTCTGGGCCGCGTTCCATACAGGATCATGGGTGCGCGCTTCTTCAAATTCCTTTACAGCGTAGAGAGATGGCCTGAGATCTCCGGCGTGGTCTTGAAGCGTCTCCAGGACCCAGCTCGGAAGGGATGCATATTCATGGTAGTCGGGCCGCTTGTGGCAGAACTGAAAACCGAGTTCCCGCCACGTGATGAGTTGATCGAGAAAGGCCTCAGCGTTTTCGTTCATTCCCCACCATCCCTCTCTCTGGCCTTTTGCCCGATCGGAAAACTGTTCCGGAGACCATGCCTGTTGTTCCAGTATCTTTTTAACGATCTCATGGGAAGAGATGTGACCGAAGTGGAGGTAAGAAGAAAGGCCGCTTTCCGCCCCCTCGTCCGGGTGATTCCGGTCTTCCTTGTAAGACGGAAGTCTTTTTTCAATAAATGTTCTCAAGGCTGATCGCGCTGCACGCGTCCCACCGCGATACTTCACCGGTTTCACCTGGTGGTCGATGGGAAGGGAGTTTACAAAGGTTCTGATGCGATGGGTCCCGTCCATGGATAGAGAAGGCCATTTTTGGGTAACAGCCGGGGGAATAGCGCCGAGGGTCTGCAGTTTGAGGCCGGCGAAAGGCCGGGCCTTCGGTTGCTGGTTGAGGAGCGGGGGCAGGTGCTTTTGGGAAAGGCGCCTGAAATGATAGGCGGACTGAAAAATCTTGTCAGAGAGGCGGAGGGGGAGTATACCGTTGGCATCCACCTGTTCCATGAGCACGCCGACCTTTTTGGCAGCGGCCTTGGTCATGGAGGGGATGAAAAAAGAGGGAAAGTCGTCCGTGACGATAACGCAGGCCTTCAGGGAGAGGGCTTCAAGGAGCCCCTTGCCCTCGCCCTGTGTCCGCTCTACATACGGGTAGTAGGCCGCGGGCCCTTTGGCTAACTCACGGGCGTTATCGGCCATCCCTTCCAGGACAAAGGCATGGAGCCTGTCGCTGGCCCAGAGGTAGTCGCACCGAAGGGCCTCCAGCACCAAGAGGGGCTTCTGCAGCTCTCTGGCCCACTCCACGGCCCGGTCCAGGGCAAAGTTCCAGCTTACCCTCCGGGCTGCCGTCATCCAGTAGAGGACAAAGTCGCCACCGGGATTCACCGGGGTCTTATTACAGGATGTTACGCGCAGAGGCGGGACCGAGCCGCTCATTGTCAAGACGTCTCCTCCACAACTTCCGGCAATCAGCCTTCCTCCGTATCATCTGCCCCGATAAGGGGCAAGACTTTGTCCACCTGAAAGGCGACCAGAAATCTCGATCCAGGCTTTTCATCCTTGTATTCCCTGCGGCTGAGGGATTTAATGAGTTCGATATCCTCCTCTTCCCGGATCTTTCTGAGGTGAAGGCGTTTCCCATTGTATCCGGGTTCCTCTTCCCGAAACAGGTAAGCTGCGTAAGGATTTGACTGGAGATTATGGTGGGTGAGACGGTCGCGCATGATGAAGGCGATTGAACCATCTTCCAGGAAATGGGGCCTGGAATATATGGCCGCGTTGACCTTTCCCTCCTTGTCCGCTGTGGCCATGATTCCCGTTCCCCTCGCGCTTTCAAAATATTCTTTTAGAGCTTCCATGGCTTCCTCCTTTTAAATAAATGAAATCGACACTGCATCTAATGTATGGATCATCTTTCGGATTTCAAGTATTCGCCGTTGGATCGATGCGGCAAACGTGGGGAAGTCTCGGGGCGAAACGGTCAGGGCCGTCGAGAACCCGCTTTCCCACAGACCGGGCGATTCCTTTCAACATTCCCTTGAAGACGTACTGGTGAAAGGGGTAGAGGGAATACCAGTAAATAAGGCCTGAAACCCCTTTGGGCAAAAACCGGGAGAGCTGCTGGAGCTCCGTCCCCCCTTCCGGTAGAGAATGGAGTCGGTATTCCAGAACGGCTTCTCCGGGAAGTTTCATTTCTGAAATCAGAGAAAGCCGTTCAGCTTCCCGCACCTCAAGAACACGAAAAAAATCCACCGGATCGCCCGGCCGAAGCTGGACCGGGTCCGGACGTCCCCTCCTGAGGCCCATCCCGCCCACCAGCCGATCGATGAGGCCCCTCAAGGCCCACAGAAACCTGGATGAATACCAACCTCTCCTCCCGCCGATGCGTGCAATGGATTCCCATACCTCGTCGGGCGTGGCATCCAGGACCACCCGGTAGCCGGATTCCATGACGGCCCCGCCCGCGTATGGGATGTCGCCGCATTGTGCCCATTCAGGATAGTCGATGGACCCGGCATCCGCCCAGCATGTGTCCACACACTTCTCCTTCACCAGACCCAGGGCCAGCCGGATGGTTTCCCTGCAGTCCAGCAGGTGTTGGGGGATGATGGACCGGATGCGGTTTTCCTGGCAGACGACAGGGTTACGGAGCCCCTCGGCCAGGGGTCTCGCAATGTGGGAAGGCACAGGGGTGACCAGGTGAATCCAGTAGGAACTCAGGCGGGGGGTGAGCACCGGCAGGGGGATGATCCATCGTTTCCTCAAGCCTGCCACTTCTGCGTAGATCTCCATGAGCCGCTTGTAGGTCAGGACATCGGTTCCTCCGATATCGAAGGTCCTGCCGATGGTTTCGTCATGCTCAAGGCAACCCTTCAGGTAACCCAGGACATTGCGTATGGCGATGGGTTGTACGGGATTTCGGACCCAGCGCGGCGTGATCAAAACCGGCAGCCGTTCCACCAGGTATCGCATCATTTCAAAAGAGGCACTTCCCGACCCTAAGATCATGGCAGCGCGGAGGAACGTCGTAGGAACACTCCCGCCTTGCAGGATTCGGGCTACTTCTGTGCGGGAACGAAGGTGCTCGCTCAGGGTCTTGCCCTCAATCCCGAGGCCACCCAGATAAATGATCCTCTCCATACCCGCCCGGGATGCCGCCTTCGCCATGTTCAGGGCCGCATGGCGGTCGGTTCCGGCGAAATCTTTGTTTCGAGAGTTCATGGAATGGACCAGATAGAAAGCCGCCCAACAGCCTTCGGCGGCCTTCAGAAGAGACGCGTAATCCAGAAAATCGCCCTGGGCCATTTCGAGATTCCTGTGTCCCGCCCAGGACCGCGATTCAAGTTTGGAAAGGGACCGGCCCAGAACGCGGACGCGATATCCGGAATCTAGAAGCAGGGGAACGAGCCGTCCTCCCACGTATCCTGTGGCCCCACTGACCAGAACCGGATCACTTCGCATACTGAATACCTCCTTTTCACTTCATCTTCTGCCGAGGCTTTTAACTTTACAACTCTGAGACAGCCCCAAAGTGGGCCTTTTCGGGACCTTCCAGGAGCAAATAGGATTCAATGATGATTTTAACAGGTTCTCCTTCCGGTTTTTCAAGAAAACCTTTAAGTTCGGGATGTTTCGAGGACAATTCCTTACGTATTCGTTCCCGTTCTGTATCTTTGATAATCCTATCAAATCGGCCCGAAACGGTAAGGGCCATGGTCTCGGTATGGTCGGATTCCAATATATACTGTCGGTTATCAATCAGAAGGCTGACGGCTGGATTTTCACACATGTTTTGATACTTGCGGCTGTCTTTTAGCGTCATGAGGTAGATTTCGTCACATGAGGAATTGGTGGCATAGGCCATCAGCGAACAGTGTGGCCGGTTTTCCGAGGCGGTGGCCAAAACACAGGTACTCTGTTCCTGTATCACAGTTCTGATCCTTTCACGAATTTTTTCATCCATTGCTTCCCCTTATATGATCATTTCATATTTGCCATATGGACATTCGAACAAAACTTTAACGGGTTGCATCCAGTCCGAAGATCACGATTCCCAGATAGCCGTCCACCGTGACCCGATCTCCGGCTTTAATAAGGGACGTGGCGTCAGGCACCCGTGTCACGCATGGCAGACCGTACTCGCGCGCGATGATGGCCCCGTGAATGAGCATACCGCCACGGCGCTCCACGATGCCGGCGCAGAGCGGGACCACGAAGGTCATGGCGGGATCAACGGCCTCGCACACGAGGACCTCCCCGGATTGGAATTCGGTGAGGTCCGACGCTTTCGATACGACCCGGGCCGGGCCCTCGCCGAGTCCGGGACCCGCGGGCTGACCGGTCAACTGGCGGGGCCTGATGTCGAAGTCCGTGTTCTCCGTGGCGGAAGACTCAGCGGATTGGGGCACGTAGGCCTTTTTCTTGACCCGCGAAAGCAGTTCCTCATACGAACCCCGGTCTCCTTCCATGCCCGGATCGACAAGCAGGCGAGCCTCAGCAAGTGCGACAGCTTTGTCAAGTTCCGATTCGATCCGGCCCAGGTAGATGTTGTCGTCGTCCCTCAACCGATAACTGGCCCTGGCCAGATTGAGCATTTCCATGGTCTCGTCTCTCTTTTTCCCTTCAAAGTGGGACAGGAATTTTTCCGTGAGGGCGGAAATGTCCTTTCGGACGGTGGCTGTGGGCCGGGCAGCGGCCATCCGGAGCAGGATACCGCAGACATGGACCCGGCACTCGGCCGAAGGTGGAGCCTGGCAGATGACTTGCCCGTAATTTGAGACAAAATCGTCCAACCGCTTTAGAAAAGAAGGATCCGCATCAGCCGGATCCCCCGATTCAAGCACCTGCCGTAGTTCGAGGCTTTCCCGGATTTCGCTGGCCATGTCTTCTAAAAGCCGGTTTCGCTTGAGGCTTTCCATTTCCGTGGCAGCGAGTAGACTCATGAACTCGTAGGGGTCGGAAGGGCGCACCGCATCGTTGTACACCTGACCGAAAAGACGGGCCCCATGGGCGAAAGGAATGAAATCGCGCCAATAGGTTTCCACCCATTTCTTATGGACGAGGCTGCGCCGCTCTATTTCGTGCGACAGTTCGTCAGGGGAAAGAGCCTCCAGGGCTATGGATTTCAGATCGGAAGCCTCCCGTAGTATGGCTGGGATCAGGTCTTTTTCAATTTTTTGCCGGAGAACCCTGAGATTGTCAAAACTTCTGCTTAGGCTCAGGTACCACGACCGATCGTCCCCGGTTTCAGCCCCCGTTCCCGTGGTGATGGGGCGCGACTGAAGCAGGTACAGCCCGCCTTCTCGAAACGTCCACTCCACATCCTGGGGGCTCCCGAAATGTTTTTCCAAAGCCATGGCCGCCCGGTAGACCGCTTCCACATCCTCGCCATTCAATGGGGAATGGGGAGCCATTTCGGGCGGCAAATCCTCCAGGGTTGCCCCGTCTACGGTGGGGGTTACCCACCGGTCTCTGTCGGGCTGCATGTGAGAGAGTATATTCCCCGAGATCCTTTCCAGTATCCAGCGATCCGGTTCCACTGTACCGTCCACCAGCCCCTGGTTCAGCCCGTAAACCGATTCGATGACCGCCTGCGACGGGTCCATGGGGCTCCGGCAAAAAGCGACTCCGGAGCGGTCGCCGAGGACCATTTCCTGTATAACGACGGCCATGGTGCTCTTTTCAGGGTCCAGCCCCAATTCCCGGCGGTAAAGCAGGGCCGCGTCGGACCAGAGGGACGCCCACACCTTTCGGACATTTTCCAGTATTGCATCCGTGCCGCGCACGTTTACATAGGAGTCGTGAAGCCCGGCAAACGATGCCTTTGCTGAGTCTTCCCCGGGCGCCGACGATCTGACGGCCACAGTATTTTCCGCAAAGCACTTGGCGATCATATCCCCCAGCGTATCCTTCAGAGGCTTGGGCATCGGAGTGGTGAGAAACATGTTTCGAATGCGAAGGGACGCGTCCCACATTTCTTCCCATCGCATGTCTGCAAAGGCCTTCCGATGGATTTCCATCAGAATGCGTTCCCGAATGCCGGTGGATGTCGCATAGTCATCGTAGGCGTCAGAGGTAACACATAGGGCCGTGGGCACATTAAATCCGGCTTTCCATAAGGATGCCAGTGAATAGGCTTTCCCCCCGACCTTTGGCCGGTCTTCGTCCCGAATGCGTTCTATGGGCAGGATAAGGGTCATGACGGCATATGGATTTCAACCACATTCTGAAAACGTCTCACCAGGTAATAGGTCTCTACGGTCAGCTTTAGAAAAGCACAACTGGGCGAGTTGACGAAATCTTTCAGGTATGGGTGCCTTTCAAGATAGGGGGTCAACGCCTCCACCCTCTCAATGTCGGAGATTTCCCCCACAACACCTGTGGCGGTAACGGCCATGGCCGAGTGAATATCCGACTCCTCATTGGAGCGATTGTCCACGAGCATGGCCGCCCGTGATTCCGAAGTTAGATTGGCGTACTTTCGAGTGGATCGGGTCGTGGCAAACAGGAGTTGCATCAAATCCGGGGTAGCGGCAAAGGAGACGAGGCTGGCGTAGGGCTTTCCTGCGCCGTGTGTGGACAGGACGGCCAGTCTCTGGCTGTTCAGTAGGTGGGTCAATTCCAGGATCAAACCTTCCCTGTCGTTCATGCGCCTCCTCTCGTTGCCCGACCTTCTTGTGAGACAACCGGCCAAATGGGAAATTCGTTGACCGCATTTGCAGGTTATCAGTTTTGACATGGAAAAGCAAGGATGCCCTGAGGCAGTTATCAGAGCACAATATCCTGCCAGCGTAATGAATCTTAACATGTTTTTGGAAAAACAATGTTAAAATGGTTGACATCATCCATTACCACACTTATATTATTTATAATGTTTTCGGATCGAGTCGGAATGCGGGAGAACGAAATGGCCTGGCATACTGGACGAGTTATTTAACTCAGCGTTCATGTAACGTGCAATCCAAAAAGGAGGATGAAAATGGCCGAACAAGGATTTGTATGGGTAAAAGACAAAGCAGGAAACGAGTTCGTCTGTAAAGTTTTAGATCTGAAAGACCCAAAAAATGTCAGCGAAGAGGACCTTGAAAACTGCGTGGATGACGCGACCATGGGTGTTAACATCGGTGACTAAAAAGGAAATGAATCAGGAATTAAAGTAAAAATAATTGTAAAATGGTAAAAAAAGGCCGCGGAATATAACCCGTGGCCTTTTTTTACTATTTTCCAATGAAAGCCCATCGATTCTGTATCGGCCCTACTCAGTAAACCGAAAGCGCCAGAGGGCAATCAGAAAAAAGAACGCCGCGAAGCCTGAAAGAACGGCTGTCTCTTCCCACACGTCAGCAAACCCCAGTCCTCGAAGCATCACATCGTGGTAGCCCGACAAGGCCCAGGCATGGGGTGTAAAGCGTGAAAGCGTTTTCATGACGTCTGGCATGACAAATGTGGGTACCATTATCCCCCCAAGGGCGGACAGAACCACGGCAAAGAACACGCCCATGGCACCGATCTGCGCCTCTGTTCTGCCCAGCGCGGCCACCATAAGCCCAAGACCGTTGGCACATGCCGCCAGGGCAAGGGAGATCGGAATCAGGCCGTAAAACGTTCCGAAATGCATTCCGAACACAACGGCTCCCACCGCAAACATCAACCCGATTTGGACCAGGTTTACCATGTAGTAGGGCAGAAGTTTACCCACCAGCAAGGTCCATTTGGAAATGGGAGCGGCCAGTATCCGCTGAAAGGTGCCATCGTGCCTTTCCCGCATGAAACCCGCGGCCAGGGGTAATACGATAAAGAAGACGCCGAAGACCGTGTATCCTGGCACATTCTGCTCGGTGGCGCTGGGGCGAACGGTGCTTGCGGTGCCCTTGGGTGCAAGGATTGCCAGGTCGACCGCCGGGGCGTATGGCGCTGAAAGGGCTGCCTGGCGGGGCAAAACCGCTTCGATTTCTTCCCCCAACGTGGAAAATCGCTCTTTAATTTGATGAATCTGCCGGGATATGGCGACCCTTCGCTCCACGAGGGCCCGTATGGCGGCCTGTACCGGAGCAAGCAATTGCCGGTTGGTGGCCGGATCGATGATCAGCGAAACACGCGGTAAATCGGCTTCAGACGAGGCCACAAATCGTTTCACCGATTCGGAAAAATCATTTTCGAAGAGGATGGCCATGGGGCTTGATTTTTCTTTGACAAGGGCCTCCGCCCGATGACGAGTAAGCGCTGCACCCTCAATTTCCTCTATGATCTTAATCCCTTTTACGGTCTCAATGTCTTTTGAAATCTGTTTGGCTATGGGGCCTTTGTCCAGGTTGACCAGAAGCATCTCAATGGGATGATTTGCAGTCCCCGCTTCAAAAACGCCTTCCAGGGCAAAGCTCATAACCAGAATAAAAAAGACGGGCATGGCGAAAAGCAATGCCAGCGCTTCTAAGTCCTTCAAAAGGATCTTGAGTTCTTTCAGAGCGATGGCTGCAATCTGTCTAAGCATGGTCAATTCCGGGTCAATCCCTGACGGACCTGCCGGTCAGGTTCAAAAAAACGGTTTCCAGGGTCGGTTCGAGAAGCTGGGCAGAACGGACGGTGGCGTTGCATTCCTCGGCCAGTTTGAGGAGTCTTTCCAAATCCGCGTTCGGTCTGGCGCTCTGAAACTGAAATCCGGCATGCCGTTCCGAAGACCGCTGAACAGCGCCGTTCCGCTGAAGGGTTTCAAGCAGATGGCCATGAACAGGATGCCCCAGTTCGATACGGATAAGCCCCGTTCCGTGTTTTCGGATCAATTGCCGGGGTGTGTCCATTGCAATGATTCGCCCCGAATCCATGATGGCCACTCGGGAACACAAAGCCTCCGCCTCCCACAGGTGGTGTGTGCAATAAAGGAGTGTCTTTCCGGAATTGATTAGATCTTTCAGGCTGTTCACAATGGCATGGCGACTGTGCGCATCGATGCCGACGGTCGGTTCATCCAGCACAATAACCGCAGGATCATGCAACAGCCCGACGGCCAGGTTGAGTCTCCGCTTCATTCCGTTGGAGTAAGCGGATACGGTCATATCGGCCCGATCAGCCAGACGAACAGCCTCGAGGGCGTATGCCACACGATTCGAAAGCGCCCGTCCCCACAGCCCGTAAAGTCGTCCGAAAAAAACGAGGTTATCCATGGCGGTCAGTGCCGGGTATAGGGCAAAATCCTGAGGCACCAGCCCCAGATTAACCTTTGCCTCACGGGGGTGCGCGGACAGGGACACGCCGCCGATGTAAACAACTCCGGCGCTCGGTGGGATCAACCCGGAGATCATGCCGATAGTGGTGGTCTTGCCGGCCCCGTTGGGTCCCAGAAGCCCGAAGCATTCACCCTTTTCCACCCGAAAGCTCAAGCTGCGTACCACTAGCGAACTACCGTAGGCTTTCTTCAGTTGATCCACGAGAATCATGGGTGCCATCATTTGCGAAGTCCCCGCAGCTGATATTTTTCGAGAAGGAGGACGAGTCGGCAGCGGTTGTACCTCTGGGCCATAATCAACGGGAGGTTTTCGGCTAGGGCGTAAATGATCATGATCCAGCCCACCGCCGGTTTGTTCCACAGGAAAAAAAAGGGTGCCATCAGCATCGTCGTCCAGTGAGTCAGCTCCGCGCGACAGGTTTCCGCAGCAAATGTCGTTAGGTAACCCATCTCCCTTGAAGCCAGTTGTTTTTTGGGAAAGCCTCTGTCTTTCATCCACCTGGCACCATCAGGCAGGATCGATTTCCAGTGCCTGATGCGGGATACCCTTGTATAAAAACGCCCTTCTTTCTCCCACGGCTTCATCCTGTATATAAAACCATCGGGATGGAAGCGGTCTCGAGGTATCCGAACCATAACCAGGACAATTGCCATGTGGATAACGAACCAGGCAAGAATGTCCAGAATAACCGTCCAAAATGTGGTTAAATGGATAAGCCTCATTTGAGTCTCCGATCGGGCGAACCTATTCGGAAGAGCCTTTTACCCGTCGACCTTTCCAGAAAACATCTCCAATACCCATTCTGACAAGCAGGGAACGGAAAAAGACCAACACGAAAAAAATCAGGGGAAGCGGATAAAAAATGCACGTCAAAATGCCAAAATTGCCGATGCGGCGCAGCATCCAGTAAATCTGACCGGAAAAACCCAGATAAAGACAGATCCAGAGGATAATGGATACATCTCCGAGACCAAAAGCCGACTGGATCAGGTGGCGGGTCACGGAAACCCCGCCGGTGACCCAGGCTACGAGCAGTGCGAGCATGAAAATGGAGATTGCGTTTGCACCCTTCCCCCCGTAGCAGGAAACAGGGTGCCGGGCGTCCCTGAATGCGCCGGCCAGGCCCATACTTTCAAGCACTTGATGGCGGACCCGGCTGTGACCGCCAGTTGCGAAATAGTCCTCCCGGCGGCAGATAAGACACGGCCCGAAGGCGCCTCGGACAGCAAACTTCGCGGCAAACAGGCTGAAGGACCCGGTTCCCGCCATGGTGATGATATTAAAGAAGGCCGCAAGTTTCTCATAGGCCCTTTTCATTTCGTGATAAGGCTGAACCGAAAGGAGACCACCCACCCGCTCGTGCTCATTCAATATTCCGGCAAGCCCGTGGGGTTCCAGAAAAGTGTCCGCGTCCAGGAACATAAGGATATCGCCGCTGGCCTCCTTGGCCGCCTGCCAGCAGGCCCAGGGTTTGCCGAGCCACCCTTTGGGCAAGGGATTCGAATACATTACCCGGACACCATATGAAAGGGCGATCGCCGCGGTTCTATCCGTCGAATGGTCGTCCATCACAGTGATTTCCTTTGGCCGGCAAGTCTGGGATGCGAGTGAAGCGAGCAGGCGGCCGAGGTTTCGTTCCTCGTTTCTCGCGGGAATAATGATGGAGACGGATGTGTCGGATATGCCCGAAATATCCATAAAACGAATCAATGGGATTTTCCACAGGACCATGAACCCGAAGGCCCAGAAGATCAAAAGTATCCAGTACAATGCGGCGCACCCCTATGATCGTGCTCACAGGACATATAATTGTTGGAACCGGCAATCATCGAAACAGCACCTGCAATCAATGGCACTATCTTTTCGATAGGGCCGTACCTATGCGAACACCCATATAGATACCAAGTTTTTATTTCAACCTATCATTAGCATACTTTGCTCAAGAATCAAAACGGCTATTTTCGGGTATCTTTTAAGGAATTTTTAATTTGCCGCTCAGGATAGATTCATGTATGCTTGCCTTAAAATATTATTAGCAGAGGACCTCATAGTGGAAAAGATCCGCATAGGCGTCAGCACTTGCCTCCTGGGGGAATCGGTGCGGTATGACGGCGGGCATGCCCGCGACCGGTATGTGACGGAAACACTGGGCCAATACATGGAATTTGTGCCTGTTTGTCCCGAAATGGAGGCAGGTTTGGGACTGCCCCGCGAGCCGATCCGCCTGGTGGGAGACCCAGAATCACCCCGCGTTGTAACGATTAACACGAACAAAGACCTTACTGAAACCATGACCAACTGGGCACAACAGAGGGTGAGGGAACTTGAAAAAGAAGACTTCTGCGGTTTCATTTTCAAAAGCAAATCCCCCAGCAGCGGCATGGAACGGGTAAAAGTCTATACGGAAAAAGGCATGCCGGTCAAAAAAGGGGTGGGTGTTTTTGCCAAAGCCTTCATGGACCACTTTCCGCTCATTCCCGTGGAAGAAGAGGGAAGGCTTCACGATCCCCATCTGCGGGAGAATTTCATTGAACGTATCTTCACCCTGAACCGGTGGCGGCAAATGCTGAAGGAGAAACCGAGCGCCGGAACACTTGTAAAATTTCATACCCGGCACAAGCTACTGCTCCTTTCCCACAGCACAAAGCATTACCGGGAAATGGGGAAACAGGTGGCGGAAACCAAAGGGAAAAAAATATCCGAAATCTTTGACCATTACGAGTCCTTGCTCATGGAAGCCCTGCGGTTAAAGGCCACGGTCAAAAAACACACCAATGTACTCCACCACATGATGGGGTATTTCAAGAAACAGCTCACTGCAGACGAAAAGCAGGAACTTCTCGAAGTTATCAATGATTTTTATAACGGCCTTGTCCCCCTCATTGTCCCGGTGACGCTTTTTAAGCACTACGTGAGGAAATATGGACAACCCTATCTGAAAGACCAGGTTTACCTCTCACCTCATCCCATGGAACTCAAACTTCGAAACCGTGTGTAAATCGTGGATAGGCGAAACTTACCACTGAAAGCTGAACTTAGAAGGGAGGACTTAGGACTGCCATGGGAAAAGCAAGGAACCTTATGGTATTATTCTCTGTGATATTATCGACCACAGCCGGGTGCATGGGCCATGCTCAGGAAGAACATGGCACAAATCGGAATACCCTTGCCCCCTGTCCTGATTCCCCCAACTGTGTCTCCACGAAGAGCACTGATCCTGACCGCGCCATGTCGCCGTTGCCCTATATGGGGACAAGGGAAAAGAGCCACGAACGTTTAATCCTGGTTTTGCGTGACATGAAGCGGTGCACCATTATTAAAGCAGACCCCGGTTATATCCATGCGGAATTTCGCTCGGCCCTTTTCGGGTTTGTGGATGATGTAAATTTTATTTTTGATGATGACGAACGACGGGTACATTTCCGCTCTGCCTCAAGAACAGGTTACTATGATTTCGGGGCAAACCGCAAACGGATGAAGGAAATCTCTGAGCGGTATATGAATCCCAAACGGGAAATGGAATAGGACCGCCATTTAGAATGCCATGACGGACGGTCCGAAAAATCCCCTGAATGGGGGCGAACTGGCCCTAAGAGCCTCGGCAATAGATATTTACACATTGAATGCAGGTTTTGGCTCGTAATTGATTTGGCATTCGTGTGGTGTTCAGGCCCATCGGGGGCCATGTTTGGAAACTAGCGTGAGTTTACTATAAAACCATATTTTTTCAAAGAGATTAAAGCCGTAACCCATTGTTTTCTCAGAGGTTGCGGCTTTTTTTATCCTCAGATTTAGTGTATACACTGATTAAAAGGAATT
>Ga0222657_1000610_pt1 | contig 16343 bp, 11 predicted proteins | sample AntAcemetagen474_FD_179858 | JGI IMG/M metagenome (GOLD analysis project Ga0222657, IMG submission 179858) | Saline water microbial communities from Ace Lake, Antarctica - #474 | ecosystem: Environmental > Aquatic > Non-marine Saline and Alkaline > Saline | place: Antarctica: Ace Lake... | reverse complement strand
TACCGATAAAATTTGCTGCAAGGTCTAAGGCTGATTGTGTGCAGGCGTTGTCTCACAAGAATAGACCGGGCAAGAATGTGAACTTTCGGATTATTGTTTCTTTACAAATAGCAGGCATGAAGATGGCTTAGTGCGAGTGCAAGGTCTGGCAGGATTGTTCGAGCATGATGAGACGCTGGTTCCAGATAAAGCCATGAACTGTTTGGTTGTTTTTGCAGAGTAGAATTTGCTGAAAGAGGTAACGGTGAACGCATATTTGAAACTTTCTTTATCAAAAATATCATTAGCTTTAGCCCTTATTTCTATAGCAGCAATAATTTACGGCAACATCTATCGCTGCCCATTTGTTTTTGATGATAAGCGGGGGATTGAAGAACACAGCGAGATCCGGGCCCTGTCGAACTATTCGTCTCTTGAGGACCTTCTGAAGCCCAGGGCTATTGTGAATTTCACTTTTGGGCTGAATTACAAGTTCGGCAAACTGAATGTTTTTGGGTACCACTTGGTCAATGTTTTGGTCCATATCATAAGTGGGTTTCTTGCCTATTTTTTGGCCCATACAATATTCACACAACTGTCAAATCGATCTGCTCAACGGTTTGGTCATTCAAATAGTCCAAAGTCCAATGTCCAACGTCCAACGTCACAGGTCGACCCAAAGCTCAGAACCCACAACATAGAAGGCAGAACGTCTGAGGCGGTGTTCGACGTTTTTCAATCGACAATCGGCAATCGACAATCATCGATCTATCTCATGTCTTTGGTTACGGCGCTTATTTTTGTCGCACACCCAATCCAAACCCAGGCTGTGACTTACACTGTCCAGCGTTTCGCCTCTATGGCCGCCATGTTCTATTTGGCATCCGTATTTTTCTATTTGAAGGCAAGGATAATGCAGCAGAGTTCGGTGGACAGAGTTCAGCAGTCAGGGATCAGAGGGGCTTTCGGCTTTCGACTTTCGGCTTTCTTTGGCTTGTCTATTATTTGCGGAATGTTGGCCTTTTTGAGCAAGGAGAACACAGCGAGCTTACCTGGGGTGATTCTGCTTGCGGAGTATCTGCTGATGGATCGGACATGGGAAGGGTGGAAGAGGAAGATCCCATGGTTTTGTTTGACGTTCGCTTTTTGGTGGCTCTTTGTTCTTTATGTCATAGGGTTTTTCAGTGGTGGAATTGAGGGGCAAGGTCTGTTAGAGGATGTATCCCGGTTGACGCAGGAGACTGAAAATATAAGCCGATGGAGTTATCTATGCACGCAGTTTAGCGTTCTGGTGATATACATAAGGCTCCTCTTTTTACCAATCGGTCAGAATCTGGATTATCTGTATCCATTCAAAACCGGTTTCTTCGACGGTTACACGCCCCTTGCCTTTGCATTCTTAATAGGGGTTATTTTCATCGGGATGTGGAATATCAGAAAAAGGCCGGTCATATGTTTTGGGATTTTCTGGTTTTTCATCACACTTTCGGTGGAATCAAGCGTCATCCCCATTCGGGATGCCCTTTTCGAGCATAGACTTTATCTTCCCATGTTTGGCTTTGCGATTATTGTAAGTTATTTGGTGTTTCATTTTTTATCAAAGAGAATTTCTTGGGCTGTCGCGATTTCTGTGGTCATGATTTTATGCCTCGGGACCGCCACATATTTGAGAAACAGGGTGTGGCAGGACAATATTTCACTGTGGTCCGATGTGGTATCCAAAAGCCCTTCGAACGAATGGGCACACATTAACTTGGGGACAGCTTTAGAAAAGAAGGGAAGGATCGAGGAGGCCATCAGTTACTATTTAAAAGCGGTAAAAATTAATCCTGCCTGTGTGGTAGCCCACAATAATCTTGGGATTGTTTTGGCCGGGCAAGGTCGTTTAGATGAAGCTATTAAGCATTATTCCGAAGCATTGAGGATTAAGCCAATCTTAGTAGAAGCGCACAACAGCTTAGGAAGTCTTCTGGTATCACAGGGGAAATTTGATGAAGCCATTAGTCATTTTTCTGAGGCTTTGCAGTTTGATCCCGACAATAGGGATGCGCATTATAACCTTGGAAAAGCCTTAGAAAAGCAAGGCAAAGGAGGGTATAGGGATGATGTCAGAGCTCTTAGAGAAATGTTGCGGGTCAACCCCGAAAATGCCAACGCTCACTGCAACCTTGCTACTATACTGGTTAAGAGAGGAAGGTTAGAAGATGCAATCACCCATTATACAGTAGCCATACGGATCAACCCTGACTTTGCTGCGGCTCACAATAATTTAGGGGTCGCATTGAAGCGGAAAGGTAGGTATACGGACGCTATCAGGCATTTCAGGAAAGTGATAGAGATCAATCCCGAAAATGCCAGCGCTCACTACAATCTTGCTGATATACAGGTGCAGAGGGGAAGTTTAGAGGATGCTATTACCCATTATACCGAGGCCATACGGATCAACTCTGAGTTTGGCTGGGCTCACAATAATTTAGGGATCGCATTGGAGAAGAAAGGTAGGTATACGGACGCTATCAGGCATTTCAGGGAATCGCTGCGGATCAACCCTGACAATGTGGAGGCGCATTTTAATGCAGGGGAGTTATTGATGAACCGGGGGGATCTGGAGGAGGCTGTTTACCATTTTAAGGAGGCATTACGCATTAGACCTGAATATGCCATGGCCCGGTATCATCTTGAGAAAACACTAAAGCAAAAAGAAAAATCGGGTGCAGGCCCACAATAACCTTGCTGCTACACTGAAAAATCAGGGGAAGGCAAAACAGGCGATACATCATTATTGTGAGGCACTGAAAATCAGACCCGATTATGCAGAGGCGCATAATAACCTTGGGGCCGCGTTAATGGACCGGGGAAATGTTAGAAAGGCAATAGAACATTATTTGAAAGCCCTGCGGATAAAGCCTGATTATGGTAATGCACACAATAACTTAGGTTATGCCCTGAACTTGGGGCATGCGACTGAAAACGATGATTTGCATGACGTGGAATGAAGCCTATGGTAGAAAATAGTTGCTTTTTGAGAGCATTTTTTGTTTGATGCTCATCTTGTTACCTGTTTATCTCTTCGATAGTTTCATATGGCAGATTTACAAGAACATTTTGATGAAATAGCTCCCAAAAGGCGGGCATGGAAAAAGCGTAATTATTATTACCACGAGTCTATTGAGGCCTTTTTCCGTTTTCTTGTTCCTGAAAACAGAAAAGTTCTTGAGCTGGGATCGGGAACTGGGGAGCTTCTGGCTGCTTTAAAGCCTTCATACGGCGTGGGAATAGATATTAGCGCCGGGATGACGGCGCTTGCGAAAGAGGCATTTCCGAATATTGATTTCAGGCAGGGGAATGCTGAAGATCCTTTAACCTGGGATATCAAGGGAACATTTGACTATATAATTATGTCCGACCTGGTCGGCCATCTTGAGGATATACAAAAAACCTTTGAAAATCTAAAGGCTTTCTGTTCAAACCATACAAGGATCATCGTTTCCTATTACAATTTTTTGTGGGAGCCTGTTTTGAAGCTTGCGGAGCTCTTCAACCAGAAAACCCCTACAAATGCAGGGAACTGGCTTTCTCCTGAGGATATTGAAAACCTCTTGTTTCTTTCGGGATTTGACACCATTAAGGAGGAAAGAAGACTCATATTTCCAAAAAAGGTTCCGTTTCTGCACAAAATTATAGATTTTATCGGTAGCCTCCCTTTGATAAACAGGCTCTGCCTCAGCAATTATATTGTTGCAAGGCCACTTGACGAAAACCCTGTAACGGAAAAAAGCGTTTCAGTTGTAATCCCGTGCAAAAATGAAAAGGGTAATATAGAAAATGCGGTAAAAAGGCTTCCTGATCTGGGTTCTCATACGGAAATTATTTTCATTGATGGTCATTCTACTGATGGAACCCCTGATGAAATAAGAAGGGTTATGCGTCTTTTTCCGGATAAAGATATCAAATTTCTTCATCAGAAAGGCAGGGGTAAGGGAGATGCCGTGCGCAAGGCATTTGAGCAGGCGCGCGCAGATATTCTCATGATTCTGGATGCGGATCTAACTGTGCCTCCCGAAGAACTTCCAAAGTTTTACAATGCCCTGGCATCAGGAAAAGGAGAGTTTATAAACGGGTCCAGACTTGTCTATCCAATGGAACAAGAAGCCATGCGCTTTCTGAACATGCTGGGAAACAAGTTTTTCAGTCTTGCGTTTTCATGGCTCCTGAGCCAGAGAATCAAAGACACTCTTTGCGGTACAAAAGTCATAAGCCGTGAAAACTATATGGCAATTTCTGCAAACCGGCACTATTTCGGTGATTTTGATCCTTTCGGTGATTTTGATCTCCTGTTCGGAGCTTCGAAACTCAATCTTAGAATAGTTGAAATACCTATACGCTACAGAGCAAGACAGTACGGCGAAACACAGATAAGCCGCTTCAAACACGGACTTCTGCTGATGAAAATGTGTTTCTTTGCCATAAGAAAGCTGAAAGTGTTCTGATGAGTCGTGAAATTCTAGAAAATCAGCTCAAAGCTTGGAATAATAAGCCCGCTTTGAGAGCCATATATGAGCAATGGTTCAATGAGATAAAGCTCAATCTGACTGCCGGCATCTCGGTTGAGATCGGCTGTGGGACTGGTAGACTTAAAGAGCATATACCGGATGTCGTGACCGTAGATATCGTAGAGCTCTCGTGGACAGATGTGGTTTGCGATGCCCATGAACTTCCATTTAGAAGTGGAAGTATTGGGAATCTTATCTTGTTTGATGTCCTCCATCACCTTTCCATGCCCATGATGTTTTTCTCGGAAGCCTCAAAAGTTCTGAGACCTGGAGGCAGGATGATCATCATGGAGCCCTATATTTCTCCTGTTTCATGGCTTATTTACAAGTTTTTTCATCCCGAACCCATATGGATGAAGTGCAATCCCTTGGATTCTGGAATGGCCAAAAGTTCGAACAGGCCTTTTGATTCGAACCAGGCTATACCTACGTTGATATTTTTCAAGTTTTTAAAGCAATGGAAGGAAAGGTTTCCTGAGTTTGCCGTCAAAACCCGTAAAAAACTAGCTTTCATTGCATATCCCGCTACGGGAGGGTTCGGAAGAAGACAGCTTCTGTCTGACAGACTGATTATCTTAACCCACTCAATGGAAAAATATTTGAGTTTTTCAGCATTTTTCACAGCATTCAGGGTTTTTATTGTTATTGAAAAGAATTACGCATGGAATCGCGAATAGAGGTCCCTAAAAAAATCAAAACGTATTCACTGCTGTCAGATTAAGTTATAAGAGATCCTGAGAATACTTATTTTGATTAAGAGTTAATTAAATTCAACGGTTTCGTGAGGTCCTATGAACAAATCCCGACCGGATAGTGGTAGGAAGGCATTTTTCATCAAATATCGTGATGTATGGGGATGTCTGTTTCTCGTGGTCATCACCCTTACTGTTTATTGGTCAGTTCAAGACTATGATTTTGTGAACTTTGATGATGGTGTTTACGTGACCGAAAATCCACATATTCAGGAGGGGTTAACATTAAAGAGCGTCATTTGGGCTTTCAGTTTTTCAGAAAAAGAGGATACTTATTGGCACCCGGTCACCTGGCTTTCCCACGCCCTGGACTGCCAATTGTACGGGTTGCAGCCCGGAAAACACCATTTGACCAATCTGATGTTTCACATAGCAAACAGTCTTTTGCTATTCATGGTCTTCAAATGGATGACCGGGGCTTTTTGGAGAAGCGCCTTTGTGGCCACGATTTTTGCCATACATCCCATAAATGTGGACTCTGTGGCGTGGGTGGCAGAGCGCAAAAATGTTGTAAGTACTTTTTTCTGGATGCTTACAATGCTCAGCTATGTTTATTACATCAAGAAACCAGCTCTTTATAAATATCTGTTAACTCTTTTTATGTATGTATTGGGCCTCTTGACCAAACCGATGCTGGTGACATTGCCGTTTGTATTTCTCTTGCTGGATTATTGGCCTTTAAAACGTTTTTTCCAAGGGCAACTCAGCAGAAATGGAAACGGAGAGCGAACCAAAACAGTAATACCAGGATTTAAAGGATTTCCCCCTTTTTACCTGATTGTGGAGAAAATTCCCTTTTTTATACTGTCAGGCCTTTCGATCGCTTTGTTCTCTTTATCGGTTCAGGAAAAAGGCTCTTTGGCATTATTGGTGCCGATGGATCTCCGGATTTCCAATGCCTTGGTATCTTACGTAAAATATATTGGCAATATGATTTGGCCGCAGGGTTTGACAGTCTTCTATCCATATCCCCGCATGGTCCCCGCGTGGGAAACCGTTGGTGCGTTGTTTTTTCTTGTATGTGTATCTGTCTTTGCGATTCGATCAATTCAAAGGGCACCCTATTTTATCATTGGCTGGCTGTGGTTTCTGGGAACACTTGTGCCGGTATTGGGGTTGGTTCAGGTGGGCTTGTGGCCAGCCATGGCTGACCGCTTTGCTTATGTGCCACTAATTGGTCTGTTCATGATTTTCGCCTGGGGTGTTCCCCAGATCTGCCAAAATTGGAGTTACCACAAAATATGGCTTTCAGCATCTGCGGCCATTTTGCTGCTTGTTTTGATCACGGTGACATGGAAACAAGTCGGATACTGGGAAAACAGTATCACCCTCTTCGCGCATAATCTCAGGTTTACCTCCAACAACCACATCGCACATAACAACCTGGGTACTGCACTGGACGAGCAAGATCGCACAGAAGAAGCCATCGAACATTATTTACAAGCCCTGCGGATAAATCCCGATTATGATAAAGCACATAACAATCTGGGGTTTGCTCTGGACAAGCAGGGTCGCACAGAAGAAGCCATCGAACATTATTTGCAGGCCCTGCGGATAAATCCTGATTATGATAAACCACATTACGGTCTGGGGCTTGTTCTGGACAAGCAGGGTCGCACAGGAGAAGCCATCGAACATTATTTGCAGGCCCTGCGGATAAATCCTGATTATGATAAAGCACATAACAATCTGGGGTTTGCCCTGGACAAGCAGGGTCGCACAGAAGAAGCCGTCGAACATTATTTACAGGCCCTGCGGATACAGCCTGATTATGATAAGGCACATAACAATCTGGGATTAGTTCTGAGCAACCAGGGTTATACAGAAAAAGCTATCGAACATTATTTGCACGCCCTGCGGATACAGCCTGATTTTGCGGAAGCACATTACAACCTGGGTAATGCTATGAACAAGCAGGGTCATACAGATGAAGCTATCGAACATTATTCACAGGCCCTCCGGATACAGCCTGATTTTGCGGAAGCACACAGCAATCTGGGTAATGCTATGAACAAGCAGGGTCATACAGAAGAAGCCATCGAACATTATTTACAGGCCCTGCGGATACAGCCTGATTATGCGGAAGCACATTACAACCTGGGTAATGTTCTGGACAAGCAGGGTCGCACAGAAGAAGCCATCGAACATTATTTACAGGCCCTGCGGATACAGCCTGACTTTGCGGATGCACATAACAATCTGGGCGTTGCTATGAAAAAGCAGGGTCGCACAGAAGAAGCGGTCGAACATTATTTGCAGGCTCTGCGGATAAAGCCTGATTTTGCAGAAGCACACAACAACCTGGCTATTGCTCTTTTTCATAAAGGTGATATTGATGGGGCTATTACCCATTTTCGAAAAGTGTTAGAGATAAATCCTAACAATAGTAAAGTAAAAAGCAATCTTGACAAAGTATTGATCATGCAACAAATGATGCAACAAAAAAAATCGAGGGCTGTTTCACGAGAATAGGCCATTTAAATTCCAGGTATCTTTATTGTTTGTTGGGTAAAAAGTCGTCTGAAAACCGAAAGAAAGGTGTAAACTAAATTGAAAAAACTGTTCGGAAAGTCCTCGTTTGCCTTAATCGTTATTACACTTTTTACTGTAATTATTTATTCCAATATCTACCAATCCTCTTTTGTCTTTGATGATCGACCAGGTATTCAGGAGAATTTGGATATTCGCAATGTTGGGAACTATTTGTCTGTTGATAGACTGCTGAAACCCAGGGATATTGTCAACCTAACCTTTGCCCTTAATTATAGATTCGGCAAACTGAATGTCTTTGGGTATCATCTGATCAATGTCTTGATCCATATCATAAACGGGTTTCTTGTCTATTTTCTCTCCCTGACCGTCTTCAAACAGCTATCTCCCTCGTTTACGAAACCATTCGATCGTTTGAACGGCCCTAATTCCAAACTGAAACGGTCAACATCCAAAGAACGACGTCAGGGGAGCAAGACAGGTCGGAAACAGGAATCCAAAAAGGCTCGATCATTGGGTAGTGAAGCGCACCCCGCCTCTTCCCAATCATCAATCATCAATCTACAATCATCAATCCCATGGATGTCCTTAGTGGCGGCTTTAATTTTTGTCGCACACCCAATCCAAACGCAGGCTGTGACTTACATTGTGCAGCGTTTCGCCTCTATGGCCGCCATGTTCTATTTGGCATCCGTATTTTTCTATTTGAAGGCAAGGATATTGCAGCAGAGTTCGGTGGACGGAGGTCAAAGGTCGGGAGAGAGTGATCTGAGGACAGAGGACAGAGGTCAGGCGTCAGGGATCAGAGGGGCTTTCGGCTTTCGGCTTTCGGCTTTCTTTGGCTTGTCTATTGTTTGCGGAATGCTGGCCTTTTTGAGCAAGCAGAACACGGCGAGCCTGCCGGGGGTGATTCTGCTTGCGGAGTATCTGCTGATGGATCGGACATGGGAAGGGTGGAAAAGGAAGATCCCATGGTTTGTTCTGACGTTTGCCTTTTGGACATTTTTTGTTTTCTATGTAGCAGGGTTTTTCAGTGGTGGAATTGAGGGGCAAGGTCTGTTAGAGGATGTATCCCGGTTAACGCAGGAGACTGAAAATGTAAGCCGATGGAGTTATCTCTGCACGCAGTTTAACGTTCTGGTGATATACATAAGGCTCCTCTTTTTACCAATCGGTCAGAATCTGGATTATCTGTATCCATTCAAAACCGGTTTTTTCGACGGTTACACCCCCCTGGCCTTTGCATTCTTAATAGGGATTATTGTCATCGGGATATGGAATATCAGAAAAAAGCCGGTTATATGTTTTGGGATTTTCTGGTTTTTCATCACACTTTCGGTGGAATCAAGCCTTATCCCCATTCGGGATGCCCTTTTCGAGCACAGACTTTATCTTCCCATGTTTGGTTTTGCGATTATTGTAAGTTATTTGGTGTTTCATTTTTTGTCAAAGAGAATTTCTTGGGCTGTCGCGATTTCTGTGGTCATAATTTTATGCCTCGGGACCGCCACCTATCTGAGGAATATAACTTGGCAAGATAATACAAACCTCTGGTCAGATGTTGTGTCAAAGAACTTCCACAACTATAGGGCACACAACAATCTGGGATTTGCTCAGAGCGTGCAGGGTCGCACAGAAGAAGCCATCGAACATTATTTACAAGCCCTGCGGATAAAGCCTGATTTTGCGGAAGCACACAACAATTTGGGTAATGCTCTGAAAAAACAGGGTCATACAGAAAAAGCCATCGAACATTATTTACAAGCCCTGCGGATAAAGCCTGATTATGCGGAAGCACACAACAATCTGGGCAATGCTCTGGACAAGCAGGGTCGAACAGAAGAAGCCATCGAACATTATTTACAAGCTTTGCGGATAAATCCTGATTTTGCTGGAGGACACATTAACCTGGGTAATGTTTTGAACAAACAGGGTCATACAGAAAAAGCCATCGAACATTACTTACAAGCCCTGCGGATAAAGCCTGATTTTGCTGGAGGACACAACAATCTGGGTAATGCTCTGAAAAAGCAGGGTCGCACAGAAGAAGCCATCGAACATTATTTACAAGCCCTGCGGATACAGCCTGATTTTGCGGAAGTACATTACAATCTGGGGTTTGCTCTGGACAAGCAGGGTCGCACAGAAAAGGCCATCGAACATTATTTACAAGCCCTGCGGATAAAGCCTGATTTTGCGAGAGCACATTACAACCTGGGAAATGCCCTGGGCAAGAAGGGTCGCATAGAAAAGGCCGTAGCACATTATTTGCAGGCCCTGCGGATAAACCCTGATTATTCAGAAGCACATTACAATCTGGCTATTGCTCTGGACAAGCAGGGTCGCACAGAAGAAGCCGTCGAACATTATTTGCAGGCCCTGCGGATAAACCCTGATTATTCAGAAGCACATTACAATCTGGCTATTGCTCTGGACAAGAAGGGTCGCACAGAAGAAGCCATCGAACATTATTTACAAGCCCTGCGGATAAAGCCTGATTATTCGGAAGCACACAACAATCTGGGTAATGCTCTGGACAAGCAGGGGCATATAGAAGAAGCCATCGAACATTATTTGCAGGCCCTGCGGATAAAGCCTGATTATGCGGAAGCGCACAGCAATCTGGGGAATGCTCTGGACAAGAAGGGTCGCACAGAAGAAGCCATCGAACATTATTTGCAAGCCCTGCAGAAAAAGCCTGATTATGCGGAAGCACATTACAATCTGGCTATTGCTCTGGACAAGCAGGGTCGCACAGAAGAAGCCATCGAACATTATTTACAAGTCCTGCGGATACAGCCCGATTTTGCGGAAGCACACAATAACCTCGCTATTGCTTTTTTTCGTAAAGGTAATATGGAGGGGGCTATTGCCCATTTTCGAAAAGCCGTATTGATAAATCCTGACGATAGTAACGCAAAAAGCAACCTTAAGAAAATATTGATGATGCAACAAAAAAATAATTAAATTGCTGACAACTTATAATGCGCCTTATTCCGTTTTGTCCAGGAGACGGAATTCGGATATGTCCGGTGGATGAGCGTGCGAGGCGTAATCTTATACGTGCCTTGAGGTTCATGAAAAAACACCCTTATGAGAGGGGGTATGAAATAGGCATCGCTGTTTGTCTTCCGTAAGACCGCAGGCCTGGTTATGATGGAAAAATCTTGGATTGTCAATAAATTAGCAAGGCCATGGATCGCGTTGATTCTTATTGCGTTCGTTGCTTTGGCTATATACAGTAACATCTATGGAACGCCTTTTGTCTTCGATGATATAAATCAGGTTGAAGACAAGGGCACGATTAGAGATTTAAAGATTTTTTTGACACCGAGAGCACTTCTTTCTGTTTCTCCAAGACCGATTGTTGACTTAACATTTGCCCTCAATTATAAATTTGGTAACCTGAATGCTTTTGGGTACCATTTAGTCAATGTAACGATCCATATCATAAATGGATTTCTTGCCTATATCCTATCGCTTGTAATATTCAAACAACTATTGAATTCACCTGCTCAACGGTTTGGTCATTCGAACAGTCAAAAGCCCGAAGTTCAAAGCCCAAAGTCTCAGGTTGACCTAAAGCTCCGAACCTACAACATGGCGGCAAGCAGGTCTGAGGCTGTGCCGGGTGTTTTTCAATCGACAATCGACAATCGACAATCATCAATCTATCTAATGTCATTGCTTACGGCCCTTATTTTTGTTGCGCACCCTATTCAAACCCAGGCAGTTACCTATACAGTCCAGCGATATACCTCCATGGCGGCCATGTTTTACCTGGCATCAGTCCTCCTTTATTTGAAGGCAAGGGTGTTGCAGCATAGGGGCGGGGACGGAGGTCAGAGGACGGGGGTCGGAGATCAGAGGTCGGAAGACAGGGGTCAGGGGGAAGAGGGGAGAGGGGTTTTCGGATTTCGGGTTTTAGCTTATTTTGCCCTATCCTTTCTTTGTGGCATTCTGGCCCTCTTGAGCAAAGAGAGTTCGGTAAGCCTCCCTGGCGTGATTCTCTTTGCGGAGTATATGCTCTTTGACAAGACATGGCAGGTCTGGAAGAGAAAACTGCTCTGGTTTTTGCCGGCGTTTGCAATTATGGTGATTTTTACCCTTTATGTTTACAGTTTTTTTAGGGGACAAGTCCAATTCGGGAGATTGCTGGAAGATGTTGCGGAAATGATGCGTGCGCCCGGTACGGCTACCAGCCGCTGGGATTACCTTTGCACGCAGTTTAATGTCGTTGTGATATATATCAGATTGTTGTTCCTTCCGGTGGGCCAGAATCTGGATTATATGTATCCCCTTAAGACTGGGTTTTTTGACGGTTACACGCCTTTGGCTTTTCTCTTTTTGCTCCTAATCGTTGGCTTTGGAATGTGGAACATAAAGAAGCGACCTGTCATAACGTTTGGCATTGTCTGGTTTTTCATGACCCTTTCGGTGGAATCAAGCGTCTTCCCTATAGAAGATACGTTGTTTGAACATCGGCTCTATCTTCCGATGTTCGGTTTTGGACTTGTGATAGCTTATATGGTTTTTTGTCTCTTGCCTATCAAACGATTATGGTGTGTTATTCTTACTATTCTGATGATAGTTTCTCTCGTAACGGCTACGTACCTGAGGAATAGAACATATGAGAATGGTATAACACTTTGGTCCGATGTAGTATCCAAGAGCCCGCTAAATTTTAGGGCTTACTATAATTTGGGGAATGCTTTATATAAAAGCGAACGAAGGGAAGAAGCAATCAACCGCTATTCCGAGGCACTCCGGATTAAACAGGATTTTGCCTTAGCGCACCTTAATTTGGGAGTAGTGCTGATTGAGGTGGGAAGACTTGATAATGCCATCAGCCATTTATCAGAGGCAATGCGCATCAAACCCGGGAATGCTGTAATCCACAACACCCTCGGCAATGCTCTTATGAAGTTGGGTCGCCTTCAGAATGCAGTTCTGCATTTTTCTGATGCAATTCGCATTGCGCCTAAGTTTGCAAAGGCACACAATAACCTGGGAATTGCATCGGCTCGACAGGGAAATCTCAAGGATGCGGTGGTGCATTTCTCGGAGGCAGTGAGGATTGAACCCCATAATGCCAAGATTCACGAAAATTTAGGGCAGGCATTTATGCTGCAAGAAAATCTGCCGAAAGCGACTCATCATTATTCCGAGGCGGTCCGTATAAACCCGGCTTATGCGGAGGCGCACTGCAAGCTGGGGGTTATCCTGGTACGCCAAGGAGATGTTGATGGTGGTATCGAGCATTTTTCTAAGGCGTTGAAGATCAAACCGGGGATGAACGAGGCACGCCAGGGGATGAACCGGGCGATGCGATTAAAGGGTTTGAAGAAACCACCTTATCGGTGATGAACTGAAATTGTTGTTGAAGGGTGCATTCATCTTTAGTTTATACAAGGGGAAACAGGTTTTGTTATGGATGATTACAAGAAAAAATTTGCCATGGCATTGGCCGAAGCAGGGGCCATATTTTTTGACAGAAGCCTTATCTTGAAAGATGGGCGCCCTACACCTTATTTTGTCAATATGGCCATGTTCAGGACCGGTCGCCTGTCCATTGAAATCGGCTCTTTTTTTGCCGATATGATGATATTACAGGGATTGGTCAGGGGCACGGATGTCATCCTGGGGCCTTCCTACAAAGGGAGCACCATTGCTCTGTCAACCGTGATTGCTCTGTGGCAAGAGCACCGGGTTGATATGACCTTTGACTACGATCGAAAGGAAGCCAAGACCCATGGCGAAGCAAGCGTGTCAAAGAGCATGTTCGTCAACCGCTCTTTTTTTGATGGCTGCCGGCTATTTATTGTGGATGACGTTGCAACCTCCATGAGGACTAAATTCGATCTTTTGAAGAAGATAGAATCGGAGGCCCGCTTAACAGGCATGTCATTCCAGGTGTCCGGTGTAGGAATCGGGCTGGACAGAGAACAGACAACCGCGGTGTATGGCAAGGATGGTAAGGTAATACTGGGGCAGAAGGGGAAAAATGCCATCCAGGACTTTGTGTCCAGGAGTGGTATACCTGTTTTTTCAGTGGCTGGCATCAGGGAGGTAGTGGACTATCTTTATAAGGAAGGGGTTCCCGTTATGATCCGGGGGAACCGCAGTCCAATGGATGAAAAGACAAAAGCGGATTTTGATGAATATGTCGAGACGTACGGAGTCAAATAACTTTTGCTGAAGGTCGCCATGTCCGATCAGAGATGTTTACCGGATACGATTAGTAATATCCTGAGCAGCAGAGTGCCAAAGTCTTTTGATGATAAGAGGTCAACTAACTATAGACCCGCCGGTGTGCTCCTGCCTCTGTTGGAAGAGGGAGGCGTCTGCAAGGTTCTCTTTACCAAGAGGACCGACAGTGTAGAACATCATAAGGGCCAGATATCTTTTCCTGGTGGCGCGGTTGACAAGAGGGATACGTCCATAGAGGAAACGGTGTTGAGAGAAACTTATGAGGAAATCGGCCTCTCTGAAAAGGACATTGAGATCTTAGGCAGGATCGATGATGCCCTGACCGTGGCGTCCAATTATGTTATCCACCCGCTTGTGGGCATGGTTAGGTCCATGGATGATCTTGCCATCAACCGGGCCGAGGTGAAACGGGTCATCACGGTGCCGCTGAGTCTTTTTCATGGCACCGATTCAGAAAAGAGGCGATATCCAGTGAAATATGATGGGGTGACATACGAGACACCCGCATACAAATATTGTGAACACACAATTTGGGGCGCGACTGCCGGGATCATGGAGAATTTCATGGAGATCATCGGGGATAAATTGTGCTTGCCCCGGATTCAAAAATAGGTTATACATTAATATATTGTCGGGACGTGGCTCAGTCTGGTAGAGCACCGCGTTCGGGACGCGGGGGTCGCTGGTTCAAATCCAGTCGTCCCGACCACAACATTACACCTTCCCCTCCCGGACAAGCCGCGCAAAATGTTCAAAAGAGCGATCATACGCGGCTTCAGACCTCTTCCTTCGCACATCCGGCAATCGTATCTTTCTAAGTTTTTTCCCTTTACACTTCATGTTCTCTTATTCCCTCCCTTTTGAAATAATTCATGTCTATTAATTCAATGAAAGCCGGCCTGGTTAAAAGGGATGCCATGATATAACTGGACCTCGATAACAAAATCTATGCTTCGATTGGCAAAAAGGTGCATATTTTGTCAGCGGTCGCGTGTGAATGACTAAAAGAAGGCCAAATGAAAATGTAGACTTTTTTGGCATGATGTATGCATGCTTTATGCATGTTTAGATATGAAAGAGAGTGAAATTGGAGCAGTCAAATTTTCCTTGACAAAACGTTCAATTTATGAACAATATAGCTGTTAGGTGTTTAATCTCAATCGTTTTAGCAAGCAAAATCAGTGCCTTGGGACGGCTCACATGGACAATCAAGATATTCACACACTCCGATTAATGGGGGAAATCGAGCGGGATGGCAACCCCAGCCAGAGAGAACTCTCCCGGCGCTTGAACATCTCCTTGGGCCTGGTCAACACCTTTTTAAAGAGACTTGTCAACAAGGGGTATTTCAAGGTCAAGACCATGCCTAAGAACAGGGTAAAATATTTCTTGACCCCTGAAGGCTTAGCAAGAAAGAGCCGGCTTACAGTGGAATATCTACACTACTCGACCAGGTTTTATAAGGAGATTAAGCAGTTATTAATTCGCAAATTCGAAAAGATGGAAGAAAATCGGATAACATCCACCCTCTTTTTCGGCGCTGGAGAGGTAGCCGAGTTGGCATATCTCTATCTACAGCTTACTAATATTCATTTAGTGGGGATCGTTGATGAGAGGAAAAACGGGACCGCATTCTTTGAGTTTGAGGCCGAGGGCCTTGACCGGTTGGACAGAGAAGATTGGGACGCGATTCTGGTGACCCGTTTGGATGACACGGACCGGGACATAGAATATCTTATTGAAAAAGGGGTGGATTCCGCTAAGATACTAACCCTGTAGGTGTTCAACCACTTAGTGAGGTATATGACTTTAAGGCATGCTCAATCAACAATCAACAATTTTACCCCGTGAAATTCATACCAATGAAGAGCGAAGCGAATTTAACCGGGGCAACAATCAACAATCCCTCAAATGGTACGCCCTGCATACCCGAAGCCGTTTTGAGCAGAAGGTCCACGACGGGCTTTGCGGTAAATCATTTGAGGCCTTTTTGCCCAAGATACAGGTGATGAGTAGACGAAAAGACCGGCGTAAGAAAATGTTAGTCCCTTTGATTCCGGGTTATGTGTTTGTTCGTTCTGTTCTTGAGGCCGAGGAATATCACCGGATTATCAAGACTATCGGAGTCGTTCGCATAATCTCCTTTAAGGGGAAGCCGATCCCTGCTGATGATCAGGAAATATCTTCGCTTATGATCTTAGACGGTACAGATCGTACGGTTCAAAATCGCGCCTATATGAAAAAAGGAGACAGGGTAATGATCATGGATGGGCCTTTCAAGGGGCTGGCCGGGTTTTATCTTCGTGCTAAGGGTAAAACAGACAGAGTGGTCGTCTCCGTCGAACTGTTGCAACGATCT
>Ga0222657_1000606_pt1 | contig 16417 bp, 11 predicted proteins | sample AntAcemetagen474_FD_179858 | JGI IMG/M metagenome (GOLD analysis project Ga0222657, IMG submission 179858) | Saline water microbial communities from Ace Lake, Antarctica - #474 | ecosystem: Environmental > Aquatic > Non-marine Saline and Alkaline > Saline | place: Antarctica: Ace Lake... | reverse complement strand
ATACGAAAGCTACCCTGTCCTTAAAATTCCACGCACTGTTTGGTTAATTTGTTTATCTCGACCTTACTCAAAAAGTCATTTAACCACGAAGGACACGAAGTTCACGAAGGATCGTTAAGGAAAAAACTAAACACAGATCTTTTCTCAGAAAACCTTCGTGCTCTTTGTGTCCTTCGTGGTGCTAATTAGTGTCTGACCGAAAACCCCGATTTTTGTGGGGGATGAGTGGTAGCCGCACCTTTTAAGGTGCGTTAATTGGTTGCCATAGAAAGCGTTGTATTCTATTGCTTGTGCAGGCTAAAGCCTGCGGCTACCAAAAATCGGGGTTTTCGTTCAGACACTAATTAGCTTTATTGGATATACAAAATATGAATAACCTACCAACGAAACAATTATGAAAAAGATACCGGTATCTCAACCAGCGCTTGGGCCTGAAGAACAGAAGCTGGTCGATAAAGCGATCCAGACCGGCTGGATCTCATATCTGGGTGAGTATGTCCAGGAGTTCGAGGAAGGGTTCGCGGATTTCTGCGGGGTTAAGTACGGCTGCTCCGTATCATCCGGCACCGCCGCGCTACACCTGGCTCTCCTGGCCCTGGGGATTGGCCCCGGTGATGAAGTGATCGTCCCGTCGCTGACCTTTGTAGCCACCGCTAATGTGGTTACCTTCACCGGGGCGCGGCCGGTCTTTGTCGATGTTCGCGGTGAAGATTTCAATATCGATCCGGAAGAGATAGAAAAAGCGATTACGAAGAAGACCCGGGCCATTATCGCGGTTCATCTATATGGGAATCCCTGTGATATGGATGCGATTATGAGGATTGCCCGTCTCCATGGTCTATGGGTGATTGAGGACTGCGCGGAAGCCCATGGTGCTGAATACCGCGGGAGACGGGTCGGCTCATTCGGCAAGGTCGGATGCTTCAGCTTCTTCGGTAATAAGATTATGACAACCGGGGAAGGCGGGATGGTGGTAACCAATAACGCCGCCCTGCGGGATACGATTAATATGCTGAAAGATCATGGCAGCAGGGGGAAGAGATACCATCACCCGGTAATAGGCTATAATTATAGACTGACCAATATCCAATGCGCCATGGGGGTCGCCCAGTTGCGACAAATTGATCGCCTGCTGGAAGAGCGAAGAAAAATTTCCGATCTTTACGATCACTATCTCCAGGGAATTAAAGGGGTAACCGTGCCGCGTGAGATGGACCGGTGCAGGAGAGTATGCTGGCTCTATTCCGTTCTAATAGAGAAGGATTTCGGAATGACCAGAGATCAACTGGCTGCCCGTCTATCGGCCGAGGGGATCGACTCCCGTCCCTTCTTCGTTCCGATGCATCAACTTACTCCCTATCGTGTTCGAAAGCGATTCCCGGTGGCGGAGTCTCTCTCCCGGCGAGGGATCAGTCTTCCGACCTTTAATTCGCTGGATGATAAATCCATCCGGCGGATCTGTCGGACCATCAGAAAGTTGGGTTCTAAGCCATAGTAGGTGGGCAGATGAGAATTCTGGATAGCCGTATATTTGGAATTTCTTGCTATTTTTATTTAAACCTAAATTGAGCGATTCTATGCGGCGAACTGCACCAATCTTATGGTCTGCCCCGCAAGTATGCGGGATCTCCGCTACGCTACGACATTAGATTGCAAAAATACTCGTTCGCATTTATTAATGCGTCTGCGTTTTTTGCAACCGAGGCAGCCTCATAATCTTAGCACATTTCATCCGCAATAATCGCTCAACTTAGGTTTGAAATTAAAGAAAAATCGAAGAATAGGCTCTTTACATAATATGCTTGAGAACTCTGCAAGATGTCCTATCTGCGGCAGCCCGGATACAGAGGTTAGATTCCGTCTCTCATCTGTGACTATTCGGTCCTGTCAATCTTGCGGCCATAATTTTCAATACCCGATTCCTTCTCAGGAAGTACTGGATGGTATCTTTGCGGCCCTCTACTCCGGTGATATGGATCTTATCGACAGGTATTTACCTGAATGGAAGAAATTTTATACCGGCAGCGATGAGGATCGGGCTGAGGTACGCTGCCTTAAGATGCTGAGGCGGCGGCTTCGTCTTGCGGAGCGCTTCATCGGACCGGGGAGATTGCTGGATATTGGCTGTGGCTTCGGACAATTTCTTCAAGTAGCCGTCCGTGGCGGCTGGGAGATTGACGGGGTTGAACCGAGTCCTCCCGCCGGTGAATATATTAAAAATAATCTTGGGGTGGAAGTTCTTGAAACAATCGGGGATGATATCTCGGAGTATCAATTGATAACCTTATGGGATGTGGTGGAACATCAGTCCTCCCCCCGGGAGTTTCTGGAAGAGATAGCCCGGACTATGTGCTCCGGGGCGGTAGTGGCGATAACAGTTCCCAATCAAAGATGTCTCTTGACCTGGATGGCGGAATTTATCTGGAAGATATCCCGGAAAAAAATCGATGGGCCCTTGAAGAAGTTTTATTTCATCAGCCATCTCCAATATTTCACTCGGAGAAGTCTATGCGTATTACTGGAAAATACCGGATTTGATGTTTTACTGGAGACCGGCGAAGATACCTGCCTGGCTAATCTGGATATGGGGTGGGCGGCGAAAGCAGTCCTTCGGGTGATCTTCTTCACCTCACGACTTTTTGGTCCCCGCAATCGTATTTTGACCTACGCCATAAAGCAGCGGCCTTTGGCCGCTGCTTTATCCGGCCCCGCACATAATTTATGTGCGGAGCAATAATTTTTATTCCGTAAAAATTATTATACTTATATCTAAACGCGAAATTAAAAAAAAGTTTCAGGCCAGAAAGGACTATACCAATAGATGATTATAGTATAACTCGATAATATAAATAATCACAACCGGCGTTAATTTCAATGCACTTTCAGTAAGTTAGCACCAGAGGCGATAACTTATGGCGGAAGATACCTTTGAAAAATATACTGACGATTTTTTTATGGAATATTATTTCAGATTCCCGGCGGCTAAGTCACAGTATTATGGCTCTATAGATAAGATGCTGTCCATGATTGACTTTCAACCGAAGAAGATCCTGGATATGGGCTGCGGCGGCGGTGTACTGCTGGATAGATTGAAATGTTTTTCGGGGGCCCAGAGATATGGAATTGATATCTCGGAAGAGATGATAAAATTATCCGCGAGTAAGTTCGGGGATATTAATTTCCGTGCCGGTTCGGTGTATGAGACCGGTTTTGACACCGGTTCTTTTGACCTGATCGTCAGCCGGGCGGTATTCCAGCATCTGGATCACCCGGAACGATTTTTAAGTGAAGCAGAGAGATTATTGACTGATAACGGCTGTTTTATTCTTTTACTTCCAATCAATAGCTGGATGGGAGCATTACCACGCAAAATCGCGTCGTCAGCCTTGAAGAAGCCGAAAGAAGTCCAGGGGAATGAATATGGCGCCCGTGATATTATAAAATTATTTGCCTCAACCGCTATGGCTATCGAGCAGATTGACTACTTTGGCGGCCCTTTCTATATGTTGAGCGGATATGGCACGGGGATCAAGTTTTTTATTCAGATCCCTCAGGTATGGAAAATCCTCACCGCGATAGATAATTTATTACTCCGGATGCCGATTATTCCACCGTTTGGTTTAAACCTTATTATAGCCGCGCGGAAGCAATCTTAATCTGCCACAGAGGCACAAAGATACTAAGAAAAACATAGAATAAGAATAGAGATGGTTATGGAACCTTTAATTCTTTCCTTTGTGTCTTAGTGTCTTTGTGGCAAAAAAAGTTGTGAAGCCAAGTTCCTTCATCGGAATTTCAATAAACCGTGGATTAAGCGGATTGGTTTTTTCTTTTAATCAGCATAATCCGCTTCATCTGCGGTTAAATAAGTTGCCCAAGCGAAGTGAGGGCTAAGTTCTATTCGGTCTTACTAAAGAAGAAGATCTATCATGAAAAAATGGGGATGTGACTTTCTATTGATCGGGATTATTATCCTGGGCGCGGGTCTGCGGTTTTATGGACTGGGTGACCAGTGTTACTTCCATGATGAGATATTTGAACTCCATATCGCTAAGAGGAGTATCCCTTATATCATAAATGCCATCAGCGCCGCCCCGGTCCACTCCCCCCTGAATCAAATTATCAACCATTATTTCCTTCTCCTCGGTCATAATGAATTTGTTCTCCGTCTCTCCGCCGCCATCTGGGGGGTGCTGGGGGTATGGATAATCTATCTGGCGGGTAAGCAATTTTTTAATCGTCGGGCGGGTCTCTTTGCCGCGTTCCTGCTGGCGATCTCCTCCTTCCATATCCGCTATTCCCAGGAAGGTCGGATGTATGCTCTGCTGGTTCTGGCGGGGCTCCTCTCCCAGTATTTCTTCTGGCGGGCGCTGGAAGATAACAGGCGTCGATCGTGGATCGGTTATATTCTGGCCACCACGCTGGCGCTCTATACCCATCTCTTCGCGGTCTTTCTTGTCGGGGGTCAGGTGATCTTTGTCGGATTGAGGCATCTGATCGATCGACTCGCCCATCATCACCCCCGCCGACAATGGTTTTTCTGGGGGAGTCTCCTGGCTATCGGAATCTTATTTCTTCCCCGGATTATCCCGGTAATCTACAACTCGTTTTCTCAAGATTCCTTTGTGGCGATCAATGTTGGTGCTCCTCCGATTGCCCGGGGAATAGTACGGGGGGTGAAGCTGACCGATCTTACCACTATCCTTATCCTCTTCGGCGCCGGTACGGGCTTTGCTTTTTATCTGTATTTTTCCTTCTTCGTGATCGGGATGGAGGGATCTCTCAAGCGGTATGGTCCGGTGGTCAGTTATCTGCTGATCACGGTGCTGCTTCCTTTTGTAACTTTCTTTGTAGTCAAGCCATCCCGAATTTTTGGTGTGCGTTATCTGATATTTCTGCTGCCGGTCTATTGCCTCCTGGTCGCAGCCGGGGTTGAGCGTCTTTACCGGGTGGCAATCGGTATATCCCCCCGGATGTTGAAGCAGAGGAGATTCCACCCCGCGGTCGTATATATTCCGGCACTGCTGATCTTCGCTTTCTCCGCGCTCCGTCCGCTCCAATTATATTATCGGGACTGGACCTATCCGATCGGGAATCGTCTCAAGTATGATTGGCGGAAGCTGGTCTCTTATCTGGAGGAGCACGCCCGACCCGGAGATATGATCATCCCCTCGGGGGGCATCTGGTATTACCACCTGGTCTATCTTCGCCAATACCTCACCCCCGAACTCCAGAAGATGCTGATCGAGAGAGTCCCGACCGGATTGACTGAAGCTGGGATCTGGTGGGTGGGAGGAGATCCGAAGAAGCGGCAATATCCCCCCGGTTTCCAGCCGGTCAAGATCGATCTCGACATTCCGGGGCTGGCGGTCAGTTACGGTCGGGGACCGGTCCGGTTCGTGGAGGAGAGTTTCCCGGGGCTCTGTAAAATGCCCAATCTTGACGCGATCGGGATAACTGGAAAGATCTTCGTTAAGCCTGATCGGATCTTTCGGCTCTCCGTCCGGTTCCGGGGAGCGGAGCGGCATTACGAGAGATACTCGCCCTATCCGGGAATATATTTCTACGCGCCCCCCGGCGAGAAAGTTACCAACTCGTACCTGGGAGTGCGGTTGGTGATCGATGAGGAAGACGGATGGAAGCGCGTGATCTTGAATGGGATCACCCCCTCCAACGCCGCCACCGCCCAGATAATCATCCGGAAGGATAAACTTCATATCGGCGATGAAGTGGAGGTAAAGGATCTTGAATTTTATGGAGATTGGAGAGAGGATGAGGGGACCTTAAAAGACTGAACATCGAACCAGCCGTAGCTAAAGCTATGGCGGGCAAGGCATCGAACTCCCAACTTCGAACTTTGAACATCGCTTTGGCTGAAGGTGGCAGCAGATAGAAAAGTCCGGCGGCGGAAAGACTGAACATTCAACGGCAAATTCGCGGTTTATCAAAGCGCCCAAGCCGAGGCGAAACAATCAGAGTAATCTGTGTAATCCGTGGACAAAAAAGGGGGAGAGGTTGGGGGAATAAAAGTAAGAAGTTTCAACCATACAAAGAAGATCTGCAGCTATTTCTGGACAACGGAGAATAATGCCAGAATCTCCAGACGAGAATATGAGGAGTTTGACTGCTGTTAAAAAAGTCACCGGTTACTTCATCATTTTTATTTTTATTTTAATAGTGATGGAAGTTCTCTCTTTTCTTTTCTTCACATTAAAGAGTGATCAATTCACTTTCTATGACCGTCATCTCTATCTGATGAAGGAGAGCGATCTTCTGGCCATGGAGGAGATGTTTGATCCTCTTCTGGGCTGGGATAGTCAGTATATCACTAAATTCGGCGCCCGGCCAAAAGAGATCGATTACGATGAAGATTTAATCTCAACCTTTGGTGATTCATATACTTACTGCGACGAAGTTGGCGATGATGAGACCTGGCAGGCGTATCTGGCTCGCCTGATCGGGAAAAATGTCTATAATTTTGGAACCCCGGCCCATGGCACGGATCAGGCGTACTTGAAATTCACACGGGACTATCCCCGGGTAAAGACCGAGATTGTGACTCTGGGGCTGATCAGGGAGAACATCAATAGAGTTGTTAATGTCTATCGAAAATTTTATTATCCGCCAAGTCCCGCGGGGACAAAACCCCGTTTTGTCCCGGGAGAAGATGGACTTAAACTGCTCCCAAATCCGATCGAAGACGTCGATGAGTTAACAAATTTACAGGATCCGGATTTTATCGATCAACTGGGAGAGAATGATTACTGGTATAATACAGTCTATCCGGTTCTCGAATTCCCATATCTGAAGATCTTCTTCAACCATCATTTCCGGATGGAGCTCCGATACGGAAAAGGGTCGAACGCGATCAATGATATCACCCCCCGCCCCGGGGATGATCTATGGACTGATGAACAATCCGTTGAGATTATGTTTTCTCTCTTTGATATGTTTGTCCATGATGCCGGGGAATATGGAGCGATTCCGGTTATTATGATCTTTCCGCAGAAAGGCGATGTGGTAAAGAAGTATAGGAATAATAAAAATTATAAATCCATCCAGAAGATAATCGATTATTGCCGGGAGAAAGAGTACCGGTATTTTGATTGTAATACCGCCCTTGCCGCCGCCGCCGGGAGCATCGAGGAGCTTAACACCTACTTTGCCGGGCATATTTCGGTGTCTGGCAACAAGGTTATCGCAGAGCAATTTTATTATTATCTGATAGATAACAACTTGCTAAACCAGTAATACAATGGCCGGAAATTCTATTTATGAAAGAAGATAATCCGAGTAAAATGCGATTAAGTTATTTATTGTTCGCGGTCCTTCTCCTGGGTTCGTTTCTTCGTTTTTATGATCTGGGCGCACAGTGCTACTTCCATGACGAGATCTTTGAACTCCACGTCGCCAGCAGGAGTATCCCTTATATCGTCAAAGCCATCAGCGCCGCGCCTGTCCACTCCCCCTTAAATCAAATTATTAACCATTTTTTCCTTTTCCTTGGTCATAATGAATTTGTTCTCCGTCTCTCCGCCGCGATCTGGGGGGTACTCGGAGTCTGGGTGATCTTCCTGGCCGGAAAACAATTTTTTAATCGGCGGGTGGGACTCTTTGCCGCTTTTCTCCTCGCTATCTCTTCTTTTCACATCCGCTATTCCCAGGAAGGACGGATGTACGCGCTGCTGGTTCTGGCGGGATTGCTATCCCAGTATTTTTTCTGGCGTGCGCTGGAGGATGGTAAGCGCCGATCCTGGATAGGATATATTCTGACTACCGCCCTGGCACTCTATACCCATCTCTTCGCGGTCCTCATCCTGGGAGCTCAGGTGATCTTTGTCGGATTGAGGCAGCTGATGAATCGTTCTTTTCCCGGTCGAGATCGCCGGCAGTGGTTTTTCTGGGGAAGCCTCTTGATCATAGGTATTTTGTTCCTGCCCCGGATTGTTCCGGTGGCCCACAACTCATTCTCTAAAGATTCTTTTGTCGCAATTAATGTCGGCGCTCCTCCGATTGCTCGAGGAATAGTCCGCGGAGTCCAGCTGACCGACCTCACCACTATTCTTATCCTCTTTGGTGCTGGTTCGGGATTTGCTTTCTATCTGTATTTTTCCTTGTTTGTGATTGGAGTGGAGGGATCTCTGAAGCGGTATGGTTTGGCGGTTGTTTATCTGATGCTCACCGCGATTCTGCCCTTTATCACCTTTTTTATATTCAAGCCTTCCCGCATCTTTGGAGCGCGCTATCTGATATTCCTGGTACCGGTCTATTATCTCCTGATCGGGGCGGGGGTCGAGCGTCTCTCGAATATGGTGATGACTTTATCTCCCCGGCTATCGAAGAGTAAGAGATTCCGCCCGGTGGTTGTCTATCTTCCGGCTATTCTTGTCTTCTCTCTTGTCGCGATTTCCCCGCTTAAACTTTACTATCGTGATTGGAGCTACCCGATCAGGGAACGGCTCAAGTACGACTGGCGTGGATTGGTATCCTATCTTGAGGAACATGCCCATCCCGGGGACGCTATTATCCCTTCGGGGGGTATCTGGTACTATCATTTGGTCTACCTCCGGGAGTACCTCACACCCCGCCTCCAGGAGATGCTGACCGTGGCCGACCCGGCGAAGCTGACCTCAACCGGGATATGGTGGGTGGGGGGAGACCCGGACCACCGCCACTACCCTCCCGGGATGAAACCGATCGATCTTGACCCCGGGATCCCCGAATTGCCGGTCAGTTATGGCCGGGGAACGGTTTCCTTACGGGAAAAAACATTTCCGGGACTTGTCAAGATACCCGATCTTAACAAATTTGGCATTACCGGGAAACTCTCGGTGGAGCCGGATAGGATGTTCTGGCTCTCTGTTCGATTCCGGGGGATAGAGCGGCATTACGAGCGATACTCCCCCTATCCGGGGATCTATTTTTACGCTTCGCCCGGTGAGAAGGCCACCTCCCCTTACCTGGGGGTGCGACTGGTAACTGACGAGGGAGACGGATGGAAACATGTGGTGCTGAACGGAATTACCCCCTCTAACGTTTCCTCTGCCCAGATTGTTATCCTGAAGGACGAGCTCCATGTCGGCGAAGAGATAGAAGTAGCTGACATTGAGTTTTATGGAGACTGGGAGAGCAATGAGGTGGGATTAGAAGAGTTAAGAGCTAAACCTTAATAGTGATATTTACATTATCCCTTCTGATCGATTTCAAGAAGGTGATGATGCAGATATAGTATAGAACTCTGATAGAAATACAGTAAGGTTTCAGTGAACCCCGTCTCTCGTAGAGGCTGCCTTCAGGCTGCCACACGATGGCGACCTGAAGAGGCTGTCCGATAATTCGGATTTTAAGTCATTGCGAGCCCGAACGGCGAAGCAATCTATTTTATTTTCCATAATTACTTCGTATCCAAAATGATGAAATTGCTTCGTCGCTTCGCTCCTCGCCATGACACTGAAATATGCCATAATCGGATTTATCGGACAGCCTATGAAGGTCGCCGCTACGAGCACGAGGCGACGAGGTTTACTGAAAGCTTACAAAATACAGACCATTGGACTTGCCCTAAAGCAAGCCTGTATAATTTCCTATGGATATTAATGACTAAAAACCTGCTGGTGGGGCGTAAGTAGACATATAAGTACAAAAAGGACCAGCTTCTATTTTCAGTGCAAAATCATTATAGCTGGCGTAATATCCCCCGGTGCCATATACGAACAACTGCAAACTATCTCCTGGAGATAACCCACTTATATCTTCAGTAAATGTATCTGAGTTGGTAGTTGATCTCGCAATTCCAACAGGTGAATTATTTTTATAGATCTGCCCAAAAGCAGTAGCACCGTTAAGCGTGTCGGCAATTAAAGTAAAATCAATGCGTATTGTTCCACCTTGCCCAAGCCTAAATTCCGCTACATTCTTAGGCGTGACTTCCCTCCTAGTGCCCCCATATTGACTTATTGCTAAAATAATTTCACCAGGTAAAAATTGGCCAACTATCAGACCCTGGACTTCCAATTTATATGCCGGTTCGGATACTCCTATGCCAACATTAACATCCGTGGTTACGTTTCCCGTACCATCCGACCAGGAGCTTGTTCCTGAAGGTCCCTGCGGTCCGGTGGCACCGGTTGCTCCCTGTGGTCCCTGAGATCCAGTGGCTCCAGTGTCTCCCTTCGGTCCGGTATCTCCAGTGTCTCCCTTCGGTCCGGTATCTCCAGTGTCTCCCTTCGGCCCGGTATCTCCAGTGTCTCCCTTCGGCCCCTGCGGTCCGGTTAGCGTCGCCGTAGTCTGTGCGCTCCCATCCGGAAACTTGAAACCGCCGGAAGTGGATTCAACGGTTCCGACCACAGTCAGTTTCTGCGCGGGAGTCGTCGTCCCGATGCCTACGTTGCCGTTTTCATCAATCGCCAGACGGACATCACCGCTCCCGCCGGTAGCCTGATGCAGATCTTCAATCACGAATCGCCCCTCGTCCTGTCCCCAGGCGGTCACACCGCAGAAGAACGTTTTCAATGGACCTACCCCGGCCTGGGTACGGCTGATGATAAAGCCGGGGGAGTTCACGGACCGGTCGAGGCGGAAGACCGCGTTACTTCCCGAAACGTGGAGCTGCCGGACCGGATAGTCGGTCCCGATCCCGACTTCATCCGTTGAATTCGTGAGATAAACATCGCTATCGCCCGCGTCTCGCGACCACTGGGCCGGGACCGATGTTACCAACAACAATCCCGCTGCCGCTACTGATAGAAGCAGGTACAACTTATTCAGCCTTCTCATCTCTTACCTCCTTGAAGTTGGTTTTTCACCGGATTTTGGAGATTAAAATTTTTGGAATCGTTCACGAGCTAAATGAACCTATTAACAATGTTCATTATTATGTTGAAACAATTTATGCTATAAATGTATATCATTGAGATCATAGATGCAAGCTTTTTTGTCATTTTTCTCTGAAAATTTTTACTTCAATTTGCTCCAGAATATGTTTACATACCCCTGGAAATTAAGTGCAATAAGCTTCCAGTTGTGAACAAATTTGTTTAAAATCAATCTTTGTATAAATTAAGCGATGAGATGTACCAAACAAGGACTATTGCTCATCCTGCTGATTTTCATTACCATAATTAACGGAATTATATATATATATATTATACCGCCCTGGCAATCTCCGGATGAACCCACCCATTTTGAGTATGCTCAATGTATTATTGCCTCAGAAGGACTATTCAGCCAGGTCAAGCCCAACTTCCTGCTGCAAGAGCAAATTATTTCTTCAATGGATAATAATAAATTCTGGATGTTTCTGGGTTGGCCCCGTCCTCAACCGCTACCCACGACATTCGCAGCCACACCTTTTCTGCGATTGGTAAAAGCTCACACCCAAATCGGAAGAAAACCACCCCTGTATTATTTTTTAGCATCATTATTATTAAGATTAACCCCATGCGCTTCTATTATCTTTAAACTTTATGTTCTCAGAGCCTTCTCCCTTCTTCTTTCTATTGTAACGGTAAGCATTATTTTTTTTACAGCCAAGTTAATCTTTCCGGAAGACGATTATTTCCCATTAATATCGGCCGCCTTTGTAGCCTTTTTGCCGGAATTTATTTTAATAGGAACATCCGTCAGCCCTGATCCCCTGGCTAATTTAGTAAGCGCCCTCTTTATTTTTCTAATGATCAAGATTCAAGTTCGAGGATTTAGATTTCATATATTGATACTTACATATTGTATTATTATCTTGAGTGCTTTCGTAACATATAAGTGCTTGGAGTTAATTCCCATTTTCATGCTGGGAATATGCGTCTATTATATTTTTCAGACTAACAAGCGGATAAAATGGAGAAGATTCATATTTGCCTCATCTGCTTTGCTCTTAATCTTCCTTTTTGTTTTCGGCTTTTTGGTCTGGATAAAGCCATCGCTGGCAGCCTTGCTTATCACCAAGATAGCAAGATTCCAAACCAGGACGCTTCATTTCTTGCGGGGAGATTTGCATTTAGCCACCTACTATTATCCATGGTTCCATAATGAGGTCTTTAAATCTTTCTGGATTAAATTCGGCTGGGCGATGTACTCGGTAAAACCCATTTATTATTTTATCCTTAAGATTGTATCGGTAATGGCATTCACGGGATTGGCAATATATATAATCAAGATATTAACAATCAGACGTTATGTATCTTATGCAGTCAAACGTTCTGTCCTCGTCCTTATCATATCGGCTGTGATAGTTTTAATCGCGTACTATTGCTACTGGGGCATAGGCTCTAAAATGGTGACAGCCCAAGGCCGCCATTTATTCATCGGTCTATCGGCATGGGCCATTTTATTTGTCCTGGGCCTGAGGGAACTTTTCCCAAAAAAATGGAGAGTCCCTCTGTATCTGTCTTTATTGATATGCTTTGTTCTGTTTAACTTAATTTCCATATTTAGTTATATTCTCCCTGTATTCCGCAGTTAATAATCTTATCTTTAAATGGTCTTGTCATTGAAGAAAGTGCTTTATATTTTAGTTCTGATCGGCATTATAGCAGCCGCGAGTTGGGCAGCGGTTCTTCCCTATTGTCCGCCGCTCCTGGACCGGGGATACCGGAACCCGAAAGAATGGGTCTTCGACCATCTCCTCTTTACCTGGTACTATAGCCGGGGCGCCTGGATGGAAGGTATAAAGAGGAAAGAAGTGGCGCTCCCCGCCCGGGCCAGGGCCGTCTGGCATAATCCCTCCCGGAGCAAGGAGTTCTTCGCGATTGCATCAGATGATTACTGGGGGCTGGCCCGCCTCTACGAGAGCCTGGGGCTGGGCCGGGAGGCCGCGCTTCTCTACTCTTATGCCTTTAAAGAGTCCGCGGCTGATCCGGACTGCGCCCGGGAGGTTCTGCTTTCCTGTGCTGGTCTCTTGGCCTGGGAAGACGTCGAGCAGATCGCCGCTCTCGCCGCCGGCGAAGATTTCCCGGAGGGATACTACTGGTGGGGGCGGGCTCTGATCGAGACCGGGGGTTGCCGGGAAGCGGTTGAGAAGCTGAAAATAGCGTCAGCGGCATTTCCTCCCTCCGCCGATCTTTATTTTCAACTGGGAAGGGCCTATCAGGGCCTTGGCCGGGAGCTTCCGGCCGAGGCCGAATACCGTCGGGCGGTGGAATTCTCTCATCTCCACCAGGAAGCGTGGGAGGCCCTGGCCGGTCTCTACCAGGGGCTGGGCCGGGAGCGGGAAGCGGCAGACGCGGCGACGATAGCGGATGATCTGCTTCCCCCGCTCCGGGCCCGGGCGCGTTTCGGAAACGAGCTGGTCTTCCTGGGGAGCAGTCCTATACCCCCGGTGATCCGGGGCGGGGATGAGTTCAGCCTCACCCTTTATTATCAGGCCCTTCCAGGAGTGAAACGGGACCTCCACCCGTTGATCAAGCTGAGATCGCCCCGCTCCGGGAAAGCAGTCTCACTGGCGCCGGTTCCTCTGCCCAGTTCGCCGGGGGAAGAATACCTGGTCGCGCCGGTCAAAGTACGGGTGCCTCAGGAGATCTGGCCCGGGGAGACTGAAGTATTGATTGCTTTTCTCGATCCGGAGGGTCGGTTATTGCGGATCTTCGGAGAGCGGGCACAAGAACTCCCGCTCTTTCCGACCACGGTTCGCCCCCGGGTATTTCAAGATTCTCCGGAAGATCCCCGCTTGAAAAAAGTCCGCGGCCAGGAAGTAATCGATCTCAGGGTGAGGACAGTTCTATCCGGGCGGTCCGCGGTTACGATCCGGTCGGATAGTGAAACAAAGGTGTCGAGTATAGGCCTGGTCTCATCCACGCTGGATACGGTCCCCCTTCCTGAAGGGACCGAGGTGGCCCGGTTGGAGTGCCGGGGGATTGATGGAATCTCATACGTCTTTCCGGTTCGGCTGGGGAGAGAGACCGCCGACGTACACCTGGAACGGTGGGCCTCGAATATTACCGGCCATTCCCCGGTGGAGATTTTTTCATCCGAGGTTAAAAGTATCTCTAACAAGGAGTTCTTCGCACATGATTACTGGGCGCAATTCAGATTTCCCAGTCCGGTTTGGTTGGAGGAGATCAAACTGATCTATGATTACCCGGATCGGGGGGCATGGTTCATCAAGCATCTTTGCCTCCTCCCCAGAACCGAAGATAAATCGGATATGGACATCAACCCGGGAAAAAATAACTTATTGCTTCGGAATTTTCCCGATTAAAACATCAGCCTGTTCCATCCGGCCCGGTCGGGGGGGAATAAAGGCGGGCCGGCCCAGGGCAATCACCGCTACGGGGACGGTGTGGATGGGGATGTCCATTGCCTCGGTGAACCGTCCATAGATCTTCTTGTTTATTGCCCGGGAATTGATCAGGTCGTCTCCCAGGTGGTTCCAGCAGGTGCCCAGTCCGCACCGGTGAGCTACCAGGATCATCTGCATGATCGCAGCGCCGGCGTCGATATATATGCACCTCTCCTCCTTACCCATCGCCCCATAGAGACGGCTATCCATTCCGACAAAGATCAGAAGCGGGGCGGTGACACAGTGGCGTTCCTTGAGCTTAGCTAGTAACTCCCTCTCTTCCGGTCTGTGGAGGATCCTAAAACGCCAGGCCTGGCGATTACCGGAGTTGGGAGACCATCGGGCGGCATCTATCATCACCCCAGCAATTTTTTCCAGAGCTTCCCTGTCGGGTTGCTCATTTGCCCAGACCCGCACGCTCCTCCGCGCTTCCAGAAACTGGAGGAAGTCCCCGGCTGCTTCCGGCTTAAAAGCCGGCGGGGGAGTGCTGCCGGGTTCAATATACTTTTCCCGGAGAGAATCGAAACCGTCGTGGACCAGCCTGGCCCAGGCAACCGTTGGTTCCTCCTGGGAAACACCCCGCTCCTGGAGAATCCGGAAGATCCGATTCAGTCGATCTTTCTTCTCCTCGAAGAGCTTCTGTTTCGTTATCAGCAGATCGTTATAGACCGCTTTCTCAATCCGGTGGGTCTCGTGGCGCATCAGGCTGAGCAGTTCGTCGGTCGAGAGCTTCTCCAGGTCGCGTTGGGAGGTTGGAAGCAGATAGCGGTCGAATAATTTCCCGGCCGCCCATTTAACCCCCGGTAGTCTCTTCAGTATGATCTTGATTTTCATATTTTTAATAAACCGCGGATTAAGCAGATTTCGCAGATTGTTTTTTTCTCTAATCCGCATAATCCGTTTAATCCGCGGTTAAATAAGTTGTTTAGCCAGGTTCTTGAGGTAGAAGCCCCAGTTTGGATGGCAGTCCATCGAAGTAGAGTTGATTCCAATCAGGGACGGATCTATCCTTCACACTGAGGCAGTCTTTAAGTTTTCCGGTGATCTCATCAAGGTTCCGGGCGATAGAGATGAAGGGGACTTCTCTGAACCACTCGATCGCGGAGGTAAGTTTGTGGTCGACGGTGGGAAGGACGAGGCACGGTCTCCGGCAGATGACGGCGAAGATCACTCCGTGGTAGCGATCGGTGATAATGCCGTCGAAAGAAGAGAAGTAATCAAGGGTTTGGGTTAGAAGCGTCTCCCTGTCTCTGGTCTTGATCGGATGGGAGAAGGTGGTGTCGAAGAAATCGGTCCGGTAGGGGATGATCCCGGGGATTCTCCCCCGCTCCTCCGGTGTCAGGGCGGCCTCGATATCGCGCCGCAGGCAGAGCAGTATCTTTCCGGTGCTATCTTCTCTCAGGTACCGGCGGGGCGGCAGCGAAAGGACGAAATCCGGAATGGAGAAGGTGGTAGCCCGGGGGAAGAGCTCGTTCGCGATCCGACCGCTCTGGGCGTCCCGCGCTATGATGGTGAGATCCGGGTGGGCGGCGTATATTCGGCGGGTATTCTCTCTCTCTTCTCTTCCCCTCGGGGTGTCACTGAAGTAGATGGTCTGGGGGAGACTGATGATCTTATGGTCGGGAAAGGAACGGATATAAAGTCGTCTCCTGTTTTCACACCAGATGCCCCGATCTCCCAGATTCCCCCCGCTGTGAAAGAAGATCAGATCGTCCGGCCGGATCAACCATCGGACCGCCGGGAGATACCATTTACACTGGTCCATATCCAACTCAATCACCGGGAAGCTGTCAAAATGTTTCTTCATCCACCGCCGGATGGCGATAACCTGCGCGTGGTCCCCGATGTTGGGGAGATAGGGGGGGGGTGTTACCACATAGATGATCTTCCTGATCTGACGGAGCTTCCGGTTGCGGAAGGCAAAACCGATACTGAGGGGAATTGCCAGGGAGAACCTGATGGCCTTGACCAGCCTTCGATAAATTCTGGGGAATATATTCATAATCTATATTGATTGAGATAATTATTATGATACTGTTACAGGGTTATGATGACAATCAATATTAATAAATTAGCGCTTCTCGCTAATTTAGTTTTGAACCAATAAAGTGAGATAATTTATTGAAATCCCGGGCCCATATT
>Ga0222657_1000593_pt1 | contig 16589 bp, 15 predicted proteins | sample AntAcemetagen474_FD_179858 | JGI IMG/M metagenome (GOLD analysis project Ga0222657, IMG submission 179858) | Saline water microbial communities from Ace Lake, Antarctica - #474 | ecosystem: Environmental > Aquatic > Non-marine Saline and Alkaline > Saline | place: Antarctica: Ace Lake... | reverse complement strand
GGGGTTCTAGACAAAGAACCGCCATAATGTTAAGCTCAACATTATGGCGGTAATGTTAAGAGTTCATTAATGTTGAGAGCCATTTGTAAGTTTAACTAAGCAAATAACAAACGTCCTTTTATCTTAACATTTTTGATGTCATAATTGAGTCTCGTTTTAAATTATTAACATTTAGAATCAGGAGGCTCACATGATTTCAAAAATCCGCCCTCATTCTCACCAAAAATCTCTTTCTCTTCCCATTTTCGGATCAATTATTGAGGAATACGTCCAGTGGTGTCAACGAACCGGATACAGCATTGAGAGTATCCGTTCTTCCCTCAAACACTCAAAAAAGATAGTTCGCTTTTTTCGTCGGCACGGAATTAAAAGCACAGATGATTTGTCCCAGACTTCTTTTGAGACTGCCTGGAACTATTTTCATAAACAGGAAACTCATATAGCGAGTTCAATAGGTCGTTTTCAAAAGTTCTTTGCACAGACTCATAAATTAGCTATTTCCCCTCCTTCTCCGAGGGGTCTTATTGAATCAGAAATATATAGTTATCAACTTTATTTAACAAAGGTTCGTGGCTTATCGAAGAATACTACTTTGTCATATGGGAAACGCATATTTGAACTTTTAGAATATATTGATTACAAGCGGAGGCCAGTTCTTAACTTAAAGAAGATTGAGGGATTTATTTGTTTTAAAGCAGAAAAACTAAAATCTGTTTCTCTCAAAGGTGTGATTAATGCTCTCAGAAACTTTCTTAAATATAAATATGAGAAAGGATTTTTATCTGCCCGTCTTCATCTTCAGGTTGAAATACCCAGGATTTACAAACTGGAAAAACCTCCGCGCGCTCTTCCCTGGGAAACGGTAGTAAAATTTCTTCAATCCTTTAACCGTAATACCCGTCAAGGCTTGAGAGATTACACCATTTTATTTTTGGTTGCCACTTACGGTCTCAGAGCAAATGAAGTTGCGTCTATTACTCTTGATGATATAGACTGGAAGTTAAAGACGCTTACCATCGAGCAGAAAAAGACAAATCGACAACTTATTTTGCCTTTAACAGATATAGTTTGCAAAGTGATCATTAAATATCTGAAAAAGGGAAGACCTAATCACCATTCTTTTCGAGAATTATTTTTAACTGAACGCGCACCAATAAGACCTATAAGATCGAATACAGTCAGCAATATTTTTCGGCATCAGATCCCACGCAGCGGATTAGATATCCCCTTTAAGGGAGCACATTGTTTACGTCATTCTTCCGCTGTTAATCTTCTACGGAGCGGTGTATCATTAAAAGCCATAGGGGATTTGTTAGGTCATGCGGATTCCCGGAGCACAACAGGTTATCTGAGCCTGAATCTTGATGATTTACGAAGTGTCTCTCTTTCAGTTCCAAAGGATATTTTAACTCCGGTTCGGTTATCAGAAAAAAAATATTATTATTCCCAAAAAGGGGGTTTGGAGAAAAAAGATTTTACTAAATATTCATTTTTGCAACCAACAAGAGAATGTCTTCTTACAAAGGATTTGCATAGTTATATACAACTGAAAAAATCCCTTGGCCAAAAATTTGAGGGAGATGCCAGCGTCCTTCACTCCTTAGATTTTTTTCTTAGAAATAATTATCCCTTTTTAAAAGATCTAACTGCAGAAATATTCAACCAATGGTGTACAACTTTTTCTCATGTGAGTCCAATAACAAAACGACAACGAATGATGTCTGTCCGAAATTTTTGTTTATACCGATATCGAATAAATTCCCGGATTTTTGTCCCTGATATGTTAAGTTTTCCAAAAGCCGGTCAACGAATTTCTCCATACATCTTTTCAGATGTTGAAATTGGAAGACTAATGGGAGCAACTCAACATCTCATAAGTTGTGGGACCCCCATAGGACCACAGACATTTCGGATTACATTGATTCTTCTTTATACAACCGGGCTCCGCAAAGGTGAACTTTTAAACCTTAAACTTAAAGATTATAACTTAAATGAAAAGACGCTATATATTAGAGATACTAAATTTAAAAAATCCCGAATAATTCCTTTAGAACCGTCAGTGAATTCTGAACTTATAAAGTTTCTAACATTAAGGGATAAACTTTGTTTTCCAATGGATATGGATTCCCCCATGTTATGCAGAAGGCAAAAAAGGCTGGGATTTAAAAGTTACAGTCCAAGAAGAATTAACGCGATATTCAGTTCTCTATGCGCTGGACTGAGAATATTCACTAGTAAAGGTAAAACTCCTCGAATTCATGACCTTAGACATAGTTTTGCCATTAATGCTCTTTTAAAATGGTACAATGCAGGGGAAGATGTGCAGGTAAAGCTTCCTCTGTTGGCCACTTATATGGGGCATGTCTCTATTAATTCTACCTTCTATTATCTTTCTTTTGTTGATAATCTCGGTATTGCGGCCAGTAAACGTTTTGAAGAAAAATTTGGAAAAATTATTACTACCGACGGACAAATAAAACAACAATAATCCCAAACCCAAGGAGATATCCTAATGAAAATAAAAAATCCGAACATTTTGGCAAAAACATTACACAGTTTTTTTGATAATTATCTACCAAATTTATGCGGTATGAGTCCTCACACTATTCTCAGTTATCGGGATAGCCTTAAACTTTTCCTTCAGTTCCTTTCACAAAGGCTTCAACTATCTACCACCGAACTGACTGTCGATCACATCCAAACGAAAGAGGTTATTGATTTTTTAGATTTTCTGGAAACTGACCGAGAAAATTGTATTGGTACTCGCAACATCCGACTTTCAGCAATCCACGGGCTCTTTCGGTATTTAGGGAGAGATTATCCTGAATATCTTGATAAATCTCAACGTATTTTAAATATCCCTTTTAAACGTTCACCTACCCGTGCCGTAGGCTACTTAGAATTTGATGAATTTGACGTTGTTCTTAAGACAATAGACCGCTCCAATACTTTTGGACGCAGAGATTATGCTCTTTTATCTTTCATGTTTAATACCGGAGCTCGAGCCCAGGAGGTTGTTGATTTAAAAGTTACTGATTTACAAATAACAAAACCTTACAGTGTTAGACTTTTTGGCAAGGGAAGGAAAGAACGAATTTGTCCTCTCTGGTCACAAACTGTAAAGGTATTACAAGAATACCTAAAAGATAGAAACATTGATTTTAGAATGCCTGAACCTGTCTTTATAAACCATCTGAAAAGTCCTCTTACAAGGTTCGGAATCCGGTATATTATGGGAAAATATGTTAAACTCGCAAGTAACGATATGCCATCCCTTAAGAAAAAACGTCTTTATCCTCATAGCATAAGGCATAGCACAGCAATCCATCTCTTAAAATCCGGGGTTGATTTAGCAACAATCAGCCTCTGGATGGGGCACAACAGCGTCAACACTACAAATAAGTATGCTGTTATGGATCTTGAAATGAAACAAAAAGCTCTTGAAAAAGCGAAGCCGTTATCTTTTATACCTTCAACTAAAGGGAAGTTTAATATGAGTGCTGACATAATCCAATGGCTGGAATCTTTATAAATCTTTTAATAAAGCGGGAATTTCATTAATGTGTAGATAATTCTTCGTAACACCTTGATACTAAAGAAAAATGCTGATGGCTCTCAACATTAATGAACTCTTAACATTACCGCCAAACCCGGAATTTCAAGGCTAATTTGGGAATAAATGGTGGTAAATATTCCTTAATATATTATTGGTTTCAAGGCTAAAACATATCAAAAAACCCATAATTTCTGTTCACTTTTTCAAAGATTGAAAATAATGCTTGCAATTAACAAACGTTTATGACATACTTTAGACGTAGCTGAAAAGCTACGTTAGCTTTAAGGCTTGGGGGCACCTTAAATGGTGTCCCTTTTGCATTTATAAGCTTAATTCCCGTTTCCAACAGATAAAATCCCTTATTTTTTTAATATCAAAAATAAACAGTCCTTTTGATTTTAATTCATTTAATTCTGACGAAACAACCCGAGCAGTCGCAAATAAAATAACCTTCTTTCCACTATCTAAAAGCTCGGTGACAGTATCATGAAAATCGCTGTCTCCACTCCATAACGCAAAGCAGTCAATATTATTCTTCTCTCTATCAATTAACATATCACTGCCAATTTCCACATCAAAATTGCATTTCTTGTCTTTAATCTCAAATATACCTTTCTTATTCATCTCTTTAAATTTACCGTTAAGATATTCTATCGTTTCAATGTCATATTTTCCTAAAAGGGCATTACGAATAAAATTCTTTAATAGTGCTGGTGACTGCGGATCAATACTGCTTACGTCAATTGAGATTTTCATAATCTTAACAAATTTTGTCCTGACCTGATAGCCGAAACGCTTTGTGTCAGCAATCCTTTTTTCTGAGTCATGGTCTCCTTTCAAAGTACCGTAATAAAACTTAGCCGCATTGATATTGTCAAAGGAATCCAAAAACCGCTTAAGCCGTTTAGGATCAATATGCCATTCAAGACGGGTTGCCCAAGGTCTTACATTAGCATAATCAATATAAACATTAACACGCCCGGCAAGCAATGACTCAAGCTGTTTGACAACCTTTTCTTTTTGCTCTGCGATTTTCTCAATTTGTTTAGAATATGGCTTAAACATGCTCAACCTCACATTCTTGGGTAAAATTAAACATTTAGGGTAAATTCTTCATAGGATTTGCGTTATTTTTTGTGGTTTCGTTTTCTCTAATTTGCGTTTTTTAAGCCAATTAGACAAATTGGATTCAGTAGTTCCATATCGTCTAGATATAAATCTCTGAGTGGATCCATTGGCCAGAAGAGCTTCAATTTCCGGCCGGTATTTGTCCAACTTGCTTTTCCCTGGGCCTCGTGGTCTTCCCAACTTAACTCCCGCAGCTTTCTTAGCTTGAAGCGCTTCTTTTGTACGCTTGGATATCAGCTCCCTTTCGATCTCTGCTGCCATAGAAAAGGCCATGGCAATAATTTTGCTCTGAATACTGTGATCCAATTGCCAGTTACCTTTAACAGCGTAGATATTGATTCCCTTTTGAGTTGCAATAGAAAGAATCTCCATACATTCCAGCATACTCCTCCCAAGACGAGAGAGCTCGCTGACCAAAATATTATCACCGTCTCGAACGTCTTCCAAAATTTCTGCTATTTTTCTCTTCCGCCAGGGCACCTTGCCAGAAACTTTTTCTTCTACAAAATAGACCTTTCCTAATCCTTTATCATTGGCAAGATTTAAGATGTCAGCTTTATTCTTTTCGAGATCCTGTTCAATGGATGATACGCGAAGATAGGCGACAGTTTTATTTTGTCTTTGTTCCATTTTTGGTCCTTTAGCCAATAATTCTATAAAAACCTATAAATTAGTATTATTATATAAGAATATTTGTATAATAATCAATGTTTTTTATTTGATAATCTTTATAAAATAAACGTTCTTTAAAGCAATAAGAACTGAACAATGAACAATCCAGGGAAAAGACAGACGATATTATCTGACGCTGAACGTCAGGAGCTCTACGAGGTTCCTGCTTTTTCACCTGAAGAAGGAGACTATTATCTCTCTCTTGACTCAAGAGAAATGAGGATCGGGGTAGGTGGGGGATTCCATATTTTTAAAGCATCAACATATATAGCCATTATCGTTTCCTTCGCCAACCTTTCCGACTATGGTCTCAGAATAACTAAAGCTACTGCTCCAGTTATTAATAATGCTCCTATAAATCTATAAAGATAAATTCCTCTTCTATGCGATTCTAATGTTTTATAACCAAGATGCGAAAGGATAAAGGTAAAAATGACCACGAATATTCCTCCGCTTGAAAATATAATATTGGGAATAGTAACATTGCCTCCTAATTGAATTGAGTAAATGAAAAGACAGATTACTCCCGATTGGAAAATGCCAAGCAAAAGAAGACTATATACTGCTCCTCTGTTCAATTTTAATTTTTTTCTATCTTTAATGAAGCATAAAATACATAATGAATAAAACCCAAGGAAAAGACAAATCCATACTGAAAAATTCCAACTATCAAGGCTATCTAAAGCCTTTTTGGTAAATATATCCGATAAACCAAATAACATAGCAGCTCCAACCGCTAGAATTACCGGAAGACGTTGTATTCTGCTTGAACCTGAATCATTCTTATAGAGAAGAGCAATACCAATCACTGATAGAAGTATCCCCACATAAACAAGAAAGTGATGATATTCTTGTATAAATAAAGAAGAAAATAAAGCTACAAATAAGATTTTTAATCCCATAAAAGGTGCTATTATAGAAACATCTCCCTTTAAGAAAGCAAAGTTCATTAAAATAAAAGCTGTAAAGGTGAGGAGGCTTGCAACTATCAAATATACAAAGCCTGTCTGCGAAGGAACTGCCAAAGGGACAAAAATCCAGCTTGCTAAAAATAACAAAGCTGTGATTACAGTAGAATATATAAGAAAAATAAAAACATTGCTTAATATATTTTTTAGTATATGCTTAGTTAATAAAAAACGACTTGCAGAAAAAAATGCTGAGCCTAAAGCAAAAAAAATATATGATTCAACCATTTCTCCTAATCCTTCTTCAACGCCTTCTTATTTATTGGGGTCACAGGGGGATTCGTAGCACTCTCATTTATAAGTAGATTCTTTTCTGCGTTTAATATAAATAATTTCAACTAATCTTTTGTCCGCATTGAATCGATAGCCAATCCTAAAGTTGCCTTGCCTTATTCTATAATAGATCTCTTTGCCTTTTTTTATTTTTTTTACACCTGGTGGCAATGGATCAAACTTGAGCGACTTGACGTCATTTGCAATTCGTTGGAGATCTTCCTTAGGGAGATTTTTAGTATCTTTCTTAACACTTGATTTTACCTCAAGCTTAAACACTTATCCCTCTACCTTTTAGATATCCATTCCACTCAGTCTCACTCATAGATAATTCATTTTTTCTAGCTTCTATTGTAAAGATATCTTCTTCGTCTTCTTTTTCCTCTTTGAGTCTTTCTATAACTGCTTTGGCAACAAAGTGGTTTATTAATATCCCGCGTGGTTTACAAAAGCTTCTTAATTCTGTAATTAGATTTACAGGCAATCGTGCCCCTAATAATGCTTTTTCCATGGTTTTCACCTCCAATAGCTAATGATAGCATATGATAACTATTGCTGTCAATAATTTTTTGGCTTTTTTAGGGTACCACCAAGATTCGTGCGTAAATAAATATACGCTAAGCTCTATCTGATGCCGGGCACCATCTATAAAGAGTGGGAACGGAAAACCCGAGATTCTGTGCAATCTCCCTTGGTGGCATATCTTCGGCTAAAAGTTTTTTGCCGCCTCAAGCTTGCTTGATGTCATAACCCGCTTTCTGCCTCCAACACGCCCTCTCTTTTTTGCAGCTGCTAAGCCTGCCTTGGTACGTTCTACCAATAGCTCGCGCTCCATCTGGGGGTTCTAGACATAGAACCCCTACTATCTATCCAGGAAGAGTTCGAGCCTCACAGCTAATTCGAAAAATCAGTTCTTTTAGCAAAAAGCAGCCTCTTTTCAAGGCTTTTCGTAATCTTGGCCGCTTATTACGATCACGTCACATCCTTGAAATGGCAGGAAATCCAGATTTCAGAAGAACTGCTTTTCAAGAATTAAATAAAGGGGGTAGTGGGGGATTGCTGCATTTTGCGAATGTATAGATTTTTATTCATAAAGGTTCAAAAGCCTTTTCTATTAAATCTAGATGAGTTCCAGGAACACCATGAAAGTAGAATCGGCCATAAATATTGTGATGACCATGTGCATAAGGAGGGTACTAAGCAGATTCGCCAAAAATTGGGGCATAAGCGTAAGTCTATAAGTAAGAGTATGTTACAGAGCAATTTTCGGTAAATACGGGAAAATCATTCCCTAAAATGGTTGAATTCAAAACGAAAATATCAAGAATTTTCAGCACAAATCATTTCCGAACATTCCCGTAAATAATCATTTATGGCAAAGTTGTCTAAAAACGTTAGAATTTGATATATTTTCAACGATCCAAACATTCCCTAAATAAGACCATTACGGGAAAGTTAGCTTAATTAAATTTATAGTTTGACTATGAAAATAATTCTGTTATATGTATAGTCCAATGTTCATTTTAGGGAAAGTAGGTGATAAGTGAAAACAAATCCTCCGATTAAAACAAAAAACACTGACAGAAGATGGGTACGCCTCTCAGGAAATCTCTCCTTCGGATTATCCCAAGTTTGTAGATTTCTGCCGCAGGATTGATGCTCTGGAGAAGAAGACTATTTCTATTCAGAAAAAACAGTCTCTGAAGTTGCTAACGAAATAGGAATACAGAAAATTAATAACTAAAAAAATTTAAACTGATAGTTCGTATAGCAACCTATCTGAATGTGGGTTTATTAATGAGACAAAAGCGAATTGACTATTCAATAAGAACAATGTATACTCCGAAATAGTAGGGCTAATACGGAGGTTATTCCGAGATGAAGAATATTGTAAGAATGCTTGAGATAAAGCTTCCTGAGAGGCAGTCTGCATTTTTATGGGGACCAAGAAAAACAGGAAAAACCACATATTTAAAGAGACACTTTCCTGATAGTCTTGTGTATGATTTTCTGAAGACAGACTTTTTTATTGAAATCCTGAAAAATCCGGCGCTGTTGCGAGAGCAGCTGCTTGCAAAGAATAATAGCGCCTTAAAGCATCCGATAATACTTGACGAAGTACAAAAAGTTCCACAGGTGCTTGATGAAGTGCACTGGTTAATTGAAAACAAAGGATTAAGGTTTATTCTTTGTGGATCAAGTGCGAGAAAATTACGAAGGGGACATGTTAATCTTTTAGGTGGAAGAGCATGGCGTTACGAAATGTTCCCACTCGTCACGGCTGAGCTTAAAAAGGTTGATCTCCTGCGCATTCTAAATCATGGCATGATACCATCGCATTATTTGCAGGATGACGATTACAAAAGGTCTTTAAATGCTTATGTGCAGGATTATTTGAAGGAGGAGGTCTTTGCTGAGGGGTTAACACGAAATATCCCTGCCTTTTCAAGATTCTTTGACGCATTTGGATATTCGCACGGTGAGCTTACGAATTATTCCAATGTTGCGCGCGAGTGTGGAATAGATTCAAAAACAGTCAAAGAATATTATCAAATCCTTGTTGACACATTGCTGGCTATGCGGATTGAACCTTTCAAAAAGAGACAATCACGACATGTTATAACTAAGATTCCGAAGTATTACCTGTTTGATGTGGGAATTGCAGGATGCCTGACAAAGCGGCATCTGGAGGAAGCGAAAGGTATGAATTTCGGAAAAGCGTTTGAACATTTTCTGCTTATGGAGATAGTTGCTTACCGATCTTATAGCGGCAGGGATTTTGAAATAAATTTCTGGAGAACAAAGTCTGGCCTTGAAGTAGATTTCGTGCTCGGAAAAGGAGAGATTGCCATAGAGATAAAAGGGACGAACCGGGTGGATAAAAGGGATATTAATGGACTGACGGCTTTTATGGAAAGCCATTCTCCAAAAAGAAGTATCATTGTCTGCAATGAAAGAGAAAAGAGACTTCATAGCAAAATAGAGATAATTCCATGGAATAATTTCCTGAGCGAATTATGGGAAGGGAATATTCTTTAAAGCCGCAGGATTGATGCTCTGGAAAAGAAAACTATTTCTATTCAGAAAAAACCGGTCTCTGAGATAAAATAACCAGTTTTTTTAGAAAAGGGAACGGTCAACACATCATTGCCCCCATTGTCAGAAAAAGGCTGATCTAATCTGATCACGGCATCCAGGTCAATAGGGGGAATCATAAGCAAGCGTTTATCCAGATTCGTTCTCTCTAGCTAACTGCCAGGGCGTTTTATTCTCTTTGCCCCGAACCGAGAGAAATCTCTGGTTCAGGGCTTTGCAAAAGAGCTTACTAGAGTACTGAAGGAACATAATCCCGAAGAAGCCGGTTTTAGCTTAGAATTGTTAGCCCACATCAGTCCCGTCGGCTGGGGAAATATTATATTGTACGGTGAGTATTTCATAAACAGAAATTTAGTAAGGGTGTAAAAACATTATTTTAGGGAATGTTTTTACGCAGATTCTAAAAATATGTTTGATTTTTACTAGCTTTCCCTATAATGATTATTTACGGGAATGTTCGGAAATGATTTGTGCTGAAAATTCTTGATATTTTCGTTCTGAATTCAACCATTTTAGGGAATGATTTTTCTGTATTTACCGAAAATTGCTCTGTAACACGCTCTTATTCATAGGCTTACGCTTATGCCCCAATTTTAGCCCAATCTGTCTAGTACCCTATAAGGAACTCTATCTTGCGTACGTTGAGTCAACACCTGTAAAAACCTCCTTGTGTAATGAACAAGCTCTATCAAAAACGACGGTTTTTGATAGATATTAATATCCCAGCAATATCCTACTAAAAATGCGAATATTTTGCTATCAAAACTTATTGAAAAAACATAAAATAAAAACTTTACAAACTTATAAGTTGTGATAGCATTATGAAAAGGGCAAGAACTAAATTCGCGGAGGAATTATGGGAAAGGGCATAGGATACGTAAGAGTGAGTACAGACAAACAAAATTTAGATTTACAAGAAGATGCTCTGAAAAAGGCGGGTTGCTACAAAGTATTCCGCGATATAACTAGCGGAATTAAAGCAGACAGACCTGGATTAACAGAATGCTTAGAGTATTTAAGAGAGGGCGACACGTTAATTGTGTGGAAATCTGATAGACTTGGAAGATCAACTGTGGATTTGCTTAAAATTATTGATGGACTTCGTCAGCGAAATGTTGCTTTCAAAAGCCTAACAGAGGATTTATTTGACACTACAAGCTCAAATGGCCGTCTTGTATTTGGGATATTTGCATTGCTGGCAGAACATGAACGCGACAGAATCAGAGAAAGAACAAATGCAGGGCTCAAGGCAGCAAGGGCAAGAGGAAGATTAGGAGGAAGACCAATCGTATTAACAGAGGAAAAGAAAGAACTCGCTTTTGAAGCACTGCAGGATCGCAATAAGCGAGTAAAGGATATCGCTAAGGCTCTTGGAGTTGGAGAAGCAACAATATTCAGATTTCAGAGAAAATTGAGAGGAGAAGGTAAACTCAATTGGACTATATCTAAAAACCATGACTAGTAAATTCAAAAACGAAAGCTATGAAAATATGTAACAACTTCTTTATTTTGAATAGGTTATGTTAAATTGCAGAATTCTATACCGCCCTAAAATGCACGAATCCCCCACCTACCCCAAAAGATATAAGTGAGAAATACATTGATCCTCCTCATACAACTGATTTTGGCATCATGTTTTTACCAGTGGAAGGTTTATTCGCGGAGGTATTAAGACACCCCGGCTTATTTGAAATACTTCGAGGGAAATATAAAATATTAGTTACCGGGCCAACTACATTAGCAGCAGTATTAAGCAGTTTACAGATGGGTTTCAGAACACTTGCCATACAAAAGAGAAGCAGTGAAGTATGGAACATATTAAAGGCAGTTAAATATGAATTTAAGGAATTTTCCTCAGTCTTGGCAAAAGCTCATAAACAAATAAATACAGCTTCAGGCACACTTGAAACATTGCGGACAACAAGAACGAATGTACTGGAGAGAAAACTAAAAGACGTAGAAACTCTTACAGCAATAAAATCAAAAAAAATACTGGAATTGCCTGGGAAGAATATAACTAAAGAAGAATCGATTGAGGAATGACAAACGAGAAAGAAGATGAAAATATTTTTTCTATTACTATTGATATGTAGTTTAACTGTAACTTTAGCTTTTTCCGAAACTTTCGTTTGTACACGAGTAGTTGACGGAGATACTATTGTTGTCGAAAAAATTGGCAAAGTCAGGTTAATAGGCGTTGATACTCCGGAAACAAAACATCCTAGAAAACCAGTAGAATACTTTGGCAAAGAAGCCTCGAATTTTACCAAAAAAATGGTAGAGGGAAAAAGAGTTAGAATTGAATATGACTGGCAAAAGAAAGACAAATACCGAAGAACATTGGCGTATGTATATATTATGACTAATGATGTCAGAGATATGCCGGAATTCAAGAATAGGGCTAGTATAGAGTTAATGCTTAACGCTGAACTAATCAAGCAGGGATATGGACACGCTTATACTAAATATCCTTTTAAATATCTTGAGCAGTTTAGGAAATATGAGAAAGAAGCTAGAGAGAATAAGAGGGGATTATGGAAGTAAAAAAGATTATCTCAGGCGGGCAAACAGGAGTAGATAGAGCAGGTCTCGACTTTGCAATAGAAAATCGAATATCACATGGTGGATATTGCCCAAAGGGAAGAAAAGCTGAAGACGGCAAGATCTCCAGTAACTATAACTTAATAGAAACGGCCACTTCAAATTATAAAGAGAGAACAGAGAAAAATCTAATAGAATCAGACGGAACACTTATAATCAATAAAGGCGAATTAAGCGGAGGAACACTGCTCACAGCAAACCTCTGCAAGAAACATAGAAAACCTTTATTTATTGTTGATTTAAGTAATATAACTGCAAAAACAAAAGAAGAATTTAATTCTTGGATTAAGAATAATAGTATAAAGACATTAAATATCGCAGGTCCCCGGGAAAGCAAGAGTCAGCTCTATTTACAAGCAAAAGAGTATCTTGGCATTTTACTAAACAATCGAGTTAATAGTATGTATAAATGTATGGGCAAGAAAATGCAGGGTAGAGAGATTACTCCCGGATCAATAGGTAAGATTAGAAAAGGAGCATATTATATTCCAGATTGTCCGGATTATGAGCCACGGATTCATATTCCCAAAAAAGTCCATATAAAAGAACCTTTTACTGGTTGGAATTGCCGGAACTGTAAGAATCTTAAGGTGTCTGGAAAAGAGTAAAAAAATACAAACAGAAACCAAATTGGCGCTCTATAAGCGACGAAGCAATCTCTGAAACGTTAATAGAGCCTATTATTATACGGGAAGCTGTTTAATGATAGAACAGCTATACAAAGCGTCTTAAATACACATTTCTGTCTATTTTTGTTGAGGTTTTGAGTAAGTTGAGCTATGGTAACATTAAAGTGGAAGTGACTGTTCAATAATTAATGTTGGGCTGAAAGGGTGACTATTGGCTACAATTGACGATGTAATCACTTGGGCTAGCTCTTTGCCTGCATGGCAAGGAGACGCTGTGCGTCGTTTGTTGGCAACGGGCGAGCAAGCGCTCACTGCTCAGGATTATTCTGAAATACTGGCTTTAGCCAAAGCGCACTTGAAACTTGCTCCGCCTCCGGAAGACCTGAAAGCTGCTCCCCCAGTTGCGGGCACGTCTTCGGGTTCTCCAGCAGCAACAGTTGCTGTTAAGCTGCTGTCGATAGACGACGTCCGAAACGTAAACATCATCAAAACTGGTCAGACACAGTCCTTCGCCGAGAGTGGCGTCACAGTGGTATACGGCGACAATGGATCTGGCAAGTCCGGTTACTCCCGAGTCCTCAAGCTGGCTTGTCAAGCCCGAGATAAGGACGAAGAGATCCTTCCGAACGTCTTCACATCAGAGCCAGTCGGCAGACCAACCGCACTACTAAAGATCAAACAGGACAACGAATGCAAAGACATTGTCTGGACCCAGGGCACTCCCGCCGACCCCGTCCTGACCAATATCTCTGTCTTCGACGGTCGTTGCGCCCGCGTTATTACGGATGACCGCAATGAAATCAGCTATTTACCTTACGGAGGAGATGTATTTCAGAAGACGGTGGAGATTATCTTAAGAGTCAAGGCGGACGTGGAAGCTGAGATTACTGAACTGGTGGCAGTGCAGGATTCAGCTATTCAAGCCGGCACTCCATCTGGCATTTTTCTCGAATCACTATCGGAGGCCACTGACGACAAAGTGGTGCAGACAGCAACGCTTTGGACTTCACAGGATGATCAACAATTGGCTACCCAAGAAGAGCTCGCGCAATCATCAGACTCCACCAAAGCAACTCAAGCAGTCGCCCGTCTTGACAAGGTTAAGGGTCGTGTCAACAATGCAGCAAGTGCCACGGCTGAGCTCGCCTCAACGTGCCAGAGTTTAACGAACGAGGCCATACATACAGCTCTCGCTGAAGTTAACGCCGCACAACATGCATACGTGGCTGCCGTAGCCGAACGGAAGACCCCTGAAGCATTGATCGGCGTCGCGTCTACCAATCAATGGGAGATTCTCTACAAGGCTGCGAAACAATACTCCGAGGAGGTTGCCTATCCTGACGAACCCTTTCCGAAGACAGACAATGCGCTTTGCGTGTTGTGTCAACAGCCGTTAAACGACGAGGCAGTCGCCCGCTTTGATCGCTTCAAGAAATACATACAGGATGCTACAAGTACTTTGCTCGGTGCCAAACGCAATGCACTGACATTGCTGCGCAATAAGGTGGAGGCTGTGAATCCCTTGACAGGCGCGGCACTCGAATCCATTTGCGACGATTTAGTCGGACTGGACGCCAAGGTGGCGGATGATTTGCGAGTCTATCACACTGCGGTTGCAAAGCGAAAAGCGGCAGTGCTCGCAATGTGTACAGAAGGCGAAAGCCCACAGAAGGCGACTTTATTGCCACCATGGCCTACGTCAATTGAGGATGAACTAAAATCAGTTGCACAAACATGCGCCCAAAAAGCTGCTGACATTACCAAGGCCGCTAAACCAGAGGAATACGCGAAACTCATCGCCAACATTGCTGAACTCAAATCACGAAGAGCGCTAAGCGCAAGGAAGGTCGACATTTGTGCGTTCATCGCAAGGGCTAAGCACAACGCCAATTTGCGGCGGGCTGCCGCCACGCTTCGTACGCGCGAAATCACAGAACAAGGCAAAGCCATCATTGGCAAGAACCTGACGCCAGAGTTGCTCGGTGCCTTTAAGGCGGAGCTTATTGAACTGGGCGCAACACGGGTGCCTATTTCGTTGAAGGCCCGCGGCGGAGCCGGTGAGACAGCGCACGAGATGATGCTGGAAGGAGCTACCATGCCGAGCCGGGCGTGCACATCTGAAATACTCAGTGAGGGCGAGGCGCGCGTCATAGCAATTGCTGGCTTTCTAGCAGAATTACAACTTGCCCCTCATACAAATTCGATTGTGCTGGATGACCCGGTTTCATCACTTGATCATGTTTTCACTGGGAGGATTGCCACTCGAATTGCCCGTGAGGCGATGACACGCCAGGTCATCATATTCACGCACAACATTGCCTTCCTCATGGAGCTACAAGACGCAGTCATGGCACTTGCCAAGGCAGGCACACCCGTCGGCATCGCCGTGCATACATTACGCCGAATTGCTAAATTCGCTGGCATCACAACTGGCGATGCACCTTGGTATGCACTGAAGACCAATCAGCGGGTGCAATACCTTGATGAACTCGTGCACACATTCAGACCACTTTATCCTGACAATATGGCCGAGTACAACGAGAAAGCGGCTCATGTCTACGGGCTATTGCGCGAAGCATGGGAATACTGTGTTGAAGATGATCTTTTTTACAACGTAGTGTGCCGACATCGCAACAGCGTGCACACGCTTAAACTCCTCGAAGTGGACATTGAAGACTCCGATATCCATAGTATTGACCTCCATATGTCAAAAGCCAGCGCTTGGATGACAGGCCATGCCAAGTCCAAAGCTTTGCATCACGACAGACCTGCGCCTGAAGAATTACTCGCTGATATTAAGGCTCTGCGGCTGTTTTCAAAAGCGCTTAGCGGACGTCGCGCTCAGACAAAGAAGCGTCGCGAGGAACAGTTGACACCGCAATGATAGAAATCAAACTGATTAACAGCCCAACAAGCGCTTGCAGCAGACCCGCAAAAAGCGGAATGTTGGGTAAAATTAAACATTTAGGGTAAATCCTTCATAGGATTTCAAGATTGACTCATACCCATATCTTTTTCCAACTCTGTTTCTTTCTCCAAAACTTGTGATTTTTCTGCTGCAGGCATTGCCTTTTCTGTCATACTTACCTCTTGAGACATTTCTATTCCTTGCAGCTGACGATCTACTTCTTTCCTTGTCTCAGCTAATTCAGGTTCTTCTTTACCTTTTTCTAAGCTAGATAATAGATTTTTTACTTCCATTTTAATTTTTTGCATATCAATGCCTTTTTCTTGCTCAGGTTCAGGTTTTTTCAGATCATAGGTTGTTGTCTTTTCCTGCCATGTCCTAAGAGAATTTACCAGCCCTTCTTTATCATTCGTATAGATTTTTACTTCGTCTGTAGCCCGCGAGATCGATACATAGAAGCTATTCCTATTTGTAAGACTTCTTTTCTCTGTATCAAGGTTAATTAAGACACTCTTTGTCGTCTGTCCCTGCGCCTTATAATTAGTTAATACATATCCATGATCTATCCAATTATAATTTTTGATATTGAAATTCTTCACGCCTTTTTCTGTCTGGATAGAGATATCTCCATTTCTATGAAGATCTAAAATTTCGCCCATAGTACCGTTTTTTACACCAAGTGCCCTGTCATTATTTAGAAACACTACTTTATCTCTCTTACTAAAAGACTTTTCGCTTTCCGCATCTCGATTGTTTTT
>Ga0222657_1000587_pt1 | contig 16732 bp, 17 predicted proteins | sample AntAcemetagen474_FD_179858 | JGI IMG/M metagenome (GOLD analysis project Ga0222657, IMG submission 179858) | Saline water microbial communities from Ace Lake, Antarctica - #474 | ecosystem: Environmental > Aquatic > Non-marine Saline and Alkaline > Saline | place: Antarctica: Ace Lake... | reverse complement strand
TGAATCACATCCAGGCATCGATCGGTTGTTGGCAGACACACACACTCAGCGGAGTAAACGTTTAAGACAGGCTGTTGGTGTGGTCATACGAATGATCATGCAGGCCAGAGGTTGGCGGAAGACCGGCCGAAAAGGGTCACTGGGCGTAAGGACCAATAAAAATGGATTGACCCCCAATCACAATACGGGCGGACTCGCATTCTGGTTCATCCGTGCCGAGCGGTACGAGCGTGCTGAGGGAATGCCGTTTCAATCAGTGCGTGAGCGCTGCCGGAAACTATAGCCCATAGGGCCATGACGGTCGCTATTCCGACCGATACCTCCCTTGCACAGCGGCATGAGCGGGTTGCCGGTTATTGTCAATTTTTCAATCCTATTTACAAAATTAATACCGTAGGCTTAGAGAAGCTTGGTCCGTTCTAAAAGCTTCCTGAATTTAGGGTATGCAACCTAAAGGAGTTAAAATATTAATGGCGATCACGAATGAGACGGCCTTAGTTTACTGTGAAAATCAATTTGGATTAGTTGACGGGAAAACGGCTTCAGGGCTAGTCAGGCACTCTGAAACCTATACCATTGTGGGGGTTATTGATAGTTCTTTAGCCGGAAAGGATGCCGGGGAAGAATTAGGGGAAGAAAAAAATGGTATCCCCATTTTTGTCAATTTAAAGGATGCGTTGAGTAAACTTTCCAAGGTCCCGGATTGTTATATATATGGGAAGGCTCCTTTAGAAGCATATATATCAATGAAAGAAAGAAATTTGATTTTAGAAGCGATGGGAAATGGAATGGACATCATTAACGGCTTGCATGAGTTCTTTTCTGAAGATCCAGAGTTTGTCCATATGGCTGCCCGCAACGCAGTCCAGATAAAAGACATCAGAAAGCCGCCGCGATTAAGAGATTTGCATGTATTCACGGGAAAAAGATCGGAAGTAACGGCTCCTGTGGTCGCTGTATTAGGTACCGATTGTGCCTGCGGAAAAAGGACTACCGCAGTTGAACTCAACAACACCTTGAACAGTATCGGAATAAAATCGGTATTAATCGCCACAGGCCAAAGTGGTTTGATGCAGGGGGCCATGTATGGCGTAGCGATCGATGCGCTTGTTTCCCAGTTTGTAGTTGGTGAAATAGAAGATGCAGTTATTGAAGCGTTTAAGAACGAAAAACCCGACATCATTTTAGTAGAAGGACAGAGTGCCGTTAGTCATCCCGCATTTATGGGCTCTCTGGGCATCTTGAAAGGCAGCAATCCCGATGGCGTTATCCTCCAGCATTCACCCGCCAGGAAATCACGGTGTGATTTTCCCCATTTGAAGATGCCTGATGTTGAGAGTGAAATTAAACTGATTGAAGCGATTTCAGAAGCGAAAGTAATGGCTATTGCATTAAGCCATGAAGATCTTTCAGAAAACGAGATTCTGAGCATCATCGCAAATTATGAAAAAAAGTTTCAATTAGCGACCACGGATGTGCTGAGCCATGGATGTCAAAAACTCGTGCAAGCCTTAAGTAATCAATTTCCAAAACTGAGACAAACTATCAAGCGGAAGGGATTAAAAATAGCCCCTGCAATGGCAGCGTAAAAGCTGTAAACATTAGTAATTCAATATGAAAAAATTAATGCCGCGGATAGAAATATCACTGCCTAAGATACGGGATAATGCCCGGATGTTATGCGAACTTTATGGGCAAAAAGGTATTTCCATAATGGGAGTTTCCAAAGCGGTGCTTGGAGAACCCTCTGTTATCAAGGCCATGGTTCAAGGTGGTGTCAGATTTATTGCCGACTCTCGCATTGAAAACATTGAAAAAATGAAAGCGGCGGGGATATCAACTCAGTTTGTTCTTTTACGAACACCCTTAAGTCAGGCTGAATCCGTGGTTCGAAGTGCGGACATTAGCTTAAATACTGAGATCGATACACTTAAAAAACTCTCATATTATGCAAAAGCAGGTAACAAAAACCATCAGGTAATTGTGATGGTTGAGCTGGGCGATTTACGTGAAGGCGTACTTCCTGTCGATTTACCTGAATTTATCCGGCAAACCATTTCTTTATCCCATATAAAAATTGTAGGTATTGGATGCAATTTGGCCTGTTACGGCGGCGTGAAACCTAGCGATAAAAACATGCACAATCTATCTGAACTATTTGACATCATAGAAAAAGAATTCCATCTTGGTTTAATAATTATTTCGGGTGGTAATTCGGCAAATTATGAGTGGTATAAATCTACCAAAGATGTAGGAAACATAAACAATCTTCGCCTGGGGGAATCAATCCTTTTAGGCCTTGAAACGCTGAACCGAAAAACAATCCCAGGGTTGCACACGGGTGCTTTCCAGCTCGTTGCTGAAGTTATTGAGTCTAAAAAAAAACCATCTCTCCCGTTTGGAGAGTCAGGCCAGGATGCTTTTGGGGGTACGAATAGGTTTTCCGACCGCGGTATTCGCCAAAGAGTGATTGTTGCTTTAGGAAGACAGGACATTCTAATATCCGGCTTAAAACCCCTTCAAGAGTTATTAATCCTTGGTGCCAGCAGCGACCACATTATTATAGATAGTGAAAACTGCAATCTGAAAGTTGGAGATGAAGTAAGTTTCAGCCTGGATTACGGCGCCCTCCTTGCCGCTATGACATCACCATTTATCAGTAAGCATTTTATTGGCCAGAGGGCGCATCCCTCAGTTTGACGGCTATAATCGCCAGGGGCGCATGCCGGAATATAGTGAAAGGAGTTGAAGATAATGTCATTTGTGCTTCCTCAATTCAAAGCGCCTGATTTCAGTAAGCCGCCCTTTAGCTCTGCACCGCCGGTGCGCACCGAGAAGGCACCATCCAATGGTGTTGCACCGGCTAGTTACCATGGTACCTCAAACCATCCGGAGTACGTCCATCTCGGAGCCGGAAGATGGATTCTCGTGCCGGAAAGCCGTATGGACTGCGTTCTCGTCGTGCGCGGAGTTACTGTTGAAGCGACGGAAGCTCGCCGTCTAAAGCAAGATGATATGGTTGTCATCGGACGGACTGAGAATGGCGAAGACGGCATCTTCGTTCATACCGGAGCCTTTGAGACGGATAGCCGGGAATGTGCCGACAAATTTTCTTTCCGTACCCGCGGAACGCGCGAAACTCCCTTTTCTCGAAGCTATGACACCCTATACGAACTATTACGTCATGATCGGCAGCATGGCTACATTGCCTGGGTACTTGGACCCGCGGTTGCGTTTGACCAAGATAGTCGCAACGCTATGCAGGAGCTTATTGAAGCAGGTTTCTGCGATGTATTACTAGCAGGCAATGCCTTGGCGACACACGACCTGGAGGCGGCCCGCTTTCGGACAGGACTCGGTCAGGACATTTACACCCAGAAACCAAAGCAGCAGGGACATTACCACCACCTTGACATCCTAAATACTGTGCGGCAGATCGGTTCTATCAAAGAAACTATTGAGAAACTGAAGCTGAACGATGGGATTATGTACGCCTGCGAGAAATGCAATGTGCCGTATGTGCTGGCAGGGTCAATCAGAGATGACGGGCCTCTTCCGGAGGTTATAGCCAATGTGTATGAAGCACAGGATGCAATGCGGTACCATGCCCGTAAAGCAACAACAGTGATCGCAATGGCTACACAATTGCACGCTATCGCTTTTGGAAACATGACGCCAAGCTATCAAATAATGGAAGACGGAGTGGTACGTCCGGTGTATTTTTACATAGTTGACATATCCGAATTCAGCGTAGACAAACTCGCTAACCGTGGCTCCACCCAAGCGACGTCGGTTGTGACAAATGTTCAAGACTTTATTGTCAACCTATGGAACAATCTAATGTAGCCAACAAGGCGCTTTACGTTATGCGGTAGATAAATCATATAATACCTTAAAGGTGAAAAGATGAAAAAAGTATTCGATGGTAAAAAGACAGCAAAATTGGGCACTGAAAACAATCCTGCTGTTGTGAATGTACAAACAGAACAAAGAGTGAAAGAATTAGAATTAGTATTTGAAGAAAACGGTTGGAAATATACAATTGAATTGGAACCGGATAAACCTGAGGATATTACAGCCCTGGAAATATTATTGAATCCAATAAAAACAAAGATTGCCGAAAAGAAAGTGGGACGCAATGAACCCTGCCCATGTGGAAGCGGTAAAAAGTATAAAAAATGCTGTGGTAAATAAGGCTTTTTTATATTCTAAAAAATCAACCTGCGCAGAAATGAGTCCCGTTTGAGGAGGGATTACAAAATAAATTCGAAGATCCCCCGCTATTTCTAGGAAGGGGCCGGCTGAGCCGTCACGCGAAGTCTGTTTCCCGCCTTGCGGACACTCCCTTCAAGGGCATAACGAACCTCAAGACCGTCATAAGCCGCCTTTGTATCGATCTTTTCCAGCCGATCCAGCATGTCCTGACTCATGTGGGTAAGCAGCAGTTTCCTTGGTTTCAGTGACGGCATTTGTTCCATCAGCGTCCGGTAATTGAGATGGTATTTAATGTCCTTCTCATAGAAATAGCTTTCGGCAATCAATAGATTCGCATTTTTCAAGATGGGGATGAGGCCGTCAAACCATTCCGTATCTCCGGTATAGGCGATCACTTTATCGCCGATTTCAAGTCGAAAAGCCAGGGCCGGGCTACCGCTGGGATGAATCACCTCAAGAGCATGAACCGTTATTTCGTGGTAACACCAGGGGGTTTCCGGTTGAAGTTCCATGACGTTCATGGAAAACTTCTGTTTGATTCCGGAAGAACCGGGAAACATGATTTCCATGGCGGCTTTTAACCGCTCTCCGGTTCCTTCGGGACCGACAATGTTCAGTGGCCCCCGTCTCTTGCTGTGCAGTTGCGCATCCAGCATAAAAAAAGGAAGCCCTCCGAAATGATCCCCATGCAGATGGGAAATGAGGATCAACTCAATGTCGTTGGGCGCAATACCGAATCGGTGCATGGCCAATGTGGCAGTGGTACCGCAGTCCATCAAAAAGCGGCGCAACGGCGTTTCCACCATAATGCAGGGCTGTAGCCGTCCCCCATGACCGAAGGCATCTCCGGTACCGAGGAAGGTTATTTTGATTTCATTATTGGAGGTCATAGATCTCCAGGAGTCTTTTTTCCGTCTCCCCCTCGATTTTGGCTATAATTTCAACATGTTTAGCGATACTGGAGCTTTTGAGTTTGTGGCGCAGAAGTTCGTCCACCTGGTAAATACCCGCTGAATTGGCCAGGGTAATGACCAGCTTTACCGGTTTTTTCTCTCCCTTTTCAATATCCACCGAATCCACGGCCTGAGCCGAGATGGAGTGAATGTTCACCCGGCCCGTTTCAAAGGGGATGCGGGACCTCCCTTCCGTCATATCCAGGGCATCCGCCACCTTGAGAACCCCCGCTTCAATGGTCAAACAGGTCTCCTTGGCATTGTGGGCCACGATGGCGTGCAACACTTCCGAGATGATGGTGGTGAGATCAGGTTCCTCATAGATGCCTTTCAGCAGCGCCCGGGCTTTAGGGTATGCTAGAAATAGGCTATATCGCTCGTGATGGGCACGATGGACGGCGATGCCGATGTCATGAAGACATGCAGCGAGCACCACGATCAGCTCCGCATCATCCAGGCCCAGCCCATGATTTTTCACCACACTGGGTTCAACACCACCCGCCATGAGCAACCGCAGCATCTTCAACGCGGCATTGGCCACAATACGGATATGGATTTCCCCATGGTCACTGATGCCACCCCGATCCACGGCATTGACATTGGCACACTTCCAGAGTTGCAGCAGTTCCTGATCTTCGTTGATATGCTGAATCAACCGCTTGATTTTATGATTTTTTCTGGCCAGAACGAAGAGTTTCATGGGTTCAGCCTTGATGGCCTCGTAAAAAGTCAAAATTGATGAAATCGCCATTAATAATATCAATAGGTTACATCACTGGAAATGGCCAAAATCGGACTTTTTACGAGACCATCAGCCTTAGATAATGGCCCTTTTTTTAAGCTCACCGATTATACCCTTTCGAAACACAAGGACAATTACAATAAAGGAAATCCCCATAATAAGCGCCCACAAATGGGTATAGGTGCTGAGCACTTCCCTCAGGAGAACCACGAACATGCCGCCGAAAAGTGGTCCCACCAGGGTACCCATGCCGCCTAAAATGGTCATCATGACGATGTCGCCCGAGATGGACCAGTGAAGGGTTTTTAACGGAACAAAATTTTGAAGGATGCAGTAGAGGCTGCCGGCCAGACCGCACAGCCCGGCGGAAATGACAAAGGCAATTAATTTGAATCGGGCAGGATTGAACCCGATGGATTGGGCACGCTGTTCACTTTCCCGAATGGAAACCAGGGCATGGCCGAAAGGGGAATGCACCACCCTGAATGCAAATAGAATGGCAAGCAGCAAAAAACCTAAAATGAAATAGTAAACGCTCGTTTCGGATTCCAGACTGATCCCGAAGAAATCGGGCCGCGGGATTCCATGTAATCCGTCGTCCCCTCCGGTCAGTGTTGTCCACTTAAAAGCAATAAAATAAACCATCTGCGCATAGGCAAGGGTCACCATGGCAAAATAGATACCCCGACGCCGGATGGCGGTATACCCGATGGGAAAAGCCAAAAGAACACTGAAAAGGACTCCGGCGAAAATCGCCACGAGGATATTGGCATTATGGCGCAAAATCAAAAGCCCCGTAACATAGGCGCCCATGCCGAAAAAAGCGGCATGGCCAAAAGACAACATCCCCGCATAACCCAGACAGATATCATAACCCATGGCAAAGAGCATGAAGATCAGAATCTGGCTTCCCAGAGCCTTATAGGGGATAAAGAAGGGCAGGAAAAATAAAACGAGGACCGCAACCCCATAGAAAATCTTCTCTCGTCTTTTCCTGCTTTTCTCGTGAAAATCCGCCATACCAAATCCCTCTATTCGTGAAACCCCGCCCTTCCGAAAAACCCTCGGGGGCGGACCAGCAAAACGATTGCCATTAAAACATATATGGACGTCATGGCCGCGGTGGGCCAGAATAAAACCCCGAGCGTAATGATTTCCCCGATCAGCAATCCGGCTACAATGGAACCTGCGATTGAGCCTAACCCCCCAATGACCACCACCACAAAAATCTGGATCAGAATTTCGTTTCCCATCAAAGGGGTCACTTCCTGAAGGGGTCCCGCCAGAATACCCGCCAATCCCGCCAATCCCGCGCCAAAAGCAAACACTCCCGTATAAATTCTGGAAATGTGGATCCCAAGGGCATCGACCATTTCACTGTCGTCGGTTCCGGCCCGGATGATGCTCCCCAGCTTGGTCCGGATCAGAAACAACCATGTCCCCAGCGCACACACGGCGGTCACCCCGATGATGAAGAGCCGGTATTTAGGATAATACATGAATCCCAGGTTGACCACGCCTGACAGGAGATCGGGCACCCCGATGGGTCGGCCCAGATCCCCGAATATGAGCCGGATCACTTCTTCAAACACCAACATGAGGCCGAAAGTGAGTAACACCACGTAAATATCCGCCTCTTTATAAAGGAACCGGATGAGGAATCTTTCAGCCAGCATGGCGATAAACGCCACAACCAACGGCGCCACCAGAAGGGCCACCCAGAAATTAAGGCCGAAAAGGAGGCATGTATAACCCGCATAGGCACCCAACATATATAAAGAGCCCTGGGCGAAATTCACCACCCCCAGCATGCCGAAGATAATGGACAGCCCCAGGCTCAGAAGCACCAGATAGGAGCCGAACACGAGGCCGTTAAACAGCATCATCATGAGTGTTGTGGTATTCATAAGCGATTAATCCGGCCCGAGGCCCTGAAAAATATCGGTTCGGGGAGAGCCCTGAAAAAGGCTCTCCCCGGTGGTTTCAAAAAACCCTTTACGCAGGTCTCTTCATTTTACAGCCGCTCTGTGCCGGTGTCTGGTAAGCCTCCTTGGCCGGCACTTTCCCAACGATTTCAAAATAATCCCAGGGTTCCGTAATTTCCTTCTGGCTTTTACACTTCACAATGAGCGCATCATTAATGGCCTGATGGTTCTCTTTGTAGATATACCCCGGATTGGCAAACATATCCCGGAACTCGTGCCCTTCCAACTGTTCGATGATCTTGTCGGGATCTTTGCTGTTGGCCCGCTGGACGGCTTTGATGAATTGCAGGGTGGCGGAGTAATTGGCGGCCGTGAGCCAATGGGGCGGTGCGCCTTTCATGGCTTTCTTGAACCGTTCCACATAGGACTTTGCACCTGGGTTCTGGGACTTCCAGTACCACGATACGGTGGCATAATCCCCTTCGTATACATTCACGCCGGCGGCCTTGATATTGGCCGTAAACATGAGGGCGTGGAGGATGGACATTTTCTTTTTAAGACCGAATTCATTGGCGGCTTTGGTGGAATTGACCGTATCCGCCCCGGCGTTTAAGAGCACCAGCACATCCGCCCCGGAATTCATGGCCTTGATCATGTAAGGGGAAAAATCAGACGTCCCTAGGGCGACCATGTCGTTACCGATGATTTTTCCGCCTTTCTTTTCAACGGCAGCGCGGAAATTCTTCAACAAATCATGCCCCCAGGCATAATCGGCGGTGATGGCATACCATTTTTTACCTAAGTGTTCAGCCGCCCAGAGCCCGCCGGCGGTGGCCAGCATATAGTTGTCATATCCCCAGTCAAAACCGTAATAGTTGCACTTATCCTGGGTCTGTGCCGTAGTGCCCGAATCCACCGAAATAAAAAGCCTCTTGTATCGGCGTGACTGCTCATTAACGGCCAGGGAACAGGCCGACTGGGGCACGTCAATAATAACGTCCACCTTCTCCTTTTCGTAAAGCTCCTTGGCCTTTTCGTTGGCGATCCCCGGGTCCAGACGATGGTCCCTCGCGATGACCTGGATGGGCTTTCCGAGCGCTTTGCCGCCGGCATCCTCCACCGCCAGCTTGATACCCACCAGATCCTGTTTGTTCAAAAAAGCGTAAGCCTTGCTCATATCGATCATCACACCGATTTTCAAAGGATCGGAGGCCCAGGCCGGCTTGATCCAGATATGCGGCGCCACAGCGGTCACCGCCCCCGTGATTGCGGCTGTTTTGATAAAATCGCGGCGGGTGATGATGGAAGGTTTCTTTTCTTTCCCGATCACCTTTTCTTCTTTTTGCACTTTCATGTCGCCCGTTTCCGTGGTTTTTTTCATTGCACCCTCCTTTTCCTCTAAAAGTTGTTTTGGTTTAAACGGTCAAATACCGTTTTTGGATTTCATCATCGGCTTTCAGCTCATTGGTTTTTCCGCTGAACACCGTCTTTCCTTTGCTGATGATGTAGTGGCGCATGGCGGCATCCATGGTAAACAGCAGGTTCTGCTCCACCAGGAGAACCGTCAGGCTGGCATTTTTCAGTTCCTTGATCACTTGACCGATCATTTGCACCACAATGGGCGCCAACCCTTCGGTGGGTTCGTCCAGAAGCAATAGCCGCCCCCCCTGCCGCAAGACGCGCGCCATGGCCAGCATCTGTTGTTCTCCGCCTGAGAGTTGTTTCCCCATATGTTTTTTTCGATTGCCCAGAACCGGGAAAAGATCCAGAACTTTTTGAATGGGCCAGGGTTCGGCGCCGCCTATGCCCGCGACGATTTCCAGGTTTTCAAACACGCTCAAACTGCCGAAAATCCGCCTCTCCTCGGGAACATACCCCAGGCCCAGGCGGGCCAGACTGTGGGGCTTATACCCCGTCACCTCACGACCCTCAAAATAGATGTCGCCCCCATTGACGGTGACCATACCCATAATGGATTTGATGGTGGTGGATTTTCCGGTGCCGTTTCTGCCCAGAAGAGACACCACTTCCCCTTCAAAAATCTCCAGGGAAACGCCGTTTAAAACCTGTGCCTCGCCATATCGGGCCTTCAGCCCCTCAACCTTCAGCATGGGGTTTGTATCCGCCAAGGTAGGCCTCCTGAACCGTCTCGTTATTCTGAATTTCGGCGGGTGTTCCGTGGGCAATCACCCGGCCCTGCTGAAGGACCGTGATGGCATGGGAAATCTGAAGCACCGCCTCGATATTGTGCTCCACCAGAAGAATGGTTTTGTTGATGGCAATATCCTGGATCAAACGGATAATCAAGGTCGATTCTTCGCTGTCCATGCCGCTCGTGGGTTCGTCAAACAACAACAGTTTGGGATCGGTCCCCAGCGCTATACCGATTTCCAGACATCGCTTTGAGCCGTAATCCAGGTTGGCCGCTTTTTCCTTGCCGAAATCCCTGAGCCCAATCACTTCAAGAATTTCCCATGCCCGTGTTTCAATCCTTTTGAGCCCTTTCAGTGAGGAAAAGAAATTCATGTTGACATGTTCACGGCTTTGCAACGCTATCCGAACATTTTCAAAGACACTCAGATCGGGGAATAGGCTGGTGATTTGAAATGACCGGGTGATTCCCAGGTGACTGATCCGGTACCCAGGAAAGCCTGTAATGTCCTTGTCCTCAAAAAATATCTTCCCTTCGGAAGGCTTTTCAAACCCGGTCAGGCAATTGAAAAGGGTGGTTTTGCCCGCGCCGTTGGGTCCGATGACGGAATGGATGGTGCCGGCCGTTACCTGTAGATCCACATCGTCCACAGCCCGCAGGCCTTCAAAGTCCTTGGTGAGCCCTTCGGTTCTCAAGATGTACATAGCTACCAGGCTTTTCCGATTCCCAAGATTTCACGGGCATCTTGGGGGAGGGCTGTTTCAAATCCCAGGGATTCCACAATTCCTTTCATCTTCTCCACCTGTTCCGCGTTGGATTTGGCCAAGCATCCCTTGCTCAAAAAGAGGTTGTCCTCCAGGCCGATGCGGCAATTACCGCCCAGAAGAGCACCCATGGTACAAATTTTGAACTGATCTTTGCCGGCACCGATCACAGACCATTTGTAGTCGTTTCCCAGAAGCCGTTCGGCCGTTTGATGCAGTGTCATGAGATCGTAGGGCGTTGCGGCAATCCCTCCTAGAATCCCCGTCACAAACTGGAGGTAAACGGGTGTTTTTAACAAACCCTTGTCCAAAAGGTATTTCAAATTATAGAGGTGCCCCACGTCATAAATTTCAAGTTCGGGTTTGGTTCCCGATTCCTTGAATAACCGACAGATCCCTTCCAGATCCTTGAAGGTATTGGTAAAAACCCAGCCCCTGGAAAATTCCAGCCATTCAGGCTCCCAGTCATGCTGGAATTTCTCATATTTATCCAGAAGGGGGTGCAGTCCGAAATTGATGGAGCCCATATTGAAGGATGCAAGCTCCGGTTTAAACCGAGGCAATACCGCCGTTCTCTCTTCAACACTCTGTCCGGCGCCCCCGCCGGTGGTGATACAGATGAGCACATCGGAGGCGGCCCTTATGCGGCTGACAATCCGGTCATAGATTTCAAGGTCGGGTGTGGGCTTTCCGGTTTCGGGGTCCCTGGCGTGGATATGAACCACCGCTGCGCCCGCCTCCGCCGCTTCAATGGCCTGATCGGCAATATCATCCGGCTTGTAAGGGAGATATGGACTCATGGTGGGGGTATGGATGCCGCCGGTGATGGCTGCGGTAATGATGACTTTTGACATTTCAGGTGTTTCCTTTCTTTTTGAATGTTCTCCTTTGACGAAAGACATCCTACAGAGCATAGCCGTATTCGTCAATACTGTTTTAAAACGGAGATGCAACATCAAAGAAAGGTGTGAATTCAGTTTGACACATCACCTGATCTTGTTTATTCAGAAAAGGAACAGTTCAGAGATTTGATTTGTCTACCTGTTATCAGGAATATGCATTGATGAGAGGAAGGGAAAGGGACCATATGCCATCAAAATCACCCGTAAAGTTTTGCGGTCAGATTGTTACAGATGCGCAACTGAGAGACATCATAGAGATTATCGAGACATTTCCCAAACTGACCCGCACTGAACTGGCCCATACGGTCAGCGAGCTGTTTGACTGGAAAAGACCCACCGGAAAGCTGAAAGGGGTTGAATGCCGCCAATTTCTTGAGCGTCTGGACGCAAAAGGTTTGATCCGTCTTCCGGCAGTCCAAAAACGGCCTGCCAAAAAGGGTAAACCGAAAATAACACGAACCCGTGAGGCTGATTTTCAGGAAACAATTTCAACAAAACTGCGGGAACTGTTCCCCCTGTTGCTGATCCGGGTTAAAACCCAGGAACAGCGACAACTCTGGTACCAGTATATTGACCGGTATCATTACCTGGGATATGAGTTGCCTTTTGGTGCCCAACTTCGATATTTCATTCAGTCCGGCGCAACCCATGCCTTGCTGGGGTGTTTTCAGTTTTCCAGTCCGGCGTGGATGATGATGCCGAGAGACCAATGGATTTCCTGGAACCACGAGCAACGCCAACGCAACCTGCAAAAAATTGTCAATAACAGCCGGTTCCTCATATTTCCCTGGGTTAAAGTAAAGAACCTTGCCAGTTCGGCCCTGGCCCTGGCCGTAAAGACCGTTCCCGATGACTGGGAGCGTAGCTACGGTTACCGGCCGGTTCTGATGGAAACGCTGGTGGATGAAAAACGCTTTAAAGGCACCTGCTACAAAGCCGCCAATTGGCATTATGTGGGGAAAACAACCGGTCGTGGACGAATGGATCGGGAGAACAGACGTCACGGCTTGGTTGTGAAGGCCATTTATCTGTACCCCCTTACAAACGGTTTCCGTGATGAACTGGTTCGATAAATGACTTGACTCAAGTTTCAACCGTATTAATATTGGTTCGGTCCGGGCCTCAGCCGATTCCGCCAAAGTAGCGAACGCTACCACGGCTGGATGCCCATTATTAAATCCATCAGGAGTCCTTCATATGACCCGCTATCTCCCCCTGATACTGTTGGGAGTGCTTTTAAATGCCACGGCCCAGGTTTGCCTGAAACAGGGAATGCGCCAGGTGGGCCATTTTGCTTTTACGCTGAATAACCTGCTGCCCATCGGCTTCAAGGTGGGCTTTAACCCGTTTGTATTTGCGGGCTTGGTATGTTATGTGGTCAGTGTGGTGGTATGGCTCCTGGCCCTTTCCAGGGTGGAGGTCAGTTATGCCTATCCTCTCCTGAGCGTGGGCTATATCGTTACCGCTTTTGCGGGGCAGTATTTTTTCGGCGAGTCCCTGGGGGCCACGCGATGGGCCGGAATCGTCGTCATCTGCTTCGGCGTTTACCTCATTACCCGGAGTGCCTGATGAGAAAGGATTTTCTACCCTTTTCACGACCGTCCATCACGGAAGAAGATATCTCAGCGGTGGGAGAAGTTCTCCGGTCGGGATGGATTACAACGGGACCCAATACCGCCGCCTTTGAACGTGATTTCTGTGAATATGTGGGATGTCCCCATGGAATAGCCCTGTCATCCGGCACCGCCGGCATGCATCTTTTCCTGAAAGCCCTCGGGATCGGACCAGGCGATGAAGTGATTACCCCCTCCATGACGTGGGTATCCACAGTGAACCTTATCGTTCTGGCGGGCGCTACCCCCATATTCGCCGACGTTGACCGGGATACCCTCATGTTAACCCCTGAAACAATCGCCCCCTGTTTTTCGCCCAGAACCAGGGCCGTTATTCCCGTACACTTCGCAGGCGCCTCAGCAGACATCACCCCACTGCGCGAACAGGCCCATCAACATGGCGTGCCACTGGTGGAAGATTCAGCACACGCCCTGGGCACCCACCATCGCGGGCGCCATGTGGGGTCGAAGGGCACATCCATCTTCTCCTTCCACCCCATCAAAAATATTACCACCGGCGAGGGTGGCATGTTCTGCACCGATGACCCTGAAATGGCAGCTCGGATCAGCCGCCTGAAGTTTCACGGGCTTGGCGTGGACGCTTACGACCGAAAGACCCAGGGCAGATCCCCCCAGGCCCAGGTATTGGAGCCGGGGTACAAATATAACATGACCGATATTGCAGCGGTGCTGGGATTGAGACAGCTTCATCGGGTGAACCGGTTCAACCGCAAAAGAACCCAACTGGCTGCCAGATACCGGGAATGGCTGGCGGATATGGATGAAATCCTACCGCTTTCCATTCCCGAAGATACCACACAACACGCATGGCACCTGTTTATTGTGCGCCTTGACACGGATCGGGCAGGCCTCAGCCGGGATGAATTCATGGCGGAATTGAAAGAGAGAAACATCGGGACCGGCCTCCATTTCCGCGCCGCACATCTTCACAAATACTACCGGGAATCCATGGGGATAAAACCGGGCACGCTTCCCCATACGGAATGGAACTCCGACCGGATCTGTTCTCTTCCCCTTTTTCCCGATATGACTTTTGAAGATGTGGACGGAGTGGTGGAAGCCATCAAAGAAGTCCTCAACCGTTAATTTGTAGGGTGCAGGGTGCAGTTGTCAGGGTGCAGAAAAAATCATTATGGAAAACCGACAATCAACAATCGACAATCAACAATCGACAATCTCAATTGTCATTCCAGTGTTCAATGAAGCGGCAAACCTGAGTGAACTCCTCGTTCGTTGTCTCAAGACCTGTAACCGTCTGGATAGGGTTTTTGAAATCATCCTGGTGGATGACGGCAGTACTGACGGGTCCCGGGACATGATTGAAGCGGCTTCAAATCAAGACCCCGGCGTCATCATCGGGATTCTTCTGAACCGGAATTACGGCCAGCATTCCGCCATCATGGCCGGATTTGCACAAACAAAGGGAGACATCATCATTACCCTGGATGCCGACCTTCAAAACCCACCCGAAGAAATCATCAAACTGGTTCAAAAGGCCGAAGAGGGGTTTGATGTGGTGGGAAGCGTCCGAGTTCCCAGGCGGGATACCCTTTTCAGGCGGGTGGCATCCCAGATGGTCAACAAGGTGGTTCAAATGTCCACGGGCGTTCAAATGAACGATTATGGCTGCATGCTGAGGGCCTATCGCCACCATATCGTATCGGCCATGCTGCAGTGTTGCGAGCGAAGCACCTTCATTCCCGTTCTGGCCAACAGCTTCGCCAGACATACCGCCGAGGTGGAGGTTCAGCATGCCGAGCGGTCCGCCGGGGACTCCAAATACAGCTTCTGGAAGCTCATCAACCTGCAGTTTGACCTGTTGACCAGCATGACCACATTTCCCCTTCGTCTGCTGAATGTCCTGGGGGGCATTATCTCCGCGTTCGGTATAGGATTCGGGCTCTTTTTGTTACTGATGAGATTGATTTATGGCCCCGCGTGGGCCGCGTCAGGGGTGTTTACCCTTTTTGCCATTCTCTTTATTTTTATCGGCGCACAATTTCTGGCCATGGGCCTTTTGGGAGAATACATCGGGCGAATTTACAGCGATGTGCGGGCCCGTCCGCGGTATTTTGTCGAGCGGATCGTGGGCGATGTAGGGGCTGGTCCCCATAGGCACCCATAAAACGAAAAATTCGGTGCAACGTAGGGGCAGGCCCCCGTGCTTGCCCTTTGTAGCAGGCCACCGTGCCTGCCTTTTATAAAGGATCTATTTATGAAAACAATTGTTTTGGCCTATCACAATATCGGTTGCACCGGCATCAAGGCGCTCATAAACAACGGCTTTGATATTGCGGCCGTATTTACCCACAAGGATGATCCCAAGGAAAATATCTGGTTTGATTCCGTGGCTGAGCTGGCTGCACGGAAGAACATTCCGGTGTACGCGCCGGAAGACATCAACCATCCGCTCTGGGTGCAGAAGATTCGAGATCTCTCACCGGAAATCATATTTTCCTTTTACTATCGGAACCTGGTGCAATCTCCCGTTCTGGATATCCCGCCCCATGGATGCCTGAACCTCCATGGGAGCTTGCTGCCCCATTATCGCGGACGGGTTCCCATCAACTGGGTGTTGGTGAACGGTGAGAAAGAGACCGGGGTGACCCTTCATTACATGACCACCCGGCCGGATGACGGTGATATGATAAGCCAGTCGCCAATCGAAATATCCGAAGATGATACGGCCGCTTCACTCCACAAAAAAGCAGCCGCGGCGGCGGGTGAAATGCTGAATGAGGTCCTTCCCGCCCTGCGGGCCGGCGAAGCCCCGAGGGTGCCTCAGGATCATGGGAAGGCCTCCTATTACGGGGGACGTACGCCTGCCGACGGGGAGATTGACTGGGCCATGCCCGCCTCCGGTGTCAGGAACCTGGTACGGGCCGTAACGCGCCCTTTTCCGGGGGCCTTCAGCCACATGGGGGACCGAAAATGCCTTTTCTGGACCGTCAGTGAGGTATCAGGTGAAGAAGGTGCCAAACCGGGAGCGGTACTTTCGGTTGATCCCCTGGTGATCGCCTGTGAAAGGGGGGCCCTTCGTATTGAGGCGGGCCAGCAGGAAAATGATGTGTTCATGGGGGGCGCGCAGCTGGCAGCCCATATGGGCCTGGTGGAAGGTATGGGGTTTGGCAAAAAAGCCAGCGACCGCATCCGTGCCGCGCAGAAAAAGCGGGTGCTGATCCTGGGCGTGGACGGATTCATCGGCAACGCCCTGAGCGAACGGTTGCTTGAAAGCGGACGGTATGAAGTGCACGGCATGGACCTGCATTCCAAGTATGTTCAACGTCTCATGGGAACCCCCGGATTTCACTTCGATGAGGGGGACATTTCCATCCACAGGGAGTGGATTGAATACCATATTCGAAAGTGTGACATTGTGATCCCCCTGGTGGCCATTGCCACCCCCATTGAATATACCCGGAATCCCCTTCGCGTGTTTGAGCTC
>Ga0222657_1000559_pt1 | contig 17304 bp, 13 predicted proteins | sample AntAcemetagen474_FD_179858 | JGI IMG/M metagenome (GOLD analysis project Ga0222657, IMG submission 179858) | Saline water microbial communities from Ace Lake, Antarctica - #474 | ecosystem: Environmental > Aquatic > Non-marine Saline and Alkaline > Saline | place: Antarctica: Ace Lake... | reverse complement strand
GTACAGTTAGCCAAGCGGTTTGGCGCTGTCAGGGTCATCAATATGTCCAACATCGATTATGTGTACAGCGCTGATCCGAAAAAGGACCCAAATGCCGAGAGACTCACAGAAATATCATGGCCCGAGTTCAGGAAACTGGTTGGAAATGAATGGGATCCCGGGTTGAACATGCCGTTTGACCCCATCGCATCGAGAGAGGGAGAGGCGTTGGGATTAGAGGTGATTATCATCGGAAACGATGTCGAAAATCTTGAGAAGCTCCTGAGAGGGGAGCCCTTCAAGGGAACGACTATTTCGTGAAGTTGCGGGTTGCGGGTTACGAGTTGCGGGCTTTTTCAATAGTCATTGGGCTTTGCCGTCATTCGGTAGTCATTCAATTGTTTTTTCAATCGACAATCGACAATCAACAATCAACAATCCCGCGGGTATCCAGCATCCAGCACCCAGTTTTAAGTTTCAAGTTTCAAATCCCTAACCCCCAGCATCCAGTATCCAGCATCAAGTATCAAGTATCCAGTTAGCCATGATATCCATACAGATCTGATTCATCTCTATTGCCCGTGATTCAGTGTCAGCTTCGTTGTAACAGCGAAACTCCGGCGCATTGCCGGATGGCCGGAGGTGAACAATTTCATCGCTTTCAAAGGTGATACGCAGACCATCAGTGGTGTCGAAAGAGGCAACCGGACCGAATTGATCCCCGAAAATGGCCCCAATGGTCTCTTTATCCCTTGACGTATTCCCGGAATAGAGCTCCTTTATCTTGGCGCTGCTCTTTTCCGTTGGGAATTCTTTCAGCCGGTTGCTGTAGGTAAACCGTTGTGGCAGTTCAGAGACCAGTTCGCTGATTGTTATGTTTTTTTCAATAGATAGCAAAAGAATGGCGATATGGAGGATCAGGGCGTCTCGTGTGGGCAAGGGGGACAGAATCTTCCCCCCCGATTCAATGGGGGAGGCTATCAAAAACCCGCCATTGGCCTCATATCCTATCACCCGTTTTGCCCCTTCTGCCTGGGCCTGTTGCATGGCTTCAATCACAAAGGGTGATCCGATCCTTGTACGGTAAACCGCCTTGAAAAAACCGCATTTTTCCACGGCAGAATTGCAGGATATTGGTGTGGCAACAGCATCGGCCTTGAGATATGCGGCGCAGAGAATTCCTGCCACATCTCCGCGGAGCCACTTCCCGTTTTCATCACTGATCAGCGGTCTATCGCTGTCTCCGTCCGTTGATACGATGGCGTCAAAATGATATTCATCAGACCATCTCTTAGCCGCCTCTACATCTTCGGGTCGGATTGCCTCAGTGTCGACCGGAATAAAGCTCTCGGAATATCCGAGGGGTGTGACATGGGCGCCCAACCCAGATAGAATTGTAACCATATCATCACGGCCAACAGCCGAATGCTGATATACACCTATCTTCTTTCCATTCAGGCAGTTGCCAGGGAAAAACTCGAGATAACGATCTAAGTACAAATCTGAGGCTTCACTGCCGGGAATGAGGGGTTGCTCTTCACCTAAAAACATTCCTTTCTCATCAAAGAGACCCTGAGTTAGTGTTACTGCCTCGCGTCTAATACCAACCTCATCGTGCTTGAGGATTTCCCCCTCCCTTTTGGTGTATTTGATGCCGTTACGGTCTTCAGGGATGTGACTCCCCGTGACCATCACCGTAGGTATTTCCTTTATGAGACCGTAATTGGCCAAGGCCGGAGCTGGTAGTCTTCCGCAGCATTGTGGCACATAGCCCTTATCCGAAATGGCCCTGGCCGCTGCCGTCATTATGCGCTCTGTGCTTGAGCGCAGGTCTCCACCAACGGCAATACCCCCGCTCTTTTTTAGTTCGCCTGTCTCTTCTAAGTATTGAATAAAGGCTGCTGTGTAGGCGTAACATACCCTGTCGGTCATGTCATCTGCAAGACCGCGGGCGCCGCTTGTGCCGAATTTTACCCCGCTTTGAACCATCAGATCGTCAATTTTGACCGTTTCGCCCATTAGTTTTGCCCCCTCCTCTGTCCCGTGAACGAGACGATAAATGAATCTTGACAAACTCTTAAAAGGTCAGAAATGACCCGTTTTCGTCATTCCCGCGAACGCGGGAATCCAGAGAAATCAATCCTGCCGCGGGAGTGACGGCCTTGGAGACTTTTCACGAGCGTATCAATCTTCAATGGTAGAAATAAGCCTCAGGCTCTTAGAGTGTAGGAAAAGCGGCCTTTTTAGTCAAGATTTTAGGCAGACGGCATATGCCCAGTTGTTGGCTGATAAGATAGGCGAACACAAAGTCGAATGCTGGCTCGTTAATACCGGCTGGAGCTGGGGGCTTTATGGAGCTGGATCCCGGATGGAGATCAAACACACAAGGGCCCTTTTAAATGGTGCTCTTAGTGTAGGTTTGAATAGAGTTGAGATGAGGACCGATCCCAATTTCTCACTATAGCCAATTCGAGGGATGGTGGTTGATTTTTTGACCCTCGCACGCCTGAGTTACTGGACGAACAAATCCTTTAGCTTTTGCACAAGGGCCATGTGCTCTGCTTCTTCTCTTGCTAATTGAGCGAACAGCTTCTTGTACTTCGGGTGCTCTATTTCATCAAAGAGATTTTGATAGTTCTGGTGCATTTGGGCTTCAATGCTCTGAAACTGATTAAAATAGTCGAGGAAATCATCCTTAGTAAACATCGATGGATTCTCCCTGAACCTGTTTGAGAAGGGAAGTCAAGATTTGTTTGTGTCTCTTGTTTGCCTGGTTGAGTGTATCCAGAATTTCTTTTAGCTCTGCGATATCTGGCTCTGGAAGGCCGCTTCTTGAGACGATCGCAGACAGATGCCTCGAATATATGGTTACGGCACTCTCTTCCGTCTTTATGCCCTCTTGAATCTGGTTAATCAGTTCGTCCTTGGTCATGTTGCAGTCCTCTGATCCATTGATGCGGGGAACAGGCGTTTGCCTTCAATACGTCTCTATAAAAGGTATCTCCTCCGCTGTTGATGCGCCAGTCATATTCCTTCTTCACTTGAAACCATACGATCCCGTTCATTTTCCATGCCCTGGCCGTCTCGAATGCGTTTTTGATCCATAGGCTCTTGTCGCCCCCCTGGCTCACACTCGCTGTCTCGAACACAATAATAGGCTTGTGCGGAGCCAATTGACGCAGCGTTTCCCAGGCGGGTCGGAATCAGGAGATTTAATGTGTCTGGTCAAGGAAAATTGAGCTTTAGCGGCAATTCAGAATTCAGGCTTCCGCAGCACTTTTTAAATTTTTTACCGCTACCGCAAGGGCAGGGATCATTTCGCCCGACATGTTTTGTCTGGGATTGGCGCCTGCGACCCTTCATAATATTCATAACTTCAGCGGCTTGGCGTTCGGAACGTAACAGGCCGGACATGATTTCCATATAAGGAGCCATATGTTTGAATATGCGACTGTAGCCACTGCATAGGTAATTCAGACGGGGTTCATTGTCGGACGTTTTTACAATACGGTTCTTGGGGCACTCACCGTGGCAGACAAAAAGCCATTCGCATGCTTTGCACAACCGAGGCAAGGCCTCATATTTGCCGGTACCAAACGCCCGCTGTTCTTCGGAATTTAACAGGTCTTCGAGAGGGGATTCCATGATGTTCCCCAGCCTGTATGATGGAAAAACATAGTGGTCGCAGGAATAGAGATCGCCGTTATGTTCCAATGCAGCCGCATGGCCGCAGGTCTTTGAATAATAACAGACCCCGGGTTCGGCTCCCAGCCAGTTGCCCAAAGTGGCATCAAAAAACTGTATGAATTGACTCCCCACGTCATGTCTTATCCACTCATCAAATAGAGTGATATAAAAATCAGCAAATTTTCCTGGTCTGACACTGTACTTTGAAACTCTCAGCCGTTTATTCGATTGGTTATCCTTTCGGGGCATTCCCCAGCAAAGACCCTTGCCCGAATCATTTTGTACAGGAACTATATCAACCAATGGGATAAACTGCATGAATCCATCGCCGATCTCTTTTAAAAATCCATAAACTTCGAGGGCATATCGAGAATTATGATCATTTATAACCGTCAACGTGTTAAAGCGAACTCCATACTTTTTCAGATTGCGGATACCCTTCAAGACACGTTCAAAAGTAGTTCCTTCAGCCTTGTCCACCCTGTAACGGTCGTGAATCTCTCTCGGGCCGTCAATGCTTATCCCCACAATAAATCCGTTTTCCTCAAAAAAGGCGCACCATTCGTCATCAAGCAAGAGCCCGTTTGTCTGAAAGGTGTTGGTTATCGTCCGTCCTTTTCCATATTTTTTTTGAAGCCGGACCACCTCCCGGAAAAAATCAACACCCAAAAGGGTCGGTTCCCCTCCTTGCCAGGGGAACTGAACCTCTACGTCTCCATGAACATCAATATATTGACGTATATAGGACTCCAGGATCTCCGGTGACATGCGAAAATCCTCTTTCTCACCAAAAAGAGATTTTTTTTCCAAATAAAAACAGTATCGGCAGGCAAGGTTACAGATGGGGCCGATGGGCTTGGCCAAAACAGCGTAGCTTCTTGTTCCGTCCATGGAAGTTTCGACGATCAGCGTTAAAGGTTAATGTCCAAAGTCCGTAACAGCCCAGTCCACTCCTGAAATATCGGGCAGTTCCTGACCCACATCCTCACCGATCTCGTGGGATATGAGTTTATTAAGCTGGGTGTTCATGCTAAGTATCAAGGCCTTGTTTCTCTGAACCTTTAGGGCAAGATTGTGCATCTCATTGGGATCGTTTTTCAGGTCATACAGCTCCACATCGTTGTATTCAAAAAGCTCATTTAGGGTCCGGGGGAGATTGTGCTGCATGGGCGAAAAATACCTTGTGAACTTATATCTGCCGTCAAACAGGGTCCGCATGGCTCCCCTTTTGGAGAGGTCAGGCTTGATTCCGGCCTTCCTGAGATCATCCTTGTTTTTGCCGGACCCTAATAATTCAACGGTCTTGGTCATGAAATCAGAATCAACGGTCATAAACATGTTGAAGCAATAAAGTGCGCCTTCCCTGAGGTCATTGGGGCCCACTTTTTCCGGTTCATTCAGAAGTTCTGTCAAATCCCTGCCCCGCAGACCCTTGGTGATTTCAGCAAGCCTGACCTTGTCAATTCCGGTTAGGGAACAAAAAGTCGGGGCCAGATCAAGATGGGATGTGACGGCCTGGCATGTTCTTCCGCCCATATGCTCCGGGTGCACAATGTATAGAGGAAGATGTATGTTTTCTTCGTAGGAAAACGGTCCCTTACCCCTCAGACCATGATTTCCCGCCATTTCCCCATGGTCGGAGGTAAAGACGATTATTGTGTTGTCCAACATACCCTGATTTTTTAGTTCATCCAAAACCATGACCAGTTGATCATCCGCGTCTTTCAGACAGTTGTAGTAATAGTCCCTGTATCTTCGCCAGTTAGCCGTTTTTTTAGGGATTTTTCCAAGGAACACGTCCCAGCCCCTGGTATATTCGTAGTGTGCCCTGGGACGTCCCTTTTCAAGCATCGGCTGGAACAGATTGTCCGGTAGAGGATCGTCATATGTCTTGTCATAGACCTTGTGTTGTGGTTTTCTAAGAACTTCTCCCGCAATTTTACCGTCATCCTGTTTATGGACACCAGGGGGGTCTGTGTTGAAATACATGACGTCGTGGGGGTTTATCAGGTTTATTGTCAAAAACCAGGGTTTCTTATCTTTGGAAAGTTCCGATCCCTTGCCCCTGAGCCATTTGACCGCTTCTGCGGCAAAGAAGTTGTCGGTTTTGTAGCCGCCATGTTCATGACCGTAATCATCACCTTGAATGTTGAAATCGGAAAAGCCGTAAGGTTCCATGGCATTGTCCATCATTTTTCCGCTTCCGTCCGGTTCAAGCCTACGACTTAAGTGTACCTTACCCTTGTAGGCCGTATAATATCCGGCCCTTCTCATCATGTCTCCTATGGTGGGGATATCCGTCGACATATCCGGCTGCCAGGGACAATTGGTATTGTCGAACATTCCGGTATGAGGGATGTGCTGCCCTGTATATATGACCGATCTTGAGGAGGTGCACATGTTGGCACACGTATAATGTTTTTCAAAGCTCGTACCCATTCTCTTTAAACGGTTTTTCCCCTTAAAGTCAGTGCCTTTTGGAAATTCCCTGAAATACCGCTCCTGATCCGTGGTAATAAAAACCATATTGTAGGGGCCCTTCTTTCGGGAGGTTCTGGTCTGTTTAGATGTCCCGGATTTCGCTCCCAGACTTTTTTCGGCGGCCTGGGCAATCCCCTTTAGCAGCATATTTCCGGTTCCGAGGGTCAGGGCTCCCGCTCCGGTTCCCTTTATAAAATCTCTTCTCGATATTCTTTTCCCTTTATCGCTCCTGCTCGACATAAAGAATCTCCTTGTAGTTTTCAGGCCCTCAATATCGTTATATCAGGCGATTTCCGGTGGGAGTAGGGGGCACAAGATTATAAGCTATCTCTAATTTGAATCAAAAGCGCCAACGTTGGAAAATACTCTTAGTGGGTTTGGGGTGATGAATTTGGAAAAATCGTTGGCAGATCCCTGTCGAATGCCTTCTACGTCAAATAGGGGGGGTCCATCCGGATACCCTCTCCGGAGAGTTTCTTTGCAGTCTCCTGAGTCCTTTTTCTGATTTCTTCTTAGCTCATTGTTCAACGCCTCGTCTCTATCTTTCTGATTTAAATTTTTGACCCTCGCACGCCTGAGTTACCGGACGAACAAATCCTTTAGCTTTTGCACAAGGGCCATGTGCTCTGCTTCTTCTCTTGCTAATTGAGCGAACAGCTTCTTGTACTTCGGGTGCTCTATTTCATCAAAGAGATTTTGATAGTTCTGGTGCATTTGGGCTTCAATGCTCTGAAACTGATTAAAATAGTCGAGGAAATCATCCTTAGTAAACATCGATGGATTCTCCCTGAACCTGTTTGAGAAGGGAAGTCAAGATTTGTTTGTGTCTCTTGTTTGCCTGGTTGAGTGTATCCAGAATTTCTTTTAGCTCTGCGATATCTGGCTCTGGAAGGCCGCTTCTTGAGACGATCGCAGACAGATGCCTCGAATATATGGTTACGGCACTCTCTTCCGTCTTTATGCCCTCTTGAATCTGGTTAATCAGTTCGTCCTTGGTCATGTTGCAGTCCTCTGATCCATTGATACGGGGAGCAGGTGGTTTCCCTCAAGATATCCCGGTATGAGACATCCCTTTCGCTGTTTATACGCCAGTCACACTCCTTCTTCACCTGAAACCATACCAACCCGTTCAGTTTCCAATCCCTGGCCCTCTCGAATGCGTTTTTGATCCATAGGCCCTTGTCGCCGCCCCGGTTCACACTCGCTGTTTCAAACACAAAAATGGGCTTGTCCGGGGCTAATTGCCGCAGCTTTTCAAAGGGAGGTCGGAATATGGCCGCGAACTCTTTCCACTGGCTGTCCCACCCATTTTTCGCTCGTGTCTGGGTTGTCCCCCAATTATAGCCGTCTATTCCCAGAACATCAACGTAATCTTTGCCGGGATAGTAGTCCTCAATACGGTTCCAAGAGGCGCCTGGATTATAAGAGGCGTTGGGCACCGATTCCGAGTTGGGACAGAAGAGCCACAATACATTTCGCGCACGCGTCTTCTGAAACATCGTCGAGACATATTGAAACATGCGCTTGTAGATGTCAGGGCTTTGAGGACCATACCCTTCCTTTTTCGTTCCCCAGTGATACCGCTCGATGTTCATCTCATGCGCGAATCGTATCATGAAAGGCCTCTTCCAAAGTTCGGATTGTTTAGCAAATCCAATCAGGTAGGGATCGTAATCTCCGTTAAGAATAACCTGGTAGGGTATCATAACCTCATGGCCATCTTTGTAATACATCGGCTCCCAGGTCAGGCAGGGTATGGCGCCCGTATTCCATATGGCATCAAGGCTTTCCCTTGGAAAACGGGCAGATCCCTGTCCCTCTACTGAAGGCCACTGAAGAAAAAATACCACAATTCCGGGAGATATGCCAATGTCGTCTTCCACGGTTGTTAATTGCTCTTCAGTGATGGGAAACCCATCCAAGGCTACGCCAAAAAGCAGGGGCGCTGAAACGCAATCGGGTGATCCGGCCCGTAGCAGTGAAGGAAAAAGGAGCATAATGGATAGGCAAGGCAGGAGCCAATAACTCTTAACTGTCATCATATCACTCCTTTTCAGGATTGTTGAAATAAAAGACGGAAGACAATAGCAGGAAATGGTAGAGACACCAGACCATGTTGACTACCAGAGCAACCGCGGGTTCCCGCTCATAGATCAGCCTGTTGATGCCCCAGATGATTGCGGAAAAATTTAAAATGGCCAGAGAAAGCTGTGGCCACAGGGCCTTGAGTGGCAATTGCCTGGCCCCGCCCTTTGGTGTGATTCCGAATGTGCCCTTGACCCCCATCAGCCCCAATATGGATGCCTTGATATAGACCGGAAAGGTAATAGCCATTAGGAGCTGCCCCAGAATCAGGTCTTTGAAAACATAGTTGCGCTGCTTCAGTGTCCAGAAGAAGATCGAAATGGTAAGAACAAAGTAGGGTATGAAAAAAATAGCATAGATTTCCGGATTGGCAAAATAGCTCGGGACGTTCAAAAACATGTATAACAGGGGGCATAGGACCAGTATCAGGAATACCAGACCGATGAAATAGTGGGTACTTGACAAGAAATATTCCCACCACTTCACAAAGACCAGTTGCTTGGGATGGCGCAGGAAAAACCCGAGGACCGTTCTGAATAACCCCACCGTGCCAAGTGCCCATCTGAACTGCTGCTTGAAGAATCCGCCAAGATCCTCTGGACCCATTCCGAATGCCATCACCTTGCCGATATAGGCAGATCGCCATCCCTTGAGGTGGAATTTCAGGGAGGTCGCGAAATCTTCGGTCACCGACGTTTCATCAAAGCCCCCAACATCCATAAGGGCTTCGCGTCTGAAAATGACATTGGTGCCGCAGCAAAACATGGCATCGGTCAGACTCTTTCCCTCACATATATATTCATAAAAGACTGCCTGCTGAAGACCGGAGGCGTGCGCGATACGGTTGGAATCAAAATTCGTATAATATTGGGGCGTCTGAATAAAGGCCAGTTTCGGATTCGCCTCCATCCTTGCAGCCAATGGCTCCACAAATTCAGGAAAAGGGTTCATGTCGGCGTCGAATACCACAATATATTTTTCTTTTCCCCTTTTTTCTGTACCCGAGTAATTGTGGTATTCAAACCCCTCCTTTGGTTTCCCTTCGATATAATCGAGGAAGTCATTGATCATCCCTGCCTTGGCGCCGCGCCATTGACGCCGGAAGAGATGAACCCCGATACGTTGACACATTTCATCAATAGACTGCCTGTAGCGTTTCCGCTCCTCAGGGTCCTGGCCCGGCAGGCCATAACGGGTGTCGTCTAAAAAGTAGATATATTTATTGGGGTAGGTAAGGTTGTAAAAGGTGACCAGTGTGTCCTCTACAACTTCTAACGGTTCGTTATATGAAGAAACAATAATGGCCACAGGTGGATATGTTTCAAGGGGCGGCGGGGAATCATCTCGTTGAAACAGGCCTTTTCCACGGATTACGACGTGATAGATCTCAATAAAATAGCCGATACCGTGGATGATGATAAATGTTTCAGCAAAGAGGAGAAAAAGGGCGACTGTTTTTTCATACCAGTGATAATCCAGTATCAAAAAAAGGAAAGTCCTCACCAGAAGGTAGAGAACGGCAAGGACAATTACCAGGATCGGAAGAAGCAGGAGGATTGATCGACCGGCCTTATATGGCGTCTCTTTTTTCATAGCCTTAAAATTGATACCTGATGTCGGCCCAGAGGCCTTCCGCATCCCATAACTTGGAGCGATGGATCAGGCCCTTGATGCTGAATGTCCAGTGATCGAGGAACTCATAATGCCATTCTCCCCGGAGCGCCACAGAGGGATTATTTTCTGTATCTGTTCCCAATGTTAAGGCCAGATCATAAAAGTGGAGTTGACTGCCGCAGAAAAGCAGTTTCGACAGATCATGGTACCATTCAAAGGTCACCGTCCCGTCGAAGTAGTTCTGTGGGGTCCAGTAAGGGTGGGTAATGTTAACAAGTTGGCCCTCTTCATAGTGGTATACATCGTGGTTCTTGGTATTACGGTATTCACCGGTCAGTGCAATCTTAAATATCTTGGGATGATCGGTAAAAGAATAGCCTGCCCCTAACAGGTAGTGCTGGGCGTCATTGTCATCATTATAACTCATATATTTTGCCTGGCCCATGACTTCCAACCTACGGGTAATATCGGAATCTATAGACATCCACCATGAGCTTGCCTGTATCCCCTGTCTCATTCCAAAATAGTTGTAAAGCTCATTTGTTCGGTCATAACCCAGACCGACCACTGCATAATCCCTCAGATTAAACCAGAGGTGGGCGTAACCGGTATCGGTGTTTTCGAATTCATCGTCTCTATATATCTTCTTGGTCCAGCCGGCCTCCCCTCTGATATAGGGGTTTAATGTGCCACTGACGCCGAGAGTGAAGCCGTTTGCCCCGTAGGACGTATTCGTATAGCTCGGATGCTCGATCCAGTGATGACCGGTCAGCTTGAGATGAAACCTGCAGTCGATCGGCACGTCCAGTCCCAGATCGGTTCGATATCTATCGATCTCTGTCAGACCGTTCCTTCCATGTTCGGCCCAGTAAACCTGGCCCAACTTAAGAGAGGGATTGCGACGGATCTTCAGCCGCTCCATAGCCCTGCCTGCCAGGCTGTGAAGCTTGTCCATATCCAGAAGTCGCCTATAGGTTTTTTCCTCACGATTGCACAGGCCTAACGCACATTCGAGCTGGGCATAATCAAAGATCGCTTCCTCGTTTCCCGGAGTAAAAGCGAGTAATTCCTCATAGGTATCCATGGCCTGGGTAGGGCGCCTGTCCCAGCTAAGACGTTTTCCTTCACCTTCCAGATATGCCGCCTTTTGGATGGCGAATGACGGGTAGAGTCGGATCAGTATGGCGTCGATCTCCCTGTTTGTGTCCGAAGAGAGTGAGGGCCTTAGCCTTTCAAACTCTGCACTGAAATTCTCAAAGCCCTGATATACATAGCTTTGTTCCGCGCTGTCGGCCAACTTCTGGACGGCATCAATGAGGCGTGAATTTCCGGATGTTTTCGCAACAGGCCTCAGTAACCGGGCAAGCTGTACATCAACCGGGGGCGTAAGGAGGCCTTCGTAGGCATCTGAGCCCACATCCATCTTCTTGGCCCATACGGCCGTGCGGGCCTTTTCCATTTGAGGAACCGGATCAGAGGGCGCGATCCCATGGATTTTGTCGTATAACTCAATGGATTCGTCATACCTTCTGCCCCATCCGAGCGCCCTGGCCCACCCGATGAGGATTTTCCGGTTGTCTGGAAACGCCTGTGCAAGGTCTTTGAATTGTTTTGCTGCGCGATCATACTGGTGGTCAATGGCAAGGACCTCGGCAATACCGATCTGTGATGGAAAATACTCAGGATCCCGCTCGAGAGATGCCTCGTAGCATTTTATGGCAATCTTGTTGAACCCGTGCGTCGCGTACAGTCTCGCCCATTTTTCCAATGTCGTCGAGGAGATGTTTTTATCCTGCACCAGAACGTTTACAAACTCCTTTGACGTGGCCTTATCAAGTCCTGCTGCATAAAAACGGGCTTCTACGTTTTGCGTGTCTGCCTTGGCGGCGTCACTAAAATGGGCCTGGGCCAAGTCCTTTTTTCCTTGTTCCAGATAGACCTTTCCCATACCGATGAGCCCCTTGACACGGCAGCACTTCATTTCTGATAACCTTGAATAGATGCCCAGGGCCTCTTCATATCTCTTCTGCAGAAACAGTATATCCGCCTTCAAAAGAAGCGCTTTGGGGGCATCGGGGTGAAGCTTAAGAAATTGGTCAACCCGTTTTTCGGCTGCATCGAAGTTTTTCTCCAGGCGTTTCAGTTGGGCAAGTCCCATAAGGACCTCTCTGGAATCAGGTAATTCAGCTAACAAACTGTTGTAGATCCCTTCTGATTCAACATACCGATCCGAGCTTCTCAGCAGGGCCGCTAACTGCAAGGCCATCTCCCTGTTTTCAGGATGGGCGTTGAGATGGCCCTTGTAAATTGTCTCAGCCTTATGAAAGTCGCCCCACATATTCATCCGGTCTGCAAATTTCAGTTTGATTGTCTCGGGCCGATCGCTCCTGCGCATGGCATCAAGATAAAGATCACGGCACCTTGCTGCGTGCCCCATGCTTGCCTCCAGATCAGCGAGTGCAACAAGGGTTTCAGGATCATTTGGACGCATCGCTTGAATACTCCTGAGAATAGACAGGGCCTCTTTTGAGTCCCCTTTTCGTATGAGAACACGTGCCATCTCCAGACGTAACAGTGGATTGTCTGGCTTCTGACTGAGAATCACCCTGTATTCTTTGAGCGATTCGTCCAGAGTAGTGTCATTATAAGCGAGGATTCTTGCAAGGGCCAAACGGGCTGCGAAATCTGTAATCCGATTTTCCTCTGGGATAAGTGCTTGGGTGTGAGAAGAGGAACGCTTGACCCGGGCCTCCTTTTCTTCATGTTCCCTGCAGATATGCACCGCAATTCGGTCAGGATCTTTCAGAAAAACGGCATCCACGTCATATCTTTCTGCCCTGAGATCAAAAACGATTCTCACAGTGTCACGATCAAACTGACCGGCTCTTATGGTCTCCACGAGATTCTCATTCACCGGATATAACCGCTTAAACCCGGTCCCGATTCTTGCATTTTTCAGGTCAACATAAAGCCTTTCCGGATGGCGCAGGCGTTGTTTGCGGAATTCCAACGGACCGGAGAGATATATGACCACCTCCGTACACTGTGGGGTGACCTGGTATGTTAAGCGAGTTACGTCGACAAAGGGATTTTGGGTCTGAAGCGCGGATACATTTGAAGGGGCGATCACGAAGGCGTATGTGAGGGCAAGATAAACGATGCGACTATTTCGTTTCACCGTTTTCCCGCATGGCGGCCAGTAGCGAGCACCGTGGCCGGGGAGATAGAATTTCGCCCATCGGCGTTGCATGACCAGGATCGTTAACAGAAAAGATGCCATATATCACGTTGCCTGAATAAAGAGCAGAGATTTTGCCTTATTAAATATATGACCGGTAGAGTCGAGTTTGTGAAGTCCTAATTGAGCGTTTTTTTCAGTTCTGAAGCCGCCTCTGAATGTTTCCCCGCCCAGATGAGTACAAAGGCATACCGCCTCCTTACCTGAATATCATCGGGCAGTGCCTTCAGGATCTTCCTGTATTCATTCAGAGATTCGTCATATTTCTTTTGCCAGCTCAACATTTCGGCCAACTTCAGTCTGGCGGCCTGGTCCTTGGGGTGGCTGTCCAGATGGGCTTTGTAAAGTGGCGCTGCCTTTGCGTAATCTTTCTGCGCCACAAGGAGATCGGCCATCAGGACCTTGGTGTCCCCTGTCATATCTTTTGGCGGAATCTGTTGCAGGATCTGGATAGCCGATTTTTGATCTCCCTTCCAGAAGAGGACCTTAGCCATTTCAAGCTTTGCTTCCGTAAGGTCAGGTTTCTCTTTCAGAACCTTTTCATACTCGGTTATGGACTCATCATATCGCTTTGCATAGCTCAGGACCCTTGCAAGTTCCCAGCGGGCGACCCAGTCCGGGATTTCTTCTCCAGGCTTAACCGGTGCTACCTTAATTAACTTCGGTCCTGAAGGCGATGCGCCTTGAATCGATGGCGGAATAAGAAATTTTTTGGCTGTTTCCTCTGAATGAGCAGAGAATGTGCCAAAGAAAAAGAGAAGGCCGAATAAGATGCATCCGGACAAAAGATGTTTGATTCTTAAATTTTTCATTTTTTCTCCCCCAAAGCCTTCTTGTATTCGACAATGGCCTCTTCAAAACGGCCGGACCAGGTCAAAACCCTTGCCAAAAGAATACGGGCTGAAATGTTGTTGGGTTGATCTTGAAGTAAAGTCTGATAGAGGTTGATGGCCTCTTTAAATCGACCAAAAATTATGTAGATATTGGCCAGTTCTTTGAGCGCCAATAATTTGTCCGGGCGGTGGTTAATAATATCCTCAAAGATCGTCTCCGCCTTTCCAAAGTCACCGATGGCAAGGTATGACGTTCCTAAATGGCTCAGGAGCTTTGGCGTCTCAAACCCGCTTTTGAGAAGGCCCACGTAATAGGGAATGGCCTGTGAATACTCCTTCTTTGAGAAATAGCCTTCTCCCTTTCGGAACAGGACCCAATTCGGTTTAAACACATGATAGGCTAGTGTGGTAAGTAGCACTATGGCGATTAGTATCAGTATCAGAACGGACCGTCTCATAAAAAGCCTCCCTGTTAAACGGGAAACCGTTGCGTTGTAATCGAAATTCATTGTTCAACGCGAGGCCATTGAAAGAAGCAGTATAGGTAGGAGCTTGGGAAGAAATATAGGGAAATATATTTGTTAGGTCAAGGAAAAAGGCTCAATTTCAGCCTACGAGTTGACCCCATAATCCCACCATCCGAGGCGGGAAGGTTGAATTTGGCTTGACTCACAGCGCCAACCGTGCCTATATTCCTTCCCGGAAAAGCGAGTTCTTGTTACCTCGAACAGTCTCAAATAGAGGTGGGAGCCGACCGAAGGAGCGAACAAGCCATGAATGCCGCGAATTTACACATTGTGTACGGGGCGCAACCTATTGCCCCATTCCGGACATATTGGAATTTCACAGCCGTATCATGACTTCTCAAAAGGCCTTGGACTTTGCCTTGAAGAGGATTCGGGATATTCCTTTCTCCATCATTGCCCCCCAGCATGGGAGGGATTCTCCCTTTTGAGGATGGGCAGAAGGCGCTGTCGCCCGGGGACAAACTGATCCTGCATACAGACGGCATAACCGAATACCAAAACAGAGACGGGACGCTGTTCGGCGATGACCGCTTTTTCTTATTCTCCGCAATTCTCGATTTTCCGCCCGGTCTTTTTCGATGTCGACTTTATCAGGTCAAAGTCGTATATTTTACCACATTCGGAATTACATTAGCATGTTGAGCAGGCTCGATATTCTGCCCCTTTGGCATTAATTTTGATATTCTTGAATTAGACTTTAAACAGAGAGGGTAAAGATGGCTTTCAAGACAAGGGAAGAATCAGATGGGAAGGTTGTGGTAATTGAGTGTCCCAGTCGCGTAGATTTGAGCGTTGCCAAAGGTCTCAGGGAAATAATGAAGGAATCTACTGAGCGGGATAAATTTCTGTTAGTCGTGGATATGGATAAGACGGAATTTATGGATTCCAGCGGTCTTGGCGCTCTTGTCTCGCGAATTGCCGTAACCCGTTCAAACAGCGGTGATGTTCGTCTCGCCTGTGTTAAGGAGCCTATTCTCAAACTACTTGAGCTTACACATCTCGATAAGATCTTCCAGTCTTTTGAGAGTGTTCAGGCTGCTGTTGATAGTTTTGATGTATAGAGGTTAACAGTGAAAATGGAGAGTCAAGTGTCCATGCAAAAGAACCAGAGGAGGGACCTGTCTAAGTTTTACTTGCTCGAACCTGATTATGACCGGCCGATATTTGAGGTACCCGGGAATACTCAAGAGAAGATAATGGAAAAGCTTGAGTTCCTCTATGGCAGGGAAGAGGCCGAAAGGTCATTTCAGGAAATAGAGAGGGTTATGAAGGTCCATTATGCATATAAGCCTCCTGAGATGATCGAACAGGAAAGGGATTTAGATCCCTCAGAGCGCTTTTCTGAAAAAGATGTTATTCTAATCACTTATGGCGATTTGATCCGGGGGGATGATCAGCTTCCCTTAGAGGTCTTGGCGGATTTTGCAGACAGATACCTCAAGGGAGGGATAAACACGCTCCATATCCTTCCATTTTTTCCTTACTCATCGGATCGTGGGTTTGCGATCATCGATTTTGAGGAGGTGGATCCCAGATTAGGCACCTGGGAAAATATAGAGGCGCTTAAGGTACACTCCAGGTTGATGTTTGATGGTGTCTTTAATCATATATCCTCCAAGAGCCGATGGTTCCAGGAGTTCTTAGATGCAAATCCTGAGTACCAGGATTTTTTTACCACCTTTTCGACGAGGGGCGCTATTTCAGAAGATCATCTCAAATTGATTGTTCGGCCCCGGGTATCAGAACTACTAACACCTGTTAGCACGCTGGATGGCAAGCAATCGGTATGGACGACATTCAGTCCTGACCAGATAGACCTGAACTTCAAGAACCCGAAAGTGCTTCTGAAGATGGCGGAAATACTCCTGACTTATGTGCGAAGGGGGGCCGACATCATTCGCTTAGATGCCGTGACTTACCTCTGGTCTGAATTAGGGACCTCTTGCGTGCATTTAAAGCAGACACACCTCGTCATCAAACTCTTCAGAGACATCTTTGATGCCGTGGCGCCCAATGTGGCGATCATAACCGAGACCAATGTACCCCATGAAGAGAATATCCAGTATTTTGGTGATGGTTATGATGAAGCACAGATGGTCTACAATTTTGCGCTCCCCCCCCTTGTCTTGCACGCCTTTCAGAACGGGTCGTCTGCGCATCTGACGAAATGGGCTTCAGGCCTGGAGCAAGTATCTGATGAGGCGACATATTTCAATTTTCTCGATTCCCATGACGGGATTGGGGTCAGTCCGGTAAAGAATATCCTGACTAAAGACGAGATTGAGATGATGGCCTTGCATGTATTGGAACACGGTGGGTTTATCTCTTATAAGGATAACGGGGACGGGACCTTGAGCCCCTATGAATTGAATATAACCTGGTACAGCGCCATCAATCGGGAGGATTCCGACGAAAGTGAGGATCTCCAGATCAAACGCTTTATTGCTTCCCGATCCATTGCCATGGTAATGATGGGAGTCCCAGGTATATATCTGCCAAGCCTGTTCGGTTCAAGGAACGATGCTGATGCTGTAATAGAGAAGGGAGAGACCCGGAGCATCAATAGAAAGACATATCGTAAGGAAAGCCTTTTTGCAAGATTGGATGATACGGATGGATCCGCTTACAAAGTCTCCCGGGGAATGGGAAAGATCATACGGGCAAGGATCAGAGAAAAGGCTTTTCATCCCAATGCGGCCCAGCAGGTTCTCCATATCTCAGAAGAGGTCTTTGCCATCGTCAGGACCTCTGTGGACAAAAAAGAGCGCATCCTGGCCATTACCAACATTGTAGACAAGGTTCAAGAGTTCAGGATAGAGGCGAAAGAAATAGGCGGCCAAAAAGAAATCACCTGCCGTGA
>Ga0222657_1000553_pt1 | contig 17478 bp, 12 predicted proteins | sample AntAcemetagen474_FD_179858 | JGI IMG/M metagenome (GOLD analysis project Ga0222657, IMG submission 179858) | Saline water microbial communities from Ace Lake, Antarctica - #474 | ecosystem: Environmental > Aquatic > Non-marine Saline and Alkaline > Saline | place: Antarctica: Ace Lake... | reverse complement strand
TTCCTGGCGAACTTTCACTTTGTCTGCTGAGTAGAGTAAACTCGAGATTAGAAATGCTGCTAGTAAAATAAATAATACTTTTTTCATAATTTTCTCCTTCTTTTTTATTTTTTTTTCAAGTTTTGATGATTCAATATCATCCCTTTAATTTTCGATAGTTAAATATCATTTCACCAGTTTGCGATGTTAACGGTTGAAAAAAATTTAAGTTGCGATATTTACAGTTCATTTTTCCTTCTTCGAAATTTACGATTTTTAATCTCCAGAAATATATTCATAACTTTATAATCGTTATTTGCTATTTATTGAATTTTTTGTCAAACTTTTTTATTAATAACTAAGAAATAATTTTAATAATTCTTTATTATAATTTCGTTTTTTTACAATCTGGTCATATAATCCATCAAATCCACAATTCGAACAGAATATGCCCACTCATTATCATACCAGCTTAAAACTTTGATGAAGTTCCCATTTACCATAGTTACACTTGCATCAAAAATTGAGGAATAAGAGTTGCCGATGATGTCGGTGGAAACAAGCGGTTCTTCCGAATACTCCAGAATTCCTTTGAGATATGTTTGAGAAGCTTTTTTCACTGCCAGGTTAATATCTTCTTTTGTAGCAGAATTCTCGATATTTATGCAAACATCAACCAAAGAGCCGTTGGGAGTGGGTACGCGAACAGCCATACCATCAATCTTTCCTAAAAGGTCAGGAATAACTTTGCCGGTGGCAACTGCAGCGCCGGTAGTTGTGGGAACGATGTTCACTGCGGCAGCACGAGCTCTTCTTAAATCTTTGTGCGGAAAATCCAGGATTCTCTGGTCTCCTGTGTAGGAGTGAATAGTGGTCATAAATGCAGATTTTACTTTGAAATTATCATTGATAACTTTCATTAAGGGTGCCAGACAATTGGTTGTGCAGGAAGCGTTGGAAACAATTTTATGCTCCGGTTTTAGGGTTTTATGATTCACGCCCATCACAATTGTAGCATCGACTTCATCCTTAGCAGGAGCAGTGATTATCACTTTTTTCGCTCCAGCAGCAAGATGTTTTCCAGCACTTTCTTTTGTCCTGAATACACCGGTTGCTTCAATCACGAAATCAATTTCTAACTTTTCCCAGGATAATTTTTCCGGGTCGCGCTCGGAAAATATTGTGATTTCTTTCTCATTAACAACTATCGCATTTTCATTAACTCGAATCTCATTTTGGTAAATTCCGTGAACCGAATCATACTTCAGTAAATGGGCAAGAGTTTTTGCATCGGTAAGGTCATTAATAGCCTTGATGTTAAATTCTTGGCGTGTAAAAAGCTCGCGGAAAACTAATCTTCCAATTCTTCCAAAGCCGTTGATGGCAACGTTTATCATCGCTTCCTCCAATTTATTATTTTTTTAAAGGGTTCTGCAAAATGAAAAAAGGCTGTCTTTCTGAGGAAATCTTCGGAGTAATCTCTAACGAAGAATCTCATTATAAGCGGAGATCCTTCGATGGAAAAGCAAGAAGAATTTCTCGGGATGACAAAAACACTCCATTTTGCAGAACTCATTTTTTTACAAAAGAATTGATTTGCCGACACTTCCGGTGATTTTTACTAATTCTTCTACAGCAGATTGAACTGCATCTTCCGCTTTAATCATCCATTTACGCGGGTCAAACCTGGACTTATCCTGGAAATATTTCTCTTCAGTTATGTTATCCGGTCTCAACACAGCATCTTTTTCTTTTTCCCAATAAGCTTGAACTGCTATTGCCATTTCCATCTGATAACGCGTATCTTTATTTATTTTTACAACACCGTTTTTAATTGCTTTCTGTTGCTGCCAGGCAGTTAAACCGGAAGCTCCGTGCAAAACGATTCCTCTTTCCACACCATTTTGGACCAGCAGCTCATCAATTTCTTTGATAAGGTCTAATTTCAACGTAACCTGAGCACCTTTTGTAACTCCATGATTCGTACCTACTGAAGCAGCAAAAAGGTCAACATTGGTTTTCTGCACATATTCCAGGGCTTCTTCCGGTTGGGTGTAAAGCTCTGTGTCGGAAACGATTTCATCTTCAGAACCTTTAATGTAACCAATCTCACCTTCCACCAGGATATCGTGTTTATGTGCGATTTTTACTACTTCTGATGAGATGCGAATATTTTCCTCAAAATCTTCTTTGGAGGCATCTATCATAACAGAAGAAACAAGATTATTCTCGATACAATAGACAACAAAATCAAAATAATTCGGGGTAGCATGATCGATGTGCAGTCCAACTCCGGATTTATTAAATTGTTGCGAAAGTGTCTTAATCATGGAAGAAATCATTTGAGCACCGACATTAATATCTTTGCTTTTACCAGCAGCGTATTTTACTGCTCCGGAACTCATCTGCAAAAGCCCATCCGAACTCTGAGCATCATATCCTTGAAGAACTCCGCGAATAACACCATCAAAAACTACATTGGAAGCAACAATGCCAAAACGTTCTTTTTTTGCCTTCAGAAAAACTTGTCTTAACTCGTTACCATTAAAAAACATAATTTCTCCTTTTACAACTAACAAAAGCGAACAAAAATGAACAATTTATCTTTTGCAGATATAGTCAGTTTTGTTCGTTGCGAATATTTCAATTATTTGTTTCCTTCAATTTCTTCAAAAACCTGGGTCTTGCCGGATAATTCTTCAACCATAAATCTGGCAGATTCAGTAAGGTCTCCTTCAGGATATTTTTCGAGCAATTCATTAAACATTTCAATAGCTTTTTCTTTCTCGTTCAGTTCTTCCGCATACAAAAATCCTTTCATAAACATTGCTTTGTAGTCATCAACATTATTGGGATAGAACTTGATAATCTGGTCATAATAATAAATCGCATCTTTGAATCGTCTCTTTTTCTGGGATTCTTCAGATTTATTGAAATATTCTTCTACTGTAAGTTTTACCAAAAGTCGATCAGGATATTTTTTAAGATTATATTTTGCTTCCAATTCTTTTTTCAGGTTTTCAAAATTCTCTCTTGATATCTCTTTTACCATCGTAGTTTTGATATCGCCTTTAACTTCATCGAATGGTGTTGCCACTGCCAGGCTGTCTTTCAGGATTTTAAAGAAAAGAAACTCTTCCTTGGAATTTTGAGAAATCTTGCTGAGTTTCTTGGGATCTGCATCCCAAATGGCTTTACAGAATTCTTTATCTTTGCCGAAACTGGGAACAATATCATTATTATAAATATGATCTATTATTCCCTCCTTTTGAGGAAAAGCAGAATTTTCAATGATGCCGGCAATAGTTTCCTCATCATTTTTCTTCAGGGCTTTTTTCACTTTTTTTCGCATATTTTTTGCCTGTTTCTCAGTCTCAAAAACAAAAGCCTGAATTTTTCTATAAGGCTTGGTGCTGAATTTCTTGATGTTTTCATCATAATATTTTTTTAAATCTTCATCTGCTGTTGGGATGATTTCCACAACTAATCTATTGTATGTAGTTCTCAAAATCATATTCAGCTTGATCTGCTCTGACATCTCTTTGAGAGATTCCTTCTTATCCAATCCTTTCTCTAAAGCATCCAGATAGAAAACATCATATTCAACCGATTGTTCAACCATCCGTTTCAAATCTTCAGCATCTTGCAATCTTTGAATTTTTTGGGGAGCAATTTTAACATTCAGTTCCAGAAAATCTGCCAGATATTTTTCCAGATCCGGATTTGAGCTTAAGATAAACTTCTCATTTTCAGGATATTTCTGCTCGATCACTTCTTCTATTTTTACCGAATCGAGAATAGAATTGATGATTTTAATATTATATTTTGCGAATAATTCCTGCTTCTTCTTTTCGATCATTTCTCTTTGCTGTTCCGGAGTTATAGTGTTTCTCACGTCGAATTTGACTTCTTCAAATTTGATTTCCACAGCTTCTTTTGCGCGAGGTATGCTCAGAACTTGACCAATTTTCAATAAACCCGGAGACTCGAGTTTATCCGAATTGCTTTCAAAAATTATTTTCCATTTTGATGCATCATTATAGATGGAATCTAAACCAGCAATTTTTCGTAAATTATCACCTGCTTTCACAACATAAGAATCGTAAGTTATTTCATCTTGCTCTGCAAGTCGTTTTTCATATTCTTTTTTTGTTTCTTTCTGGATATATTGGTTTATCAAATCTTGTTTGTACTCATTGTAGAAAGCTGATTTGAACTGCAAATCAATTCTTTGCAGAACTTCTTCATCGTTTTCCAATCCCATAGATAGAGCTTCCTGATAAAATATTGCTTCTGTGCCAAGCATGTTTAGAAGATCGACCTTGCCTTCATTTGTAGAATATTTTTGCCTGTACATTGCAGGTATTTTCTCGATTCGTTCTTCAAGCTCGCCTTTTGTGATCTTACCACCATCATATTCTGCAATGATCGTCTCATTAGAAATTTCCTGTGCAATCAGAACGAATGGCAGCGCTAGAACTAAAATTACAATAGCTCTAAAAGTTGTTTTTTTTGATAACATTAAACCTCTCCTTTTTTATGCCTAAATTTTGGAGTCACAAAAAAAATTTGACTATTTTTAAAGTCAAGGAAATAAATGATTTGTTTCGATAGCAGAATAAAGCTATAAAATAGGAATAGTTATGGATCTTTTTTCATTAGATTTAATTAAATTGAAATATTATGCTCTCGATAAAAAAAGCTGTTTAACAGAAATGGCAGAGTTTTTATTTGAGAAAGGTATTATCAGTTCTTTCGATGATTTTTTTAGAGCAGTTATGGAACGCGAAAATCTTATGTCCACAGGAATCGGAAAATCTGTTGCTATTCCTCATGCTCGTTCCAATGCGGTTTTAGAATTGAAAATTCTGGTTTATCTGCTTGACAATGAACTGCCGTTTAACGCAATTGACGGCGAGCCTGTGAGAATAGTGTTTATGATTGCTGTGCCGGAAACTATGAAGCAGGAATATACAAAAGCTCTAAGTTTGATTTCTAATTTTCTCAGGAATGAGCAAAACAGGAATGAACTTTTAAATTCGATTACGAATGAAGAAGCTTTGAATATCTTAAAAAGGATAAAATATGAAATTTAGTTTTTCTCTAATATTAATAGCAATTATTTCACTCTCTGTTTTTGCTATCAGCGAAGATGCAGGAACAAGCGGATTTTCTTTCCTGAAAGTGAACTATTCTGCCAGGGCTGCTGCAATGGCATCTGCCTTTACCGGACTTTCTAATGATGCCAGCGCTGTTTTTTTTAATCCTGCCGGATTATCACAAATCCAATCAAAAGAAATTTCCACCACTTATATGAGCTATTTCGATGGCATTCAATGCGGCTCTGTGGTTTATGCTTTTCCATATGATGATAAAACAACTTTAGCTGCCTTCTCTCAATTCTTAACTGCAACAGAAGACAGAACTTTGGCAGATGCAAATGGCAATTATGCAGGAACGGACGGCACTTTTGGAATATCTGAAGTTTTGTTGGGAGTGAGTGCCAGCCGCAGAGTGCTCGCTGTTCTGGATCTGGGAATCAATATAAAATACCTGCAGGAATCCCTGGATGAATATGGCGGTTCTGCTGTTGCGGTAGATATTGCGCTTTTACATCAAACCACCAATAAAAACCTGAAAGTGGGAATCGCTCTCAAAAATCTTGGTAAACAGCTTTCCTATTACACCGGAAACGAATATGAGGAAAAACTGCCACAGCTTTTTGTTGCCGGTTTCAGTTATCATCCGGATGAAAAATTCTTTGCTACACTGGATATTTACAAACCAATGGAATTCGATTTCTCCGGTCGTTTAGGTGTGGAATATCAAATTCATGATATGTTGGCTTTAAGATGCGGATACAAATCTAATGCGAAAGATTGGCGAGCCGGTGGAGACCATGAAACCTTTGCAGGACTCTCTTTTGGTTTTGGCATAAACTGGCAGAAATACACTATCGATTATGCGGTTATTTCTTACGGCGATCTCGGTTATGTGAATCAAGTCTCACTCAAATATTCATTTTGATTATAGTCTGTCCGTAAAGTGCTTTTTCGAGTCGTAAGGAAGAATGACGACGACTCGAAGCAAAGCAACAATCTCTCTACCCGTATTCATTCGAATGCGGGTAGAGATACTTTCTCTTGACCTATGAATAATTGATTCAGATATTCGCTTTGTTTGTAAGATAATTAAAAGGCAGGATATAATGCATATCCAGATCAATCACACCTTTCCGAAATCTATCTTCATGATTATCTTCGCAAGAGGTTTTGGAAAGTTTCTTTTCTTTTTTGCTTTTTGCTTTTTGCTTTCTGCTTTTTCAATTGCATATGCAATTGAAGTAGGCGGTCACCTCACGGAAGATACAACTTGGAGTCCGAACAACAATCCCTATCACGTAATCGATGACATTTATGTTGATAATAATATAACACTTACAATCTTGCCCGGAACTATTGTTAAATTCAATGCTGCTCCACTTGTTAACGAGAATTCAATCAATGATTATTTTGTTCATTATAATGGCTCAAATGTCGCCAAGATGCTTTGGGTTGATGGGAAGGTTATTGCTAATGGAACAGAAGAAGAGCCGATCACATTTACGCGAATCCAAGATTCGTTATATTATCATTGGGGAATTATTTATCTACGAGAAGAAGCTGATTTAAGTAGTTTCAAATATTGTTATTTTAAGAATTCTGCATTAATGTTGATAGTTTTAGGCATAATTCCACGAGGTGCAATAAGTATTTACAATGAAGGAGCAATTGTTGAAAATTGTAATTTCATAGATAATCTATGTGGTGTATTTATTGATAAACCTGTAGGAAGATTAGAAGTAAATTATAACAATTTTTATAATATAGATAGTATTTGTCCTAACTATATCTGGTATGTAGCAGGTGGTATCAAGCTCGCAACTAGTCCTACAGGGTACTCTAATCCTGTATTAATAGCCGGAAATTCTTTTTTAAAAACAGATGTATCATGGGGACATGTTACCATAAGCAATAACACTCCAACATATTTAATAAACAATTATTTTCTTGGTGAAAACGGAATTAATGCGGATATGGAATCGGATTTTGGCTCATACATCTATAATAATGAATTCATAAACTGTGATGGCAATGGCGGTGCTGTTTTTGGTGGTGAAGAAAATAATGCTCTTTATATTAAAAAGAACAATTTCATCGGCGGATATGATGGAATTGCAATTGATGATGCTTATGTGGAGATCAGTGATAATTATTTTGAGGGGTGTGATCTGAATACGGAATTCACAACTTCAGGTTTGATATACAATAATTATTTAAATAATGGATCAGCTTATGGACCAGGTGAAGTGGATTTTTTTAATAATATATCCTATAATAATGAAAATGGGATTGGAATTTGTGCAACATTCCAAAGATTATCATGCACAAACAATTTATCTATTAATAATAGGTATGCATTCGAAGCTAGTGATTCATTTGACAATTGTATTTTTTTTGGTAATGAGGAATTGGAGCAATTTGGAGTATCAGGTAATCCCATTTTCCGCAATTGCATCATCGATTTTCCCTTGGAGTATCCGTTAATCGACGGTGGTGGTAATATCTGGGTGGATTCTTTACAAGCACAAACGCTTTTCGAAGATATACAAAATGGAGATTTTCACCTCATTGAAGGCAGCCTGGCAATAGATGCCGGGTTCGATACTCTGGGTTATTATTATCCCTTCGATATGGATTACAATCATCGTGTCTGGGATGGAGATGGAAATGGAATTTCTATAATTGATATTGGACCTTATGAGTATAATTCACCATCGTTTGGTGGTATCGAAGGTTATACCTATAATCCTACAACCGGTGATCCGGTAGATTATGTGCTGTTAAAAATAAACAACCAGCCAGGTGAATTTACATTCTCAGACAGCATCGGTAATTTTGAGTACAAACTTCCGGCAGGAATTTATGATGTTTATGCAGAGCGCGTATTTTACGAAGATGTTATCGAATACCAGGTAGAAGTTTTCGATGGGCAGTTCACTCAGGTACTAATTCCAATGATTGAAACAGTGGATGTAGAAAATAATGTAATTTCTAAATCCGAATTTCTAATTTCTAATTTAGCCAATTTCCCAAATCCATTTAATCCTACTACAACGATTTCTTTTGAATTAAACACCGAAAACACCAGCCTTCACAACGCTACGGCTTGGCAGGCTGAAGACACCGAAATTGTAATCTATAATTTGAAAGGACAGAAAGTGAAAACTTTGGAGTGTGACGAGTCTCTCGTCACAAAAGCCGACAGAGTCGGCTACTCCATAACCTGGAACGGAACAGATGATAATAACAAACCCGTTGCATCCGGTTTGTATTTCTACAAATTGAAAGCAGATAAAGAAACTCAGGTGAAAAAAATGTTGCTGCTCAAATAATGTCAGGTGTTTTTATCTCTTTTTTTTGATAATTATTTATTTATTAGTTTTTTCATAATAAAAAGTTAGACAATAAATATTAAAATAAAAATTTTGTTTCTCCCAAAAATTCAGGTGGTTAGGATGCAAACGACAGATTTTTTATTTGAAATCGGTACGGAAGAAATTCCCGCCGGCTATATTTCTGCTGCAATAAATAAGCTCAAATCATATTTTACATCCAAACTAAAAGAAGCAAAACTTTCTTATGAAAAGATAATCACCTTTTCCACACCAAGAAGATTAACTATTAAAGTCACTGATTTACAAACAAAGCAGGAAGATGAAATTATCGAAAAAATCGGACCTGCAAAAAAAATAGCTTTTGATAAAAACGGAAACCTGACTAAAGCCAGTTTGGGATTTTTAAGTGGAATTGATGAAAAACAAATTTATTTCAAACAAACTTCCAAAGGTGAAAAAATAGCGATTAAAATCCAAAAACAGGGAAAAGATGCAAAACTGATTCTTGCTGAATTAATTGAAGAAGTTATAAAGGAGATTCCCTTCCCTAAAAAAATGAAATGGAACTATCCGCAATTTTCTTTTGCCAGACCGATGCGCTGGCTGCTCGCTATTTACGGCAACGAAGTTATTCCTGCTGAATTTAACGGAATCAAAACAGGAAATATCTCTTATGGCAATCGCTTTCAGAAATTAGAAAATCCAATAAAGATTCACTCTGTGGATGAGTATGAAGAAAAACTCCAATCTGTTTTTGTGATCGCTAATCGCGATGAAAGAAAAAAAATGATAGTTGAGCAGATTCATTTGCTTTTTAAAAATTCCTCAGAAAACATCCTGGAAGATAAAAACCTTTTAGAAACCATTACGGATTTGGTCGAATTCCCAACTGCAATAATTGCAGAATTTGATGAAAAATATTTAAATCTTCCCAAAGCTGTAATCACTTCAACTTTATCCGAACATCAAAAATACTTCCCTCTTATTAATAAGGAAGAGAAGCTAATTAATAAATTTGTTTTTATCTCAAATGGAAATCCTGAGAATTCCGAGCTGATAAAACTGGGAAATGAAAAAGTTGTCAAAGCCCGTTTGGAAGATGCGTCATTTTATTATAATGAAGATAAAAAGCAACCTTTTGAATCTTATGTGACAAAATTAAAAGATGTTACTTTCCAATCCGGACTTGGAACTCTTTTTAAAAAAACAGAACGCATCATGAAAATCGTGGAATTCTTAAACGAAAATTTGAGTTTAAATGAAACGGAAAAAATAAACTCGCTTCGAGCAGCTTATCTTTGCAAGGCAGACCTGGTTACTTTGATGATAAATGAGAAAGAATACACTAAACTTCAAGGATATATGGGATACAATTATGCCCTGGAAAGCGGAGAATCTCCGGAAACTGCAGAGGCGATTCTCACCCATTATCAAAACGGAAACGCAAACGACGAATTTCCCATGAGCAAAGTCGGTGCTTTGGTGGCAATTGCAGATAAGATGGATACTGTTTGCGGAATTTTTGGTGTGGATTTAATTCCAACCGGTTCCAAAGATCCATTTGCCCTGCGGCGTGCTGCTAATGGAATTGTTCAAATTATCGATTCTCAGAAATTTGAAATTAACCTTCATCAATTAATCGATGAAACTTTTGATATTCTTAAAGATAAATTGGAAAAATCTGGAAATAATAAAGACCTTGTTTATGATTTTTTCAAACAAAGAATAAACCGGTTCTTGAAACAAACCGGAATCGATTATGATGTGATCGAGAGCGTGATGCATATTGACCATTCCAATATTACAGATTTGACACAGCGAGCCTTGGATCTGCAAAAATTCAAACAAAGAGAAGATTTCATCAAACTTGTGATAGGTTTTAAAAGAGTTTCCAATATCATTGCTGGAGCAAAAAATCTTGGTGATGTGAATATACAACTTCTTCTTGAAAAAACAGAAAAAATCCTTTTTGAAAAATATCTTACTTTTTCAGATTCCATAGAAAAATCCCTCCAAAAGAAAGATTATAAAAAGGTAATGGAAAATTTGGTTAGTTTCAGTATTTTAATTGATAATTTTTTCGATGATGTTTTGGTAAATGTCTCTGATGAAAACTTGAGACAAAACAGGTATAATCTTTTAGGAAAGATCAGAAAACTGTTTCTGCATGTGGCAGATATTGCCAAGATAGTTGTGGAAGAACAGAAATAATTGGCTTTTTCAGGGTTCAAGGTTCTAAGGTTGGGATGATAAAAGTCTCTTTCAACTTTTTTAGCCTGAAGTAGATATTTTTTAAAATTCGTGTTAATTCGTGTAATTAGTGGATAGAATTGGATATTCGATATTCCGTGTTGGATATTGGATATTCAGCATATCAGCTAATTAAAAAAATTATGTAACTAAATAATTAAAGAAGAAGGAGTTAAAATGACAATTCACCTTTCTCATAGAGCAAAAGCAATTAAAGCTTCACCTACTCTTGCTGTTTCTGCTTTGGCAAAACAGATGAAAGCCAAAGGAATTGATGTGCTCAATTTTGGTGTGGGTGAACCAGATTTTAATACACCGGATTACATTAAAGAAGCCGGCAAAAAAGCGATTGATGATAATTTCACCAGATATACTGCTGCTGCTGGAATCATGGAATTAAGAGAAGCAATTTCTGCCAAATTAAAGAGAGACAATAATCTGGATTGCAATCCTAATGATATAATTGTTTCACCTGGAGCAAAAGCTGCCATCATAAATATTCTGATGTCTGTTTGTGACCCGAGAGATGAAATCTTGATCCCCTCGCCGTATTGGGTGAGCTACACTTCCCAGGTGGAAATGATGGATGCCCTTCCCGTTCTTCTTCCCACCACAATTTCCAGTAAATTCAAAATTACTGCAGAACAACTAGAGGAAAAAATTTTATCATTAAGCAGTTCAAAAGCTCTGATTTTAAATTCTCCCAATAATCCCACAGGTTCGGTTTATAATAAACAGGAATTAGAAAAAATTGCTGAAATCTGCCTGAAATATAATATCCTGATCATTTCCGATGAAATTTATGAAAAACTTATTTATGATGGAGAAAAGCATATTTCAATCGCTTCTCTTTCAGATGAGATTCGCGAAATTACAGTTCTTATCAACGGCGTTTCCAAAGCTTATGCTATGACTGGATGGCGTTTGGGATACGCAGCCGGGCCCACAGAAATCATCAAAAGAGCAATCAGGATCCAAAGTCATACAACTTCTAATGTGAATTCAATGACCCAAAAAGCTGCTTTGGCTGCACTCACACAAGATGATGGAAGTGTGGAAAAAATGCGTAAAACATTTGAAAAAAGAAGAAATTTCCTGGTTGATAAACTAAACAAAATCGAGCATATTAAATGTCTGCTCCCAAAAGGTGCTTTTTATACAATGCCAAATGTGGCATATTATCTGAACAATAAAAAGAACATTAATACTTCAGCGAAATTATGTGAATACCTTTTAAGGGAATATCGCATTGCGCTTGTTCCTGGTTCTGCTTTTGGGGCGGAAAAATATATCCGATTTTCATATGCAACCAGTATGGAAAATATTGAAGAAGGTGTGAAAAGGTTGGAAAAAGGTTTAAAAAATCTGCTGTAAATTTTATGAAAGTTTTTAAAGAAAAGTTAGAAAGTAATTGGCAGGAACTTCGAACCAAAAGAATTGCAACCTGGACGAACTTTGTTATTAGAATTTTAATTCTGGTTTTTCTGATTATAATTATCCGTTTTTTTGCCAGTCCGGATACAGATAAATTCCGGGATTTTTTAACCTTTTGGAAATCAAATCAGTCTGAGAAAGAAATAGTAAATAAACCATAATTTTTTTATGAAATGGCGAATCTTAAAATCCGGCAAGCTTAATCCTGCAGAAAACATGGCAATCGATGAAGCTATTTTGAACGGAATAATCCAGGGTCGCTCTGTTCCGACCATCCGTTTTTATGACTGGAAACCAGCTACAGTTTCTTGCGGATATCATCAAAGTGCGGAAAAAGAAGTTAATTTTGCAGCATTAAGAGAATTTGGTTTCGGTTTTATTCGGCGTCCCACAGGAGGACGATTAGTTCTTCATAACGAAGAAGTTACATATTCTGTGATTGCTCCAACTTCCGAAATATTTTCTGGCAACGTAACTGAAATCTATTCTGAAATAAGCAAAGTTCTGGCTTTAGGATTTTCCATGCTTGGAATTGATGTGGATTTTGAAAAAGGTGAACTTGGTTCAAAAGAGCAAAGACAGGTTTCAAATCCTTGTTTTACAAGTAGCTCGCGTTTTGAACTCTCTTACAAAAGAAAAAAAATCGTGGGTAGTGCTCAACTTCGTAAAGAAAATGCGTTTTTACAACATGGCTCCATTTTGCTGAATCATAATCAAAGCCAAATCGCTTTCCTTTTACCTGATCTGGAAAAAGAGAAAAGAGAAAAACTCGCATTGACGCTTTCTGAAAAAACAATTTCAATCAACGAGATTGTTTCTTCAAAAATATCTTTTAGCCAAGCTTGCGACATTTTTGAACAGGCTTTTAGGAAATCCTGGCAAAGCGACGAGTTTTGTAATACAGCTTCTTTAGAAGAATTTGAAAGATCAAATATAAAGCTTTTAGTTAATAATAAATATACTTCAAACAAATGGAATAAAAGGAAATAACTGATGAAAAAGATTTCATCTGCTCAAAAATTAATTGACACGAATTTTCTTTATCTCGTTTTTGTCTAAAGTATAAAAACAAATACGATAGGGGGGATTTTGATGCAAAAAAGAATATTGATTTTAATATTGATGCTTTTCCTTATTACCTTTTCTCTATTTGCCGGCACAACCGGCAAGCTTGCAGGTAGGGTTAAAGATGACGGTGGCAATCCTATTCCTTTTGCCAACATTATTTTAGAGGGAACTCAGATTGGTACCCAAACCAAAGAAAATGGACAATTCATTATAATTAACGTTCCACCCGGGACTTTTAATGTTTTGTGTACTCAAATCGGTTTTGCCAGCCAAAAAATCACAGGTGTAAAAATCCATGTCGATGAAACTACCATTCAGAACATTACCTTGGTTAAATCTGCAATGGAAGTAGAAGGTTATCAGGTTACTGAAGCAAGAATTGAATTGATCAGTAGAAGTAAAACAAGCTCTGGAAACACCATGACGTCAGATACTATCGAAGATATTGCTGTTGATGATATCGAAGGGCTTATTGCAATTCAAGCTGGAGCTGTTATGGTTGGCGATGACCTTCATATCAGGGGTGGACGAGCAAACGAAGTTGTTTATTCAGTGGACGGTATGTCTGTTTCTGACCCGGTTGATGGCGGAGCTGCTCTCACAATCGATACGGATGCAATCCAGAATATGAAAGTTATGACCGGTGGCTTTACTGCTGAATATGGAAATGCTCAATCCGGAATTGTAAACATCGTTACAAAAAGCGGAGGTCGTGATTATTCCGGTAAAATCGAATTTAATTCAGACCATCTTTTTTCTGATGTGGATAATTCAAATTCCGACGTGGTAAAATTTGCTTTAGGCGGACCCGTTTTCGGAGCTTTAAGTTCAGCAATGCGAGATAAATTCACCTTCTTCCTTAATGGAGCTGCAAACTGGTATGATAGTCGATATAACGATTTTTATAACTCCAATCCAAATGAAGAATTGGTACATTTATACCAACCAATTTATACACCTTTTAATCCCTATGAAGATCGAGAACAATTTTTAGAATTTGATCTTGGTGATAGAAACTATAATGCATATAATGCAAATTTAAAAATGAAATACGTATTCAATCCGAGACAAAACCTGACTCTTGCTGTAAGAGGTGATGAACTTAACAGACGTCCTTATAATCATTACTGGAAATATGCTCTTGAACATTATTATGAAGAAGAATCTGAACAAAGGCAGTATATTGCTACTTATGACCATCTCTTCAATCCTCAGATGAACTTGAAAGTGAAAGCCAACTTTTATCATAAAAAGATTTATAGGGGACCCCAAGGAGTTTCTAGAGAAAGTTATTTTACTTATAATCCCGAAAATGTTGATTCTGCATTTCCATTTTATTTACAACCAGAGGAAACATCAAATTCTTATCTTCAAGATTATGCCTACCAAAATTACATTATTGAACCACTCGTAATTGATAACCAAGGTACGGGTTTTATCCTTGGAAGTGAGGGTGCAATTTATGATTGGACATATAATACAGACTTTGGTACGCCTGATTGTGATACCTACTTCAATGAGCCTGGAGCTATTTACAACACATATTGGGATGATGAAACTAAAACTTATAGTTTCAGGACCGATTTTGAATATCAAGTAAACGAAGTTCATGGAGTAAAAACCGGTTTTGAAATAATAAAACATTACATTAAGAAAGATAGGTTATTTGATCCTTGGATGGTAGATGCTTATAGATATGGCGAATATCTCAATAATTTGACTGTTGATGCGATTTATAATGATTCAACTTATTTAAATCTCGACCCTAATGACATTTATATCGGCTTAGAACCCGGTGATTATATTCTTAATGGTCTTGCACAAACCTTGGAAGATACGACTTATTTTTTTAGTCCTGAATATCTTTATAATGCTACTTTAGCCGGTGCAGGAAGATCTGACGGGTATAAATCTTATCCTTGGCAGGGTGCTTACTATCTTCAAGATAAAATGGAATGGGAAGGTTTAATCATCAATGCGGGATTGCGATTCGATTTGTGGTATCTCGGAGAAAGTTACGACATATTACAAGACGATGGAAGTTATGAATCTTCTGATTTTGATGAAATATTTCAATTCATGATTTCACCTCGTTTTGGTATTTCTCATCCTATTTCTGAGAAAAGCGTTATGCATTTTGCCTATAATTACCAAAATCAATTACCGCAGATGCAATATGTTTTTACTTCTGCAAAACCGGAAGATGCTATCACCAATCTAAGTGACGATATTGTTATTGGTGAACCTGCTTTAGAACCTCAGACCACTATTACATATGAAGTAGGTTGGCAATACCAACTTAGTGAAGATTATGTAATGGATATCACAACTTATTTCAAAAATATCTATAATTATGTAAGCACAGAAAAAGTATATCTTCAAGATGATGGCTCTCTTATTTCCTGGCAAATTGCTGAAGAAGATGACCAGTATGACACTTCTACTGAATTATACAGATATATTACAGAAGATTATGGCAGTACCAGAGGAATAGATATTAATCTTCAAAAAATGCTGTCTAATTTCATTTCCGGTTCTGCTTCATATTCTCTATCCTGGGCTGATGGTAACAATTCGGAAACAGAAGTTCAAGATGAAACATCAAGTCTCAGAGAATTCCCGCTTGATTGGGATATCAGACACAATTTTACTTTTAATTTGGGATTTTCTGTTGGCAGAGGTGAAGAATTCTATATTCCATTTACCGGAGTTTTACTTCCTTTCAGTAACTTTTCTATGAATTTCCTTTATAATATTGCCTCTGGCATACCCTACACATCATTAAACATATTTGATGAAGAAATGGAAAAAAACCAGGAGAGATATCCTTATACAGAAAATGCTGACCTCAGAATTACAAAAACTTTTGCTTTCTCAGAAAAAGTCTCAATAAGATTTTTCGCTAATATAAACAATATTTTCAATAAAAGAAATTATCTATTTATTTATCAAAAAACTGGCAGTCCATATGATGACGGTGAAGATTTAACTGTTGCCAACACAAATCCTCCCTTCATTCCTCCTGAGACTCAATATATTCACGATCTATTTTCTTACAGTCCCGGAAATGTGAGCAGTGGAAGAACTGTTACAGTTGGTATGTCATTTAATTGGTAAAAAAAAATTAGGAGGAAAACAATATGAGGAAGAGATTATTAACCGTATTAATGTTAATGGCATTGTTAAACTTCTTCTTTTCGGTTGTTGCTTTTGCCCAAGAAGAAGTATTAGAAGACGAAACGGTTAATGAGGTTGTAGAAGAGGAAATACCGTTTGAAGAATCTCCTCAGGTGAGTGGCATTGAAATGTTCGCTCGCAAATTAGTGGGAAGCGGATTGGTCGAACTGTTTATTCAGGGTGGCTTTGTGATGTGGCCCATTCTCATCCTGGTGATTTGGGCTTTAGCTACAATAATCTGGAAAATTGTTTCTTTGAGCTACGCTAAAGTAAACCTTAATAACTTTTTTGACACATTAGTCCCCTTAGTTGCAGAAAAGAAATATAATGAAGCTATTAAACTTTGTGAAAAGACAAGAGGTCCGGTAGCGGCTATTATTCATGCAGCATTACACAAGGCAGATAAAGGAATAGAAGCGGTGGAAAAATCCATTGAAGCAGCCGGTGTTATTGAAATGGCTTTTTTAGAAAAAGGTTTCATCCCATTATCAACTACTATTAATCTAGCACCAATGCTCGGTTTCTTTGGCACCATGGTTGGTATGATTAGAGCCTTCAAAGACATTGCTGCTGCAGGAGAAGTGGATCCGACCATTGTGGCATCCGGTATTGAAATAGCACTTATTACAACTGCTGCAGGTCTTGCTGTTGCTATCCCGGTTCAATTTTTTAACAATATGTTCCTGGGAATGGTAGATACTTTAGTAATGGATATGCAAAGAGGTTCGGAAAAACTTATTGAAACTCTGGTTGAAAACAAATAGGGAGCTTGAATGAAAATCGCTCGGAAAAGAAAAAGCTTGGGTGGAATTCCTACTGCATCCATGTCTGATGTTGCTTTTCTGTTGCTTGTGTTTTTTCTTTCTACAACAAAGTTTGATATCAAAAAGGGATTGGGTCTGGTTTTACCTCCTGCTTCCACAATGGCAGATAAAAAAGTAAAATTAAAAGACGAAAATATCACTAAGGTCTGGATTAATAAAGATGGACTGGTTGCTGTGAATCAGGAAGAAATTCCTTTAAATCAATTAGAAGCAACAATCCGAAATCTTGTCAAAAATAATCCTGATATGGTAATTTCCCTCAAAACAGACAGAAAAAGCAAGTATCACCATATGGTATCAGTTTTAGAT
>Ga0222657_1000534_pt1 | contig 17939 bp, 16 predicted proteins | sample AntAcemetagen474_FD_179858 | JGI IMG/M metagenome (GOLD analysis project Ga0222657, IMG submission 179858) | Saline water microbial communities from Ace Lake, Antarctica - #474 | ecosystem: Environmental > Aquatic > Non-marine Saline and Alkaline > Saline | place: Antarctica: Ace Lake... | reverse complement strand
GACCTGCCATTATTTATTTTTTGCAGTTGAACCCATATATATAGCCGAAATGGCGACAATACATCCCAGAATTTCCATATGCCCTGTGGGTCTGCTGAAGAAGAGGATATCCCAGATGAAGGATAGGCTTGGTTGAAGAAGGAGCACCAGCCCCGCCCGGGATGCATCCACCCTGGTGATTCCTCTTGAGATGAAGACCCACCCAAGCACCTGCCCGATTACACCATATGCGATGAGTGAAGCCCATGATTCCATGTCCGGTATTGCAAATGATTCACCCTCGAATATCATCCTGACCGCAAGCAGGGCGGAGGTTGAAAGGGATATTATTGCTATGGCGGAAAACGGGGAAACATCTTCTTTTAGAGATTGCAGTTTTCTGAGTATAAGCAGGTAGCTTGAGTATGACAGTGCTGTCAGCAGCCCCAACAACACACCGAGTTTATAATCGGGGTCAAGGACCGACCAGTCCAGAACCCATAATTAAATAAAGCCCAAAGAGCCCAATCGGAACGGAGAGGGCGTATCGAGTGGTCAGCTTTTCATTTAAGACGATGCCCCCGAACCCTGCCAGGAAGAAGATCTGAAAATTGGCAAGGATGGTAGCCAGTCCTGGTCCAATAAAGAGGATGCTTCTGTGCCACAATATGAGGTCGACAGCAAAAAAGGCACCACATATGATCATCAGGCAAAGGGTTTTCCACCCATACCAAAGTTTTTTCCCTGAAATGAGGGCGATTGCCGTCAGGAGCAGGCCGCCGAAACACATGCGGTAAAATGCTGAAGAAGTGGGTCCTACATTTGCAAGTTTAACAAAAACCGCAGAGAAGCTTATCATCACAGCTCCTGCAACCAATTGATGTATGCCGTGGATTCTTAAATTTTTTGAAAAGCCGGATGATGGCTTCCTCACAGCAATTCCCCTTCAAGCCAGGTGTTAGATGAAATCAAAAAAACCCCGTACCGCGTCGGCCAGGGCTAAGATAGAAAAAGCCATGGGCCATTTTTACAGTCCATGGCGGATGTTGCGGCTTTTTTGCTAACTTATAGATATCCTTTTAGCCGTCCCCAAGACTGTGATCCCCAGGCGTCGCCCATCGCGATGGTTCTTTTTTTGTCGGCTAATGGGGTCACCATCCAAGAGATTATCTTTCAGAATTTTACCGGTCCACATCCGGGCGAAACCTCACATGACGCTGTTTCAGGGAAGGCAAGCTACCTAAATTGAAGCGACGAATCAGATATTCAGCATGTCGGGCGGGAACTGGATTGAAATGGCTGCCTCTGGGCAATCCTGGCGGCAGGAGCCGCAGTGCCAGCACTCATCAGGGTATTTCAGATAGGGTATTTTTCTGTCTCCGTCGCTTTTTAAGTAAATGGCATCTGCAGGACAGATAGAGTCGCATAGACCGCAACCCGAGCACGCGTTATCATCAAAAATGGGCGGCATCTCCTTCTCTCCTAAAAAAAATAGTCTGGTATCCCGAAGACCAACTCTTATGAAACAGCCTCAAAAGTACAGGAAAACTCATCTCCCTTTTTTTGAATAACAACCAGCCCGCACCAGTGCGTGTTATCCGTGTCCGGGAAATCGAGACGATGGTGGTAGGGCTTGTTTCTGCTTTCTGTCCGGAAAAGGGCGGTGGTGGCCATCACTTTTCCAACCGAAAGGATGGAGCGTGTCTCGTAAGTGCGCATGAGTTCATGAAGATCATTGGCTTTCATCTCATCTAAGTGGCGCTCAATCCCCTCTAACTTTTCCATCCCTGCCTTGAGCGCATGAGCCGTACGCATGGGACCGACGTGCTCAGCCATGATCTTTCTAATGGCATCTTCAATTTGGCGGTAGGGGTATCCTGAGGGACGATAAAGCGGCGCAGTGAAGCGGTCGATCTCCTCACGGGTCATCGATTTTGGGGCTGAATCAGCATGTTTGATGCCCGAGGCAAAGGCAGCGGCCGATTTGCCGGCTTTATAGCCTCCAGCTACGGCGCCGTGCACGCAGCGGTTGTGGTCGCAGGCGTCTCCAGAGGCGAAGAGCCCCGGGATCGTAGATGCCGAATTCCGGTCGATCTTTATCCCACTCCCGGTGACCTCGGTAGGACCGGCCTGCATCCCTTCGGAAACCGTAATTTCTACAGGTCTCGAACGCAGGTCTTCACCCCTCTGTTCAAAATAATCGGGGAGTGTATCCTTGTCATATCCCAGGCTGGACTTCAGATGATTCAAATCCTCATCGTTCAGGTGGCGGCAGTCAATGTAAATCGGGCCATGGCCTTTTCTGATTTCCTCTAAGGTATGAAACACCACATCATAACGAGGGGCACGGTTTCCCATGGCGTGATTCTTTTCCATATAATACTCGCCAAGGCCATTCAGGAACCGGCCACCCATCCCGACCAGGGCGTTGAAACCCGGAGCAGCAAAGCCCTTGGGTAGCAATGTCATGCGCATATATTCCATGTTGGTGAGAGCGGCCCCCGCATTCAGGGCCATTATCTGGCCGTCTCCCGTATCAAAGGGGCACAGCCAGGTGTTAAATGGATTAATACGCGGGTTTTCATACAAACGATTGGTGTTGCCTGTGGCAATGATAGCGGCCTTGGACTGGATAACGTAAAAATCGCCACTGCGGATGTGGAAACCTATTCCACCTACCACTGCCCCCTCATGAGTCAATAGGTCCACCATCATGACCTTGTCTAAGACCGTGCATCCAAGTTGACGAACCGCCCTCCCCAGTCGGGGCTTTAACCTTTTTCCGTTAAAATTTATCCAGTAGGTGCCTGGCTGACCCATGGAACTGGTCCTGTAAAAAGATCCGTCGGTTTGGGTTAATGGATTGCCTATGCGAGCCATCCGGTCTATTGCATCGGGCAGTTCCGCACAATACACAGACTCTATGATTGAAAAGTGGCCTGTGCCTCGACCGACCTTGTCCACATAGCCTAAGAAGGCCTCTTGGGTATCCCATTTCTGACCTTCATTGAGATACGCCATAAAGTGGTCCACACCTCCGCCGATATCACCACTTCGGTCTATGTTCCCCTTGTCAGTTATAATGACCTTTGCCCCTTTTTCAGCAGCAGCCATGGCAGCATTTGTACCGGCCAAACCCCCACCGATAATCAAGACATCTGTTGAAAGCGGTATCATCTCCATTTTTTATGCCTCGTTAGTATTTATCCCCATCAATCAACCTTAAAATATTGCCCGAGTAGATCATCTCCTTTTCCGCCTGCGGGATATCAAGACCCTCGATGGAGGTAATGGCTTCCCGAATATCTCCGATGACATGAGGATAATCAGAGCCTAATACTAAATGATCGGCTCCAACAAAGGCATAGGCGCACATGAGGGCGGGCTCGAAAAAGCTGACCGTATCATAATAGAAGCGCTTCAGATATCCCTTTGCCGGTCCGGAGATATTTTCTTTGCATTCGGGATATGCCTCATAACAATTCTCTATTCGTTCTGCTAAGTAAGGAATGGCGCCACCCAAATGGGAGACGATGAACTTGAGGTCAGGAAACTTATCCATCACGCCCCCCATGATCAACCGCACTACAGCAACACAAAGATCCATCTCAAAGCCTATCATCGGTGCAAGACGATAATCCCTGTACGTTTCTTTGTCTTGCGGAGCTCTCGGGTGTATGTGGATGGGAAGATTGTAGTGTGACATACGCTCGTAAAAGGGGTAGAGGAGCTCGTTGTCCAGTCCGATGCCGTTGATGTTTGAGCCTATACAGGCGCCCTTGAAGCCCAGTTCGTCGATACAACGGTCCAATTCCTTGACGGTTCGCTCAGGGTCCAGAAAGGGGAGAGTGGCAAATGCCATGAACCGGTCCGGGTGATCATTGCAGATCTGTGAATACTCATCATTGACCACCCTGGCAAGGGTTTCAGCAATCTCCATAGGAAAAATATCCACACTCGGAATGGAGAGGGTCAGAATCTCCATATGGAAACCTGCCTGGTCCATATCTTCTATCCGCTTGCTTATATCGCTCATGGGAGGTGTGATGGTAACCACCCTGTTTTCATGCTGGACAAGGATCGGCCTCTCCCACTCATCTTTCTCCACGCTGATACCGGCAGCCTGGCCGTCTGTTTCTAAGCGTTTTATGAATTTTGCAGGGTAAAAATGGTTATGAACGTCGATTTTCATGTTTAGTTTTCTCCTTGTGGTATATTTTTTTCGAAAGGTTTCTCTTGCCTCGCTTGAAGGACCTGTTTGAGCAGGAAAAACCCTAAGAAGGCGAGGCCTGCTGTCCTGGTTATGGGATTTGGTATGAACACGCAGATCCCGCTCAGGGCAAGAAGGACATTTTCCCATACCCTGAGTTTTTTAAGGAAATAGCCTTCAAAGGCTGTACCTATTGCGATTGCGCCCAATGTTACAAAACAGAAAGCCAATATTATTTCCAAGGGGGACCCGATCATCAGGATACCCGGGTTAAATACGAACGCCCACGGAACCAGATAGGCTGCAAAACCTAATCGCATGGCTCGAAAGCCTGTCCTGAATGGGTTTCCGCCGGAAATGCCTGCGGCAATGTATGCGTCCACACATACCGGTGGGGTAATAAAGGAAAGGCAGCCAAAATAAAAAAGGAACATGTGGGCTGCAATTGGCTCTATTCCGGCCTTTATCAGTGCGGGGGCAAGCAGAACAACGGTCAGTATGTAGACGCCTACTGCGGTCATACCCATACCGAGTATGAATGCTGCGAGCCCGATCATTATCAAAAGACCCATCAGATTGCCGCCGCATATGGTGAGGATCTCTGAGGTGAACTTTGTTCCGGCCCCGGTCATCTGTATGGACCCAACAAGGATGCCGATGGCCGTGCAAAGGGGTATTATCGGCATCATTCCCCTCGCTGAATCCTCTAATGCCAAAAGGAGTTTTCGCGGTGTAAGCCTGCTCTTCTTTTTAACGAAGCTAACAACGATCAACGCCCCCAATGTGTACATTATTGATGTTTGTGCTGAATACCTGAGGCCGCCCAAAAGGAACAGGAGGAGGGCAAAGGGGAGTAAATACTGCCAGCCTTCTGCTAATGTCTTTTTGAGAGATGGCAAACTTTCCTTAGGTAGACCTTTGAGACCGATCTTGCACGCCTCCAGATCTACCTGCGCAAACAGGGTTGCATAAAAGGCAATGGCAGGCAAGAAAGCTGCAACGCATACACTCCAGTATGTCATCTGGAGAAACTCGGCGATCAGAAAGGCCACTGCCCCCATGACCGGCGGCATGAACATGCCGCCGAGGGAGGCAGTGGCCTCAATGGCGCCGGCGTAATTCTTTCCGTACCCGGTCTTCTTCATCAGGGGGATGGTAATCTGTCCCGTGGTGGCAACGTTTGCGGCGGTAGAGCCCGATATGGTTCCGAAGAATGTGCTGGCAATAATGGCTGCTTTGGCCGCCCCTCCCCTCATAGAACCTGCAGAAGCGAGAGCGAGGTCATTGAAAAACTGACTCGCGCCTAAGGCCCTGAGAAATCCCCCGAAGATGATAAACCCGGCAACAATTGTAGATACAATACCGATAATCATCCCCCAGATTCCCTCACCACTCAAGAACATCCATCCGAACGCCATCTGATACGAAAAACCTGTGCTGCGCAAAAAACCGGGAAAGAGGTTACTGTAGACAGCGTAAAGAAAGGAGAAGATTATGATGCCGGACAAGATCCAGCCCACGGTTCTTCTGGCGGCTTCTATAACGGTCAGGAAAAGAAGGGATGCCAGGACCATCTCATAGGGATAGCATATCAACCTCCCCTCCGCGACCAGGTCGTTGGCGTTGACAGCGACATATGAGCAACCGGCAATGATGATAATAATCGGAACTATATCATACCATTTCAGGTTGCCTGGGGGTCTTTTTTTTGCGGGGGAAATAATAAGCAGGGTCAGTATGCAGATCAGTCCCGCACTGATGGCCCTGTGGGTGAGAGGATAGATGATTAAGCCCAAATAGAAGAAGAGATTGCACAGATAAGAAAGGGTGTATATGGACCATACGGCACCTATGAGAAAGGCCAGTTTATATCTAAGACCCCTCTCTTTCCATTTGGCGCCAACTTCAAACTGCTCCATACTGCACCCTTTCTCAGTTAGTGTCCATCCAGAAATGAGATAGTTTCCGCAAGGTCAAGAAAGATTAGGATTTTAACCACAGGAATACATTGAAGTATTTCGAGGATTAAAATCCGAATCTGACGCAGAGATTGCGGAAAATAGCCATTTATGGATCGGCACTAGTTAGGGGTTGACCCACTTCCTGCATTACTTCTTTCCTAAACGATCAATTATTTCCTTTTGTATTTTCAGCATCTTTACCTGATATGCCTCTGCTTCCTCTGACCACAATCCCTTTTCCTTGAAAAACCGAATTGCGCCCTCATGGTAGGGGACGGCAAGGGCAACCGGTCTGTGTTTCAGGCTCCAGAATTTTGCAGCGGGATGGGAGCTCGCAAATTCATCCGTATGCTCGAATATGGCCTTGTCTACACCATAAACCACATCAGGATTAGTCTTTGCCGAGGTAAACATGGCGTTTTGATAGCACATTGCATTGGGTACAGCGCTCTTGTTGCGAAACCGGGGATCATTTGCCGGTATATCCGCAATGATGTATCCCTCCATCTTCTTCGCAACGTATTCGGCCTGTTTTCTGGTTAGATTGATGAACCGGCACTCACCCTTGGCCTCATTTACCTGCATTACTGCGCCAGGGACAACCGGGTACATGATGGCATCTACTCTTCCCTCGATAAGCCCCCTGATGGCCTCCTTTATACTTGAAAACGCAAGGACAGCTTTTAGGTCGTCAAAGGTCAAACCCGCCGATGCAAGCTGGTTCTTTGCCATCTCCGTAAACATGGGGTTTGCCTTAAATTTTATATAGGCCACTTTGCCTTTGAGATCGCTGATGGATTTTATCCCTTTGCCCGGGGTAGTCCAGAACATGAACATATAATCATGGCCTGCTGCAACAGTGCGAACAGGTTGGGGTCCCATCTTGGCATAGGACCCACGACCTAAGAAGGCATTTAGTATATCTGGTGCGCTGTGATTGGCAAAATCGCACTTGCCCATTTTCATCATCGGCAACCATAGCTTGGGACCGCCCAATGGTTGAACAATCCAGTTCTCAATCGGTGTGTATTTTTGGACGGCCGTCCCTATGCCCACAAGTACCATATGGACCGAGGCTCCGGGTGCCGGTGAAATAACAGCCACATCTTTGGGCCACTCTCCGGACCAAACAGCGGTTGACATGAATAGGGAAATCAACACGGCCAACAGAGAGATTCTAACAACACCGATATTTCTCGAAATATGTCCTTGCTTCATCTCTACACCTCCTTAGTTTTTTGCAAAAATTAGTTTGAAACACCCAATTTACCCTTTTTGTTTATCACCCTCCTTTCCGCCAGCCTTCTTCTCCTGGTCTATAAAAGGCTGAAGACGGCGTCTGACTTCCAATAAATGTTTTTCAAGTAAATTAAGAGCCTTTTCTCGTTTTTTTTCTACAATGGCTTTCAGGATCTGCTCATGATACTCTACGACGTTACCCGATGTTTCCACATCCGGTCCGATTCGACTGAGGAAATCGGCAACCGCTGCCATAATCGTTTCAACGATGAGAACAAAAACATGATTTTTGGAGGCCTTTGCCAGCAGTTTATGGAACTGGAGATTTTCCTCTGTGGCGATTATGTTGTTTTCTATCTTTTTTTTCGCCCTGTTGACACTTTCTTGTAAACTTCTGATATCCGAGTCGTCGATAGAATCCATCACATAATTCAATACTACGCGCTCAATTTCCAGACGTGCTACGGTTAACTCCTCCAAAGAGATCTTTTTCATTCGAAAAGCATCCAAAAAGAGGGCGCTAATAGTATTTAAGATGGTATCTTTGATGATAGGACCACCACTGCCCCCTTTATGGACAGTAATGAAACCGGAAAGTTCGAGAATGCGAAGGGCCTCTCTGATGGTCTGGCGACCTACGTTGAATTGCCGGGCAAGGTCTGTCTCCGAAGGAAGTTTGTCACCGGGTTTGAGAATCCCGTCAAAAATAAGGGTCTTAATTTTGAGGGAAACCTCTTCAAAGGCCCTCCTGTTTTTGATAGGGCTAAACAAACTCTTATCAGCGTTCATGGCATGACTCTATATGGTTTGTCAGACAATCTGAGTATACGACTAAGCCAAACAGTGATGACTGTCAAGAAAAAAATAGTAAGGAGTTCCGTTGACCCCTTAATCAATTCAAAGGGTTCGACTTTTTTGAAATACAAGATCTTAAATCTATGCAAAGTCAAGGGTTGACCCCAATAGTCATTGTAGAGGTACACAACAGGGTTTTGAAAGTTGAGAGCCGGGTGGAAATGAAGAGTTCAAAAAGCGAAAACCTGTGGTATACGGAAAAGCACCATATGGAAAAGAACCTCCAAGGCGTGGACGATCCGGGCGCTGGGAGTGTTTTTCAAGTCTTTCTCCCTTTGGCTCGAGAAATGGTTTCGTCTGCAGGCCGATAATCTTGGCCGGCGCTTATGACCTGTCCGGGGTAAGGCAGCCCTTAACATTATGAAATTGAGTCTAACAACCAAATTCTTCCTGAATCTCCTGATCGCAATCGGTATTGTGGTCATCAGCATGGTTTTTCTCATTCAGTACAGCTTTGACCGTGGTTTTTTAAATTACGTCAATACAATTGAAGCAAAACGGCTTGAAACGCTGGCCGAATCTTTGGAAAACGCCTATGGGAAAAACGGATGCTGGGGGTTTTTGCGTGATAACCCCAGGCTTTTGAACGGCTTTCTGAGGGATTCCATGCCGGAAGATTCACGCCCGAGACGAGGCCCGGGTTTTCCGGAGACCGGCAGGCCGGATGGGCCGCCCGGACCAGCGGCGTCGTTTAAACCGGGCATGGCAAACCGACCGCCCCCTCATAATGCCCCTGAAGCAACCCAACTTTTTGAGCATCGGATCGTGTTAGTGGATGGCGACGGAAATACGCTTTTCGGCCCCCCTGATCATCCGCCCCACATGAAAACCCTGGACCTGCAATATAATCATAAACCGGTGGGATATTTGGGGCTTATCCCGCAGCAGCATCTAACCGAAAATCTGCAACTTCGCTTTGTTAAGGAACAGAAAAAAGCCTTCGTCATCATCGCCCTGTTGACGGCCTGCATTGCCGTCCTGCTCTCGCTGCCGTTGGCCCGACAGATGGTGAAGCGTATCAAGGCCCTGGCAGCCGCGACCCACCGCTTAACCGCTGGGCATTATGATACCAGACTGCCCGCGGGTGCAAGGGACGAACTCGGCTGGCTCATCCGGGATTTCAACACCCTCGCAAACACCCTTGCACAAAATGAACAAATGCGACGCCGGTTTGTGGGCGATATCTCCCATGAGCTTCGCACGCCCTTGGCCGTGCTGCGCGGTGAAATTGAAGCCCTTCAGGATAATGTCCGGACGGCAACGCCCGAAACCCTGAGCTCTCTGCACGCCGAGGTGATGCAGTTGGACCGTCTGGTGGGCGATCTTTTTCAGCTCTCCCTGTCCGATATGGGTGCATTGACTTACCGGAAAGAGAACCTGGACCTGGCCTCCCTTCTGGGTGAGACCGTGGAATCATTTAAAACCGGATTTTCCGAAAAAGCCATATCCGTAACCTTAAGCCTGCCCCCGGAAGGGCAGACTGAGCTATTCGGAGATCCCGGGCGTTTGCAGCAGCTTTTTGAGAACCTGCTGAGCAACTCTTTGAAATACACGGATCCCGGCGGGCGGTTCCATATGGGATTGGAGAGGTCCGACAATATGCTGACCATTATCTGTCAGGATAGCGCACCGGGTGTGGGTCTTGCTGAAATGAAGAAACTTTTCGACCGACTGTACCGGGTGGAAAGCTCTCGCAGCCGTGCTTCGGGAGGCGCCGGTTTGGGGTTGGCTATCTGCAAAAAGATTTTCGAAGCCCATGAGGGAACCATTATTGTTGAGCCTTCGGACCTGGGAGGCGTTTCCATCAAAATCGAGCTGCCGCCGGCGGGAGAAGAACATGAGTCAGAAGATTTTAGTGGTTGAAGACGAAGAAAAGCTGGCGGCATTGTTGAACGACTATCTGAAGCAATCGGGATTTACACCCTATCTTCTTGCCGACGGTCTTGAGGTGGTTCCCTGGGTGCGGGAGCAGAATCCCGATCTGATCCTGCTTGACCTTATGCTGCCCGGTCGTGACGGTCTGGAGATCTGCAAGGAGATCCGCACCTTTTCCAACGTGCCCATCATCATGGTCACGGCCCGGGTGGAGGAAATCGATCGACTCCTCTGTCTGGAGCTGGGGGCCGATGATTATGTGTGCAAGCCCTTCAGCCCGCGCGAAGTTATCGGCAGAATCAAGGCGGTTCTGCGCCGCGCCGGCGCCGGGTCTACCATTTCTTCGGAAGAACACCTTCTCGATGAATCCCGCCATCCGGCCAAACGCAAGCTCACGGCCATTCTCAGCGCCGATGTTAAGGGATACAGTCGTTTGATGGGTGCGGATGAGGTGGCAACCGTCGAGACGTTGAATCATTATCGTGGGATTATATCCTCTCTCGTCCACCAGTACAATGCCCGGGTGGTGGATTCTCCCGGAGACAACATGTTAACGGAGTTTTCAAGTGTTGTGGATGCCGTGGGGTGTGCGGTAAAAATTCAGGAGGCGCTCAAAGGGGAAAACGCGGATCTCCCTAAAAACCGCAGAATGGAATTCCGAATCGGCGTCAATCTGGGCGACGTGATTCAACAGGGGCATAAGATCTACGGTGACGGGATCAACATTGCAGCCAGGATAGAGGGACTGGCGGACGGCGGCGGCATCAGCATCTCGGGGCCCGCATATGACCAGGTGAAAAACAAACTGCCTTGGCGGTTTGAATATCAGGGAAAGCACACCGTCAAAAACATCAAGGATCCGTTGCGGGTATATCGGGTCGTCATGGAAGCGCATGGCCCGGAATTCGAAGAGGATGACACCTTGCCGGACAAACCCTCAATCGCCGTACTTCCCTTTGTCAGTATGAGTGGTGATCCGGAGCAGGAATATTTTTCAGACGGTATTACCGAAGACATTATCACGGCCCTGTCCCATTCTCCTTCCCTCTCGGTGGTTTCCAGGACATCGAGCTTTTCGTACCGCGGAAAGACCTTCAACATAAAGGATATCAGCCGGGAACTTGAGGTTCGTTATATCCTTGAAGGGAGTGTCCGAAAGGCGGGAAACAGACTTCGCGTGACGGCTCAGCTGGTCGACGGAACTTCGGGAAATCACCTTTGGGCTGAGAAATACGATGGCGAATTAAAGGATATTTTCGAGTTGCAGGACGAAATCACGCAACAGATTGTGGCATCGATCCTTGCTCACATCCCGTTAGACCGCATGGGGCCACAGACATGACCCCAATTCTTTCTTATGCCGGCCAGCTGTCGAAAGGTTGTTTTTCGAGCTTCATTTCATTGTCATTGCCCTTGTAAATGTTGATCCAGACGTTCCAGTTTTTGCTGTCCGGTTCAGGATAATCCAGCCTGTAGTGACTGCAGCGGCTTTCTTTGCGCATAAGGGAAGCCCGCAGTTTCATCTCGGCATTCAGAATCATGTTCGCGGTTTCATGGGCGAGTCTGAGCTCATGCATGTCGGTGGCTTTCAGCATGGGCTGGTGATGATCCCGCAGTTCTTCAATGTATGCGAGCGCGGCGCTTAAGATTCTCTCTTTCTTTATGTAGAGAACAAAATTTGGAATCATGATGCCCTGAAGGGTTTGGGTCACCCACGCAGGGCTGTACCCCCGCTCCCTTTTCAGGGGCGCCAGTATCTGTTCCTGAATTTTCTTTTGTTTTTTTTGGGTAATCGCGGGCATTTTCATGCCCTTTGCATAAAAAGCCGCGGCCTCGGCGGCAATGCCCCCCTGTACGGCTGAGCCGGCCAGAGATGAACCCACCTGGGTATAAATGGCGCCTGCCATATGAGACCCCAGAGCATCGCCGGCGGCGTAGAGTCCGGGGATGTTGGATGCGCCATGGGCGTTTATGGGCACAAGACCTTCCGCCTTATGGATCGACATGCCGGCGGATGCCCCACCCGATGGAATACCGCCCATGCCGGGCGGCCCATGGCTGTCTCCCCGGGGAGGTGGTCCACCAGAACCTTTCCCATGCCTTCCACCCATGGGAGGAGGGCCTTGGCGTTCAAAACCCGCTGGCCTATAAGGCCCCCCGGCAACCTTTTCCCCGAAGGGAGGTCGTATGGAGGATCCTTTTTGTTGAAGGCCTTTCATGTACACCCTGTAATTCAGGTCAACCCCCAGATCATGATGTACATCGATTCCAGTGATACCGGGCGGATTTTGAAGCATGCCGCCCCATTGGCCGAAGACGTCGGCCGGATTTTTCAGGTTGGCCGGATGGCCGTCGTTCCACTCCTTGCCGGTTACTTTGGCCCCTATGTTGTAGGCCATCATGGTGCCGTCATGGGTCAAGTCGCAGATGGGGAATCCATTCGGTTTAAATCCCCCCGCCCCGGTACAGAGAATGACACTCTTTGCTCTGAAAAAATGAATTTTTGCCCCATCCAGGCTGAAACCCGCGGCCCCGGCGATCTTGCCGTTTTCCTTGATCAGATGGGTCAACATGAGCCTTTCCATGACGGGGATTTTCCGTTTGGCAATGGGTTTGCTGAAAGCATTGAAATAAAGGGGAGAATCGAAAAATCCCCACGCCTTCAATTCATTGACCCTTGCCAGTGAATGCACTGCCATCTGTCGTGTGAAAACAGGATTGTTTGTTCCCAGGGCCGAGTGGGAGACCGATTCAACAAACTGATCAAGACTCATCTTGGCGGATGCCGGATCATAGGCGAAAATCCCCCGAGCAAAGGGGGTCATCCCCGATGCACCGAGCCTGCCCTTGGACACCATCAGAACCCGCGCACCGGCATCATGGGCCTTGACCGCGGCGAAAAGGCCCGCAATACCGCTTCCCACAACCAGCACATCGGCTTCCTTTTCCCCATGGGTTATTTCATCCGTATCAATCTCAGGGATATTGGCACTGCACTCTCCGATCCCTGGAGAAATCCCCATGGCTGCCATTGCCGCAAGCCCGGCGGCGCCTCCGGCCATTGCCATGAACCTGCGGCGGGACATGTCTTTTGGATTTTCAAATGTCGTCATTTATACCTCCTGAGGTTTATCCCCATGAAACCACAACCGGAATAGACTTTTCCGGTGAAATGGTGATGGCATCAACAGGACAATACATGCTGCATAAATGACATATCTGGCAATCCGCCGGATATTTGATGAACGCTTTATTCGTCTCTGGGTCCTGGCGGATAACATCCGTCGGACAGGTTTTGACGCATGTCCCGCAACCGATGCACCCTTTAATCCGTTTGATGGTCATGGCTTTTTGGTTTCCTCACCTTTAATCGATATTTTTTGGCATGAACGACCCCGCCGCAAGCAGCGGCGGTTTCAACAGAGGCTGTCTACTCATTTTTGGCATCGCGCACCAGGCGCACATAGTTGTAATAACGCTCGCCGTCTGGGCCATCGCCAGCATCTTCCGATTTGGCGTCAAAACGGACCGCGCCTGCACCATGCATGTCGTTGCCGGCCTCGTCTACAGCGTAGCCGAAAGCAACGTACCAGGCGAAGCAGTAGCCGGATCCATCATCTTGTCTCGGGTCGATATAAGGATTGGACGTGCCTGTCCAGTAATAAGGATAGTCGGCATTACCGGCTTCATTGGTGATCCCTGAAACATTGAACATTGTTGAATCAATGGCCGGGAAGACACCTGAGTAATCAGCAATGCTTTGTAGTTCTTTGACATTGGGCAAACGCCAATCATCGTAGCCGGCATAAGTGGACTTTTCGGCATAGGCCAGAGCCGCCTCCCAGTTCATTGCCTCGCCGCTGTCGTTCTTCGCCCACATCAAACCGGTGGCATTATCGGTAATCGTACCATTGCTGTTGTCAACAAAGTCGTTGATGCCGTATGTATCGCCGCTGACACAGCGCACGTATCTTCTACCGTCTAAAGCCTTGATATGTCCGGTCCAATCGTTGACGACGAACGCTACGTTCTTAACCGCTTCTTCGGTATCGACCAGGTAGTAGTTGCTCGACCACGAATGCTGTTGAGCGCCCTCGAAACCATCTTCGCTAACCAGGTAGAAGTAGTTGGTGTCGACCCAGGGCCAACCTTCCGATAAGTCCCGGATCGACCACAGCTCCTTGATGTTGGGTAGTCGCAAGTCGGTGATGCCGCCGGTTGTGAGAGATTCGCAATAACTCGGGGCTTCAGACCAGTCCATGGATCGGTCTGACTGGTCCTGTGTCCAAACCAGACCCGTGACGTTGTCGGTCACAGTGCCGTCCCCATTGTCTGTATAACTTGGAACATTTCCTGTGTATTGTGCATCTTGTCCATAAAATGCTTCACCTTCGGCAGGACAGTCAATGAGTTCACTATTGTCATAGCATAAGCCCTGGTTTGTATCCACCACAGGGAAGGATCCGCCGGATGTGAAGATGTTGACCTCAATCCCATCATAATAAAGGGCATCCCCTCCCGTCAGGGTTCCGTTCATGTTCATATCAACCCCGAAATAGAATGCATAATTCCCGACTGGAAGTCCGGACACACGCAATACCTCCAGTGGCTCCGTTAGGTTGAAAAGGGCTCCTTGATAAGCGAACCCAACATCCTCCATGCTCACACCGGATAAATACCACTTGTCGGGATATTCGTAGTAATACCAACCCATGGGCGTCGCCGCGATAATCCACCAGTCAGCCTGTTCTCCGGTCTGTTCACCGGCATTCAGTTGAACGGTCACCGTGAGGGTGTTTTCGGATGCAAGGGTGACCGTGTTATCCATGCCGTTCACTTGAATATCCGGTGCCGCCGAAGCCGCCTTGGCATCAGTGTAGAATAGTCCAAATAGCAGCAGGGAAAACATCGCGGCCATGACGTTTATAGTCGTAAAATATGCTTTTGACTTGGATCTTGTCTTTTCCATCATTTAACCTTCCTTGTTTATTTTTTTCAAAGAAGGCGAAAATTGTAACCGCAGGAAAATAGTTGTATTTCGAGGGTTACAATTTCCGCCTTAGGAAACTGCCCCATCAGTCCTTGTCCTTTTCCCTGTCGTTGGGAGGAGGGTTATCGGGGCGCAGGACCATCCGATCGCCTTCCTGTTCACAGACGCCCGTCACCGTATCCCCATGGGGGCTTACAAATTCAGCCGTATCGCCTGCGGATTTGTCTTCACAGGCCGTGTAGGCCTCCGGCGGCGGCCCCTGATGCCTGCCCCCGGGCCGCTGTCTTTCAGTATCCGCTCCAAATGCGTTTACGGCGCACAGGCTGAACATAACACTTGCAATGACGATTTTTTTCATGGTTTTCATGGATTGATCTCCTTTCGTTTCAACTTTTTGTTGGAACCGATATTCGGATCCGCTTTCATGTTGTCTTTAACTTATCTAAGGGAATGGGGCCATTCCATCGCCTTGCTGCTCCCGGAAGGCCCCTCACCCTGAGGATTACAAATTCGCGTTGCGCACCAGGCGGACGTAGTTGTAAATGCGGATGGCATCGCCCTGGGGACCGTTACCTGTGGGGTAATCGGCAGGGTCTCCCGCCTTCGGATCACTGCGCTGAGCTCCCGCACCATGCACGTCAGTCCAGGCGCCATCCATGTAGCCCATGGCCCGGCCGAAAGCAACGTACGCACCGAACCCGCCTGATGTTTCGGACCAATTTGCGTGGGTGGTTCCGGTCCAGTAAAAGGGGTAATCGGCTTCACCCGCTTCATTGGTGATGGAAGTGATGTTAAACAGTGGGTCGATGGCAGCCGATCCAGTGGTATCCGGGGAACGGCTGTAATCCACAATGCTTTGAAGCTCTTTGGCGTTCGGCAGACGCCAGTCGACGTATCCCAGGTAAGCGGCGGTATTTTGGGTTTCCACCCATGCCAGGGCTTCTTCCCAATTGAGCCCCGTGCCGCTGTCGTTCTGACCCCACATGAGGCTTGTGGCGTTGTCCGTGATGGTGCCGTTCCCGTTATCCACAAAGCTGTTCTGACCATAACCGGTGTTGCCGCGCACATAGATAACAAAGAAGGTTTTATCGGAACCAAACAGGGACAGGCCGTACCCCTTGATGCGCCCGTCGGCGAAATTGACGCCGAAGAGGGTGCCGCCGCCGTCGCCCGCGGTGTTGCCTACATACAGGTTGCTGGAGGCATACTGAGCGTCTATGATGCGCTCGCCAGACGAGGTATCGCCGTAGGCAAAGTCAAAAGTGTCGTCGTCGATAAAGGGGATTAAACCGGACGTATCGGTTCCGTCATAACCGCTGGGATCAACGCCGGAAAACAAAATGAGAGAATAGAGTTCCTTGATAGTGGGCAGTCGCCAATCGGAGTACCCACCCGTGGTCTGAGAACTTGCCCCGGCGACGGCTTCGTCATAACTGAGCTTATCGGCAGCGTCGATATCCCCATCGCCGTCCGTATCCGGGCTTTGCTGCCACATGAGTCCCGTGACATTGTCGGTAACGGTGCCGTCGCCGTTATCAGTATAGGAGGGTTGATTGCCATTGTACTGAGCATCCTGCCCGTAAAACGATTCTCCGGAACCCGGGCAGGAAATGGCATCGGAATTATCATAGCAAGAGTCCTGCCCGGTATCCACCACGGGGAAAGATCCGGTTTCCCCCGCTTCCACCACCTCGAAGGCTACCTGGTCGTAGGATAGACCTCCTTCATCCACCACACCGTTCACCGTCGTGTCAAAGCCGAAATAGAAGATATAGGATCCAACCGGAAGCCCTGATATCTGCAATACCTCCAAGGACTCCGTCATGCTAAAAAGGGCTCCTTGATAAGCGGGACTGATGTCACCGCCCAAATGCCACATGCCGGGATATTCGTAATAATACCAGCCCATGGGTGTTTGGGCGATAATCCACCAATCGGCCTGTTCTCCTGCCTGCTCCCCTGCATCCATTTGAACCGTCGCCGAGAGGGTGCTAGTGGTTGTGAGGGTGGTCAAAGCATCCATGCCGTTCAGTTTCATATCCGGAACCGCCGATGCGGCCCCAGCATGGTTGTAAAAAAGCCCTAATAGCAGCAGTACCGAAAACAGTGCGGTCATGACGTTTGCCGGTAAATAAGATTTTGATTTCTGCCTTGTCTTTTCCATCATTTAATCCATCTCCTTTTGGTGGTTTATGGAAAAATGTACCCGGGATATGTTTTCATGTTGCCTTCAATGTATCCCCTGTTCGTAAATCTTTTATCAGGGGTTCTTAAAGAATTTGTAAATGTTCTGTAAAAATGATCTTTATGAGAGGACAAACCGGGTTCTTCCGGTTGCCGGAGGCAGGAGGGACATCATGAGTAACGGATAACGACTGCTGAATATTAAGGATGATGGAAATCGACGCGGGTGGGCTTGGAATGGAGACTAGGGAGTCCTTATCCTCAAACACCGGTTGAAGGACGAATCGCTCGGCCGCCCGGCGGATAACAACTGTGAGACAGATTTTAACGCATGAGTAATACCGACCGAATACGTTGACATCCACAAACATTTTCGATCTGTGCATTTATTGGCATTAAAAGGGGGGGATGGGCTAATTGGGCAGACACACAGGTCTACCCCTACGACCCAAACGTTTCACGTGACGTCACGGGCTGACCTGTGTGTTCGCCCTTCTGTTTAGGCCGCACACATAACATGTTTGTGTTGCGCCCAAAACTAACTGAACAGAAAGATGGCAAGATCCTTAACCGGAAACATCAATGGAAGAGACTTCCCAGTCATCACCATTCTGCTCCTTCAAATACGCCATCAATTGTGCCATTT
>Ga0222657_1000517_pt1 | contig 18234 bp, 18 predicted proteins | sample AntAcemetagen474_FD_179858 | JGI IMG/M metagenome (GOLD analysis project Ga0222657, IMG submission 179858) | Saline water microbial communities from Ace Lake, Antarctica - #474 | ecosystem: Environmental > Aquatic > Non-marine Saline and Alkaline > Saline | place: Antarctica: Ace Lake... | reverse complement strand
GAATAATAAAATAGGGGTTTCGGAGAACTTTATATTTTTTTCAATTTTACAACGTCTTATAATATATCTTATGTAAAGTAATATAATTTTTACATAAATTATCTATTAATATCAACTAATTCATGTAATTCTAATTCATGATTTACTAATTAAAACATTATTATAAAGTAATGTGAGGTATTAATTTTTATTTTATCCATAAATATTTTTTCTATTTTAATCATATTGTTGTAGTTTTAATCATAATTATTTAGCAGGTTAAATGAAAAGCAGCAATTACTTTTTTATTCTGGTAAAGTTTATTATATTCATCACAGGCTTCTTTAGTTTTTTTTACGATAACTCTAATATTTTTTGATTCTAAATATTCTATAAGATCAGAAGGAACTTTCATTAAACCATAATATCCGGTTCCGATAATTAATATTTCAGGTTTTTTTTCTACTACTTCTTTAATATCATTTATATTAAGATTGTGCCCTTCCTTTCTCCACCACTTATCATTAACACTATTTTTATAAATAACGAGATCGGATTTATATTTTTTTCCGTTAATTAAGATATTTCCAAAACCATAATTTTCTATCAAGTTAATATTCCTCATTATATTTAGTAACTATAGATTATGTTTTCCTCAGTTCTGGCTTTTTGGGAAATAATCATATCATACAAAATTAAATAATATTTTTTATAGTATTTTTTTAGTTTGTTTATAGTTTATCTATAGCTATATTACTTTTATATTCATTATTTTTTTATTATCAAAGAAGCATAACCGACCACCTGGTCATACATGCCGGTAATGTCACCAGATGTGGCATATTTAAGCAATTCTACCTTATTTGCACCTAATGCTTTACAAACAATTAGCATGACTGTAATCGGTCCCGGACCACACATGGTTAATCTACGCTTGTAGATTATTTTATACAGCTTCTCAGGATTGAAATCAATAATGGATTCGATTGCCAGTTTATCAAGGTTTTTCGCGTATTCCTGTTCTTCATAATGAGTAAAATCTGAGCTTGCAATTATAACAATATTTTTATCATTAATGGAAGAATAAATGGAGTCGGCAACCTGAATACTTGTATTTATATCTTGTTGGGACATGGATATTGGTATTATTTTTACATTATTTCCAAAAATATATTGTATAAAAGGTAATTGAACTTCTATGGAATGTTCGGATTGGTGAGCTCTACTATCTTCTTTAATTATTTTTGAGTGGTTTAAAATATTTTTTGCCATGTCATGATCAATTTCCAGCTCACCTAAGGGTGTCGACCATTTTCCTTCACTCATTATAGCTATTTCTTCTCCAAAACCACGATGATTAGGACCTATTATGATAATCGTATCGGGTTTACCATCAAGAGCTAATTGATAAAATCCATGGGAAGCAACAGGTCCGGAATAAATGTATCCGGCATGCGGACTAATTAGCCCCACAATATTTCTTTTTCCTGCAAGGTTTGCCAAAGGTAATTTTCCGGGACCAATTTCGTTTAGAAAACAATTCTCAATCTGTTTATTTAAATTATTCAGATTATCTTCGTAAAAACTGCCATTATAGACAGATTTTCTTATTTTATATTTTCCCATATAGTCACATCCCCTACCCTTTTAGAATAATATCTTTATATTTCTATAACTATTATTAATTTTTAATATCTTTTTACGCTGGAATGACGACTATCTTTTTTCCTCTTCATTTTTGGTATTAAAACTGCAAATAAGATTAGTACAATTAATGCAATAAATATGATTCTGATATATTTTGAATAATATAAAGATTTTATATAAGACATATAATATCTTTTTTTAGCTGAAGGATAATCCGGGTTTATATCCAATACTTCTTTAAATCCCGCTGCGGCAACTCCGAACGAAGAATTTACCTCGTAGTATATAGCCAAATTATATTTGGAATCAATAATTTTAAGATTATATTTTTGATCTTCCGGATATATTTTTTGAAGATAATTGTAAGCTTTAATTGCTTTCTCCCAATTTCCATTTTCATAATAGGCCAAAGCAATTCCTTTTCGAGCATCAATATTCAGAGGATCAATTTCAATAACCTGTTCATATTCCGGTATCGCTTTTATCCAATTATTTTCATTTACATACTTATCCCCTAATTGACTATGAATCACAATTTGAGATACACAGTATTTAACCACCCGGTTATTTCCTGCATCTGCTACGTAAATATAATCTCTACTGTCAATTGCAATCCCTTCCGGATAACTCAAGTTAGCCTTATCTATTTCATTGCCAAACTCCAATATAAAGTTATCTTCTTCATCAAATTTTAATATTTTACTATTTTTGTAATCTGATACATATAGATTATTTTCTGAATCAAATACCAGATATCTGGTTCCATCAAACTTTCCAGTTTCGCTTCCACCTTCACCAAATTTTCTTAAGAACAAACCTTCCTTACTAAGTACTTGTATTTGATTATGAAAAGTATCGGCAACATAGATATTTCCGTCCTTATCCAACGCAATACCTCTGGGGTAATAAAATTCACCATTACCCATGCCTTCCTTTCCAAATTTTCTTATAAGTTCAAAGGTTGGTGAGAATACTTGTATTCTGCTATTTCCTGTGTCTACAACATAAATATTATCATCTTTATCGATAGCAATACCTCTTGGATTTAAAAATTCACCAGGACCATTTCCTTCTTTTCCAATCATTTGCAAACTCTTGCCATCGGGAGATATTTTATGTATTCGATGATTAAATTGTTCTACTACTATAAAATTGCCCTTACTGTCCAATACAATTCCTACCGGTCCGTCAATGGTTAATTCACTATTTTCTTCAGGAATAACCTGCAATAATCTACCTTCAGCACTATATTTCTGTATCCTGTCATTATCCCAATCTGTTATATACAGATTATCATTATCATCCACGGTTATGCAAACCGGATAGTTGAACTCCCCTGCTCTGTTTCCATATTCACCAATAGATAATACGGTGATATAATTTACATCTGCAGAAATATTCATGGATATTGAAATAATAATTAAGAAAAAAATAATTAGAAAATATTTTTTCATAACAAAAACCTTCTTTTTATTATTTTTTTAATTTTACTATTTTATAGCAGCGCTTACAAATTAATTTACAACAATTGAATTAAAATGATTGGTTATTTTCGGAAATTAACGCTTTTATTTCGCGCCTAAGTATATTTAAAGATTCTTTATGATAATTTTTATCTTTGTTTTTCTGGTTTATTAAGTATTTTGGAGAACCAAAACGAACGATGATTTTATGTTTAAAGAAAATGGGGAATCTATTTCCGCGAGGATATATTTCATGAGCACCGATAATTCCTGCCGGTAATATAGGTGCGCCTGTTTTGATGGCAATCCTTATAATTCCAAGTTTAAAATCCTGTAGTTCTCCGTCTGATGAACGGACACCTTCCGGGAATATTCCCAGAACCTCTTTTTTTTGTAAAATCTGTAGTGCCTTTTTTAATGCCTTTATATCAATTTTTCCCCGGTCAACCGGAAAAGCATTGAGTTTTCGACAGATAAAATTACCTATGAGGCTTTGAAATACTTCCTTTTTAGCTATAAAATGCATTTTTCTATTCATAGCAATGCCCATAATAAGGGGGTCCAAATTACTTGTATGATTTGAGGCTACAATCAAAGAGCCTTCTTTAGGCACATTTTTAATACCTTGAATCTCTATTTTCCAAAATAACTTGAATAGTATCCATCCTATGAATTTAGCAATCGAGTAAATCATATATCTTCCTATATATCTGGTGTGCCCGAGAGGACTTGAACCTCCAATCTACGGCTTCGGAGGCCGTTGCTCTATCCAATTGAGCCACGGGCACACTCTACCTTCCTATTTTTAATCTATCTGCAAATACTTTTGGCAAGCCTGCATTTAATATTTTTTTTTGAGCCAAAAATATCGGATAATTAATTCTTTTTACAATAATTTCCTTTTTTTTATCATTGTAGATACCATAGCTTGCTTTCGAATTACCATCACGGGGTTGACCAACGCTGCCACAATTAACAATGTATCTCCTATTCTCTAAAAAAAGAACGTGCCCTCCAAGGGTTAAATCAATATAATCCACCCTTTTCTTTGTTTTTTCCAAAACAAAACATCCGGCAATATGTGAATGTCCTATAAAAATAATATCAAAAATGTATTTTTCGAAAATCATCGCTGCAATGAAACGATTATTAATATAATCCCACTTGTTATTTCCCGGACTTCCGTGAATCGCATATACATTGTTTTGTAAATATAACTTTTCTTTTAGACTTTCTAAATAACAAATATTTTCTCTTGTTAATTTTTTTGAAGTCCATTGAATAGCTGCTCTTGCCTCATCATTAAAAAAGTTTACATCTAGTTTTTTCACAGCTGCTAAATCATGATTTCCGGCAATACATCTTGATTTAATCTCTTTAACTCTGCTGATGCATTCATTTGGATTGGCACCATAACCCACAATATCACCAAGACAGATGATAGCATCTACTTTTTCCATGTTATCTAAAACTTCATCCAGCGCTTCAATATTACTATGAATATCTGAAATAATGCCATATTTCATTTACATTCACACCTTTTTAAAATCAATTATAACATAAAAAAAAGCGGCGTATCCACGCCGCATCATATTTTATTATCTAAGATCTAATAATCTCTTTTATTCTCATGATGGCAGAGATACTAGATCTGGCCATTTCATCCAACTTCATGGTAATAAATTTTATAGTTTCTTCTAAATCCGGCATTAATATGTATTCTAATGCATTTACTCTGCGCCTTGTCTTTTCTATCTCATCTGCCATAAGATTAATTGTTTTATCTAATTCAGCAACCCTTAGCATTAGAGGCATTACTTTATAAAAATTATTTAATGCTTTATCTATTTCTGTAGGTGTATCAAACATACTATAAGTGGTGTATTTCCCTTCAAGTTTATACTTGTATTTCGGGGCTTTTACACTCATAATATTTTTATAAGAAATCATAACTTCTGTTTTTGCTTTTGGAAACAGTAATGCTTCTTCCAGGGATATTTTACTCATTTGTGAGGAGACATCTGAGAAAACCTGATAACAATTCATTAATTTTTCTTCTAATTCTTCTCTGACTATTTTGCTTTCTTTTGCCAGATGTATGAATTCCTGTATCAGAGCGTCCCTTTTATCTTTTAGTAATTTATGCCCCCGTTTTGCAACTATTAATCTTTTTTTAAGTTTTAATAATTCCATCCGGTTGGGATTGGTTTTCATTAGCATTGATACTGTTTTCCTCCATAGTTATATCCTTAGGGAGATATTTTTCTATAAAATCGTCTTTGATTCTTTTTAGCTCTTCTTTTGGTAATATGGTTAATAGCTTCCAACCTATATCCAAACTTTCCTGAATGGTTCTATTTTCATCTTCACCCTGAGTTACGAAAAGTAATTCAAATTTATCTGAAAATTTAACATATTTTTTGTCTATTTCTGATAATGCGGCTTCTCCTAGAATAACTGCCAATTCCTTTGCCTCTTTTCCTCTTGCATACGATGAAAACAGTTGATTCATCACATTTGCATGATCTTCGCGTGTTTTATTTAATCCAATTCCTTTATCTTTTAATCTAGACAGAGAAGGCAATACATTGATCGGAGGATATATTCCCTTATGATGCAATTCTCTTGCTAAAATGATCTGACCTTCAGTAATATACCCTGTCAAATCCGGAATCGGGTGTGTTTTATCATCTTCGGGCATGGTTAAAATAGGTATCATGGTAATTGAACCCTTTTTATCTTTTATTCTCCCTGCTCTCTCATATAATGTGGCAAGGTCTGTATACAGATAACCCGGGTATCCGCGTCTTCCCGGAACTTCCATCCGAGCTGCAGAAACTTCTCTTAAAGCTTCACAATAATTTGTCAGATCGGTAAGTATAACCAATACATGCATATCTTTCTCAAAGGCTAAGTATTCAGCACAGGTTAAAGCCATCCGGGGAGTGATAATTCTTTCAACTGCCGGATTATTGGCCAGATTGATAAACATAACACTTTTTTCAATAGCCCCGGTTCTCCTAAAATCATTAATAAAGAAATTTGCTTCTTCAAAAGTGATTCCCATTGCGGCAAATACCACTGCGAAATTACTTTCTTTACCAATTACTTTTGCTTGTCTTGCTATCTGCGAAGCTAATTTTGCATGAGGTAAACCGGCACCGGAGAATATGGGCAATTTTTGCCCTCTAACCAACGTATTTAGAACATCTATGGAAGAAATACCAGTTTGTATAAAATCATTCGGGTAATCTCTCGCAAAAGGATTTAAAGGATCTCCGTTAATATCTAATTTTTTTTCAGGAATTATTTTTGGTCCATCGTCAATCGGTTTTCCGGAACCGTCAAATATTCTTCCTAAAATATCCAAAGAAACAGGCAATTCAATGACTTTTCCTAAAAAGCGTACTTTAGTTTTTTCAACATCAATACCTGTTGTTCCTTCAAATATTTGAACAGTTGCTTTATCTTGATTAATCTCTAAAACCTGCCCTCTTCGTATCTCACCTGAAGGTAATTCTATTTCAACCAATTCCTGGTATTTAACATCGGTTGTTTTTTCTACGATTAATAGAGGTCCAGCTACATCTGATATAGTTAAATATTCTTTAATCATCTTTTCTTTTTAATTCTCCTCCCTTTAATTGGTTTTACCACTGATCTGGGATATTATTTCTTTTTCTATTTCGCTAAAAATATTCATATTTTTTTCGTTAATAAATTTTGCTCTGACTATTTTTGCCTTAACTGGCAAACTATTTAATTTTTCAATAGTGATATCACTTTTTAAAGCTTTTAGAGCATTTTTATGGAACAATATGATTAATTTCAAAATACGATATTGCTTTTTAATAGAAGTATAAGTATCCACTTCATCAAATGCATTTTGATGTAGGAAATCTTCCCTGATGGATCTTGCAGTTTCCAAAACTAGTCTTTCCTGATTCGAAAGAGCATCAATGCCCACTAATCGTGCTATTTCCTCCAACTCAGACTCTTCTTGAAGAATTCCCATCGCTTGACTTCGCAATTCTATAAAATCTTCGTTAATATTTTTCTTGTAATATTCCGACAAACCAGATAAGTAAAGCGAATAACTGGTTAACCAATCAATAGCAGGAAAATGTCTTTTGTAAGCTAATTTATCCTGTAAGCTCCAGAAAACTTGCACTGTTCTTAAGGTATTTTGAGTAACCGGTTCTGATAGATCTCCGCCCGGAGGTGATACTGCCCCTATTACGCTTAAACTGGCTTCTCTATCCTCACTTCCCATGCATTTTGTGCGTCCGGCCCTTTCATAAAAACTGGAAATCCTTGTACCTAAATATGCAGGGTATCCTTCTTCGCCAGGCATCTCTTCCAATCTTCCGGATATTTCACGCATTGCTTCCGCCCATCTAGAAGATGAATCTGCCATTAGTGATACATTGTAACCCATATCTCTGTAATATTCGGCAATAGTAATACCGGTATAAACTGAAGCTTCACGGGCTGCTACCGGCATATTCGATGTATTCGCAATTAAAATAGTCCTCTCCATTAATGGTTTCCCTGTAGCAGGGTCTTTTAATTCGGGAAATTCCAATAATACATCTGTCATTTCATTACCCCGTTCACCGCATCCGATAAATATAATGATTTCTGCATCACACCATTTTGATATTTGGTGTTGTACTACTGTTTTACCGCTGCCAAAAGGTCCGGGAATGCAAGCAGTCCCTCCTTTTGCTATTGGGAAAAATGTATCAATAACCCGCTGACCTGTTACTAATGGTTCAAAGGGTGGTAATTTCCGTTTATAAGGTCTTGGTTTCCTAACAGGCCATTTCTGCAACATAATGATGTTATGTTTTTTTCCATATTCATCATTAACAACAGCAATAGTGTCCTCTACCGTAAAATTACCTTTAGATATTTCAATGATTTCTCCCTTGATTCCAAAAGGAATCATTATTCTATGTTCGATAATACTGCTTTCCTGAACAGTTCCAACGATATCACCATTTTCAACTTTATCGCCTTTTTTTAATTTCGGAACAAATTCCCACTTCTTTTTTCGGTCGATACCATCCGCTTCTGCTCCTCTAGTGATAAAATCACCTTTTTCTAATTTTATTTTGTCCAACGGTCTTTGTATTCCGTCATAAATTGAAGATATAAGTCCTGGTCCTAATTCTACGCTTAAAGGCATATTGGTAGAAATAACAGGTTCTCCCGGTCCAATTCCGGAGGTTTCTTCATATACTTGTATGGTCACAAATTCTTTATTCAATTCAATGATTTCACCAATCAATTTTTGATGACTTACCCTGACTAAATCATACATCTTAGCCCCTTTTAATCCTTGAGCTGTGACAACCGGTCCTGAAACTTTTACAATTTTAGCAATTTCCATTATTTTCCCTCTTTTCCAAATAAAATATCTTTCCCGATGGCTTTTTCGATATTTTTCTTTAAAAGTGTTAATCCAATATTCCTGTTTCCCAGCTTACCTGGTATAACAGTAAAACTTATCGAAGATATCATTTGTAATTCTTCGATTTTATACATTATCTGACATGCTATTTCTTCAGTAATAAAAACGATAGCATATTTATCTTTTACTATTTTATCCAATTTTTCACATGCTTCTTCTGGTTTTATCACTGAAAATAAATCAACGCCTAATAGTTTAAATCCAATGATAGAATCCCTGTATCCCATTAAAGCAATTTTATTTACCATATGTATCACGCAATCTTTCTTTAATTTTATTTTCTGAAATATTATTTAATTTACCGGATAAAAGGATTTTTATATTTTTTAAATCGTTTTCTTTTGCAGAAATAAATCCAATTAATGGCTCAATCCCAAATGTAATATATTTTCCTATTTTGGTAAAATTCAAAATAAAATTATCTTTAAGTTTTTCCAATTCCATCAAAGAATTGTTTTTTTGATAGGCATTGATTCCAGCTTCAATAATATGTTTATAATCCGTAAATGACAATTTTTCTACCCACGACGTTATTGGAGAATCATAGATTTCTACTATTTTTTCAATTTTAAAATCACCTTCCGGAAGAATAAATTCTTTGGTAAAAATCTTTTTTTCACCTCTGATTTTTGCCCGAATACAGCTGAGGATATTGTTTAAGTCAATATTAATTCTTATAAAACGTTTCAAGAAGAGTTCTTCTGATTCTATAATCTCTACTTCTTTTATCTTGTTAAGAATCATCAAGTATCTTTCTTTGTCCAGGATAAAATCTATTTTTTCCGGATCCCGATGTTTTTGATACTCCACAATTATTTTTTTAATCAATAACTTAAAAGAACCTGGTATTTCTTCATATTTTTCATCATAAATGGCTGATATCAACTTCCTCGGTTCAATGGTGTATACTTTGGAAATTAGCTCTTCCGGCACTTCCTTTTTTTGAAATTTAGATTTAATAATAATTTTCAAATTGTAAAAATCATATTTCGATGCGAATGTAAAATAAAGAAAATGAAACGGCGAAACTTTTGAGATGTTTTTAATAATGTCATAGCAATACAATAATTCTTCATTTAATATATTTTCATATTTCTCAGGATAGTTAATATCAAAAGGGGCGTGTAATAATTCTCTCTCATTCATTATTTTTAATGCTGATGTGATGTCATTTGTCTTTAGTAAACTATCCAATAATTCACTACCCATTAATTCCCTATCTAATTTTCTTATAATGCCATTTGCAAAAGCATATTCTTCCTGGTTGTTAGTATCGGCTCTATAATATTTAAACATGGTCCACCCTATAAATATAATTAAACGCTTAACGCCTGTTAATTTTCTTACTCAAATAATTGCTTATTTGTTACCATTTCATATTCTTCTCTTGCTTTCTGCAATAACTGTTCTAAAGAAATATTTTTCTTTATATTTCCAGAACCAATAATAATACCGCCTTTAATTTGAATATAATGATTGTCGAGTTTTAATTCTCCCGTTTTTCCATTATTTTTTAGTTCATGATTTATTTCATCAATAAACGCATTTGTGACTCGTTTTTTGTCCGCCTCACCTATAGAGATAATTTCTTTTCCATTATCTATATTATCCAATATTAATTTTTTAATAAACTGGCAATATTTCCGGTCATCCATTTTTAATATATTTTCCAGCGCTTTATTAAAAACACCTTCCATGATGCTCTGTTTTTCGGATAATAAGGTTTTTCTTGCATTTAAGTGAGCTTCAGTCAATATTTTATTTTTCCTGAGAAGAGCTTCCTGTCTGTTTTTAGTTAAAATATTATTTTTTATATTTTCCGCTTCTTTTTTACCTTTATTGATCAATTCATTGGCTTCGGATTCTGCCTGAAAAATAATTTCATCTGCTTTTATTTGAGCATCTGATATAATTTTTTCTTTTATTTCTTTAATTGTCATTAAATTTCATCCTTTTATAGCCCTATTCCGTTAAATAGTAACAAAGAAGCCAATAGGGAAAATACTGCATAAGTTTCAACCATGGTAACCATAACGATGGCCTTTCCAAGCCCTTCCGGATTTCTGGCAGCTAATCCAATCGCTGCAGCAGCGGTTTTTCCTTGATACCATCCGGAAAAAAATCCTACGATACCTATCGGTATACAGGCAAAAAATATTTGCATTCCTTGATCAAGAGTAATAGGCATGGGAGATCCTCCGAGAATACCGGTTTTCATTAATACCCAAAATCCTACTAATAACCCATATATTCCTTGAGTTCCAGGAAAAGCCTGCAGAAATAAAACCAATCCAAATTTTTCCGGTTCCTCTGTTAATACTCCTATTCCAGCAGCTCCGGCTATTCCTACTCCAATACCAGATCCGGAACAAGCCAGTCCTATGGCGGTTGCCGATCCTAAAAATGCTATTACTATTCCCTGTGTAATCATAATTCCTCCTCTTTTTCTACTTAATCTTCAATTTCTCATTAAGTAATTGTTTTTATTTTCTATCTTTGATAAAAGTATTCATAACGTACTAATTTGTTTTTATTTTTATATATTTTGTTTTGGCTTTAAACGGTTTAAAAGCTGAACCTCCACCCTCATAAAATTTTGTAAAAAATTCTACGTATTGTAAACGTGTAGAATGAATGAAAGCTCCCATTCCGCTAATAACCATATTAAACACATGACCAATAATAAACACCAAAGTTGCCAATATTATTCCAAAAAATGGAATATCCTTAAACAACATGACAAAATTATTGACAACAACGGCTAACACTGCAGTTGATAATCCAAGAGCAAATAATCGCGAATAAGAAAGAATATCACTAAAATAACCTATCAGATCATATAAGCTGAGAACTCCTCCGGCAATCTTTAATACAATTCCCTTATTTCCCCTCCCCTGGGTAAGCACCAGGGATATTAATCCGGCATAAATAACGTAATTCGAAAACATTTTCATTGCCGAAAATGAAGGAATGACCACTGTAATGATATAAAATATAATTCCCGAAATGAATAATAGCCAGGAACCCTGATCCATTAATCCTGTGGTTAGCTTCTTTTCCTGGACATTAGACACAAATTTAATAATAAACCCGGTATATATTTGAATCACTCCTAAAACCAAGGATATGATCAAGAGCGGCATAGGATTTTCGATAGGATTGAGCAAAGTAATTTTCTCTAATAAAAATATTCTAATAGGTTGCATGCTTTCAGGAAAATAATTGACGATATCCCCCATCCAGCTACCCATCAACGCACCAACAACAAAGGTAGAAATTCCGCCTAAAAAGAACAAGCCAAAAAATTTCTTCGCCATACCTTCTAATTTTAATTTTTTCAATGCAAAAAAAGACAATAGTGTAATGACTAATCCATAACCGGCATCAGATAAACACATTCCAAAAAATATAAAGTAAAAAGGGGCAAATAAAGGGGTAGGGTCAAACTCTTTGTATTTCGGTATACCATATAATTCTGTGACTGATTCAAATGGTTCTACAAAATTATTATTATTTAAAGCGACAGGAATTTCATCATTTTTATTAGGATTACTAAATACTATTTCCAATTCTTTATATTTATCATAGAAAAATTTTTTGAGTCTATCCTGGTTTTTTTCCAGAGTCCATCCTTCAATAACCATAACCTTATCCGTCTGTTTAATATATCTTTCTGCATCTTTCCTGCTTTTCAAAATAGACAAATAATCAAAAATTATATATAGAGAAAGATTTTCTTCATATATTTTAATACTTTTCTCAATAATTGTTTCCTGTTCTTTTTTCAAATTAGTCATTTCTAACTGTATTTTTTGTTGTATGTTTTTAACATCTCCACTATAATCTTCGGGAATTTTAAAGTAGTTAAAATTATATTTATTCGTTACTTTTCTAATGGTTTCATAATGATCTTTAATGGCAATGATCGCTAGTTTGCAATACTTTTTACTCTCGCTAATTTTAACTATTTCAATTTCTTTTCCGATTTTATTAATTTCCTGGATGCACAATGGAAGATTTTTTATTTCAGTCATTCCTATCATAATACTTGTTTTCACTGAATTTTTCAGGTCTTCTATTTTAATATTTAAGCCTTCCCATTCAGACAAATAATCCTTGAGATTAGTCAAGTAATTTTCACGATTTTTAAGATCTTTTAATGTAGCATCTAAGGTTTTACATTCATTATAAGCATCTTCATATTTATAATTAATGAACAGATTATGTAGATTATTAAAATCGTAAAGCTTTTTTGTTTTTTCAATATATTTTTCTGGTTTTTTGGATTTACTCTTAAAATGAGAAAAATAATCAATGCAGTATTTTACTTCAGACAATGTGGATTCAATTTGTCTATCTTTTACCTCTTTATAATGAGAAAAATAGGATTTTTCTATTTTAGAAGTAACATCTTTGATCTGGACACATCCTGCTTTTTGAAGATCTGAAATTATTTCTTCTTTTAATTTAACATGTATTATGAAATGTGCTTTCTTTATTTTGCTTACAGCCATTATTTACCTTCTAATATTTTTTCAGTGACTAATTTTATTGCATTTTCTATTTTATCCAATGCTTTTTCATTTAATAGTTTTTTTTCTTTTTCACATTTTTTTTTGATATTTTTAGAGTCTTCCCTTGCTTTGTTTTCATCTGAAATGATGAGTATTTCTCCTTCTCGTAAAGCTTCAACTTTCATCTTTTCTTTTATTTCTTCAACTTTTATTGCAGCATTTTCAGTAATTTTATGAGCGTTTTTTCCCGCATCTTTTATTATATTTTCTGCGGATAATTCGGTTTTTTTGACATCCTTTAAAATTTTGTTTATCAATATTTTACTCCACTATCAATATTTTTTAGCAAATACTTTTTTTATCCCTAAAAATAATTATAACACGTTAAAAGTATGCCATCAATATTAATTGTAAAATGTTTAACATATTATTTTTGAATAATAATCTACTTTCGTTTAAAGATAAACTTTGGAGAAGCAGGGAAAATACATTTACTTTATTTTCAATTCACTGCCATCCAAAGTCTATATTCTTTCAATATATTCATACATTTTATTAATTCAGGACATCTATTTTTTAATTTATATTTATCTATTGAAAGTTTGAATAGTAAGATTTAGATAATATCATTACATTTTTATAATTTATTAAAGCAAAATTAAAATTTATCTATCTCGCCAAGCAGCTTATTTAGAATAATAGATTTATCGTACTTTCCTATTAATTTACCTTTCCTGAAAAGAACACCGATTTTTTTATTAAAGGCTATCCCTATGTCTGCTTCCTTTGCTTCTCCCGGTCCGTTGACTATACATCCCATGACAGCTACCGTCAATGTTTTATTCCTATTCGATATCCTTTTATCCAATTCTTTTACAATCTCACTCAAATCCACCTCGCACCTTCCACAAGTAGGGCAGGAAATAATATTGATACTTTTTTTTCTAATTCCTAAAGATTGCAGTATCTCGTAGCCTATTTTAACTTCTTTTACAGGGTCTTCTGTTAGGGAAACTCTTATAGTATCACCAATCCCTTTGTATAGTAAAATTCCCAAACCAGCGGAAGATTTTACGATTCCCTGTGAGGAGAATCCGGATTCAGTAATTCCTATGTGTAAAGGATAGTCATATTTTTTAGAAAATACCTCATTTGATTCAATGGTATTGATGATATTTGTAGATTTCAGAGAAAATATAGCGTTCTTAAATTTGGTTTCTTTTATTACTTTTACAATTTTTTCCGCTGTTTCTATTATGGCTCCTACATTTGGTTTTTCGAATTTTTTTATAATATCAGTATCCAGAGAACCCGAATTAATGCCAAATCTAATGGCAATATTTTTTTTCTTCGCCAAGCTTATGATGTTTTTTATATTTTCTTTTATTTTTATATTTCCCGGATTAATTCTTATACCATCCACACCATAATCCATGGATTTTAAGGCTAGTCTATAATCAAAATGAATATCTGCAACCAAAGGAATTTTAATTTTTTCTTTGATAATAGGGATATTTTTGCAGGATTCCATATTCGGGATAGCTACTCTTACTAATTCACAACCTTCATTTTCTAATCTTTTTATTTGCTCAATCGTCTTTTCAGCATTCCGCGTATCTGTATTTGTCATAGATTGTACAGAGATCGGAGAATCTCCGCCAATTTCCAATTGAGCAATTCTTACACTTCTGGTTTTTTTTCTTTTAATCATTATATTTTATCACTCACTTAAAAAATATTCTGGTAATGTCCTTATAGGTGGCAAATAAAAATAAAACTATCATTAGAGATATACCTATCAAGTAAATAAAATTCATTTTTTCAGGTTCCAGAGGTCTACCTCTGATCTTCTCAATGCATAAAAGTATTATCTGTCCTCCATCCAAAATTGGAATGGGAAACAGGTTAAATATCCCAATGAATATGCTTAGGATAGCTGTAAAATAAAGCAAGCTCGAAAATCCAAGTTTAGCGAATTCCCCTGTCATTTGCGCAATACCTAAAGGACCGGCAACTTCGACAGGTATTTTTCCGGTAATCATTTCCATGGTATTGGTAAAAATTAATCTAATAATATGACCGGTAGTTTTTAACCCCTCACCTAAGGCAGAAAATATGCTCAGTTCTTTTACTATAACTTTAAAACTGATACCGATCATGCCCCTCTTATATTCTTCATTATATTCAGGAGTAACAACTAAATCGTAAATTTCTCCATCTCTATCAATCGTTATGAATAGATTTTTTCCGACATTGTCACTAACGATATTAGCAATTTCTTCCGAATTTTTCATATTTTCGGAATTGATTTTTATGATTTCATCTCCGGCCAGAATTCCTGCTTCATCTGCCGGGCCATTTTCTATGACAGTTTCTATCACATCAGTAGTCATGGGAATGCCATTTACTAAGAAAATTATACTAAATATTATAACAGAAGTAATAATATTCATTAAGGGGCCTAAAGCAACTATAATTGCCCTGATGCTTATAGGTTTTTTGTCATATCTCTCCGTTTCAGGAACAAGTTCTAATTCTTTATCTCCTTCTCCCTGACCTATCTCCCCAGCCATTTTTATATATCCTCCAAGAGGAATCAGACAAATATTATATTCAGTTTCATGACTTGTAAAGCCAAATATTTTTGGTCCGAAGCCAAAAGAAAATTTATAGACTTTCACACCAAAAGCTTTTGCTGAAAGAAAGTGCCCAAGTTCGTGGAAAAATACCAGTATACTAAATACAAATATAAATGCAATTAAAGTATTCATGTTTCCCTTTCCGAATCGTTTCGTTATTTATTCTTTACGCATAATGCAAGTGCTTCCTGCCTAGCCCAATAGTCAGCGTCAAATATATCCTCAATCCCTGGATTTGTTATTACTTTGTGATTTTTCATGGTCGTTTGAATTATATCTGGTATTTCAACTATTTTTATTATTTCATTTAAAAAAGCGTTGACAGCTATTTCATTTGCCGCATTTAATACTGCCGGCATAGTCCCACCTATATCTATTGCTTTGTAGGCTAACTTTATACAGGGAAATTTTTTGTAATTGGGACTTTTGAAAGTTAATTGTTTTATTTTGATTAAATTTATCACCGGGTAATTATTTTTAATTCTCTCCGGATAGGTCATTGCATATTGAAGTGGCAGTTTCATATCATGCTCACTGATTTGTGCCTGGATGCTACCATCAATAAATTGAACCATTGAGTGTATATAGCTCTGAGGATGAATTATAACTTCTATCTTGTCTACAGGAATATCAAAGAACCATCTTGCTTCAATCACTTCTAATCCTTTATTCATTAATGTTGCTGAATCAATGGTAACTTTTTTTCCCATTTCCCAATTAGGATGATCTAACGCTTCCTCTATAGTAACATTATTTAATGCTGATTCAGTAAGATTATAAAGAGCACCTCCTGAAGCAGTTAAAATAATTTTAGCTATATTTTCTTTTCTTTCATTTCCTATACATTGTAAAATAGCATTATGTTCGCTATCGATTGGAATGATACTCAAGTTACGTGATTTTGCTTCACGAGTTAATATTTCACCTGCAACCACCATTGATTCTTTACTTGCCAATGCAATATTTTTATCTTTTTTAATCGCTTCGTATGTAGGGATAAGTGATGCAATGCCAGTGATCGCCATAACAACCAAATCAGTTTCTTCCATAGTTGTCAATTCTATAAGACCTCTTATTCCCCACATAATTTTTACATTAAAATATTTATTTAAACTGTTTTTGAGTTTCTTTGCAAAATATTCATTTTTTACTACGGCAATTTTCGGTTTATATTTTAATATTTGTTCTTTTAGTAAATTTATATTTTCCCACCCGCTTATACCGAGCAATTCAAATTCTTTTACATGATCTGAAACAACTGTCAAAGCTTGTTTTCCTATTGAACCTGTAGACCCTAAAATCACAATCTTTTTTTTCATCTTTACCTCTAATAATTTATAACTTTTTTTTATGGAATATATATAATACAAAAATAAAAGACAGGAGCGGCAAATAAAAGGCTATCAAAGCGATCTAATACTCCTCCATGGCCAGGTATCAGGTTCCCGGAATCTTTGATCTTTGCTCCTCTCTTTAACATGGACTCAAATAGATCTCCGCATTGTCCAAATACCGATACGGCAATGCCAATAACTATTAATTTGTTTAAATCATAATTCAACCAATGATTTAAACAAATAATAGTTATTATACTAAAAAAGATGCCTGCAATCGATCCCTCAATTGTTTTTTTCGGACTAATTTTTGGTGCCAATTTTAATTTTCCAATAGCTGTGCCGATAATATAGGCAGCAATATCATTAACCCATACAATCACCAACAGGAAAATAAGAAAATAGTTACCGTTGGGCAATAGTTTTATTTTTAATAAAAAAGAAGAAAAATACCCAACATAAATGCTGGCAAATATGGTTACAGCAATACTGCTTAAAGCAATGTCGCGATTTTTCGTAAATAATCGACTAATTAAAAAAATTAATAATAATATAATGATTAAAATATTATCGAGCTTTATAGAAAGCAAGTTACCAATGGCAAGATATATAAAATACAAGGAGAATATTGAACCAAAAAAAAGAGATGGTTGGTTCTCCTTTTTGTGGGACATATTATATAATTCATATAAACCCAAAAGATTAAAGATGATTATTGTGATTAAAAAGGGTATTTCATTCCAAAAGATTATGTATCCTAAAATTGGTATTCCTAAAATGACTACAAATAATCTTTGAAAAAAAGTATTATACTTTTCCCCCATATTTTCTTGTCCTTTTTTGAAAATTGCTAATTGCTTCCATTAATTTATTTCTATCAAAATCAGGCCAGTAAACAGGTGACACATACAGCTCCGTATAGGCAATTTGCCAAAGCATGAAATTACTAATTCTCATTTCATTACCTGTTCTGATTAACAAATCCGGATCAGGCAATTGCTTGATATATAAGTTCTCTTTTACAATATTTTCATCAATTTCGTCAATATTCAATTTTTTATTAACAATTTTTGATGCTATTTTTTTAATCGCATCTACAATTTCTGCCCTTCCTCCATAGTTGATAGCAATATTCAAATTCAATACAGAATTTTTATTGGTGGCATTTTTAATTTCCTGCAT
>Ga0222657_1000510_pt1 | contig 18392 bp, 17 predicted proteins | sample AntAcemetagen474_FD_179858 | JGI IMG/M metagenome (GOLD analysis project Ga0222657, IMG submission 179858) | Saline water microbial communities from Ace Lake, Antarctica - #474 | ecosystem: Environmental > Aquatic > Non-marine Saline and Alkaline > Saline | place: Antarctica: Ace Lake... | reverse complement strand
CCACAGCAGGGGTCATCTCAATGGGACCAATTTATGCCTGGTATCCGATGCTGAAGACGCTTCAAGAAAAAGGGGTTGACAGCTCTCTAATAGCTGTTTTTCTGGGCAACAGGGCTGTTAAGCCATTCCTCCTACCCATAATGATTTCATATTTCGGCTGGACCTATGTGCTGATTCTGGTGGTCTTTACCATCTTGGGATCTATCGGGGTTGGATACTGCGTTGACGTCTTGGTAAAGGAAAAACCAGCTAATCATCTCAAGTAATTCCTTTCAGATGTTTGGTAATGCCTTCGATCGAGGAAAAACTTGACGGGGAAGGTTATTATGGATATCTTTAAAGATGTCTTTGACAGGGCATTGGGTTTCATAGAAGGACGGATATGCTGCTGTATAATTGCAATAATATTGAGCACTTGTTCATTGCACAGGCGCCTATGCGTCGTGGAGGCACCCCATGAATGATACCGCACACCAGATCCTGATCATCTATGACAACAATACATTAAAAGGGGATTTAACCCCTGCCTGGGGCTTTTCCTGTCTGATAATCCTTCCTCCATATCAAATCCTCTTTGATACAGGTGGTGATCCTTCGATTCTGCTCAAGAATATGCACGAAATGGATATTGACCCCGAAAAGATAGATACCGTGGTCTTATCCCATGGACATGGAGACCATGTGGGTGGTCTTGAGGAATTCCTTAGATATCAACATCGTGTCACCGTCTATCTCCCGCGCTCTTTCCCAAAGAGATTCAAGGAAGGGGTAGGGCTTATGGGGGCGGATGTTGAGGAGGTGGGAGGGTCCGTGATGATCCATCCGGGTGTTTATACGAGCGGGGAACTTGGAGGGGGCTTAAAAGAGCAGTCGCTTGTCCTGAAAACCTGTCAAGGCCTTGTCATCATTACCGGGTGCGCCCACCCCGGCATCGTAGAGATCGTGGAACATGTTAGAGGGCTTTTCGAGGAAAATGTCTACCTCCTTATTGGAGGGTTTCATCTTATGGGTAAATCTCCAAAAGAGCTAAGGAAGATTGCAAAAAAGCTGGATGAATTGAAGGTAGAAAGAATCGCTCCCTGTCATTGCAGCGGAGACACTGCAAGAGGGTTTTTCAGGCAATATTACGGAGATAATTATATTACCTGTGCAGCAGGATTAGTGATAGATATGCCACATCTTGAAGAATGAAAGCGTCTAAAGTTGACTGTCGTTTCCCCGGCTGCTTTATAAAAAAGCTACCGGTCCACTTTAACAACCATTTAAGAAAAGGAGGGCGCCATGAAAAAGCAACTCATAAATTATGAAACAATGATTAGGATTACCAAAGGCATCTCCCATTCCAGAGACCCGGAAGAGGTTGTGCTCATAACAGTGGAAGGGATCAAAACGGCTTTAGATGCCAAAGGGTGTGCCTTGTTTCTTATCAATCGCAAAACCCGTGAACTGGAAATAGCTGCCTCATATGGCCTGAGCGAAGATTATATCAATAAAGGTCCTTTGAGTGCCCTTAAATCCATTACCCAGTCCGCAGAGGATGGGCCTGTAGCAATCCACGATGTTGGAGATGACCCGAGAATTCAGTACCCCGAAGAGGCGAAAAAGGAGGGAATTGCCTCTATGCTTTCCGTACCTATAATAATGCGTACTAAGTTGACGGGGGTCCTGCGCGTGTATACTTCCGAAACGTGGGAATTTACGTTGGAAGATGTGAATTTCGTCCAGGCGCTGGCTCAAATCGCCGGCATGGCTATAGAGATGAGCAGACTATATCAGGGGCAAAAAGAAGCAATTGATATCTTAAAGTCGATGAGAAAGGCGAAAACATCAAGAAGTGAAAAAGGGCCCCTTTGAATGGTTTCCCGTGAGTGTTCCTTTGAGCGAAGCGACCAAAAAGCCCTCATAATCTTGGCATGTTTCCCAAAGCAAATCACAGGTAGGGGATCGGCACAATATCCTTATGTGTAAAATGCCAAAGGGTATTTTACCGATCCTGAACTGGAAAATGGGATCACGGCTTGAATTATGAATTAACGGCAGAAGAGTTCCGGCCCAGGTGTGCGCGAGCCCGCTCATAGATCTCTGCTACGCGAACGGATATCTCGGGAAGGGCATCTCGAATCATTTCAAGATATTCATTCTCCCGGACAATTTGAAATGCACGGGGGAAGTTTATGTCGTAGATCCATCCGATCTGGAGCAACTTGAAATCGTTGAGTGTCTTGACGTCGGCCATCTGCACAAGTTTCCCGTTCATAAGAGCCTTGTATACCGAATCTGAAATCCGGGGTCCATCCGGCAGGTCCAATTCAAGGGTATGGTTCCGCTTATGCCCGGCATTTTGGTAGTAGTCGGTCACCACGCGCCAGATATCTACCTTGTCCGCATCCCTGAGCAGCTTCAGGAAAAAGAGGCAGCGCTCTTCTTCTCCGGCAGGGAGAGCGGCACGGTTATGGTATCTTACCACCCGCACGATGATCTCAGCCATGGCAGGTTCAAGGTCATGCAGGACCCGGTTGGCTTTGATGACCTTTACTCCAAGCGCGGCATGGTCTTCTGATCTGTAATCCGAAAATGTCCTGTAACGGCTGTATTGCTCGAATCGGCCAATATCGTGCAGCAGCGCAACTGCTTCAGCCAGGCAGAGATCTTCCCGGGATAAATCGAGACTTTCTCCGATATTTACGATCGCCTCGCAAACCCGCATGGTATGATCTGTTTTCAAATCCATGCTTTCCTGAACGACCGGATCATCAGAAAAGAACCTCCGAGTGTAGTCCTTAAACCAGGTCTTCAACCCCGGCAATATCTCTTGTGCATTCATCTTTTAAAGGGAACCGCCAGGCTGAGATATCGGTCCCCCTCGTTGAACATCAACCGTTTGTCCACCATCATGCGGAGGAAGGCTTGAATTTGTTCTTCACTGAACCGAGAGAACCGGGCAAGGATCTCGGCCATGGGCCGCTGGACCTCGCAAAAAAGGTAAATCACCCGGGAATTACCTGTCAGACGATGTGTCATATCATCTTCATTCAAGCGGCGTTCATGGATAATAAGGAAATCTTTCCCATCTTTATAAGAAAGAATCGGCCTGAACCCCGGTCCCTGGTGTACATGCTCATAGAAATCGCGCCATTCCCTCAGTTTTTGCCGGACGGGTTCCCACATTCGTTGCTGATGCCGGACTCCTCCATGATACCCCTGGATCATAAACCGGAAACTTTGAATCTCCTCTGATGGCAAGAGGTGTCGATAGTTGGGATGGTTGCCCTTCAGGCGGATTTGATATTGCGCAGGGTCTCGCCACAGCGGGCTGCCATACCCGAGCCAGAGGGGAATCCCTTTCAGGGGGCGAAATGGGAACACAAAGGCGAGGTTTTTGAGGGTCTCGGCCACGTCCTGGGAATCGCTGGTCGGGAAATTCAAGATGAGGTTCCCTGTGAGGTCCGGAAGACGGGGGTGCTCGCAGTTCTTCATTATTTCAAAATTATCCATGGCCGTGGTTCCCTTGTTGAACTTTTTGAGGAGAGTAGTACTCAAGGCCTCCACTCCCACCTGGATTTTGTCCATACCGGCTGCTGCCATGGCCTCAAGAACAGAAGCGCTGGTTTTCGCCCGGATTTCGGCAAACATGCGCAGATCTCTTCCTAATCTTTGTATGGAGTGGAAGAGGCTTTCCAGCCCCTTAGCTGGCAGGAGATTGTCCATGAAGGATATGGAGAGAAGTTGATGGCGTTTGATCAATGTGTCGATTTCCAGCACCGTCCTCTCCCTGCTTTTTTGACGGTACCCGCTCCACTGGAGGTTGAGATTGCAGAAAGTACATCCTCCTCCGCCCTTCGATTGTGCCCCTTTGCTCCACCAGCATCCCCGTGATATTTCCATGGGAAGTCTGGGCAGGAAGGCGTTTCGGGGTCCCAGGGATTCCAGGTCACGGAAGTAATCGGAGTAGTCGGGTATGGCGAGTTCGTCCAGGTCGGGGATCTGTTGATGTGCATCTACAGCCTGTGAGTTATCTCTGCAAACAAGACCTGGTATGTCCATGAATTGAGATTGCTCACGGTGAGCCATGATTGCCTCCATCAATTGTAGCAAGGGCAATTCTCCCTCGCCGCGAATGACGTAGTCGATCTGAGGCACGGTTCTGAGAAGGCTTTCTCCCAGTGCCCCGGCACATGCGGAACCCCCGACAACAATCGGGACTCCTGGGGCGCGACGTTTAATCTCCCGGATGAAATAGAGGGAACTGGTTAATTGGGCTAAACATATGGAGAACCCGAGCAGGGAATACCGGTCCCAGGGTTCTTTGTCCACAATGGAAAGGGAAACTGCCTCAATTCGGGAGCAGAGTTCTCTGAAATTGTGGGACGCAAGCAAAGAATTCCCCTGCACCTTTCGGTTCCAAAACCGGGCCACGTTTTCCATTCGGTCAGTATGGAGAAGGGCTGCGTAGGGGCATTCCGCAATCCATGACCGTTCGCTGATTATCCGGTAGAGCGGATATCCTAAGGCAGCGGCAACTTTCAGATAAACATGATGCGTATCTACACCAATATCTGGATGTCGCTGAATGAGAAAGGCCTTGAGGGTTCCGATCTGAACTGATGGACGGTCAAAGAACGGCCACGGTGTGGAAATTAGGGCCAACCGGCTGCAAGAGCCCGGTTTAGCTTCAATGCTGGTCCCAGTCTGCTGTGTCAAAAAAAAACCTCCTCTATTTCCTGCCTTGGTCCAATTAGCATTTCAAATCTTGACCTGGCACATGTTTCGCGCATGTATATAGTGTTCAGGCACTGAATGCAGCCCTTTTTCGTCGAAATCCATGCCTGGCCCATATGCTCCCATATTTGAAAAGAGCAGGATATCGCCCTTTTCCACTGAAGCAGGAACCTTCATGAAATCTATGGTATTTTCCGGTCCCTTGTTCTGTGCGATGATTCGGGTCTTAATGACCATTTCTTCATAATCGCATTTTGATAGGTTTATAATTTGATGGGAGGCTCCATGTAATCCATCATATATGGGACCCTTCATATCCATATTGATCCTAATATAACGGGTTCCCCCTTCCTCACCGGTCTCTGTTACCTCAGTTAGAAGCGCCCCAGCATGGGAAACCATAAGATCAGGCAATTCAAGCCACAATTTGTATTGAGGGCAGGCATCCTTAATGGCTTCGAGATGGTCTCGCAGGTCCGGGATATCCATCATGTCTTTTTCGTGATTTACATTTACGTCCATAGTGTTACCGAATATTAAAGTGGAAACTTCAGGGAAATGCCCGGATGTCTCGGTCAAGAATATTATGGTTTCATTTAGGTCCTGCAAAGTATGGAAATTGACTTGTGGTCGAATATAAAATCCCCTTACAGATGTTTCAAGCAACCCACTGTTCCCCTGCTCATGGCCCATATCCATACAGATGAAGATTTCCCTGTCTTGAAAGATATACGGCCATCTTTTGAGGGTATAGAGATCGTTTACTGCAACGTGAGCGCCATAATGAAAAGCACGCTCAAAATCTTCTTTATGAGCATGCTCAGGCACAAATAATATTTGTTGGGGTCCAAGCTTTGGGAAGTTTTTTAATATACGGGTGATTTCGTCAATTGAAAGGCACTTAAAACCCACATCCAACTCAAAGGCTTTTCTAAGTATCTTGGGATGAGGATTTGCATGGACAGGGTAGAAGAGAAGATCAAGGGCATCGATGGACAACAGGTCAAAGAATGTCTCATTCAATGTTTCCTCGTTGTACACATAAATGGGACATCCCTTTCCAGCAACACTCAGCAATTCTTCTTTCCAGGGAAACCACCAATCATTAGCCATGTTGTAGGCGTTCACGGGTTCAAAGGTTCCTCCACCTGTGGCGGGGATCTTCGACAGGGTTCAGAGTTTAAGGGATGAGATAGTTTCCCTATTTCATAATCTTAATCATAATCCTAATCTTACTCAACACGATTATGATTAAGAGTCCGATTATGATACGCTCATAACAATTATACAATTGGTGGCGATTATTTCAAAGCGATACTGAATACTGGCCCCTATCCTCTGAATACGTGCCCTCTTTTATCCAATGAATTTTTCAATTTTTACAGCGCTTACCTTAAATTCCGGGATCTTGGCCAGGGGATCAACGGCCTCCGCATCGGTCAGCACATTGGTGGGAGTTTCCCCAAAGTGAATGGGCAGAAAAATGGTGCCGGATTCCACCGAATCAGTTAGTCTTGCGGGGGCCTCTATCTGGCCTCTCCGAGAGGAAAGAATGACTATATCGCCATTCTTTACAGCCAACCCTTCAGCATCTTTGGGATTAATATCTACATAAGCCGTTTTCTGCTCAACATCGAGGTGCGGAGAGATTCTTGTCATCGTGCCTGTGTGGAAGTGGGCGAACATCCGTCCGGTGGTCAGGAAGTATGGGTACTCCTCGTCCGGCATTTCCGCAGGATCCTGGTAGTCAATGGCAAAGAACTTGCCTTTTCCACGGGCAAATTGATCCTTGTGCAGGTATGGAGTCCCCGGGTGTTCGATATCCGGGCATGGCCACTGAAGGCCGTCCAGCCCCATACGTTCATAGGTCATGCCTGCATAACTCTTTGGCGTCAACGAGGCCATTTCATCAAATATTTGCTCCGGAGACTCATAGCTCATCTCATATCCCATTGCGGTTGAAAGCCTGCAGACGATTTCCCAGTCGGCCAATGTATTTCCAATGGGGTCGATCGCTTTTCGGATTTGCATACAGCGACGTTCGGTATTTGTAACCGTACCCTCTTTTTCGGCCACTGATGCCGCGGAAAAAACCACATCCGCCACCTGGGCGGTTTCCGATAGGAAGAGTTCCTGGACAACTAAAAATTCCAACTCCTTCATGGCATGATTCAAGTGATTCCAGTCCGGATCGCTCAGTTTTGGGTTTTCGCCGATTACATACAAACCTTTTAACTTACCTTCTAACATGGCAGGGATCATATCGGTGATGGTCAGCCCGGGCTTGGCTGAAAGGTCGGCCCCCCAGGCCTTGGAGAACTTCTCCAGTACCTTTGGGTCAGCAACCGGCTGATAACCTGTCATTACATTGGGCAGGCCGCCCATATCACAGGCACCCTGGACATTGTTCTGCCCCCTCAATGGATTAACGCCGCCTCCACGCACCCCCACATTACCGCATAGCATCGCCAGGTTACAGCAGGACTTAACATTGTCCACGCCGGTGGTGTGCTGGGTTATGCCCATGGCGTAAAGCAGGCTCGCCGGTGGATAGGTGGCATAAAGTTCCGTCATCTCCTTTAGATCATCAGGACTAACACCGGTAATGGCCTGGACCTTGTCAGGTGTATAATCCTTAACCTTCTTTTCAAGGGCATCGTAGTCTTCGGTTCGTTGTGCGATGTATTCCTTAGAATGCCAGCCGTTTTGGATGATGATATGCATCATCCCGTTCAGCAGGGCCACATCACTCCCCAGGCGTTGATTGACTGCCACATCTGCAAAGCGGGAGAGCTGAATATTTCTCGGATCCGCCACAATCAGTTTGGCCCCCTTTTCCTTGGCCCTCAGGATACGTCTTGCAATTAAGGGGTGACAGGCCGTGGTATTGGAACCGATGACAAAAATGCAGCCGGAATCCTCGATTTCCGCAATGGAGTTGGTCATAGCTCCACTGCCAAAGGCGGCGGCCAGACCGGCCACCGTGGAGGAATGTCAGAGACGGGCGCAGTGATCCACGTTATTGGTGCCTATCACTGCACGGGTAAATTTCTGGGCCAGATAATTTTCTTCATTGGTGATCTTGGCCGAGACCAGCACACCGATACTATCAGGACCATATTTTTCGATAATTTCCCGGAAACGATCCGCAGTGAGCTGAATAGCCTCATCCCAGTCAGTTTTGATAAATCTACCAAAGGTTTTGACTAAGGGTTGCTTCAGTCGCATAAAGCTGTTTACATGTTCATGAAGGTTCCAGCCCTTGATGCACAGCTTTCCCTCATTGACCGGATGGGTTTTCATCGGTAATGTGCTGACGATTTTTCCATTGATAACTTCAAAAAGGACACCACAGCCTGTTCCGCAGTATGAACAGACCGATGGTACTAACTTACACTCCATTTCTAACTCCTTAACCCGGATAAGCCGGAACAGAAAAGGTCTCACGCAAAGGCGCAAAGGCGCAAAGAAAACCTACAGCCTATTCGCACCCCGAGAAAGGCCATACTTCATCAGGGAAGCCCCAGTCACATTATTCATTGTTTATTACTTTTAAGGGCTCAATCGGTTTAGGTTCCAGTGTTACTGTATCGCCCAAGATGCTGAATGGGGGCTGTTCCACGCTGGTCCCGGTCTCATAGTCGAACAGATCCATAACAATTTGATTGACCTTCTGGTAGAGCAATCGCAGCGGGATATCCATTGGGCAGGCAGCCTCGCATAACCCACAATCGATGCAACGGCCGGCCATATGCACTGCCCTTACCATATGAAAGACAGGCACATCCGGCAAAAGCGGTCCGGTTCTGACAAGTTCATCATGTTCCAGGCTGCACTCCTTACAGAAACAAACCGGGCAGATATTCCGGCACCCGTAACACTTGATGCATTTTTGAAATTCGTACATCCACCTGTCGAGACGCTCTGTCTCGCCATAGGCCTCCACATCTTCCAACGCCAGGTTGTTGTCTACACCCACCTGCTTTTTGTAGGCGCCAATGGTTTCAGGTTCTAAATAAGAGCAATCTCCGTGTTCCTTCAGCCTTGAAGGACAACAATTAACATTCACCGTCCGCACATTGTCCGGATTGAGCTGATTCCAGAGATACAAGACATTTAGCGCCCGGCTGTTGCAATCACGGGCAAGCATTCCGATTTTTATGCCCGGTTCCACTGCGGCCATATGCGTGGCGATTTTTTCTAAAGAGTAGCGCACTGGACTGAGCACGAGATCCTCCACCTCATCAAGCCGCTCTTTGGTAAAACAGTAGGGCAACGGATGATGATCAATCTCTTTATACCCCAAAAAAATATCGATAGTACCGTCTTCAAGCCAGGCTTTGACCTTGCTGTTCATAAATAATCTCCTTAATAGTGAAGCTTCGCGATGCTGGTCGAAGATCCCGTTTCAGCGGGGATGCTGGATACTGGTTGTAGCGAAGCGAAAATCAGCAATCAAATTCTGCGGTCAAGCAGGCATGACCGAAGGCTGTTCGAGTAGCAGGTCTGCAGCAGCAACCTTTCTTTTTTCAGAAAACCCCGAAAGGGGGTTGGGCCCCAATGATTTTATCTTTTCCGTAAAATCTGTAACCACCTGAACGAATTTCTGGGCTTCAGCCGAAGAGATCCATGACAGATCCAGCCGCCCTTCAAGACCCAGAAGACCCAACAGCTCCTGTAAAAATGTAATCCTTTTCACAGTCATGTAATTACCATACAGGTAATGGCAGTCGCCAACGTGTCAGCCCCCGACCAGAACGCCGTCGGCACCATCCTGCAAGGCCCTCAATATATGATGCGGCGATACAGTTGCCGAGCACATAACACGCACCGGCCTGATATTTGGGGGGTATGACAACCGGCTGACACCGGCCAAATCTGCTGCCCCATAGGCACACCAGTTACACATAAAGGCAATTATTTTAGGTTCAAATCCGTCTTTTTTCACATTGTTCTCCTTATAATCTTAGACAGGATAAACAGGATGAACAGGATAAAATTCTGTTACAACTCCTGCGAATTGAAAGATTGAAGCGATCAGGCGACCAACGCCCCCTTGATCTGAGCATAAAGCTCTTTATTATTAAATCCCATCAAGACCGGTGCCTCGGAGGGACAGGTGGCCGCACAGGCGCCGCAGCCTTTACACAAGGCCTCGTTTATTTCGGCGATCTGTTTATCATCGTTGAAAGATATTGCGCCGTAGGGACAGACATTGATGCATGCAAGACATCCGGAACAGAGTTCGGGTTCAATAGAGCAAACAATGCCGCCTACCTTAATAGTGTCCATGGCAAGGACCGTCAATGCCCTGGATGCGGCGGCCTGGGCCTGTGCGATACTCTCGTCAATTGGCTTTGGGTAGTGGGCCATGCCACAGAGGAAGACACCATCATTGGCAAAATCAACCGGTCTTAATTTCTGATGGGCTTCTAAGAACCATCCGTCTGCGTCCATTGGAACCTTAAAAAACTGGGCCATGGCATGGTCCCTGTGGGAAACAATCGCGGTGGCAAGGCAAAGGATATCTGCATAAACAGCCAATTTACGGTCAAGAATAGGGTCTCTGAATTCAACGGTCACCTCGTCCCCATCTGCGCTTACCACAGGCTTTTCGTCTTTGGAATAGCGCACAAAAAGGACCCCCTCGGCCCTTGCCTTTCTGTAGAGATCTTCCCGGGCGCCATAGGTCCTCATGTCCCGGTAAAAGACATAGATATCCGCATCCGGATTCCTCCGCTTGACCTCCAGTGCACTTTCAACGGTATGTGTGCAACAAACCTTTGAACAATAGGGGTGCTCTTCATTCCTCGATCCAACGCATTGAATAAAAGCCACATTCCTGGCCTCAACCAGCCGAGGGTCATTATTCTGGAAAAGCTGATCCATCTCTGAATGAGTCACAACGGCCCTATGTTTTCCATACAGATATTCGTCAGGCTTATATTCCTTGGCACCGGTTGCAAAAATGGCAACCCCGTGCTCTATCTCCTCTTTCGATGAGCCGTTCGTCACCTGCGATTTAAAATTACCGATAAACCCATCCACGCCGGTAATGGTCGAATTCTCGTGAACGGTTATTAAATCTTCAGACTTGAGTTCATTGACCAAGTCCTTTACAAAGGTCGCCACCTCTTCACCCTTGTGCGCCCTGTAAAGGGTCAAGGCATTACCACCAAATGAATCTGATTTTTCAATAAGATGCACCGGGTAGCCTTGATGAGCCAACGAAAGAGCTGCCGTCATTCCGGAGACACCACCGCCAACCACGAGGGCGGACTGTGTTACGGATAGATCCGTCTGCTGCAATGGGCTCAAAAGATCGGTTTTAGCCACGGCCATACGCACGAGATCTTTGGCCTTTTCCGTGGCCGCATCCGGATCATCAGCATGAACCCAGGAATCATGATTTCTGATATTCGCCATCTCAAAGAGATATTTATTCAGGCCTGCATTAATCAGGGTATCCTGGAACAACCCCTCATGGGTCCTGGGTGTGCAAGCTGCAACGACCACGCGGTTCAAGCCCTTCTCCCTGATGACCTCCGTCATCTTATCCTGGGTATCCTGTGAGCAGGTAAACAGGTTTTCCTCAACATAAACGACATTGGGTAGAGTCTTTGCAAATTCCGCCACCTCCGGAACCCTTACCACACCTCCGATATTTATCCCGCAATTGCAAACAAAAACCCCTATCCTCGAAGGTTCCCTTGTGATGTCTCTCTCTTGCGGTGTATCAACTGCTCTTGTCTCGGTGTTACGCGCAGGGGCCAATCGCTCTGTTGCCGCACATGCAGCCGCACTGGCCTCCATGACCGACTGGGGGATATCCTTGGGGCCGGTAAATGCACCACAGGCATAAATTCCCGGTACAGATGTGGCCACCGGGTGAAAACTATCCGATTGGGTAAAGTGGTATTGATCAAGATCGATACCGAGGTGTCTTGAAAGTTCGATAACATTTTCATCGATCTCTATCCCGGTTGAAAGCACGACCATGCTGAATGTCTCTTTCTCTAAGTGCCCGCCATCATCCACGTAACGCACCAGAAGGTCATCCGTCCCTGGCAGGGAATCCACGGAATGAACGCGGGACCGGATAAATTTGACTCCCTCCTTTTTGGCATTTTCATAGTAACGGTCAAAATCCTTCCCGTGGGTCCTCATATCCATAAAGAAGATGGAGCAATCTAAGGAAACCTTGCTATGCTCCCTTGCAACGACCGTCTGTTTGACCGCGTACATGCAGCATACGGAAGAACAATAGCCATTGTCGCAACGGTTCATATCCCTGGAACCCACACATTGAAACCAGGCGATCTTTTCAGGTTCTTTTTCATCGGAAGGCCTTGCGAGATGGCCCATGAAGGGCCCGGTTGCAGAGAGAATCCGTTCAAATTCCAAAGAGGTAACGACGTTGGGGAGGGCGGTGTACGAGTAGGTATCATACCGGCTCGGATCAAAAGACTTAAACCCGGGCGCCATAATCAGCGAGCCTACATTTAAGGTAATTTCGGTTTCCTGATCATCAAAATTAATGGCCCCCGCCTCACAGAATTTTTCACATGCCCTGCATTTCCCCTTTTTGAAATAGATGCAGTTATCTTTATCAATTGCATATTTAAGGGGCACGGTTTGCGAATAGGGGACATAAATGGCTTTGCGCTTGATCAAACGCTCGTTATAGAGGTCATCCACCTTTTTCGGGCATTTTTCAGCACAGGTTCCACAGGCAATACATTTATCCATATCCACAAATCGTGGATGACGTACAACGGTTACACTGAAATTGCCCTCTTTTCCCGATATATCTTTTACTTCACTCAGTGTTAATAAGTCGATATTGACGTGCCGGCCGACCTCGACCAGTTTAGGTGCCAGGATTCACATGGAACAATCATTAGTGGGGAAAGTCTTGTCCAACTGGGCCATGACCCCGCCAATGCCGGGTGATTTCTCAACCATGTAGACATAAAAGCCCGAGTTTGCCATATCTAAGGCAGCCTGCATGCCGGCGATCCCTCCACCAACCACCATGACGGCGCCCCGTAGCTGTCCGCTTTGCTCATTGTCGTTCATAAAAATACTCCCTTATCTCATACTACTTTGGAAAAACAATTTAGACGCTGATGAAGGCAGATTATCTCAGATTTTTTATTTCAATTATCTGCGCATCTCTGCGGAAATCTGCGTCCCCGAAATAATTATCTTTAAACCTATAATTCCCTTATCGGCACCCCCCAACAGATATTTCCCCTGTATTTCACTGCTGGGCGCAAGCCTTTTCAACGGCTTCAATTAGTTCATCATCAGTAAACGGTTTGGAAAGATAATCGGCCGCCCCCAATTTCATAGCCTGCACAGCATTTGACATAGTGGAGTATCCTGTCATGACAATCATATACGGCGCAGGCATTTTCTCCCTGACACTCTTCAGAACCTCCATGCCGTCTATATCGGGCAGTTTCATATCTAACAGGATAACGTCATATGTGCCCCGTTCGATTGCAATCAATCCGGTTTTACCAGTCTTGCAGTAATCAACCGTATGGCCTTTTTCCGTTAGAACCAGATCGCAGGCACCACAGATCACGCTCTCATCGTCAATAACCAGGACCTTGAGAGATTTCATGCCCCCCCCTTGCCGATGGAATTGTCAACCAGGAAAGGGAACTCAATTATGAAACGCGTTCCCTTCCCCGGTTCACTAAATAGGTGGATATCGCCATGATGATTCTCAACGATGCCGTAACTGACCGCTAATCCAAGCCCCGTTCCGTTTGCCTTGGTAGAGAAAAAAGGTTCGAAAATTCTTTTCATATCATCTGGGGATATGCCGCAACCGTTGTCTGAAATCTCAATATGAATTTTTTTATGCTCCAGGTCCACAACGGTTTGGACAGTGACTATGCCTTTATCTTCAACAGCTTGCAGTGCATTGAGGAGGATATTAATAAAAACCTGTTCGACCTGATTTTCGTCTAAATAAACCTTTTCTACGACCTTGTCCAACTGTTTTTTAACACGCACATGCCGCAGGTGAAACTCATTTTCCACAATCCCCAGGGCGGATTCCATAATATCGTTTATATTGACCAGTGCCCTCTGAGGTTTTCTGTCGCGCGCGAATTCGAGCAGGCCCTGAATGATGGTTTTGCAGCGCTGGGTTTCTTTGACGATAATCTTCAGCCCTTCTTCGAGAAGGCCTCCTGGCGGGACCTTTTTGCTCAGGTTGGAACTGTAAAGGAGGATGCCGGCCAAGGGATTATTGATCTCATGGGCAATGCCGGCGGCCATTCGGCCTAAGGACGACAATTTGTCCATCTGAGCCGCCAGATGGCTGAACTTGGACTGCTGACTTTCCATAATTTGAACGCGTTCGATAACGCAGGCGCAATGCATGGCAACCGTTTTGATAAAATCCACTTCATCATCTGAGAACTCACGTTGCTCGGTAAAGTATATCCGGATGAGCCCTATAGGTTCATCGATCGCAAGGGGCATGTCGACCATCATGCGGACGCCTTCGTCCCACGTTGCCTGCGGGTATTCGACCCTGGGGGCGTTCCAGATGTCCGTGATGATATAGACCTTGTCCAGTTCAGATAGAGTGGAGAGCACCGTTTCGGTAGTAACTGGGCCCTTTGCAAGGTACCTCTCGCCTAATCCACAGGCTGCCCGCACCTCGAACTGGTTGGTTTCCTTATTCAGAATTCTGAGCAGGGCTCCTTTGGCATCCAGAGCTCCACTGGTCTTGGTTACGACGATATCGAGCACTTCCTGTAGATTGGTGATGGAGTGCATCGCCCGGATGACATCTCTAAGAACGTGGAAATAGCTTTCAAACTTTGTCGATGAAGTCATGGATCAACTGCCTTTTACAGGGGCACCGCAACGGAACTGGCTCCGGCATTTTCAAGAGCTAAAAAAACTATATAGATTTACACAAAAAACATATTGTTGTCAACCGCTTATCTTAGCAGATACCGAAAAACCCGGTTTTTTCCACAAACCGGGTTTTTCGCCTGACCTTGCCTGGCTGCTTTAGAGTAATAAAAGCCGTACATGTCTAAATTCCAATTACCATGCCTCCCGCTCCAGACGTTTATAAATAAACATCAATTGCTTTTGGGTAAGCTCCCCAACATTTTCATTAATCCATTTCAAATCGCCCGATACAATCGCTGCTTTTGCTTCGCTTGAAAGGTGGTAACCCTCCAATGCTACGGATCCGTTCTCCATTAAATCGCGCCAGAAGTCCCCATCTTCGGCCGTCCGGTTTAATGCCTGGATGACCTCCCGCTTCTGGATAAGCTTTTCTTCCTCTTCTGTTCCGGCTTTTTGGGTCAGGGCTTTAGCCGTCTCTGCCACATGCTCCTTCAGCGCATCATCGATACTCGCCTTAATCTGCTCTTCAGTGAACGGTTTCGGCAGGAAGTCATGGGCACCCAGTTTCATGGCCTCCACCGCAGTGGCAGTGGTACCATATCCGGTAATCACGATGACTTCTGTTTCAGGTTTTTCCGCCTTAACCTTTTTGATCACCTCCATGCCGTCGATGTCCGGCAGCCTGAGATCTGCCACTAACAGATCATAGCGCTTTTGCTTGAAGGCCTCTAAGGCCAGCTCGCCCGTGCCTGCCAAATTGACATCATATCCCTCTTCGCTCAATACCATCTCAAGGCCCTTAGCCACACTGACATCATCTTCCATCACCAGGATATGGGGTGGTATCTGCTCCTCGATCGCTCTGTTTTCCTCTAATTTTGACATTTTAATCCCTCCTGTTGCTAATTTAAGAAATTTTGCTTTATCAAATTGTTTTCTCCGCTGTTTGATTTCTTAAATAAGCAAGGGCCGTGCCAAAAACAAGAAACTACGAAATGAAAATTATGACCGGATGATTTTGATTTAATATCAATCAGTTGCGTCCAAAGACTGAAAAGGCCGATATGTGTAGCGCAAAGGATGAGCGTATAAATCTTTGTATGGATAATGCAATTATATGGGAAGTTGTTCATATTATTTCAAATAGTTATATGTGTATGATTAATTATACGGTAATATTAAGTCCTATACGGAATCGGGCACGACATTTTCCTATTTCATTGAATCTGCGGGCTTTGCACCCATCTGACCAGAATTTGCGGATAGGTGATGCTTTTTCATGAGGGCTGAAAAATTCGATCTTTGCATACCCACTCGTTTGGCTGCCTGGGTGATGTTGCCTTGTGCAGCCGAAAGGGCTTTTTGAAGAAAGGCTCGCTCAATTTGACCCAACTGTTTCTCCAACAGATGCCGTTTCACTGATTTAAGTTCATCTAATGTTTCAGGAATCGATCCCCTGGTTTGATTCCGATCTGCATCCCAATGATCTGTGAGGTTCCGATAATCCAAAATCTGGTCATCGGCCATGATAACCAGACGTTCGACCACATTCTTGAGCTGGCGAACATTGCCCGGCCAGTCGTTGTTTATCAACATTTCAAGGGCATCGTCTGAAAATCCGTCGACCCGCTTTTCAATCTGGCGGCAGTACATCTTTAAAAAGTGGTAAAGCAGCCTCGGGATATCATCTTTTCGTTCCCTGAGCGGAGGTATAAAGACAGGAAACACGTTTAGGCGATAGAAGAAATCTTCCCGGAATTCTCCATTATCAACCATGGTTTTCAGATCCCGATTTGTCGCGGCAATGATCCTGACATTCGACTTCTTCAGCCGGCTGCCACCCACCGGCTTGAATTCCTGTGTTTCCATGGCCCTCAACAATTTGGACTGGGTACCCATGTCCAGATTCGCTACCTCGTCCAGAAAGAGAGATCCGTGATTGGCCATCTCAAAGATGCCGGCTTTATCCTTAACAGCGCCGGTAAACGCGCCTTTGACATGGCCGAACAGTTCACTTTCCAACAGGGATGAAGAAAACGTACTGCAGTCCACCGCCACAAATTGGCGGGCAGCTCTTTTACTGTGAGCATGAATAGCCCTGGCAAAGAGTTCTTTTCCAGTTCCGGTCTCCCCACAAAGCAGCACCGTGCTGTCGGTGGGTGCAACTTTTTGAATCTGTTCAAATATTTTGAGAATCCCAGGGCTTTCACCGATGATGTTGCTAAAGCCAAACTGGTCGCTGAGTTGCTGGCGCAGGGAAAGATTTTCTTCTTTCAGACGTTTGTTTTCCGCTGCCTTTTCCACTGCAATCGATAGTTCATCGTCAGAGAAGGGCTTTGTTAAGTAATCAAAGGCGCCCAACTTCATAGCCTCCACCGCGTTTTGCACAGAGGAATAGCCTGTCATAACAATAATGTATACTCCCGGCTTTTCCTTTCGGACGGTGCTCAGGATCTCCATGCCACCGAGATCCGGAAGTTTCAGGTCCAACAGGACCACATCGTATTGACCTTTTAATATCGCATCGAGCCCTGCCCTGCCGCTCATACAGATGTCGACTAAGTGGCCTTCGTCAGAGAGCGCCAGGCGACACCCGTTGCAGATGACACGTTCGTCGTCGATAATAAGGATATTAATAGGTTCCATTATTTTGGTCTTCCGTTTCAGCAAAAGAAACGAAGTGATGCCCTTGGTGTCTTTACTTAAAAGCTGCCTGTCTCTTCATGGTGAGACGCTTTACCCCCCTGATCTGTCTGAAATTGGCACCCTGGCTGACACACCTTAGGGCCAGTTCGGGATTCACCACCTTTGTGCCTGAGATGGCATCCACACCGTAGTCAAAAAGGATAGGGGCGAGAGGCGCCGTATCGCCTAATAAAATCACGTAAGCAGCCGGACTGCAGAGTTCAAGGAGGTGATCCAGGGTATGGTTCGTTAGGGAGGTCCCTGTGATGGCTGCAACATCGGCCTGGGGAATCAGGTGCTCTGCCTCAGTCTCATCAAGATCGCCCTCCTTTGGGTTTTTCTCAATAACCCAGACCTCTCTTGCAATCTCGCGAATCTTAGAAATAAAGGGAAAGTGACCCACAATAGCTACTTTCTTATCCTTGCCCTTTTCTTTGATTAATTCAGCGGCATTGAGCTCAATACAGGAATCCTCATCTGTCTCCAGGAGGGAATTGATGGTGGCCATACCGATAGCCGCTTCAAGTATGCTTTGTGAATAGGCTAATTGGACCAGATCCTGAGGGTCTTTGTCCAACAGGAAACCTGGTTCCTTTACCATCGGAGGCTCCTGGCGGAGGGCATCCCGCGGCAGGGTTGCAGCTAATCCGCAGTTTCGAGTCAAGACGCCGGTATGAAAGATCCCCTGGCGTATATCTTTCACAGTAGCATCAAAATTCAATGCTAAAATTAAGTCATCCAAAATCTTCATGGGCACTCCAGTTCCTCTAAAATTTCTCTTGACTATACGTCTTACGAATTTTCATATACCCGGTTATGAAAGCATCATTATCTTCACGATTGCCTATTGATACCCTTATGAAGCCCGATGGCAATTGATTTGAGAGATCCGATATCAGAATGCCAATATCTGCCAATTTGCCCACTATATCCGGAACATCCGTTTTTACAAGTAAGAAGTTGGTCACACTTTTGTTTACCGGAACTGCCAAGTTATCATTTAACACGTTCCATACACGCTCCCTTTCTGCAATAACCCGACAAACGTTTCTCCTCATGTAGTCAGGATTCCTCAGTGCTTGTATCGCCGCACATAGACT